>Ga0302322_100001343_pt1 | contig 20014 bp, 21 predicted proteins | sample Fen_T0_2_FD_203757 | JGI IMG/M metagenome (GOLD analysis project Ga0302322, IMG submission 203757) | Peat permafrost microbial communities from Stordalen Mire near Abisko, Sweden - Fen_T0_2 | ecosystem: Environmental > Terrestrial > Soil > Wetlands > Permafrost | place: Sweden: Abisko...
GCCCGCCGAAACGCGCGTGAACCGTTTGGCCCGAGCGGAGCAAGCAGGCTGTCGATCAACGCCGGATAGTTGAACGAACATCGAAAGTACCCCTCCGCGGAGTCATCGCGCCGCCGGACGATCTTTGGATTGTGAAATCCATCGATAGACGCGCGAACGATCTGGCGGCCGCAGTTATCCAAGGCAATCGCGACCTCGTTGGAGAGGGTCGTCTTGCCTGCCGCATCAATGCCGTCGAAGGCTACTCGTGTGGGGCGATCACGGACCACGTCACAAATGGCGCCAACCAGGTCACGGATGAGGTCGGAACGCTTCATCTTTGCCGCAAGGCAATTCGGGCCACGGCGCGACTAAGCAGCATCAGGCGCAATCCTAGGCGCGAGCGCAGCACTGCTGCGCATGGCCGGTAGCGAAAGCAACTCCTGCAATACGCCGATATGCACATCCGCGACTTCGGCGAGCCCCGGAATTCGTTCCGGCCACAGTTCCTGCATGACCCCCGAGAAGAACACGGAATATAGGCCGACCTGGCGCGCGCCCTGGAGTTCGTTCGAACCTCCGTCGCCGACAAACATACACTCACCGGCAACGAGCCCGAGCCGCCTCAGGCATTCCTCGTAGATAGCCGGCTCGGGTTTCACATAACCGACCTGACAGGAGAAAATCTCCGCATCGAACAGTCCGGCGAGCGGGCTCTCGGGCCAAGCGGCCACCTCGGAGGCGTCGGCATTTGAAAGAAGGCCGAGGCGAAAGCCACGTTGGCGCAATTCGGCGAGCAAATGCAGGTTGCCGGATGGAATGTTTCCCAAGGCATTGCGAAAGCGCTCTTGCCGGTACATCGCAGCCCGAACAACAACCTCCTCGGAGATTGTTGGGTCGATGGAGTGCGCAAGCGAACGAACAATCTCTACGGGATCGCTAACCTCTCCGGACAGTCGCCACCGTGAGTGTTGCGTCAGCGCGTCGTTCCAAATTCGACGCTCAATCCCAAGGACATCAGAAGTCCAGGGCATTTCCGACCACTGAGACTCAGCCGCAGTCAGCGTGTGAAAAAGGTCGAATATGATGCCGCGGGTCACGGTATGACGTTAGGGTCGGTCGGATAGCGGCTTACAAGCTGGAACAAAAGCGGCCCTTGCCAAGCATTCCAACGAGATCGACGGCCGCCTAACAGACTCATGGAACATAGGGCGTCCCCTGGTGAAAGTGCATGACCCATCCGCTGGAAGTCCGTGACCAGATCGAACTCCGGTGCGCGTACTCGACGGCGCCATCATAAGTGGCGGCGCTATCGTAAGTGAGTTGCGCGGTGTCTTTATCGATGAGGCGGATCTTCATATTCGGCAGCGGAAGAACGGCCTCTATCAGTTCCCGCGGCACCGCCAAAGTCTGCTCGCGCGTATACGTACGACCAGAGCGTCCATATTCGAAAAGTCCGGAGCGAGGGCTCGTTCCATGAACGGCATGTCGAAGCGTGTTTCCTCACGCCACATGTTTTCCTCAAGTTGCGTTAGGGTAGCGAGGTCTGCCTCGTGGGCGCCCGTGTTCCGCGCCAGGTTCGGCTGTAGGATCATGGGCAAAGTGTGATGCGATCGCCAGCACATGGCGCTGGGTGTGCTCGTCGACGTTCGGCCAAAGGCTCGCGAGGGCATCGGCCAGTGTAAGCAAGTGAATGTTTGGTGTTCCACGGATTAACAAGTCTCGCAGGCATTCCTCAAGTGAGCCTAGCGTCGTTGGCTTGTCGTCGCACGGCTCGATCCTGACATTGTCTGCGGCGTCTGGGTAGTCGGTCGATGACGCCGCGACCACCCAGCCCAAGGCATTGGAGACTTGGGTCGGTGAGAGTGAAGATCGGTGGCGAAGGAGCCAGGCAAGACAAATCACATGATGCCCGAAGAATCCTGGACGGCGCACTGCCAGGCGAATCGCCAAATCCATTGGCTGGGGATCTCGCGGCGCGCCATCGAAAACTGACAAGAACTTGGCCGCCAACAGAAACTCGGTTAAGCGATCAAGGAACAGCGGTTCGTACGGGCCGTTGCGATACAGAGACCAGCCTTCGAGGAAGCCCAGAAGCACGGAGAGCCGGTGCCCGAGGTAGCCGGGATCAAAGCACGCTTCATCGGCATAATGAAGAATGATTCCTTCTACTCCGGCCAGTTTGGCCCACTCACGCACGGCGCCATACGAGGCGGGGATGACTGACCGGGAGAGCAGAACTACGGCACTGCGCCGGGTCATCCGCAAGCGGGGCGTGACGACCGGGGTAGAAACTCGCGGTTCACGTTGCCACTCCGCCCGCCGCAAGGCCGCAAGCCAGAAGTCTTCCGACCAATTCGGGAATTGGTCCGCCAAGCGGGAGAGCGCGACCGCCGCCTTGATCCCATGGGAATGGTGGATTTGCGCGACGACACTCGCCGCACGGGCCAACTCATTGAAGACGAGGGGGTGTGGCAACTTTTGCGGTCTAACCAGACAACCTGTTGGGCGGCCCGTTACCTTGGCGCCGCCCGACCTGCGGGTCGTCCAAGCACGAGGAGTCAAAGCACTTCTGCAAAATCACATGTAGCCGCAAATTGCCCACTAATCCGGGCTCTTGGTGAGTAGCTTGTTCAGCAGGGCGTCGCTAATTTTGTCCGGCGACCCACGCCATACGATTTTGTCCGCTCCATTGAGAATTAGAGAATACGGCATCGCGGTAATTGGCAAGGCACGATGCAACTTGCCCTCGACATCAATGGCTACTGCATATTTCATCGGAACCTTGCGCAAAAAGGGGCGCACATCGGCCTCGGATTCTCGGGTGATCCCCAACACCTCAACCGCTTGGTTCGAGTAGCGAGCGGCTACATCATCGAGCTTAGGAATTGACTCACGACAGGGGGCGCACCAAGTAGCCCAGAAATCAAGCACCATGAGACGGCGACCGGGTAGCGGATGTCCTTGGAGGTATTGCCAGGTATGCGGAGGAAGGAAGTCTCCAACCTTTCCACCATTGACCAGATCGCCCACCTGGGCCCGCCCAACGCTCGCGATCAGCGCGAACATCAAGGCGAGGTAGCGGAGTCGAATAATGGTCTTGGCAATTTTCAATTGAACTGTGGGCAATGGTAAGTGGGCAGGTTCTCGGTCTCCACCCTATGATGGGCCGGGCAGACAAAATCTAGTGCATTTGAAGGTGACCATGATCAACGTTGCCGTGGCCTCCATTTGCTTACTGTTGCTGGACCTGCACTGCGGCAATCCACTCGTCGACCAGTTGTTCAAGCACGAACAGTGGAACTCCGCCGTTCTCCAGAACGACTGTGTGGAAGTCCTTTAGATTGAAGCGCGGCCCCAGGCTGACCTTGGCCTTGTCCCGCAGCTCGAGAATCTTGAGTTGACCGACCTTGTACGCCGTGGCCTGCCCGGGCAGACCCATGTAGCGTTCGATCTCGGACACCACTGCGGTTTCGGGCAATCCGGTCGTTGCGACCATGTACTTGATTGCCTGCTCTCGCGACCACCCCTTGGCGTGCATCCCCGTATCGACCACCAGCCGGGTCGCGCGGAACAACTCCGCCTGCATGCGTCCCAAGTCCCCCCAAGGGTCATCCTGGTACATCCCGATCTCGGCTGCCAGGCGCTCAGCATAGAGCGCCCAACCCTCCGAATACGCGGCATAGAGCGTCTGTTGGCGGATCAACGGCATGCCTTTGAGCCCCATGGCAATCGACTCCTGGAAGTGATGCCCGGGAATGCCCTCATGGTAGGCCAGCGTTTTCATGCTCCACCTGGGAATCTCGCTTAAGTCCCTCAGGTTGGCGAAGAATTGGCCAGGCCGTGAGCCGTCCTGCGCGGCGGGCTGATAGTAGGCCCCGGCCGAACCCTTCTCTGCCGCGGCCGGTACGCGTACCACGCTGAGCTTGCCGGACGGGACGGTCCGAAAGTACTCCGGCATCCGGGCGTTCACCTCATCGAGGATCTGCTGGTAACGCGCGATAACCTGGGCGCGGCCCTCATCGGTATTGGGGAACAGGAACCGCGGGTCCTTGGCCAAGCCTTGCATGCGCTCGGCGACCGTTCCTTCCGTCAGGCCCTGCGCCCTGAGCAGGGCGTCCATCTCGGCGTCAATGCGCGCCACCTCCTTGAGTCCGAGCGCATGGACCTGTTCCGGCGTGTAATCGGTGGTGGTCATTTGTCGCAGCATGAGGGCATAGAACGCGGCACCATCGGGCAGCCGATCCACACCGGCCGACTGCTTGGCCGCCTCGGGCTTCAACGCATCCAGGGCCGACGACATCCTGGCGTAAGCCGGGTAGATGCTTGTGGTGAGCGCCGCCACCGCCTGCTGCTTGAGATCGGCCTTGAGCGCACCGTCAAGGTTGGGCACCTTGTCCATGCGTTCGACGAATGTCCTGACCAGGGGGTTATCCTCCGGCGCCGGCTTGACCGTGTCGGCGATACCAGACAACGCGCGTTCAAGCAATGAAATCGGCTCGACGACCCCCAGCTTCGACTGCCGCTCCATTTCCGCGGTGACCGAATCGAGCTTGTCGCCTACGGCCTCCAGGCGCTTTACGTAGTTGCGCGCGGTTTTTTCGTTCTTGATGACATGCCCGGACAGTAAGAAGTTCGGCAAGCCGACTTGGACGCCCCACATTGGCGCGATGGGATAGAGACCTTCGGACGACATCCAGTCGAAGCGCTTAAAGCCGAGTGCTGATTGGTACTGGTCCTCCAGAATGTCAAAGGTGATGCGATCCTGGCGGTCCAGCCCCGACCGGTCGAACCAATGGAGTTCGTCGCGGAACCGCTGGAGCTGCGCATAGTCCTGATCGCGCTTGGCGACGCCGACAGCGGCGAGCTGGTCCGAATGGCGGTCGAAAATCGTGCCATCGACAATGCCGACCTGGGAAAAAGTCTCCGGATTTTGAATCAGATATTCGATGGCTTGTCGGTTGGCCAGCATGTTGAGCGTGAACGGCTTGCCCCAGATGGTTCGGTAGGTACCGTATCCAACCACGAGCAGCCCGATCAGGCCGACCCAGCGTGCAACGCGCCAGAACTTCTTCATGGTCGGCGGGCGGCGAGAGCCGGAAAGGGTTCGTCGAGCGGCCAAAGGAAGCCGATTGAACCGAACACAAACCCTAAGAACAGCGTCTGCAACTGTAGCGGCGCGAAGCTGGCGGCGAGGTTGAGGCCATAGGTTACGTAAGAGTTCACCGCCACATCGGAGAGCATGATCGCGACGGTGAGTGTGAGCCCAAACCTGCGCCGCCGCCATAATAGGAACGCGGCGAGCAAATCCAGCGCCGCCAACGAGGTCCAGTACACATTAACGGGCAGAGGCGCAAACCGGTAGGGAAATACTCCACCCCGAACAATATCGAGAACGTGGACCGCCCCTCCAATGACGAGACAAATGGTAAGGATGGTCAATACAACGGTTCGTGTCGTATGCATGCTGTTGGCTCAAACGCAATGTATCAAATTGAGTTGCCCACGCCCTGGGCGTCGCTTCAGACGGACAGCTGAGGACTAACGCCCGATCAGCATGGGTTACCGAGGCGCACATTCAACTCCCACAAAACTGTACGGTTCGCGTCCTACGCGAGAAGTTCATTTGCCGGCGGGAACTCAAGTGCAATCGGGCGGCTTGCCATAAGCCATGGCGTTACGTCCTCACAATGCGATTCGTCACGAAGCAAGACGCGTATACGTCCCGGGAATACCTAGGCCCGTAGTGCTTGGAGCGGTGAGATCGCCATGGCGCGCAGAGTGTGGCGCGTGGCCGCCAGCGCCACGATGAGCGCAGTGCAGCCGAGCGCAATCGCCAGTCCCCAACCTCCAATCGGGGCACGGTCCACATATTCGGAAAGATATTGTTCGCCCAGCCAGGCAGAGATTGGAAGCGCGATCAGCGCGCCAATCGCCAGCAACACCAGAAATTCCCGCGTCAACATCCGCGCAATATGGTGTCGCCGGGCCCCGTGCAGCTTGCGCAACACGATCTCCGGCGTTCGGCGGCGCACCATATAGGCTGATAGTGCATAGACGCCGACCGCGGCCAGGCAGAGAGCGATGAGGCTGCCTGCCCCGATCATTTTGCCGAGCCGCAAGTCTCCCTCATAGAGGCGGTCGAGTTGGGCTTGGACGGTTTCGATTTGTAGAATCTCATTCGGGAAATGGGTCGGCCACAGCTTTTCGATCTCTTGCCGCGTCTTTACCGGGTCGCTGCTGTACACACTGAGCACTGAAACCCCTCGTGGTGAGCCGATGGCATAGATCACGCCGCCCGTGGCGTCACGCAGGCTGCGTTGGCGGATGTTGGGAACGACACCGATGATTTCCACCACCTGATCGTCCATGCGCAGCTTTTGCCCAACGGCATCTTCAGGAGACGCGAAACCCATTTCCTGCACGGCGCGCGCGTTGATGACGACGATGGATTTGTTGCCCTGCTTGTCGAGTTCCGGGTCGAAAAGCCGTCCCGCAACGGGCCGAACCCCATACGACTGGAAGAAACCGGGTCCGGAAAAATTGAATGCCTGCAACAGGCTTTGGCCCTTGGGTGTCACTAATTCGGTCGTCGTATTGCGATTGAACCGCCCGGGGATGTCCCATGCGAGTCCGACGGCTTGTACGCCAGACAAGTGTGAGATGGCCTCGCGCAGGGCCGAAAGGCGAGGGTCGGTCAGGTCAACTGGCGCATCAATCGCGAGCAGCGGCGCAGTGTCATAGCCGGGGTCCGCTTGGGAGGCATGCTGCGTCTGCCACAACACCACGACGGTCGTACTGACGAGCACCATCGCTGCGCCAAACTGCAACACCGTAAGGCCCCGACGCAGCCACAGCCCGACTGGAGACTCCGAATGCCCGCGCCCGGCGAGTGATTGTGCGCAGTCGATACGCATCGCAACCCAGGCCGGGTAGGCGCCGGCGATGAGTCCCAAGATGACGCTGAAGGCGACGGCGACGAAAAGCTTGGTGGGGGCAAACATGGCGGCGGCGAGCGGTTGCTTAACCCATCCGCTGACCATGGGTTCCGCGATCCATGCGAGCAGCAGACCGAGCGCGCAGGCGAGCAGCGACGCCAGCACTGATTCCTGAAGAAATTGCCCCGCAATGCGCGCGGGAGTCGCGCCGAGGGCTTTACGAATGCCGATCTCGCGTTGGCGACCGATGGTACGAACCACGCTCAGATTCACGTAGTTGATCGCTGCCAACAAGGTGATGAAGAGACAGGAGATGCTCAAGCCCGTGACCAATCGACGCGTGGTATCGCTTTCCGCGCCGAAGAGGGGAATGTCGGGCAGTGCCACAGCCCGGAAGGTCGCGATTTTGCCAAAGGCAGGTGGAAGCTCCTTGATGGCTGGCGTCTGTTCGAAATAGGTCTGGGCGCGCTCCACCAGTTGTGCCGAACTTGCTCCGGGCACAAGGCGAACAAAATTGGTGCCGCGGATGCTGAACCACGCCGTCAGGCGGAACGGGTCGGGCATAACAGGTGAGGTAATGGCGACCAGGATGTCGGTCGGAAGTGCGCTCGCGCTCGGGCGGTCCGGCATCACCGCACGTACGGTCAAGGTCTTGCCGGCAACTTCGACGGTCTTGCCGATCACGTTGCCAGGCCCAAACAGCTTGAGCGCAGTGCTCTCACCCAGCACCACGGCGTCCGGGCGCTTTAGGGCATCCACGAGATCGCCTGCTACCGAGTGCAGACCGAACACCTCGACGATACCGGGATCGACAAAGCCAATTTTGAACAAGAACAGACGCGGACCAGCGCGCACCGACATATCCCGTGTGAAATATCGGGATGCCGCAGCGACCGGTGCGCCGGCATCGGTCCAATGATCGTGAAAGGCCATGGGCGTGCCAAGAATCCAACCCTTGTCGGCGCCTGGAGTATGGGTCATCGACTCTAACCGCAAAACACGCTCCGCTTCGGGCACACTCGCGTCGGCGCGCAGCGTGGTGTCGAGGTAGGACATCAACAACATGAGCGCGGCAAATGCAAGCGCCAGGCCGAGAATCAGCACGGCAAAATGACCTGGGTCGGCGGCGAGCTGGCGCCCGACGATTCTAATGTCTTTGATATTCACTAGAGGGCTCCGCCGGCCGAGGGCGCATCAACCTGGACCCGCCCGTCGAGCAAACGCACGGTGCGGGAGGCTTGCGCGGCGTGGACTGGCGAGTGGGTGACCATGACCAGCGTTGTACCCTCGGCATTGATTTCGCGCAGGATGCGCATCACTTCATCGCCATGCGCGCTGTCAAGATTGCCCGTCGGTTCGTCGGCGAGCAGCAGCTCGGGGCGCGAAACCAGCGCACGGGCAATTGCCACCCGCTGCTGCTGGCCGCCGGAAAGCTGCGATGGGCGATGTCCGGCACGATGGTCGATACCGAGCTTTGCCAGTACGGCGTCGACCCGCGGTTTCCGTTCAGCGACCCGAACGTCCCCGTACTCCAGCGCAAGTTCTACATTTTCGGCAACGGTCAATTCGTCCAGCAGATTGAAACTCTGAAAGATGAACCCGATCCGTCCTCGCCGCAATTGCGAAAGTTGGGTCTCGTTCCAGCCCGCGACGGATTGGCCAGCAAAACGATAGTCACCCTGGCTTGGTATGTCGAGGAGGCCAAGGATGCCCAGCAGAGTCGACTTGCCACAACCGGACGGGCCCATTATGGCAACGTATTCGCCTTTGTCGATTTTGAGGTCGACATGATCTAGCGCCGTGGTTTCGATGTCGCCAGCACGGTATACCTTGGTAACGGAATCCAGTTTGAGCATGAGTAAATGTCCAATCTAAACGAGCGCTACTTTAGGAGCGGACTGACCACCTATTTGCCGATCATTCACCCACGCGTAGGCGGAGTGCATTGCCGAAGCCAGAATACGTTGAAACGATGACCCGTTCGGCCTCAGCAAGCCCGGAAAGCACTTCGATCTGGCCTGCACCGCGCCGCCCGAAGGTCACGGCTCGACGTTCGGCGGACTTGCCGTCCGGGGCCATGACAAAGACCCACGCGCCATTGGTGTCGGTAAAGAATGCGCCGTCTTGAAGTAAAGTCGCTGGTGCGGGCTTGCCCATGGTGATTCGTGTGTCGATGGTTTGCCCGGGTTGCAAGCCTTCCGGTGCCTCCCCGCTAAATTCCAGCTCGATTTCGAAGCGGCGATCCCTGACCTGTGAATTGAGCCGGGTGAGCACCACAGGCACGTTCTTCCCGCCGATTTCGGCCGTACCTGCAAGTCCCGGCGCAACGCGACTTAGATAGAACTCGTCAACCAGTGCGGAGAGTTTGTAGCGCTCGGGTGTATCGATACGTCCGAGGTGATCGCCTTGCTTGACCGATGTGCCGACTTCGAGTCGAAAGTCCGTCAGCCGGCCGGCCGTCGGTGCGCGAACAACGAGCGCCTGTGTCGTTGCGCGTACCAGCGTGAGGCCCTGATTGAGACCGGCAAGAACCCGATCCATGTCGGCGATGGCTCGTTGGCGCGTTGCATTTTCCTCAGCCGCGTCGATGCGAGCCTCGGCCAGCAATCGAACCTGCTGCTGCAGGGTGTCCCGCGATTCTTCAATGGCCGCCGCCGACAAGAAGCCTTGTTCTGCTAGACGTTCGTTGCGCGCGAGGTTCTTGCGCGCGCGATCGACCTGATATTCAAGATCGGCGATCCGGCGATGATGATCTGAACGCGCTGCCACGAGCGCGGCGCGTAGCGCTGCGACGTTCGCCACCTGCTGCGCCACATCAGACGCGCGGGCCAGCACGTCCTGCTCCCTTTGGGGATTTGACAATCGGAACAGCAGGTCACCCTGCTTGACCAAATTGCCGTCCCGCACCGGTACGGCTTCGACACGTCCGCCTTCGGTCGCGTCGAGCATTACCGATGCGAACGGTATCGTATTGGCGCGGAATAGAATTTCGTCTCGGAAATCGCCTTTGGTTACGGCAGCAATCCGTAGGTCGGCTGATTTTACGGAAAGACCGCGTGGTATCGCCATCCAGATACCAAGCGCGATCAAAACCACAATCAGGCCAACGACGCCAAGCTTCACTGCACGCAAGTAACGAGGACGTGCCACGACCCGGTCCATGTTGGCACCGGATACTGGGACTTCTGGATTGGCATCCTTGGGGTGATCCGTCATGGCCGCAACTTGTCAGTTTCGCTCCCGCCTTGTCGATAGCTTGGTCAAATATTCAGCGCGCCTCGCTTGTCTCGCCGCGTTTGAGCCCATTGACTCAATAGGACTACATCAAGATGCGCGCAGCATGCCTAATGCATGCATGCCCTTCATTGAACGAACCACCATCGGCTAGCCGGTAGCTGCCGCTCATGTCAAGCGTTTGGTCCCCTCCACCTTCGCGCCATGGGTCCAAGCCGTGAGCTTCCCGCTCGTCCTTGGAATCTTGGCGCTCACGGCTAAAGTGATTGCCACTGGGATGATACTTCAGCGCGGAATCTTCGTCCTGTTGCACTTCCGACGACCGCGGGTAAGAAGAGCCAAGACGATGGTCAGACTGACACTGCGTGCATCTGGCTATTCTGTCGGTCGCACTACGAGGCTGATGAACGAATGAGGGCTTGGCGCGGCTCCTAGCATGGCCCGGACGCGACTCGATCACCCAACACCGCCGCATACAGATCTTCAGACTGATCTCTCGTCAACGCCTACCACTCTTGCGTTCTCGGGAAGGTCCATACAAAGGTCAGGCGGCTGATTGGTCATTTGGCGCGCTTCATGGCCTGGAAATGCCAACGGATTGCAAAAAAGCGGAAAGCGCTTCACGCCTACCAGGCAGTTCGATGTGTTCGATGTGCTCGATAACGCCTCGCTGGTTGAGAGTGACTCGTTGCACGCACTCGTAGGTATGGCTGAGTCCTTTATGTCGAAGCTTGTCAATGAATAATATCGATGCAGAGGTGACATTGACCTCGATGACTCTGCTCTCATAAATTACCTCGTGCAGGTTCGCTTCGGCCCAGTCATTTGCTTCCCGGTACGATTCCAGAATACTTTCCCGGCCAACTAGAGTTCCAGCCCTCGTCTTGTACTCGCAGGTCTCGGTAAGAAGACATCCCACCGCGGCAATGTCATTCCCATCCAGAAGCGAGGCAAAGCGCTGCGCAACGGACTTCGCATTTGGCTGCTTGGGCATTCGGTCGTTCGGTTGCCTAACAGTGATTAGCCTGGCGCCAACGCGGGTACGTAAGTTGTCAAGGTGCCCAAGGCGGAGCGCCTGGTGGAACCGGTTTAGGCGTCACTGCTGGTTGAAAGAGAGAAGAGAGCAAGTTCGCGCCTCTCGGTCGCTGCGACGGCGCGCCAAAACGCTAGACCATCCCGATTCGACTGAAACACAAGCAGGTGGCATTTCTCGATGCCCGCACCTCGCAGGGCTTTGCGGGCGGATTGAAGCAGTTGCCTCGCGAGGCCACGGCGCCGATGGCTCTGGGCTGAGACGAGATGATGAATTAGACCCCGTCGCCCGTCGTGACCACATAGGATCGTTCCCACAAGTTCGTCCCCGTCGTAGGCAACGAAGCTCAGCCCCGGATTTCGCGACAGAAACTTCTCAATGGGCGCACACTCATCCGCCGCACTCAGGCCGACACCCGGCGTCGCTTGCCATAGCTTCCGCGCGGCGGGGTAGTCAGAAGGCGAGAAGTGGCGAATGGTCAGGGCCATGCAATTTATGCCGAGATTTGAAACAGACCAACGTGCGGGCCGCGGCGGGGACGAACCGTTGCCTCGCGACTCGGGCGAAGCCGCGCACGCGGGATGTTTATGTTCACCGCCCAATTAGGCGGCGAACGGGACCCCAAGCGCTTCGGCAACCGACTCAACATCGCCTCCAATTCGGAAAACAGCTCCTCTCCACCCCAAGCTTTGCGCACTTTCCACATTTGCAGCGACATCGTCAATAAGGCCAAATCTATCAAGAGGGAGGTTCATGGTGTTTGCAACGGCGGTGAAGAATTCGGGACTCGGCTTTTGAAATCCGACATCACAGGAGAAGAAAGCGCGCTCGAACCGCGTGCCGACACCCAAGAGCGCTTCAAGACAGCGAGCACGGTGTCGCTCCTGGGTGGATGCGAGAATGCACCGGATTCCGTTCGCACGAAGCGCATCGGCGAATGCCAGCATGGCTTGGTTGACGTTAGATTCAACCCCAAACCAGAATTCAACAAACTGTTCGACCGAGCCCTGCCACTCCCAGTGGCGTAGAACAACAGGTAGCTCAGCGAGAAGATCAGCTTGGCCGAGGAGACACTGTTTGAAGGGGCCGCCGAAAAATTCGGCAATCTCCGAAGCAGGACGGTTAAGGAGATTCGGCAAAACCGTGGCGAATTTTGGCTCGACCAGGACGCCATCAATATCGAAGGCGACAACCTCAACTGGAGCTTTGTTTGCCATGCCGTTTTGTAGTGATGAACTGGGCGCTGACGCAAGGGACTCAGACGAGAACTGTCGAGCGGGACGTAACGCTAACAATGGACGGTACCTATGAGGTTTGAACGCATTGAGTTCTCTTGGCGAGCGGCCTTCATTGGTCTGTACATGACCCCCGAACGGGATAAGCTCTGGGTGACCATACTGCCGTTCTTCCCCCTCTACTTCAAGAGGACGTAGGTGAGTAGCAGCGGTACCGGATCCGTGAGCCGTTACCAGCTCGTGTCCGTCAATCGCGGCAACGTCAGCTTCCATCGGTTTCAACGGCCGCTTCCGGCTTCGCCCACCGTCAACATCGGGTCGGGTCCCGTAGTTGGCGACCGGCAGCTTTCGAGCCGCGAATCCTGAAGGACGACAGTCGCTGATCGGCCAACTTCGGACATGTGTCGGGTTAAAATGCTTGCCGGAAAGCCGACATTGTTGGCGGTAAATTGCAAGAAGAACGTCTGGCGGGGTCAGAGAAGCGGCTTCAAAAGTTCTGGCTAAAGTTGGGCACGTTGCATTTGTGACCAAAGACAAGGTGCGATGATAATGGCCGGTTTCGGCGATCGCGTTATCGAGCGGACACGCCTTCTTGGACATCCGCTGTGCGTCGGATTAGATCCATACCTCGACCGCATCCCATCGCTGTTTCGTCGCGGCGCCATGCGACCACAACACTCGGACACGGTCCAAGCCGTTGAGGAGTTCTGCTACCGCGTAATTGACCTGATCGCCGCCGACGTGGCTGTCGTCAAGCCGCAGGCATCCCTATTCGAACGACTCGGATGGCAAGGATGGCGTGCGCTGGAACGGGTCATCAAGTATGCGCGTGCCGCAGGACTGTTGGTCTTGCTCGATGCCAAACGGGGTGACATCGCGGACACGGCAACAGCCTATGCGCAAGCCTATCTGTCAGCGGATAGTTCCTGCGGCGTCGACGCGATCACGGTCAATCCCTATATCGGCCCGGAGAGCATTGCGCCATTCGTTGCCGAGGCGGAGAAGGCGGATCGCGGAGTTGTGGTCCTCGTCCGCAACAGCAATCCCGATTCTTCGATCTATCAGGCCGTAGAGACACCGGAGGGTCCGTTCTTCTCCGTTGTAGCCACGTCATTGGCAAGGTGGCAGGACCGCCTGGCCGGTGCTAATACTGGCTGGTCCTCGTTAGGGGTGACGGTTGCCGCGACGCATTCGGCGGATACGGAGCGCATTCGCCTGGCGCTGCCGCACGCCCTGTTCTTGGTCCTTGGTTACGGCGAACAGGGCGCGTCCGCGCATGAGGCGGTCCGCGGCTTCCGCCGAGGTCCAGCTGGACTGGAAGGCGGCATCGTCAGTTCCTCCCGACCCATTCTGTTTCCGCCCATTCCGTTCGATGCGTCAGCGGCCGTCTGGGAGAAGGAGGTGGGCAACGCACTTGCGAGGGCAACCCACGAACTGGGCGAATCCGTTGCCTAGGCGGGAAGAGATTGCGAATTTGCTGCCCCATTGCGGACACTGATGAATGGCGCATAAGGGTCGGGTCCCGTAGTTGGCGAACGGCAGCTTTGGGGCCGCGAGACCTGAAGGGCGACAGTCTCTGGACGGCCATGCGCCGCCGCTGGTGACGGACAGCTCCCGGGCATCTGGCTTGGCGGTCGTCGCGTCAATGGGGGCTCCCGGCAGGGAAGCCATCCGCGAAACCTTTGCAGCGGTCGTCTTTCACGTTGTCACGGGCCGCAGCAAGGCTTCGATGTCCGCGCGAGGATAAGGAACGTCTCTGCTGTCACTGTGCAGCTTGACGTAGAAGTCGTTGACGGCGGTGGCAATAGGCGCGTGGCGCTGAATGATCGCAGCGACGCCGGACGGCAGGTCGGGGATCAACCCGTGCAATGCTTGTCCCTGCGTGATAGCGCGAACGAGTTCCATCCGCTCTCGTAGGGTCAGCACCGTCGGGCTCCAGACCTTGACCAGCCAGTTGACCCAATTGGCCAGCACATAGCCGCAGTCCAGGCTGGCGTTGTGCTGCAGATAGCCAAGCTCATCGCTCGAAAGAGCGAAGCGCGCTGACGTGGCCAGACCGAGATCAGCAAAGTAGAGCCTGTTCCCGTCGGTAAGGATGTTGTCGTGGTGAGCATCACCGTGCAGCAGCCCCAGGGAGTTCATCAAGGGAACGTCGACCGTCAATCCGTGGTTGACCATCGTGCAAGCCGACTCCATCGCCTCGCGCCCCGCGGCCATCTGCTGGTCCAACCATGTGGACAGATTCCATGGCATGTACTCCAGAAAGATCATGACGCTGGCTGTTGCATCGGCGAGCGCCTTGAGGCGCACGCCCATGGCCTGTGAGCCTTCCCAGTAGCTGACCATCCTTTCAATGTCGGCCAACTCACTGGGCAGAGGCGCCGCCCCCGCCGCGGCCGCACCCTCCAGCACACGCCAGTGGTACATCAAGGGGAAGCTCTCCAATTGCTGGGAGAGAACCCAGCCGGTCGTCATCACGTTGGCGACCAACTCGCGCCAGACGCCGAAACCGGGCGAGCCGACATTGCGCTGGCAAAACGTCGGCAGCTCGTAGATGTTTGCAGTTGACATCTGGTGCTGGGGGCGCCGTTCCAGATCCGTCAGCCGCACCCGCTTAGCGAATACCCTGGTGCCCTCGATGTCGAATGCAAGGGTGGTGCCCCCGATGCCCGTTGCCAGTTGTTCGGCCTCGTCAACGAGGAGGGTCAACTGCTGGTCGCTTTGCAGGGCAAGTGCGGTCGAGATCTGTGCAAATTTGGCAGTGCGCTGGCTGTGTGGCATGAAGGGATCAAGAAATGCTTGGGGACAGTGCGATGGGTGCTGAGCGTGCATGAAGATCAGTTAGGCGAGTTCGCTGACCGGCCATTGTGCTCGAGTTCACCGCCCTTCAACTGGTTCGCTGTCGACGCCGCCGCGCCGCACCGAGAACGTCGAGTGCCGTGCCTGGCCGGGCCACGTGAAGGCACGGGTGTTTGAATTTCCCGTCGCATTGCGCAGCGAGTCCGCGCTCTTGCCCGCAATCTCAATGTCGGCTTCGCGGCGATGAAACTCGGCAGTTGAACGGCTCCTTGGGGTCGGGTCCCGTAGTTGGCGAACGGCAGCTTTAGGGTCGCGAGACTTGAAGGGGGACAGTCTCTGGACGGCCACAACCGGCCGCTGCGGTGCAGGAACCAAAGCCGTCATTCAAGGGCACCCGCAATCGCTTGGTTGTTGAACGGACCCACGCATGCCAGTATGGTAGCGAATCCTGCGAATTCGGCTCGTCGTGACCTGTGATCGTCATCAATTCGTCTCAGGACGGCAGCGTCCGATCAACCACTGTTAGATACTCAGACGAATGGATCAACATGCGTCCTCATTCGAGTTGTTGATCCTCGACTGCGACGGCGTCGTCGTCGACAGCGAGCCAATCACGACCCGCGTCCTCGCTGAGATGCTCAATAGTCTAGGTGTCTCAATCGAAGCCGAAGAGGTTGCACAACGGTTCACCGGTCGTACATTCGCAAGCACGCTTGAGCTTGCCGCCGAGCTAGTCGGTGCACCCTTGCCCGAAGACTTCGTACCGAAGTACCGCGATCGGACGTTCGCTGCGATGGAGGCAGACCTCAAGCCGGTGGAAGGTATCAACGCCGCGTTGGATCAGATCACCGTGCCCTACTGCATTGCCTCGAACGGGCCGCACTCGAAAATGCGGAAGACCCTTGGAATCACCTCGCTGCTCCCACGCTTTGAAGGGCGCCTCTTCAGTTCAGATGACGTGCCGCGAGGAAAGCCGTTTCCCGATCTCTTTCTCTTTGCTGCTCGACACTTCGCCGTAATGCCCTCCGCCTGCCTTGTAATCGAAGACAGTGCGAGCGGAGTGGCCGCGGCAGTAGCTGCAGGCATGGTGGTCTACGGGTTCCCTGGGAACGCGACTGGCGGAAGACTTCTGGCCGCTGGGGCCAATCGAATCTTTCATCAAATGTCAGAGCTGCCATCCCTCTTGATCGGTGCCCGGTGACGCTGATCGGTAACCCTTTCATCATGGCAATTGGCCACGGGACGAGCCCATCGCAAGGTGGGTGCGGCCACTCGTGTCAGAAGCTCAACGTCCGGTCTTTGTAAGGCACGACGGGGGCTTGGGGTCGGGTCCCGTAGTTGGCGAACGGCGGGTTTGGAGTCGCGAAAATCCTCGGGCGACAGTCTCTGCTCGGGCGAGAGCGGACTTACCTGCCGCCTCCCACCTGAAGAGCGGCTAACACCTCACCCAGCCGCTCCCACGCCAACCTCATCTCCGTCTCGTACTTGTTCTGGTTGTAAATGCGGTCCAAGGCATTCTTGGGTCCGTGATTCAGGCAAAGTTCGCGTATGTTGTCGTCGACCCCGAGTGGCTTGCGAGCCATGATCGTCGATCCCGTACGCCGCAGATCATGTGCCGACCAGTTCCCGCCACTGAGCTTCAATTCGCCGAGAGCGGGTGGGCGATTCTTGTGCTGCTTCTCGACTTGGTAGCTGTAGATTTGCTTCGACAGCGTTTTCTTCGTTACATGCTTCGGAGTGCCTGAGGGCCGCGGATTCTTCGCTGGGAAGACCCACTCATACCGTTCCATATCTACGGCCTCGCCACGCTCGCGTTTGCGCCGGATCAGATCTTCCTGCTCAGCTTTGATGAGCTGAAAGTAACCAAGAGCGAACGGGGAGAGGAAGATGGTGTATTCCTCCTCCTCCTGCGATTTCCTGGCAGCGTCCCACGTCCGTTTTTCGAAGTCGATGTCCTCCCACCGTGCGGATTCCAACGCACCCACGCGGCACATAGTGCTGAGCATGATCCAAATGGCGGAAGCAGTTGACTTCTTGACACGGGAATTGGCGAGCTTCTTTGTCAGTTCGGAAATCTCTTTGTCGGCAAGGACGCGAGTTCGCGCCTTCGTCTGTCCATCCCACGTTGACGCTTTGAGCCCGGCCGTGATGTCGCCCTCGATCCATTCCCGGTCGACGGCATGGTTCACGAAGAGGCGCAATTCATTCAGAAGCTGACCGGTCATGCGCTTGGAGCCACGCCCGTGAACGGTATCGAGGATGGACACAATGTCGCGGCGACGAACAGATTTGATCGGCAATGTGCCGATGGACGGAATTACGTCCTTCTTGAACATTCGCTCGACCTCCTTACCGCCATCTTTTCGCGCGGATAGTCGCCGAGTCTTCCAGTCGCCAAATGCCTCGGCAACGGTTTGTGGTTCGAGGGCTGTGGCCTGACGATTCACCTCGTCCTCAGCGCGCTTGCGCTTGGGATCGATCCCCGCGTCCAGGAGTTTGCGGAGTTTCGCGGCTTTGTCTCGCGCCGCTTTGGTGCCTACATCGGTATAGGTTCCAAGAGCCAGCTTTACCCGGGCACCGTTAGACTGGTATCTAAACCACCAATCCTTGCCATCGCGCTTGGTGGCAAATTGGCCGGCAACAACTCGAAGGTAGAGGTTCCCGCCATCGCCCAACATGTAGTGGGCGGAGCGCCTCGGTGCGTTAAGTATCTCGATGTCGCTTAGGAGGTTGAGGCGCGCCATAGGGAAGTTTGGGTGCCACTTTGGGTGCCACTTGAAAGGTGCTGTCGGGTTACGTCAAGTGACGCCGGGTGACACACAGTTACATATAATCAATAGTATAGTATCACACCGGTACAACGCCAAGAGGGGAAAATACGGGTTTTGAACTGGCTACGAACCAGGGGGTCGTGGGTTCGAATCCTGCCGGGCGCGCCAGAAAATCAAAGGGTTAGCTTAAGGCTAGCCCTTTGTCATTTGCGGCTTGTGCCGTAAACGTGCCGTCGGCAGAACTCTCCACAACTCGCAAAGCGCATAAGCGATCCGCGTACAGGGCCAGATGCTCGGCCGAGAGATGTGCATACCGCCGCACCATCTTCGGGCTTTCCCACCCGCCCAACTCCTGCAGGGAATACGACGACGTGCCGTTTTGCACACGCCAGCTGGCCCAGGTGTGCCGCAAGTCATGCCAGCGGAAGTCCTCGATACCCGCGCGGTCCAGCGCTTGATACCAAGCCTTCGTGCTGACCTGTCGAAACGGCGCACCACGGAAGCCCGAATCCGCGCCGACAGGTCACCGGCGCAAAAAAAATGGGCGAGCCACTGGCTCACCCAACTGGTGTCGGCTTGAATCCGATTACACCGTGTTCGTACGCACCGAATAAATGTTTTTCGCGCTAATTGGGAAGAACCCGTGGCGAGCAAATGTTGAAGGGGAGATAGCCCATCGCGAGGTTCCGTGCTCCAACATCACTGATAAAAGTAAATCCGTGCGCCAAGGGGAAGTTACATGATGCGATCATGTACCCTTGGAAATTGGGGGCTATGCTCTGCAACGTATTTGCAAACACCGTTCCTGCGGCGATGCTTCCCGTTGTTACGGGGAGAGGAGGAACAGTGGGGGCAGCAGTAGTGCCACCGAAGAAGTTGAGCGTACAGTTGCCCGCTGTCTTGGTTGTACCGAAGGGATCGGAAGTCGTGTTGGCTATGGTGATTCCGGTATCGAAGCCTGCTTGGTTTGTTAAGAACGGGAACATGATGTGCGTCTTTGTGTCGGCATCCGAGCAAACGCCCGAGGCGGCCCCGCTCAAGCTGATTGCCGTTTCCGAGAACGGATTACACGGTGCATGGCCAGGAAGAACAACGCGTATATCGCCTGCTAAACCAATGCAGGCACTGAATACTTGGCCACCTGCACTACCAACCCCCACTAGAAGTATTGCAATCGCGGTAGCAATTCCGTATCCCAATTTCGTGTCCATCTGTACCCCCATTTTCTTTGTCAGTCGAACGCTCTGCCCGCGCCACCTCGCAGAGCCGGACCCAGCGAACAGCGACGGCGAGTCGTTAAAGGACGACCTCGCCACAACAGACTGAACGCGGGGGATGTTGTAGCAAGCAATGCGCGTACCACAATATGTTCCACGAATAGACACAATGGCTTATATGAGAGGCAAGCGACTTGAGTTCATGAAGTTGTAAGAAAACTCGACGATTTCGCGGCGAATTGCTGCTTCGCAGAACCCCGTGAGTTGCTGAATAGTCGCTCAAATTGGGTGTTCAACGCGCTGCAGCGCGGAGATTGTCCTCGTCGGCGACCAACGAGGCTGTCTCACCGATCTCTGTCATTTGGTGTGGGGTAGACCAAGCAGGGTCACCGCCAACAGCAGCAGCCGAAGCACCTCGTGCGCTGAAATTCTTGTTCCCGCTCAGCGGCCGGCCGCGCGCTAGCTAATGGTCTCGAAAATCATTGGCTGGCCTGAACTGTGCGACGACTGCACCGGCGGCAGCGTCACTGACGGGGGGCACGCTGCTTCCAGGACATCTATATCAGCGTATCAACCAGTCCAGTCGCTTCCTCGGCACGAGCTAGCATCGCTGCTTCCGACTCCTCACCGATCCGCTCGAAGCGCAGTCCACCCAGCGTAGCCGCGGCGCACTCGCCGGTAAGATGGCAGTCGATGGTCGCGGGACAACTCATTGCGACGGGCCTCCATCCCGCGGGACTCTGGCGCAGCCTGCGCTTTCCCGCCCGTATTGCCGATGCCCTTCCGTGCAGAGTGGAGGGCGCCGATC
>Ga0302322_100001344_pt1 | contig 20012 bp, 22 predicted proteins | sample Fen_T0_2_FD_203757 | JGI IMG/M metagenome (GOLD analysis project Ga0302322, IMG submission 203757) | Peat permafrost microbial communities from Stordalen Mire near Abisko, Sweden - Fen_T0_2 | ecosystem: Environmental > Terrestrial > Soil > Wetlands > Permafrost | place: Sweden: Abisko...
CCGCGAAAGCCGCTTCATCGAAACGGCGACGTGATTTTGGAGAGAATGGACAGAATTGACTGAATGGTGGTTTGAATTTCGTCCATTTTGTCCATTCTGTCGAAAACCACCATGTCTGATCCGAAAATTCTCGAAACCTTTCCCAATCCCGCGTCGCACCGGGATTATATTATCGAGCACACGCATCACGAGTTTACCTCATTGTGTCCGATGACTGGGCATCCCGATTTCGCCGACATCACGCTACGCTACGTGGCCGACAAAACCTGTGTCGAATTGAAGTCGCTCAAACTTTATTTCCACGCCTACCGCAACGACGGTATCTTTTTCGAGGCAGCGACGAATAAAATTTGCGACGACCTTGGCGCTGCACTCAAGCCCCGCAGTCTGGCCATCATCGCCAAATGGAAAGCCCGCGGCGGATTTTCCTCGATCATCACGGCCGAGTGGAAGCTGGCGAAAAAGAAGCGGTGAGGATGGTTTCGGTTATTTGGCCGCTTTGCTGAAAACGAATTCACTGGTCGAACCGTCTGGCGGCAACAGCACCAACTTGCCTTCGCGAATCACGGCTTTGACCGGTTCGTCACTTGGTTCGTTCTCGGCCTTTATAATAATTTTCCCATCAGCAACGCGATAGGTGGCTGTCCTGATTTGTGGTTTTTCGTTTTTCTCAGTGGCGCTGACGACGACAGTCTTGTCGGCGCGAAAAGTCATCTCGAGTTTGTGCTCAGCGATTTGCTTCTTTGTTTCGGCGTCCTCGGTCTTGACGTCGCTCAGAACCCAGTGCCCAACTACGTTCGTTGCATCGACGGGTTTGTCCGCGGCTTGAGCCAAGCAAGCGGGGAAAAAGAACGAGAGAATCGTGACTACTTTGAACAAGGTGCGATGAGCGAGGTGATTCATTGAGGGCGTTGTTGAGGTTAAATAGGAGAAGAGTGTGTGGCCTTGGTAGGTGATTCGCTTAAAACCCCAGTGCGTCTGACGCTCCTTTTCCAGACAAATCTTTTGCGAGAGAACTTTGTTTCTGCCTCATAATGAATCTTGAATACTCAGCTAAAGCGGATGATTACAAATAAAGTTCCCCATTCCAATAGCGGCGGATATGTAAACGTGAGACTCTCTGGCTTTTCCTTTTCTTCCATGAAACTAAAAATCCTGTTTGTTGCCTTGCTTGCACTTGGTACGGCTTTTGCCGCTGAACCCGCTCCCTTACAACTTAAGGGCGTGCTTGATACCGGTAGTGAAAGATTATTTGGACTATCAACCGAAACGGGCGACAACAGCGCCTGGGTTCCAGTCGGTAAAGCTTTCTCGGGCTTCACACTGAAGTCTTATGACGACGCCAAATCACTTCTGCTCCTCGAGCGCGGCGGCAAGACTTACGAGCTGACGCTGGCGTCGGCGAAGATCGCCACGGCCAATGCATCGAAAGGCACTCCCGCCACGGTTGCTGATGCGACGGCGGTGATCGACAAAATGCGCTTCGAAGAATTGATCGCCAAAACAATGGAAGGGCAGAAAAAGGCGATGGTTAACATGAGCAAGCAAATGGCCAAGCAGGCGGGCAACAACGTCGATCCCAAGGACCTCGAAGAACATCAGTCCAAAGTGATGGACGCGATGCTTGAGGCGATGAACATACCTGAGTTAAAGAAAGATATGGCGCAGATTTATGCGCAGACTTTTTCCAAGGAAGAGCTGACCGCGCTGAGCGATTTTTATGCAACTCCCGCTGGAACGGCTATGATTGATAAACAGCCTCAGGTGCAGGAAAAACTGCAAGCAGCCATGATGCCGCGTATCATGTCGGCTATGCCGAAGATCCAGCAAATGAGTATGGAGTTTGCCCAGCAGCAGAAGGCCAAAGCGGCGGCCGCTAAAGAAGCTGCCACTGCGACAGCGGCGCCAGCGGCCTCTACGTCGGCCGCTCCCGCGCCTGCGAGCACGACCAAGTAAACGCATTCTTTCTTTAACCACAGCCCCGGCAATCACGCCGGGGCTTTTTTACACGCGGGATGCGCGTGTTCCCCGGAGCGCTGGGACACGGATGCCTGCTTCGACAATGCCTCGGAGCAAGCCTCAAGGACTCTTTGCACTGCTGAATATCGATTTACGCCGGCTACGCATCCCTCGCGGATCAATCGGTCCGCCAACGACTCTCGCGCGCCCGACTTACGCGTGCATGGGCCTACTCCCGAGGTACACACGCCTACCTTCGGGGTATCTGGGCCTACCCCCGAAGTACACGCGCCAATCTTTTTGGTATCCCCAGCTACCTCAAAGAGCCCCAGTTCCCCCGCAAAGACCCAAGCGCCGCCAAAAAACACTCAACCGCCTACCCCTTTTGACTGAACCGCCGATCATCGAGATAGACGCTCTTACCTCAAAGACTCACGCCTGAGCGAAAAGGCTAGACCATTTGGCCAAAAAGATAGCCGTGACAACCTCTAGGGGTAGACGGTCCTACCTTTTTGCCCGGCCCGTCTCTGAAAAAGAGTGATCCATGACCTTTTCGGGTAGACGCGCCTACCTCCGAGGTATCCCAGTCTACCTCCGAGGTATCCCAGTCTACCTCCGGGGTAGCCGAGCCTACCTCTGAGGTATCCGCCGCCGGCTAACAGCTGCCTTATTGTAGCCGAGGGCGCTGACCTCGGCCGAACCACCCGCACCGTCGCTCCCAAACCCCGGCCTCGGCGCGGCCGGCTACACCCAAACCTGTCTTTCTATAGCCTGGGGCGCTAACCCGGGCAAAAATTGGCTGAATTGGGCGTGTGATCAGGTGGTGTTGGTTCGACCAGATGCTTCGGGACCTACCGCCTGCTGGGGGCTTTTTACTTGGCGTTGAGCGCGGCGATTACCTGGGGGTGCAGCGTGGGATTGGCGGCGACCATTGATTCGGCTTTCACGGGATCACGCCCCTGCCAGTCGGTGATAATGCCGCCAGCGCCGCGCACGATTGGGATTAAAGCCTGGATGTCCCACGGGTTCATGATCGGATCGAGCATGATGTCGGCGAAACCAGCCGAGAGTAATAAATAACCATAGCAATCGCCCCAGGTGCGCACGATTCGGGCGCGTTTCTCCAACGCGTCGTACGCCGCTCCGTTTTGATATTTGGCGGGGTGGGTTGGATCGCTTAAAAGCAGGGTGGTGTCTTCGATTCGAGTCGTTGGCCGCACGCGCACGGCGCTTCCATTGAGCGTAGTGGTGGAGTTGTCACCGATCATGAGCTGGCGGAGAATCGGCTGGTGAATGGCGCCAAGCACAGGCTGGCCATTGTGCATGAGAGCAATCAAAGTACCAAAGAGGGGAACGCCTGAGATGAAGGATTTGGTTCCATCGATTGGATCGAGCACCCAGACAAATTCCGCATCGGGCCGATCATTGCCGAATTCCTCGCCGATGATACCGTGCGTGGGAAATTTTTTCGCGATAAGTGAACGCAGGAGTTGTTCAGCGCCTTTGTCGGCGATGGTTACAGGCGACGCGTCGGCCTTGAACTCGACGCCGAGCGTGGGACTGGCGAAATGCGGGCGGATGAATTCGCCGCTTTTTTCGGCGAGTTCGATGAGGAATGCGCGATAGGGTGCGAGGTCCATTCGAAAGAATGAACTGAATTAACAAAATAAGTTCGAGTCCTATTCGTTTCATTCTGTTTAGTCTGTCAGAACACCCATGCGCTGGTCCGACGTTCCTATTCATTTCATCGACTTCGAGGGAGGAGCATCGTCGGGTGTTTTGGAATATGGCGTGGTGACGTTGCAGGAGGGGCAAATTACGGGTGCATGCACGCGACTATGTCAGGCGACCGGCCGGATCCGTCCGGAGGATTCGGCTGTGCATCAATTGACGGCGAATGCGGTCGAAGGACAGGCGCCGTTTGCGGTGGAGTTCGATTTGTTTGCTGGGCTGCGTGAAAGCGGCCCGCTGGCGGCTCATTTTGCGGGCACGGAAAACGCGTTGATCAAATCCGTCTGGCCATATCCGCGTACGTCGCCTGATTTTGCACGACCAGGTAGTGAAGTGGCCGACTGGGGGCCGTGGCTTGATTCGGGACGGATCTTTGCGGAGCTGTATCCCCAAACGGAGTCGTTCCAACTCGAAGCGCTCGTGAGCGTGTTCGGTCTGAAGGCGGACCTTGATGCTTTGGCGATTGCGCATTGTCCGGCAGAGCGCCGGTTTTTTCATGCGGCGCTTTTTGATGCTCTAGCGGGTGCGCTGCTGCTGCTGAATCTGCTGCAACGGCCAGAGCTGGCTGACGCAACAGTTCCCCGGCTTTTGCAGCTGAGCACGGCCGACGCGCGGAAACGTTCCGGTTTGCAGCAAGACACGCTTTTTTAAAAGTCGCTTGAGCTGCGGCTCGGCGGAGACGCCTAGCTCTACCAACGTTTATACGATAAGGTGAGTTTTATTATACTTGGTAAATAGTTCGTTTTTAGTTACGAACTTTTGCTACGCCCCATTGAATACTGGCGGACAAAGGCCCACTTCGCTTCCTCCTTAATAAAGAACGCGAGATAACGGACGCGGTCGTGTTCACATTGTGCGACCGCTGTTTGGGGAGAGATCCAGCGAACGGTTGCGATATGTACGTTATCCGGCAGCGACAGCATCCTGATTTGCACCTCGTCATCCTCTTTGCCGAGCGGCTTGTGGGATGCATGTGTCCACAGATCGATTAGGATGGCTCGGCAATGCGGGTCGTCCTGATTCGTCGGCAAGGTTCGTAAAAATTCTTCACGTGGACTCTCACCGCGGGCCAAAGTGGCTCCGATTAATAGAGAAATGGACGCGAGAAGTATAACGAAGCGTTTCATGATGATTTTTGATCTGAATTTTTTCTGTGATCCGTGATCGAATATTGTCGGTTCTCGGGCGAGTGGGGTGCGACGCCGCAGATCGGAACTTATTCCTGCTTAACGCCGGCGTGATTGGGCGGCCTTTCGAGCGATGGCTCGGCGGAGAGCTTGGGCGCGCTTTAGCCGGGCGAGTCCGAGCAGCGCCGCTTTTCGCCGCAAGCTGCGTGTCCGCAATTGACGCCGTTGATTGCGAATCTTTGCCCGTTTGATTTTGCTGACGGTGGTTCTGACTTTCTTTTTCTTTTTATAATCCAGGTATTCGAAGGTTCGGTCGCCTTTGATTCTTCCAGTGGCTTTGCGAATGACGACCTGCGCTTTAGGAGCGCTCTTCGCCAAATTGCTCGCTGCCTTTAGGGCTTTGTCTTTGGTTCTTAGAACCGCACTGGCCCGTTTTGCTTTCCCAATTTTGACGGCCCAGCCAGACTTGTGGGGTACAACATGGTAGATTTTCCGCGTTGGCATAGTGCATCCGTGATGCCCTTTTGTTCCAATGCTGGCAACGTGGGATGAGGCCAAACCCGTCAGAATTTCGTGAAATCGCGAGCTAGGTTGCCCTGAATTCAGTGGATAACGGTAGCAGCGCTGGTTGTGCCTGTAATCTTGTTCGACAAACATCACGCGGAAGAACGGTGTGAAACGCTCTTAAGTTTGGCCGGCGATGAACCTTCGGCGTGACGTGCTTACCAGAAGGGCTGAGGAAATCTAACGGTGCTACAATCAGGAAACGGACGGACTCTGGAATGGAACTTCAATGCCTGCCGGAGCTCTGAGAAACGTGGCACAAACCGTCGAATCCCGAGATAAAGTGGATTTTCCCGTATGGCTTTGCGTCGACACGGAGCTAAACGAGCCTTGTTTGGGGCTGGCGTGCGGCAAGTTCTGCGTTCACGGCTTGCGGCGCAGCGATACGCTGACATTTTTTAACCAGACATGATGAGCGAATACGAAACATCCGACGAACACCGGCCGGTGATGTGGCTGCGCGGCTACCCTGTCTACGCAGCGCATTTCGTCGTGCTCACGTTTGTGGTCTCGATGTTGGTGACGGTGCTCATGAACTTGTTCAAATTCGGAGAGCTGCTCAGTGGGCTGGTTTTTTTAAGTGAGCAAGTATTGCATGGCGAGGTCTGGCGCGTGGTGACTTACGGGCTTGTGAATCCGATGAGTACGTCGGATCTCGCGTGGAAATTCACTCTCGATATGGCGATGATGGTTTGGTTCGGACGTGAGGTGGAGCGCCACTATGGTCGAAGGAAATTCCTGATTTTCTATGGCGTGGTTTATTTGATTACTCCGCTGCTGTTCACTCTTATTGGAGTATGGCATCCGTTGATGCTTATAGGAGAAACCGGTGCTATGGCCATCTTCATAGCGTTTGCGACGCTGTATCCAAGAACTGGTGTGTTCTTCGGGTTAGAGGCGAGATGGGTGGCCACGATTTTAGTCGCTGTTTATACCTTGATCGCATTGAGCAATCGAGACTCGGCGTCACTGCTTTCGCTCTGGGCGACGACGGGTTTCGCTTTTGCGTTTGTGCGTTATCAGCAGGGATCTTTTTCGCTTCCGGCCGTGAACGTTTTTCATCGTGGGCCGAAGCTGCGAGTTCTGCCCGATCTCGACTCAAATGAGTCATCGTCAAAAAACGCGCGCGCGAGTTCGATGGCGGAAATCGACGTGCTGCTCGACAAGATCGCACAATCGGGGATTTCAAGTTTAACGACTAAAGAGCGCGCAAAGCTCGATGCAGCGCGTGCGGAATTGTTGAAACGCGAATCGGGCCAGCGGTGAAGTGCCTGTGGCTTTGATAGGGCGAATTTGTTGAAGATTCTTTTAACCAACGCGCTTGATGGATCGTCTTATCAGCGCATCTGATGAAAAAGCTTCAACGTCTCTCCAGTCTTTTGTTTAGCATTATTGTATTTGCAGCGGTTGCGCGTGCGCAGGAAACCGCGGCTGTCGAGCCTGCTGCGAAGGAGGCAGCAGCGAAGGCCAAGTCCGATGGAGAGATTGAGAAAAAGGCGACTCATTGGATAGAATCGATCGCGCTCGGTGATGCGCAGAAAGTTGCGCGAGTGAAAGAGGTCGTTGCCACGCATTTAAAGGCGGTGCGCGATTGGCATAACGAGCATCCGTTTACTGCGGTGCCCGAGGGAATTAATCCGGCGACCGGCAAGCCGCTAAACAGTCTCGATCGTCAAATGATCGCGGATGGCGCGATACCGAAAACAGTGCACGAGGCGCTCATGAATGGACTTCGAAAAGACCTGCGCGAAGAACAGGTCGAAGCGGTGCTCGACAAATACACTGAGGGGAAAGTCGCATTTACAATGGCGGGATATAGAGCGATTGTCCCCGATCTGACCAAGGAGGAAGAGGCCACAATTCTCGGTTTCCTTAAGCAAGCGCGCGAACAGGCGGTCGACTATAAATCGATAAAACAAGTCTCGGCGATTTTCGAAATCTACAAAACGAAATCGGAACAATTTCTGAATTCCAACGGGCGTAATTGGAAGGAACTGTACAAGGCGTTTACCGCTTCTGTGAAAGCCAAGAAGGCTGCGGCCGCGGCGGAGAATAAGCCTTAGCTAAAAGCGATGCGGTAGCTCCCGACATCGCCTGAATTGTAGCGGCACGCTCGCCAAAGCGCGCGGGTTTTTTGCTGAACGTTTTAAAAACGCACGCTGTAGCGGCCTTCGAGCGTACGTTGGCCGCCAAGTCGGCCAGCGGCGGCAACAAGGTCACGATTGAAAGCGTTGCGTACGTAGAGTCCAACAGTGTGGCGGAGCTTCTTGCCCTGTTGCCAAGTGTAATTGGCATTGCCTCCGATTATACCGTACCCACTGCAATGCCACTGAGAACGTGTCGTGCTTTGATATACCGCAACCTGGGAGCCGATCCAAGCGTAAGCCGAACCAATTTGCCAGCCCAAGCCCGCTGGATCAGGCCGCCACGAGAGGGAAGCTGAGCCGGTGTACTTGGGGGTGCGAGGAAGCTGCCGGCCTACTTCCTCGGGGAGATCGGGCGACGAAGTGGTGACCGCTTCAAGCCATGCACTGCGCAGATCGGCGGTAAAGGCTCGCGTCAGGTTCCAGCGCAGTCCGGTTTCAACGCCGGTGAATTGTTCTTCGCCGGATGAAACGAGTTGCGGCAGAGTGTGCTGAGGGTCGAGCACGGGATCATCGTAAGCGGGATTGAGGCGGGTAATATTTTTGTTCCGCAACCTGTACACCGCGGCCGTGACGAGAACATTCTTATCGGCAGTTTGCCAACGAAGACCGGTTTCGATGCCGCTCGTGCTTTCGTTGCCTTGAATACGACCAGAGCGGGCGTCGACGCGACGTTGAGGTTGGAAAGCCGTGCTGTGATTAGCGAACACCGCCAAGCCGTGGCTAGTCTGCCCGACCCAGCCAATGTGATAGGTCGTCTTTTGAAGTGCTGAGGTGGCGTGTGGAATCTTTGCCGCAGGCAGACGATCGTCGATGGCAGAATCCACCCAATCTTGCCGCAGTCCAAAGGTTGCGCCGTGATGTCCGTGAGCCCAAGAGAGACGGTCGCTGACGAAGACGCCAATGTAACTGGACGATTCATCGCGTAATGTGGTGATACGACTGTAGGTTTCTGCTGAATACGCGGGCGTGGAATAATCGGGGTTTAGCGGATCGAGCGAACGTATGCTGGCGGGTAGAGCGTCGCGCACGTCGGTGGGTAAGTAGCTGCGCTCGCGATCGGCCAAAGCTTGGCTGCCCTCGATACCAGCAAGCCAACGCTGGTTGACGCGGCCTTTTAGCGGGACGTCGGCTTCGAGTTGTGCGCCGACCGTGTGTTCGGCTCGATCGTTATAGTAAGGTTCGCGCACACCATCAAACAGGCCAGTTGAAAACACATAAGGTCCGGTCGAGAAGCGCAGTTCGCGTTGGGTCCGATTCCAATATTGAGCACCGCCGCGTATCGACCAGCCGCGTGGGAGTTTTCGCTCGGCCCAGAGACTTGTGCTGTAACTCGTCCGCTGCGACCACGCGAACGGACCGTTGGTGTTGAAAGTGGCGAGCGGCAAATAGGGAGCACCGATCAAGCCGCCAGGGACATCACGGGTGAGTGGAATGCCAGCAGCAGGCGTAGCTTCGGTTTTCGCGGCTTCGAATTCCCACAGAACCACCGTGAACTTGTCGGGCGCGTAACGGAGAGAAGCGCTGCCAACGCTTTCGTGACGCGTGGCAAAATCCTCCGGGCCGTCCTGCCAATTCCACGAACCGAGGAGGCGACCGTTAAGTTTTTTTGTAATTAAAAGTTCACTACGCTCAGCTTGCACGAAAACCGCGGGGAAATCGCTGACTTGGGCGTCGAATTGCCAGGAAGTTTTTGGAGTGGGGCGGCGTGAGATGAGGTTTACGATTCCGCCTGGCGCGGTGCGACCGTAGAGCACGGCCATGAATCCTGTCAGCAAATCGCGACGTCCGCCGACGATTTGTTCGGGGAAGCCGAGTTGAGTGAGGCCATTTCGCAGGCGAGGAGCGGTGAAGCCGCGCGGTGTGCTGCCGCCGGAGATCGAGACAAAATCCATTTGTCGTTGGTCGGGCAGGGCGGCGAGCTCGTCGTTGAGCATCGTCGTGCCTTGGTCGGGCTTTTGCTCGGCTTCGAGTTCGGCAAAAACGCCGACGCGATCGAAAGGAAAAGGGCTCGGTTTTTCCTCAGGCCAAGTTGCCACCTCGTCTCGGTCGGCTTCGACCGTGTAGCGGTCTAGCACCGTCAGTTCTGCGTGGTTCGTGGCCTGTTTTACGCCAGATGTTTCACGCTCGGCCTCGGGTGCGGCGTGAATTTGTGCGCAGACAAAGATGACAGAGGTGAAAAAAACGAGGCGTACTGAGCTGGACATGGATCAACATCATAAATCGGTCGACCCGGTCTGGACTCAAGGGCCGGGAGTGAACTGTTTATGACGTGAGCGCGCGTGGGTCGGTTGCGGCCTTTCGACGCAACCACTCCGTTTCCAGAAAAGCCGACTGAGATTAGCTTAACTGACCGGGCGGAAGCTCTTCTGAGCGTAGAATTCCGGCGTCGCGTAGGCGGGCGGAAGCTGTACGGCCAACTTTTTTGCCAAAAGAGACGGGCCGGTGGTTGTACGAATGCGCGAGCCTGTTTCTTTCGAAGCAGCGAGAATCGTGCGTTCGAGGCGGCGGAATTTCTGAGCGTCGTACGTGGTGGACAACGCGCGAAAATGCACTGTTTCGTCGGAATCCTTAAGCTGCTTGCTGAGTTCAATCGCGATGGTGAGATCGTTTTCAGTCAGGAAAGCAGAGGCCGGGCGGCAGGATGCACCGTGAATGCGTTTGAAAATGGCGAAGAAAAGACGGGAGTTTTCCCAACCGAGCGCATCGAGCATCGCGGCATCTAGAACAGCGAGTTCCGTGGCGTAAGTTTCCAGAAAATCGTGTTTGCCGGCGTTCCAGAGGTCGGTTGCCAACTGTCGGAGAAACTGCGGAGCGTCCTTAGGTAGCTGAGTTTTCCTTCTAGCGATAGTTTCGAACCAAGTCTGGATCGCTACCTTATCGGCTTTCTCGCACGCTGCTTTCAAAGACTGGATGTCGAGGGCGTTGAGCTCTTCGTGTGGAATGTCCTGATGAAAGGTGAGCAAATGGCGAAGCTGGAGCGGATCGAGTTGATTGACGCGCAGGTGTGTCTCGCGGATCGAGCGGGCTTCGCAATAACTGACGATAGCGGCGGATGGGCTTCCGAGCGTAATCGAGATACGATTGAGGACCACGATGGCTGCGAAAATGTCATGCTCGTGCACGGCAACACGCAGATGTTCAGGCACGAGATTGCAACTGAGACGGTGCAAACGAAGGAGCGTCTGAAGCAGGACTTCCTGACGAGAGTGCTCGGCAACCCGGGCTTTTGGATCTGATGTTTCGTTGGGTCCCGACCATTTTTTCACCGCATTGCGGATTGAGTTTTCTCGGGAAACGATGCTGTTGAGAGCACCCAATTTTTCGTACCGCTGGAGAAACTCTTCGGTAAGGTTGGCGGGTTTGATGGTTTTTTGTGCTGAGTTGGTAGCTGGCTGGATGGACGCTGGCATGGCTCTAATCACTCGGTGGCGCGCGATTCTTCGCAAATTATTTACGTTAGTGGAATCCCTGATCTTGGCCTCTGTGTTGCCCCGAGTGCCTGTAGGCATTTTGCGCAAAAAAGACGTGCTTGGAAGGAAGGGGGCGCCGCGAGAGATTGTGCAATTCCTGCGAAACCGGCCTGTTTTGCAGGCGTCTCGCTTAGCCTTATGAAACCCCTGCGCACTTTTCTCGCGGCGATCGCCGCTATTTCTCTCTGTGTATCGGCTCATGCTGCTTCAGCCGACCCCTCAGGCACTTGGAAATGGACTCAGCAAGGTCGTAACGGCGGTGCTGGCTTCGAGCAGACTTTGAAATTGGACCTGAAGGACGGGAAGTTGACCGGTACGATGGTGGGAGGCCAGACGCCTCGCGGCACCATGCCCGATGTCGAAATTGGTGACGCCTCCTTTAAAGACGGCGCCGTCGCATTTTCTGTCACCAGGGAGTTCAACGGGAACAAAGTAGTCATCAAATATGAGGGCAAACTTGAGGGCGACACCCTTACTGGTACGAGCGAGCGTCCCGGACGAGACGGTGGCGAGCCGCAGAAGCGGGAGTGGATCGCCAAGCGTGAAAAACCCGCGGCATCTGCCTGAAATAGTACTTTCTTTTGGTTGTTGTTTCCTGCCTAGCCTGAGCTGGGCAGGTTTTTTGTTGCCGCGAGCGGCTCAGACCGTGAGCTCGATCAAGTTTCCATCCGGGTCTGCGACCACGCTTTCGAAATAACCGTCACCTGTGCGACGTGGAGATGACTTGATCGCCAAACCCTTGCGCCGAAGAACTTCGGTATACGTGCGTACCTGTTCTTCGCTGCCGAGCGAAAGGGCGAAATGTGCGTAGCCGCAGGAGGGCGGTTCGGCGGTCGCGGCGGCGAGGCCAGTCTTCGTCATTAGCTCAAGGCGTGCTCCCGAGGCGAATTGGATAAAATAGGAGCTGAAGCCAGTAGTGGGGTTAATGTACTTGTCACCAGCAGTGCAGCCAAAATGCTCCACATAAAAATCTCGCAGCCGTTCAAGCTGGGTCGTCCAGATAGCGAGATGTTCGATCTTCACAATGCAGGCTTAACGAGGCGTGTGTTTAGGTAGGCTCGCGCACGACCCATTAGATAGTTCTAATGGGTTTGAATGCCAAATTCGATTGGAAGGATGTCGCTGGCCTCGCGCGAAAAATCCAGCGAGATAAACCCACCGCGGCCCTCGATGATGTAATATTCGGCGCGCAGCCAGATCGGGCGCTTTTGGAAATAGATCACTCCGTAGAGGCGTTGCACATGGCGACCGATGTCCTTGGGCGCAAAAACCTCCGTGTCCACCACTTCGCCGAGATGATCCGTGATCGTTACAAGACGTTTCCGCAGATCGGCGATCCTGTCCTGCTCCTCCTCGCTGTACCAGGTGCGGAGCAGGGCGTCGGGGCCGTTGGCTTGGAATGCATGCAGGCCCGCGCGAAATGTTTCGAGTCCATCCAAAGCAAAGCAACGCGTGGCGAGAATTAGTCCGAGAAGCAGGAACGTCTTTTTCATGGGGATATGACAGACAGCAAAAATCACCATGAGAGCCGCAACCTGATAGTCAAAGCGTTAGCGCTTCATCCTGCGGTGCATAAGCGAAACAATCATGAGTAAAAGCGCACCAAAAATACCATAAGTGGCTGGTTCGGGAATGGCGACATTGTAGCCGATGACGTCGAGCGCGGTGATATCGAGTGGCCGAATCACATCGAGTTCTCCCCGCCCTGTGGTTGGGTCCATGATGCCCATGCCGAGGTTGTCTTTCCAGTGACTGGCCTGACGTCCGTCGCCGTTGGTGACTCCGGTTGAGAAAAGCCCGAGGGCTGTTTGCCCACCGTCGATTGAAAAGTACTTTGCACGATTATCTGCAGTCCAGTCGATGGCGTTTAACAGATAGCTGGTGGTTGAGTAACGGAAGAGATCAAGCGGGCTCACGTACCTTAGCGCGTCGTCGGTGGTTGGAGTGGCCAACATGTCCAGAGTGTCTACGCCGCTGACGAAGCCCAGCGCGTGTCCGATCTCGTGAGTGGCGACGCCGACAAAATCGATGGCGTTGGAATCAATGCCATCATAGGGATCGAAGTCGAAATTGTAGGCCGAGCTGAAGGTGATGGCTGCGTCCGTTAGTCCCCCCGTAGCTTGGTAGAGGCCGAGCGCACGAGCATTGGCCAGAGTAAGACGGATGGCAGTGTTGTTCGCATCGCGGTCGTTATCGAGATAAGGGGTGGCGCTGCCTGAACCGAACGGACTGTTGCTGGTTCGGTTGAGCAGCATGTCGAAAGCCGAACCACTTTGCAGAGATGAAACGGCGAGGTGGTCGTTGTTGGACGTGGCGTCAGCGGTAAGGGCAGCTTTGTACGTTGAATAGGACAGAGTGCCACGTGTAGTGGACGTGCTCCCCAAAATACCCGTACCGAGCGTCTGGAAACCAATGTTAATTTGAACGTCGATCGGATCGTTGAAAATATACGACCACCGACTAGCGGCCAGTTCAAAGCCAGCTAATGCTCGTGGATCTATATCTGCGGAATAGTTGAACGTGAACGCAAGCTGAGCCCGGGCTGGGCTGGCCGCGACCAGAGCAATTACGCTGGAAACGAGCGCAAGTTTGAGACGCACGAGAAGAGAAGGGATGTTAGCCATAAGGAATCCCCCAGTGGATAGATAGGCCCCCGCCGGAAGACTCCTTACTCTAGAGTATTTTGCCCTAAACTTAAATCAGGCGCCCCCTGCGTAGGATGTAGTGGAATCCTGCATACAAGCATTTGTAATGAAACACGTTAGGTGTACTTATTCGGTCGTGCGCCGAAGAACCCATGTCCTAGATACAGGAGGATTCTCGTTTCATCGCAGCTGGACGTCGTCCGCCAAGTGCGATGCGGAGCATTGCCGTACCTTGGTCACCCTGTGAAACCCCAAATTTCTACAGCGCGTCGTGCGGCGTTTTGACCGATTTTCTCGTTTATGCCGCGGCGAGTTGCGGGGCTTCACGGCCGCAGAGTTCTGCGTGTGGCGAGCGTTGAGACCACGGAAGTGGCTCGTGTCCGTCGAGGCCGAGCGAGAGAACGTAGGTGTGCCAGGTTTCGCCGGGAAGAGCGGGCCAAAGTTCGCGATGAAAGCCGCGCGCCAGGTAAAGATCCATGGCTTTAGCGTACTCGGCTTCATCGGTCGTCCAGAGGCGGAGCGTGTGTTTATGCTCGGCCGCAGCTTCGGCGATTATCCAACTGAGTAGTTCAGCGCCTCGTCCTTGGCCGCGGGCGGTTGAATGCAAACCGTACCAGGCAAGCCAAGCCTCTTCAGGTTGCGCAGTATAATGGTAGAGTCCGGCTAGCCCGGCGACGCTTCCAGATTGTAGGGGTGTCCAAAATTGGACGGCGGAGAGTTGACGGTCGCGGTAGAAAGCGACGTGTGATGCGGGTGCAACGGTGGCAGCGAGCGCGAGCTGGTGCTCGCGCTCCCAAGGAAACAGTTCTGCGGCCAATCGCTGTGTCTCCACAAGCGTGTCGGGCATGAGCGGAACAAGGTTCATAACGCTCCGGACCCTACCGCAGCCCCGGCCTTGCTTCCAGAATACAGCCGGTTTCGGTCGGTATTAGGGTAGCGTCTTATAAGTTTGCTGACACAGCGGGCCAGGAGGCTTTCTCAGGCGCCACACTCAAGATAAGGCTATAAGCTATTGGAAAAAAGCAAATTGCGGCAGACGAGATAAATTCTCAGCTGCTTTGCGCCCATTACTAAAGCTTTTAAGTTCGCCGGGATGGAACCTCTCAAGGCTTGACGGAGGGAATTGAGGCGCTGTCCAGGGAGCTTGATTCTTCTTCCGGCAGATCGGGGGCAAAATCGGATATATTCTCAGCTGAGTCGTTTCGTTGCTGCTGAGAGAGGATCATGGCTTCGAGTTTTTGGATGTTCTCGAAAACTTGTTCGACCTGAGCGCGCATTTCCGTCGAGGCGCTGGCATTTTCTTCCGCGCCGGCGGCGGTGCGTTGCGTGATCTGATCGACCTTTTGCACCGCTTCATTCACTTGGCTAAGGCCTTCGGCGGTTTGCTGAGCCGCGGCTTCCACTTCTTGAACAATTTTGTGGTATTCCGACGTGATCGTTGAGATCTGGGCAAAACGTTTTTCCGCGCGCTGGCCGAGATCAGTGCCGTGCGTGCTGTTTTTGACGGCCGACTCGATTTTTTGTGCGGTTTCACGTGCGGCGGTGGCGCTGCGGTGAGCGAGGCTGCGCACTTCTTCGGCTACGACGGCGAAACCGGCTCCCGCTTCTCCCGCGCGCGCGGCTTCGATTGCGGCGTTGAGGGCGAGGATGTTAGTTTGGAACGCAATTTCGTCGATGGTCTTGAGAATGGAGGCGACGTCGGCGGTCGATTTTTGGATGTCGATCAGCGCGCCGCTGAGTTCTGCGACGTTTCGAGTGCCGTGCTCGGTGGACTTCATGGCTTCGCTGGCGAGCTCGGCCATTTTTTTCATATGATTCTGCGTCGACGAATTCATGCTCGAGAGCTCGTTCATCGATGCGGAAATCTCCTCAAGCGCCGAGGCCTGTTCGCAAGCATCGTTACTTAGTTGTTCGCTGGACTGAGTGATGGAGCATGCGGATTGGTTCGCATTTGCGGCTGTCTGGCCGAGCGCGGTGCTCACGTGAAGCAGCGGTCGGGTGATGCTGCGAGCGATGTAGTAAATGAAACACGCGATGCCGAGGATGGATAATGTGCTCAGCGTAATGAGCAAAATCAGGTGAAAGCGCGCTTGGGTGAGCAGCTGAGAGGTGTAGCTATCCACTTCGTTGCCCGCGAGGGCGATGAGGGCGGCGAACGGCTTTTCGACGCGAAGGTTGGGGCCCGACATGTACGAGGGATGCTCACCGAGTTCACTAAAATCGGGTGCTGTCGGTCCGAGTTCCACGGCGCGGCTGGCTTTGGACGTGATTGCTTTGTAGTCCGCGTTTTCTAGGAGCTGGTTGAGGTTTTGCAGGACTTGCGGGTCGGCCAAGCTGCGCAGACGGATGAGTTGGTCTTCGACGTTGGCGAGCTTGACCTTAATTTCAGCCTGGGCGCCGGGAGAAAGCTTATTGGTGCGCAGGACCGTTGCGACGAGGCCCTTGAGTTTCCAAAAATCTTTTTGCAGGCGGGCAATGTTGTCCTGCGTGGTGATGCGGCGCACGAGTTCGCCATCCTGGGTTTCGTTGGAAGAGAGCGGGAGGATGCTCGCGTGCGTTTGCAGGGCGATGTCGTACGTACGCAGCGTTTTGGTTTTTAGCGGCGATTCGTAAGTCACCCGTTCTTGGGGTCGAGTGGGGTCTAAAATTTCGTCGCGCAGTTGGTTGAGGGCGGATTCGGCGCTGATTGCTGCTTTCAGTCCTGCTTTAAAGTGCTCGGTGAACGCTTCGCTATGTCCATCGACGAACTGTTTAAGCTCTTCCAGGCTAGCATGAGTGGTGACAACTCGCGCACGATAGGCGTCCAGCTGCTGTTGCGGGGAGCCGTCGCCCAGGAACGTCGAGGCGCTATATCCGGCCTGCCGCTCGGCGGTGAGATTGCTAGAGAGATTGGCCGCAATATCCGAAACGCGTGTGGTCTGCCGGAAATTCGAAAGGGTAGCGTAGTCTTCGTAGACGTTGTAGGAGTATAAGCCGCCAAAACAAACGACGGAGACGACCGAAGCGATGCTCAGGACGATCAACTTTGTTTGTACTTTGCGCATAGAGATACGGGTAAGCCTATTCGCATGCCGAGCTCGCGAAGACGAACGCGCACCGACGAAGGGTCAGTACGGGCATGAAGAACCGAGGTGTCCGATACTTATATATCGGCCGCTCTAAAGGCGGCTTAAGTGCCACTGACACGCATTGCGTGTAGCCCAGTATGGCTATGCACTCACGCTTAACTCTCCCGCGCGCCCCGCGGTCAGAAGGCTAGGCTAGCCTCAACTCGACTCGCGATGACGGGCTTTTACCAAAGAGGCAGCTATATTTGCGGCCTCCGGAATGGGGATTTCCGCGGTGTTGAGAACGAGGTCGTAGCTGCGAGGATCGTCAATGTCGGCGTTGAAGGTCGTTTTCACATAACGACGACGACCCGCATCGCGCTTGGCGTTCAGGGTCATCGCGTCCCGCTCAGATATGTCGTAGAGCTGGGCGAGATGTTTCGCGCGGTAGTCCGCCGGTGCCACCAAACGGATGTGCACTCCTCCCGCGAGGTCACGGGTTGCGAACTTAGCCCCGCGTCCGACGATGATAACGTGATTGTGTTGAGCGAGCTCGCGGATCGTCGCGTTTAGCTTTTGGATAAGGACCCACAGGCTCGGATGTAACCCAACTAATTCGCCGATGGAGGCATTGATTTCAGAGACCTTGTCCTCGGGAAGATAGCGCGCCAGGTGAAGAGGGAGATGATTGGCCTCCAGCATATGCGTGATCAAGTTGCCGTTGAACACGGTCCAAAGAACACCGGCGGGAGCTTCGCCATTGAGCAGACGCGCAAGGGCGCGAGCAAAGCTGGTGCCACCCGAGCCCGACTGTCGTGAGACGGTGACGTATGTATAAAGATTCTGCGACTTTGGCGGCCAAGGTGAGCTGGACCCGCGCCATTGTGCATTCAGGTAAGTTTCAGCTCTATCTAGCACAGGTGTGGACATGGTACGTGAGTACAATACTAGTAGCTCAACCCGCCGAATACGCAAAATTGATAGCGCTTATGAGCAAATGTTATCCTCGCGGAGGCGGCATCCGAGTTGCGAGGAAAGCAGCTCAATCCGTCTTAAGCATGCACGAATGAAGAGCCCTACGCAGCGGAGTGGTGGTGGGCTGCCGATGATTCGCGGCTTGCGGTGAAAGCGAGGAAGCGCGTCGCTGGTACGGTTTCGTTCCTTAAAATTCCCCATGAACCTAAATACACTTCGCAGATCTTTTTCTTTCGCCGTTGCGGCGGGTTTTATCGCAATACGCGTGCTTGCTGCCGAACCATCCACCAAGGTTATCGAGCTTTGGCCTGAGGGCGTGCCTGGTCTCCGCGCCGATGCGACACCTGAAATCGAAAAAGACGAACGCGTCTACAACGTCCACAAACCCACGCTGACCTATTTTCCTGCGCCTGTCGGTACCGCTAATGGCACGGCTGTCATCATGTGTCCGGGCGGTGGCTACGTGCGACTCGCCTGGACAAACGAGGGCATGGGCGCGGTCAAATGGCTCAACCCGCTGGGTGTTTCCGTCTTTGTCCTCAAGTATCGACTCCAGGAATACGGACACCCTGCGCCGTTGCGTGACGTCTTGCGTGCCGTGCGCCTGGTCCGCTCCCGCGCGGCAGAGTTTGGTCTCGATCCGAACCGTATCGGCGTTGGTGGTTCGTCAGCGGGCGGGCATCTTGCCGCTTGTTCGGGTACGCTATTTGACGATCCTAGCGGCAAAACCGGCAACGCACTCGATGCTGTCAGCGCGCGTCCCGATTTTCTGATTCTTCAATACCCTGTGATCACAATGAAAGCGCCGCTCGCGCATGCGGGTTCGATGAAATCACTGCTCGGCGAACATCCGACGCAGGAAATGCTGGATCTTCTGTCGGTTAACGAGCGTGTCACGAAAGATACGTCCCCGACGTTCATCGTTGCCACGGAAGAGGACAAAACTGTGCCGGTGGAAAACTCGATTATGTTTTACCAGGCACTGCGCGCCGCGAACGTCCCTGCTGAGATGCACCTGTATCCAAATGGTCAGCACGGCTTCGGCTTCCGCAAAGACCTCGGTCCAACCTCCGACTGGCCCAAGCGCGCCGAAGAGTGGATGCGCTCGCGCGGTTTGCTACCCGCTCCGCAGGCGCAATAAAAACGGTCTTCTGCAGCGATCCTTGCTGCGTCTCAGTGCGACGCAGCAAGGGTGAGTTGGGCTGATTTTAGTTCGCGCTCGGTTGTACGCGAGCGCGAACCCAGAGATTTTGGCCGAGGCCAATCAGGCTAGAGGACGCCCAATAGAGGCCCAGTCCGGCTGCGAGCTTCCAAACAATAATGCCGGTGATTGCTACCTGGATAAATACGACCGTGGTTTTGGCCGTCTCTGAAGCGCTCGGCAGAAAATAGGCAGCCGCTCCGGTGAACGTTAAAATGATAAACACCAGCACCCCGTCTGGAGACGCTAGACTGCGAATCCACAGGAACGGACTGCCAGAGCTAATCGAAGCGCGAATTGCGCGATAGAGGAATGCAAAAACGGGCAACTGCACAAACGACCCCATCATCGCTGGCAAGTCGAACGGAGTGTACCCATGTTTTTTATATACCTTCTGCATTTCTGGGAGCATCTGCTCCGGCTTTTTCTCCAAACGCTTTTTCAGCTCTGCGAGCTCGGGCTGCATGGTTCGCATGATCTGCTGATTTCGAATCATTCTTCGTGAAAGCCGAAGGGTTAAAGGTAAAAGCGCGACACGAATGCCTAGCGAAAGTGCCACTATGGCCCAACCAAGGCTGCCGCCAAAGCACTGTGTGAGGTAAATCAAGAGGGTAGGAAGAGTGTTCGTCATAGGAGGAGGCTTCTGCTCAGCAAAATTTAGGCCGGAGCTGAACTCGGCCCTCTCAACCCCCGGCCTGTGGCGCGGCCGGTTGCACCAAGTCAGGGTGCTGTTCTTGCCGCTGTCGTTCTAGCTTAACTGCTCGAATTCGGACTTGTGCGAGACTTGGGCGGAGCGTATGACGAAACCTTCCCCGCACCCCAGCTCGGTGAGTTCTCCCCGCATCATGAAGGCCCAGCATCCTCGTTTTTCGTTTTCAGCGATCGCGGCTGCGATCATCGCAGTCGTGTTGTTGACGGTCATCGCCGTCCAAGCGCAAAACGCTCACGAGGACCACGTGACGGCATCGGTTCAGCGATAAAGCATTTCAAATTCCGGTGTAACCCGGGGGGGCTTGCCCCATAGGCGCTAACTTAACGCGAAATCATGCGAATCGGTGGTCACTTCGGTTTGGGCGGTCCGTGGCATCCGGTTCAATCGCGTAAAAAGAGGAGGGCGAGTAGCCGCCGGGTGAAATCGGAATCGCG
>Ga0302322_100001346_pt1 | contig 20001 bp, 13 predicted proteins | sample Fen_T0_2_FD_203757 | JGI IMG/M metagenome (GOLD analysis project Ga0302322, IMG submission 203757) | Peat permafrost microbial communities from Stordalen Mire near Abisko, Sweden - Fen_T0_2 | ecosystem: Environmental > Terrestrial > Soil > Wetlands > Permafrost | place: Sweden: Abisko...
AGGCTGACGGTTTGCGGCAGTTCATTTGATCAAGCCAACGCGCCGCATTGCTCACGTTGGCCTTCTCTCGTAAGTTAACCATCAACCAGGGCCTTTCAAAGGCCAACGCGTAGTGTCGGTGCCTAGGAGCAAGGGCGGCGGCAATTCGCATCGTTCACATGAGTTCAGTAATGCAAGAACTGCTCGCGCAGTCCGCCTTCGATAAACTTAAAGAAGGCTCAATCGTCCCAGGTACCATCACCGAAATCCGCCAGAATGAAGTCGTCGTCGATATCGGCGGCAAATCTGAAGGCGTCATCCCCGCCAACGAGTTCATCGATCTTGGCGAACTTCAAATCGGCTCCAGCATCGACGTATTCGTCGAGAAACTCGAAGACCAGAGCGGCGCACCCGTTCTCTCCTTTGACAAGGCTGAGCAGAAGAAGAACTGGGACAACATCCTCACGAAGTTCCCGGAAGGCTCCATCGCCGCGGGTCGCGTGAAGGCCAAGGTCAAAGGCGGCCTGATCGTTTCGATCGGCGTCGACTCTTTCCTCCCGGCTTCGCACATCGACGTGCAGCCGCCCAAGAATCTCGATCAATACGTGGGTCAGACCTACGACTTCAAGGTTCTCAAAATCAATCTCGACCGCAAAAACATCGTCCTCTCTCGCCGCGAGCTCATCGAAGAGCAGCGCACGAGCAAGCGCCGCAACCTGCTCGAATCGATCCAGCCAGGTCAGGTTCGCAAGGGCGTGGTCAAGAACATCACCGATTTCGGTGCGTTCATCGACCTCGACGGCATGGACGGTCTTCTCCACATCACCGACATGAGCTGGGGTCGCATCGCGCACCCGAGCGAAATGCTCAAGCAGGGTGAAGAAATCCAGGTCATGATCATCGAAGTGAACCGCGAGAAAGAGCGCGTTTCCCTCGGCCTCAAGCAGACCACGAAAAATCCGTGGGACGAAATCGAGCACAAATTCCCCGTCGGCGCCAAGGTTCGCGGCAAAGTCGTCAATCTTGTTCCTTACGGTGCGTTCGTTGAAATCGAACCCGGTGTTGAAGGCCTCGTGCACATCACCGAGATGTCCTGGACCAAGCGCATTTCGAAGCCCTCCGAACTCCTCAAGGTCGGTCAGGAGCTCGACGCCGTTGTCCTCGGTATCCAGAAGGAAGAGCAGAAGATTTCCCTCGGCCTGCGCCAGTTGGAGCCGAATCCTTGGGACATGGTCCGCCACAACTACCCGATTGGGGCACGTGTGCGCGGCAAGGTCCGCAACATGACCACCTACGGCGCCTTTATCGAACTCGAGGAAGGTATCGACGGTATGGTGCACGTTTCCGACATGAGCTGGACCCGCAAGGTCAACCATCCGAGCGAAGTGCTGAAGAAGGGCGACGAAGTCGACGCGATCGTGCTCGACATCGATCCGACCCAGCAGCGCATCAGCCTCGGCATGAAGCAGCTCGCGACCGATCCGTGGAGCGATATCGACGCCCACTTCAAGATCGGCGACGTCGTCACCGGCCGCGTCACCAAGATCACCTCCTTCGGCGCCTTCGTGGAGCTCAAGGACGGCATCGACGGTCTCGTGCATATCTCGCAGATCAGCGAGGATCGCATCGAGAAGGTCAAAGACGTGCTCAAGCCCGATCAGGAAGTCACCGCGCGTGTCATCAAGATCGACCGCGATGACCGCCGCCTGGGTCTCTCGATCAAGGCTGCCAACTACAGCAGCGACCAGCTCGCAGCTGAGACGGCAACTTACGAGGCGCTGAACCGCAATGCCGGCAACGATATGATGAACCTCGGCGACATCCTCGACGAGGCCTCCCGCAAGGAGTAATCGGTCGCCAACCAGAGCATAACGCCAAAAACTTCAAAGGCGCCCGGGCAACCGGGCGCCTTTTTTTGTAGCCACAAAATTTGGCCGATTCGAACCGGGGGAATGGGCCTTTGTTGGCAATGAGACTGTTTTCTCTTCAAGCGTATTGCAGCTGGCGATAGGGGTAGGGACGGCCAGCCTTGGCCGTCCGCTTTGATTTGAGCGGCTAGACAGGAGACGCTTGCGGGACAACCCGGTGGATCGTCCCTGCCTTAGGTTCTTTTAATCGGTTAAGTGAGAAATGGCAGGAGATGACCGCGAGTCGCTCGAGTTAGAAAAGTTGCCGCTATTTTGCTCAGCGGTGAGAAGCGATCGGGGTGTCTGCATGCATTGGAGGGAATGTATCCGCGACCATTAAGCAGCGCGGGGTTTCCGTGCTCCTTCGATCCACCGCTGCTTAATGGCAGCGGCTACGAGTGTGGGGCCAATTCACGCCTGCGAACGCGTGAGATCCATAATTTGGCTGGTGAGCGGGGCGCTGGCTTCGGCGCCGAAGAGGGCGAGGAGCGCGGCAACCGTTCCCATCGCCAGAATCAAGCCGATGAAAAACAGGATCGTGCAGAAAACTTTGTCCCACCGCAGGTGCATGAAATAGAAAATGACGAAGAGGAATTTTACCGCCGAGAGAATGACGAGCGTCGAAACGATCAGCCATTTGGCGAAGGGCAGGTAAACCAGCACGATCTCGATGCCCGTGATGACTGAGAGGGTCATCGCGATTTGGACAAAGGTGTGGAATTTGCTGTGCGCAGAATTATTTGCGGGCGGCGTGGAAATGTCGGGCGGAGCATCCATGGCGGGTGAAAATCAGAGGTATTCGAGCAAATAGACGGCGGTGAAGATAACGATCCAGACGATGTCGACAAAGTGCCAGTAGAGTCCCATGCCCTCGACGTCGATGGCATTGGCTTCGCCGAATTCAACCGGGACTTTGCTGCGTCCGAAGCCAGCGAGGGTGAACAGCCCGACCACAGTCGCGCCCAAAGCGAGGATATGCTGGCTGGCGAAGACGCCGAGCGATTGGTGGGCTTCGTGAGCGTCAAAAAAGCCGAGCACGCAGGTCATGCTCGCGACAATTGTCACGGCGAAGACCAAGAAATGCGCAAAGGCACGGCCGAGCCAAGGGCGTCCAGCGTCGGCGTCCGCCGGTTTGAACGAGCGAATATAGGTAAGGATCAGCCAGAGCACGCCAATCGCGACGTGGCAGCCGTGAGTGCCGGTGAGTGTGAAGAACGTTGAGCCGAAGATGCTGTTGGAGAGTGTGAGGCCTTTCTCGTGCACGAAGTGGGAGAACTCGAAGACCTGGCACCCGAGGAAAATCAGGCCGAAGAAAATCGTGCCGAGTAAATTGTGGCGCGTGCTGCGCAGGTGGCCTTTCTGAATCGCATTCACGGCGAGCGCCATGAGCAGCGACGACATGAGCAGGATGAAGGTGGAGAACGAAGTGAGCTCGATACTGAAAATCTGGCGCGGCGAGGGCGATCCCGGCGGCGGATGCAGGCGGTAGATCAGATGCGTCGAAATGAGCGCGCCGAAGAACATGCAGTCCGAAGCAAGAAACGCCCACATGAAGAGCTTCTTGTTGGGAATGCCCGTCGCCGTACTGGCGTCGTGGTGGTGGTCAATGGTTGTGGCGTGGCTCATTCGGGAGTGATAATTTGTAAGGGGTAAGGGATAAGGACGGACTCATTTCTATCTTTATTCTTCTTCTTTATCTTTAGTCTTTCTCGTTGGTTTTGGCGTGGCGGCAGAACGGAAGTGAGAAAGAGAAAGATAAAGAGGAACGAGAAAGATGCGGAAATATCAGTGGTTGGCGTGAGTGTCTTTTGCGCTGACTTCAGGCCCGGCGTGTACGTGGTAGCCACCCGGGCCTTCGAGCGCCCAAAGATAGGAGAAGAGCAGCGTCAGCCCGCCGCCGCAGATCGCCCCGACGTAGTTGTGGTTGGCGAGAAACAGGCCGCCGATGAGCATGCCACCTGCGGTGAGGATGGGGAACCACGACTGGCTGGGCATGTGAATGCCGCCGTGCGCAGACTCGGCGTGGGCGTGCTGCGTCTTTTCTTTTGTCGCTTCCTCTCGATTGTGCTTCTCGTACCAAAAAGCGTCGCGGGCATGGACGGAGGGCGTGACGGCGAAATTGTATTCAGGCGGTGGATTCGGCAGCGACCACTCGAGCGTACGGGCGTCCCAGGGATCCCGCCCGGCTTTCTCTCCCTTGAAATAGGTGTAGATGATCGTGATGAAGTAGATCGCGATGCCGATCCCGAGGATGAAAGCGCCGATGGTGGCAATGAAGTTGGGCGTGTTCCAGCCCATGTTGCCGTCGTAAACAGCAGTGCGTCGCGGCATGCCGTTGAGGCCGAGAAAGTGCATCGGAAAGAACGTCGTGTTGAAGCCGACGAAAACGACCCAAAAGGAGAGTTTACCCCAGAACTCGGAGACCTTGCGGCCAAACACGAGCGGGAACCAGTAGTGAATGCCCGCCAGCAGCGCGAAAACCGAACCACCGATCAGCACATAATGAAAATGGGCGACGACGAAATAACTGTCCTGCTGCTGCGCGTCCGCCGGGGCGGCTGAGTGCATGATACCGGACATGCCTCCCATCATGAACATCCAGATGAAGCCGAGGGCGAACATCATGGGCGTGCGCATTTGCAGGTGCCCGTTCCAGAGCGTGCCGATCCAGTTGAAGATCTTCACCCCGGTGGGCACGGCGATGGCCATGGTCATGAGTGAAAATGCGGCGGTGGCGACCGTGCCCATGCCGGTGGTGAACATGTGGTGGCTCCAAACGCCGAAGCCGAGGAAGCCTATGGCGGCACCGGAGAAGACAACGATCGGATAGCCGAAGAGAGGTTTCCGCGAAAAGGTGGGGAAGATTTCCGAGATGATACCCATGGCGGGCAAAATCAGGATGTAGACCTCAGGATGGCCGAAGATCCAAAATAGGTGTTGCCAGAGGATCGGCAGGCCGCCGTTGGAGACCTCGAAAAAGTTGGTGGCGAAATTGCGGTCCATCATCAGCTCGACCAGCGCAATGGTGATGGCGGGAAACGAAAGGATGATGAGGAACGCCGTGATCAGGGTCATCCAGGTGAAGACCGGGAGACGCATCATCGTCATGCCCGGAGCGCGCAGGTTGATGATGGTGACGATGAAATTGAGCGAGCCGATGACCGAGGAGACGCCGAGGATTTGCAGACCCATAACCCAGAGGTCGGTGGAGATGTCAGTCGCGAACTGGTTGGAGTAGGCGTTGGAGGTGAGCGGAGCATAGCCGAACCAGCCAGCATCGGGAGAACCGGATTTGATGAACCAGCCGACGTTGAGAATAACGGCGCCTGCGAGAAAAACCCAGAAGGCAAAACCATTCAGCCGGGGAAAGGCGACGTCGCGCGCGCCGATCTGGAGCGGCATGATGTAGTTGAAGAACGCGGCCGAGAGCGGCATGACGGCGAGGAAGATCATCGTCGTCGCGTGCATCGTGAAGAGCTCGTTGTAGGTCTGGTGCTGGAGAAACGTATTATTGGGTACCGCGAGCTGGACGCGAATCAGCAGCGCCTCGAAACCGCCGACGAGGAAAAAGAAGAGCGCGGAAAAACCGTAGAGCAGGCCGACGCGTTTATGGTCGACAGTCGTGAGCCAGCTGACCAGGCCGGTTTTCGCCGTGGGGCGCGTAAAGAGCCAGGGGCGTTTCGCTGCGACAGGTTTATCGTTGGCGGGCAAGATGGTTGGCGCGATGGTTTCCATGAACGGGCTACAGCTGGTCGTGAGGTAAAGAGGTACGCTTACTTTAAGCTCTGCAGGTAGGCGACGAGGGCAGTGGCTTCGGCGTCAGTCAGTGCGATGTTGGGCATGAAGGCACCGGAGTTGGCATCGCGCTTCATATAACCGGGCATGACAGTTCCGCCCATGGGAACGCCTACATACATTTTATTGTGCGGTTTCACGCCGTTGGGATCGGTGATCCAGCGGCGGAGATTGGCGGCGTTGTTTTCCAGCAGGCCGCCCGCGATGGTTGTGCGCGCGCCGACATGAGTGAGATCGGGCGCGGTGACGCCGGCGCCCTCGTGGCCGCGGATGGTGTGACAGGTAACGCAGGTTTTGTCCTGAAACAGCTTTCGGCCTTGGGCAACGAGCGCCGGGTTTTCTTCACGCTCCGGCGATTGTTTCTCACGCCAATGACTGAACGGATCGGTGTCGAACAGGTCGCTCCAGCCCGGTGCATTTCTTTGAAAGTGAAAACTGGCAGGTTCAATCCGCAACGGTTCGACGGCGGCGACGGCGCGCGAATCGGCGGTGCGGGCAGGCTGCTTCTGCCGGGCCAGCCAGTCGGCAAAATCTTTCTCGTTGAGCGCGATGACACGGAAACGCATCACGGCGTGATCCTCTCCGCAGAACTCCGCGCATTGGCCCCAGAAGTAGCCGGGGGCGTCGGCCTGCAGCCAGATGTGGTTGCCGCGATTGGGGATCATATCGACCTTGCCGGCGAGCTTCGGCACCCAAAAACTATGGATGACGTCGGCAGAGCGGAGGTTGATGCGCACGGGACGATTGGCGGGAATCACCAGTTCGTTCGCGGCGACGAGGTTGCCTGCGCCGTCGACCGGTTCCTTCGGATATTCAAAACGGAACCACCATTGCAGGCCGGTGGCATTGACCTCGTAGGCGTTGACCTTTTCCTCCTCCGGCACGTCGTACGTGTACCAGATAGCGCGGAGTGTCGGCACGGCGATGATGACCAGCGCGAAGACCGATGCGGCGATCAAACTGAGTTCGATCAGGGGATTACCGTGGCTCTGTGATGGTGGTTCGGCATGTCCATCGGTCTCATGGCGGGCCCGGAATTTCAACGTCGCGTAGGCTAGCACGCCGGCGACGAGGACGAAAATGATGCCGGTCACCCAGAGCGTAGTATAAAATACCTGGAGCTGGGATTTCGCGACCGGACCCTCCGTTTGGAAGGTGGATTGCGGTCCCTCCGTCCAGCTCCAGCCGCTGAGCAAGAGTGGCAGCAACGAGAACAAGAGCACGTTGGCTAGGCGATGGAGACGGGGAGATTTATAAAATGGAGCGAACATCGAGGTCGATGGGGTGGCTGCGCAGAATGCGGCTGGTCAAGGTGAAGCGTTTCCACCCGTGAGGGCGTTTCAACTCGGCGCCTGAGTCATAAGCCGAACTGGTACGACGGTGGTTCCAGCTTGAGTATCAGTTATACAGCGAGGGAAATTCGCCTGTGTGCGAGTCTTCACGCGGTCGGCCACCAGCGATAGAGGAAAAAATAGACCAGTACTCCCGTGACCGATACGTAGTACCAAAGAGGAAATGTCCACCGGGCCCAAGCGCGGTGCTGCTCGATCCTGCCTTTGAGCGCGAGGAAGACCGTGCGCATCACCAGCGGCACGATCGCTATCGCGAGCAGGATATGCGAAATTAGCATCGTAAAATAGACGCTGCGAATTGCGCCGGTGCCGCCGAAGCGGGTCGGTTCGCCCTTGCGCACGTGGTAGATGACGTAGCAGACGAGAAAGACCACCGAGACGATAACAGACGCCAGCATGCAGACCCGATGGGCCGCGATGCGCTTGGTTTTAATCGAGATGAAACCAGCCGTCATCAGCAAGGCCGACGTCGCGTTCAGGCTGGCATTGAGCGCCGGGAAATCTTGCACGTTCATGGCGCGAGCAACCAGCGATCCGCCACGAGCGCGGTCAGTTGCAGGGGCAACCAGATGATTGAGGCAAAGAAGAGCCGGCGGGCAGTGGCTTCACGCGACGTCGTGAGCAGAAAGGCGAGGGAGCGCGCCGTGAACCAGGCACCGAGTATCAACGTCATTACCAGATAAGAGCGGCTGGTGAGGCCGAGCGCCGTCGGCAGCGCACTAAGCCCAACAACGGCTACGGTCGCGACGAGCGACCAGCGCGCGACCTTACGACCCGTGTCATCGCGCACGGCCAGCATGGGGAAATGAACTGCGTCGTAGTCGCGTCGGTAGGTCCAGGCGATCGCCATGAAATGCGGGATTTGCCAGAAAAAGAGCACGCCATACAAGATCCAGCCGAGTGCAGAAACGCGCCCTTCGGCGGCCGCCCAACCGATCAACGGAGGGAAGGCGCCGGCAACGGCGCCGATCTCGGTCGACCAGCGCGACCGGCGTTTTGCGGGCGTATAGAGCGCCAAATAGGAGACGATCGTCGCCAACGCGAAGAACGCGGCGAGGCCGTTAACCCAGGCAAAAAGTACCGCGAGCCCGATGGCACACAGCGCCCAGCCGAGAATAAAGGCCGAACCCGTTGCCACGCGACCGGAAGGAATGGGACGGTCGGCGGTGCGTTTCATCAACGCGTCAGTGTCGCTTTCCATCCATTGATTTAGCGCAGCGACACCCGCTGCGGCGCAGGAGGTGCCGAGCAGCATCGGGAAGAACAGCGCCGGTTCCCACGCGCTGCGGGTCGAGAAGTATCCGACGACGGCGGTGAGCACGGACAAAAGACTGAGCCGCGGTTTGGTTAACTCCAGATAGTCGCCAAAGGTTGCCCTGGCCGCAGTGGTTGGCAGGGAGGAAACGGTTGAGGTTAACGAGGAAGGAATCATGCGCGGCTAAAGGCAGAAGTCTGCGGTACAGACTGGCGGCTGGTATTGGTTGTGACGGGAGCAGAGCGGGCCTCGATCGCGTCGCGATGGAGCACCCAGGTAAGGAGAAAGGTCAGGGCCAGTGTAGTCGCTCCGACGATCACGTGGGCCGTGGTCACCTCCGGATTTCGGCCGGACCACACCACGGAAGCCCCGAGGCAAATTTGCAGGGAAAGCAGGCCGATCAGGCCGGCCGCGGCGGTTTGGAGAGGACGGGAGACGCGGCGGTCACGAAGCAGAGTTAACACGAACCAAGAGACAGCGACTGTAATGGCCAACGCCACGAGGCGGTGCGCAAAATGGATGGCCACCCGGAAATCCCAGAATTTCGGCAACCAGTCACCTTCAGGCGTGCTCAAGGGAAAACTCGGAATGGCGAGTCCGGCAAAGCTGTGTCGCATCACGGCAGCGATCGCGAGTTGGGCGAGCAACAACGCGCAGCAAAGCCTTCCGACCTGGCGGTGCTGCTTGGCCTGCTCTGATTCGGCAGGCGGGTTTGACTCGATCCAAGACCGCGAACACGCCGCGGCAATCGCGGCCAGGGTACAAACAAAAATCTGCGCCAGGCACGCGTGCAGCATGGCGAAAAGCCGGCCCACACTGGTCCCGATCATAGCGATTTGGTGATTTTCCAGCAGAACCCGCAGACCGCCAACGACGGCTTGGACAAAAACAAGCGCTACTGCTGCGATCGCCAGCCAGCGCAGCCAGCGACGTTTTTCCGAGCGCCACAGCCACGCGGCGAGTGTGATCGTGATAGCGCTCATCAAGCCAGCGCTCAGGCGGTGCGAATGCTCGGCAAACATTGCGAGATCGCTCAGCCAGCCGTCGGGATTGAGGGAACCATTGGAGAGCGGCCAGTCGGGAAACGCCATGCCTGCTCCGATACTGGTGGTGAAGGCGCCGAGTGTTACGAGCACGAACACCCACGCGCTACCCAGGGCGGTGAACCAAGCGAGTGCTGGTTTGTAGTCCGCGGTTCGAATTGACGAGGAAGCGTGGGGCATCGGTTGCGAAACGAAGCCGGAAGTGTACGATCCGCAATCGCATGGGCCATTATTCCCCCGGCGATCTGATGATTCTAATCAAAACTTATTTCACGCCAGCGCAGGAACGCCTGCAGCTGTTGGGTCGGCGACGCGTTTTTGGACGGGCTGGCGGGTATCGCCTGGTTTTGCTGGCGTTGCTGATTTGGTCCGGCTGCGCGAAAACGCCCGAGACGCAGGTTGGCGAGAATCCGGCCAACCCGGCTGAGAAACGGTATCCGTTAACCGGGGAGATTCTCGCCGTCGACGTCGCGGGGAAAACCATTCGGGTGCGCCACGAGGACATCAAAGGCCTCATGCCGGCCATGGCGATGGACTTCGACGTGTCAGCGGGCGATCTGGCGATCGCCCGGGTCGGTTGTCGAATCCGAGCCGACCTGGTCACCAGCGCTAATGGAGACTTTAAGCTGGAGAATATCTGGCCGGCTGATCCGGCCGAGACCGCAGCCATCGAGGCAGCGTCCAATGCGCTTGGCCAGGAAACGGTCATTCGCGGGAACCAGGCCTACCGCGAGGTGGGTGAAAGCGCGCCGCAGTTTGCGCTTTTCGACCAGGATGGACGGCTGATAAAGAGCGAACGGTTTCGGGGCCGGCAGGTGATGTTGAATTTCATCTTTACGCGCTGCCAGGTGGCGAAAATGTGTCCGGCGGCGGTGGCGCGTTTTCAACAGGTGCAACGGCTGGCGCGTGAGGCGGGCGTGGCGAATCTGGAGCTGGTATCGGTCTCCCTCGATCCGGCCTACGACACGCCCGGTGTGCTGAAGGAATACGCACGGTTACGCGCGATCGACACGGGTAACTACTCGTTTCTCACCGGGCCCGAGCCAGCGATTAAAAGCTTGCTCGCACAATTTGGCGTGTTGCGGGAGTTTAAGGGAAACATCCTCAATCACACGGCAACCACGCTGCTGCTCGATGATACAGGGAAGATTATATACCGTGCCGATGGCAGCACCTGGGAGGTGCAAGAATTTTTGCAGAAAATGAAGAAGGGATGAACGCACCGATCGAAGCAGTTTCGTGCGGAAAGACGCCAAAGACGGCAGGCCGATGGCGCCAGGTTGTGTGGATTACGCTCGGCGCGATGGCGCTTTTTGCGGTCGCACGACGGCTGCCGACGGGCACAAATTTGAGCCACATGGATTTTCGGGCGGGCGCGGGCAGCATTGAATTTTGCGATCCGGCGAACCCGCAATTTATGCCTGTGGTGGCCGTGCGGTCGCCGGTGGAGATGACGCTCGCGAGCGCAGGTCCCGCGACTGCCTCGCAAAAAATTGAGCTCGTGCTCACCTTGAAAACGTCCACGGGAAAACCCGTCACGCCGGAGGATCTGCTGATTGCCCACACGCAGAAGCTGCACCTGCTGATTATTGATCCCACGCTGACCGACTATCAGCACGTACATCCGCGGCCGGGACAGCGACCGGGCGAATGGATATTCGCATTCACGCCAAAACGCACGGGCCTTTATCGCGTCTTTGCTGATTTTACACCTGCCGCGACCGCACGCGGACTCTATGCCAGTGCCGATTTCGACGTAAAAGCATCGGAAAGGGATAACACGGTCGAAACCGGTGAGCCACCGCCGCCGCAGGCCTGGACGTATTTAGAACAAGGATACCGGTTCACGCTGCAACCCTCTACCGCGCAGCTCCGCGCCGGAAAAAGCGCCGATCTTTCGCTTACGATAAGCGGCGTGGATGGTGGCGCGGTATCACTCCTACCCGTGATGGGAGCCTATGCGCATTTGGTGGCGTTTGATGCGGCACGGAGCGGTTTTGCTCACCTGCATCCGATCGAGTCCGACCTTTCTCGCGCTCCGGACCCATATCAGCCGCGGCTCACGTTCAAGCTTACGATCCCGCGCGCTGGGCATTATGTAATCTGGTCGCAACTCAATCTTGGCGGTCACGAGATGTTCGCGCCCTTCTGGTTTGAAGTCAGACCGTGAGCGCAGGCGATTGGTTAATTTGACTTTCTGCTCCTCAAAACCCGTAGGAAAAGGATTGGTGCGACGAATGTTGAGAACCCGAGCGGGAAAGCGCCACCGCCACCACCGCCGGACGATGATCCACTGCTGCTCGAACTACTCGATGACGACGATGAACTGCTGCTCGAGCTGGAGGAGGAGCTGCTCGAACTTGAGCTGCTTGAGCTAGAAGAGGACGAACTGGAGCTGGAGGTGACCGTGACTTTGGCGGCATTACTGGTGGCGGCGCCAGCGATGTTGGTGGCCACGACGGTGTAATCTCCGCCGCTGGTGACGGTGGCGAAAAAGCCCAGAGTTGCGCTGGTTGCCCCGGCTACGTTGGTACCGTTCTTCTGCCACTGGTAGGTAGGCGCTGGCGAACCAGTGGCCAGCGATACGAGGTTAACCGCCGCTCCGACCGCGACAGTTTGGCTAAGCGGCTGGGTGGTGAACACCGGAGCAACGTTAACCGTAAGTGTGGCTGCGGTGGAAGTGGCGGTTCCCGTCGCGTTGGTGAAAACCGCGCGGAATTTCGTTCCGTTCTGACCGGCCAATACGCTCGGCACGGATAACGTCGCGCTGGTGGCACCAGCCAGGTTGCTGAATGTCGCGCCGCCGTCGGTGCTGGATTGCCATTGCACCGTGGGCGCGGGCGAGCCGCTGGCAGCAGCTGTGAAAACAGCGGTGCCGCCTGCGTTTGTGGTGACGTCGGCTGGATTGGTCGTGATTACGGGACCCGCGGTGACGGTGAGCGTCGCGGCAGACGTGGTGGCCGCGCCGGCGCTGTTGGTGAACACCGCGCGGTAGAGGTAGCCGTTGAACGAGACGGGAACTGCGGTCACCGGCAACGTGGTTGAAGTGGCACCGGCGATGTTCTGGAACGTTGCACCACCATCAGTCGATTGCTGCCACTGCACCGTCGGGGTCGGATTGCCGCTGGCTGCGGCGGTGAATGTCGCGCTGGAACCGGCGGCGACGCTTTGGCTGGACGGATTGGTTGTGATTGCGGGTGCAGTGATTGAAGAGGTAGCCAGAACGACAGAATGCAGTGCCCCACCGCCGCTGCCGACCGGCAATGCGGTCACAGTGTATCCGCTCAATAGCCCCGAGGTCGTGACCGCGATGGGCACTGCGGATATCGTTTGGCCGACGGGGAGAGTAGCGCCGAGCTGCCGGTAGGAATTGTCTCCCCACGAATATAATTTTCCGTCCGACGCCAGGGCGACCACGTGCCGCTGAGCGCTCGCGATTTTGGCGACTGTTACACCTGCCAGCGCTCCCGTTGCGTCCACCGCGACAGGAGTGTAGCGGTTCGTCCCCTGGCCGCTGCCATCGCCCAAAACCCCATAGCTGTTTATTCCCCAAGTGTAGACGGACCCGTTTGAGGCGAGAGCCGCGCTGAACTGGGAACCCGCTGAAATTTGAGTGATGGTGCGCCCGTTGAGTACACCGCTCATGTCAACCGCTACCGGGGAATCTGGCGATCCATTAGGGCGTACCGGAGTCGCGCTACCGGATCCCAGGGCTGGCAATGGGTAACCCCACGCGAAAATTATATTGTCAGCACTCAACGCCAGCGCGTGGGAGGCGCCAGCGGAGATCGCGACGATGGTTTTGCCGGCCAACGCCCCTGATGTGTCTACGGCTACAGGTAGGAAGCTATATTGATCATAGAGACCATTGGTATTATTGCCGAGTTCGCCGCTGGTATTGCTTCCCCACGTATACATTTTCCCGTCCGAACCGAGGACTAGGCTGAAATCGCCTCCCGCCGCGATTGCCGTGACGGTTACTCCACCCATGTGTACCTCGACGAGCGGCGAATATACACTCGCGGTGCCGTCGCCTGCGAGGCCACCATTGCCACCACAGGCATAAACCTTTCCGTCGGAAGTCAGAAAAAGACTGTGAGTGGAGCCTGCGGAAACGGCGACGACGGTTTTCCCCTTCAATACTCCCGTGGTGTCCACCGCCACGGGAACGTCTGAAGATCCAGTCAAGATGGGGATCGATGAGTTTCCCAACTGCCCCCAGTAATTGCTGCCCCAAGCGTAGGCAGTGCCATCGTTCGCGAGGGCGAGGCAGTGTAGATTGCCGGTGGATACAGCGACGATGGTTTTCCCTGCAAGTATTCCGGATGTATCGACTGCCGCGGGGAAGGGGTTGTCGGTCATTGAACCGGTTCCCAATTGCCCATAGTTCCCCCGTCCCCAAGCGATCGGCACGCTGGTTGCAGCGAAACTGGACGTCGTTCTAAGGCAGACCAATGCCATGATGATAAACAAAAACAGGTTTAGCGCTCTGCTACAAATGAGCGACAGCACGACGTGTCGCGTCGTGCCCTTGAAAGCGCGATGGCCCTGCACAAAGTCTGCGATCGTTTGCGAAAATGGAGATTGGGTCATGGTGGTGTCGGTTAATCGGAAGTGCGGACGGAGGGTCACGAGAGATGCAAAAAGGGCGCGTGGATGATATGATAAGGAACAGACAACTAAGCTTCGCGGTGCCGTTCGGTTGTGGTGGCTCTGACGGATATAAAGGATCCGGGCGCCATTATTACATAAACGGCATTGCCAACCTTTCTGCTCGTCGCCCAACGTCCGCTCATCGGTGAACAACCCGAAATCCAACGCCCTCGGAGGTCAGACCCCCGCGTTTGACACGACGCGTTGGACCCTCGTCATCCGTGCTGGCAGTGACGATTCCGTCAGCCAGACTGCGCTCGCCGATCTGTGCCGGGCGTATTGGCTCCCTCTTTATGTGTATGTGCGTCGACATGGCTATTCGACCCACGATGCCGAGGACCTTACGCAAGGATTCTTTGCCGATTTACTCAGCCGTGGTGCGGTCAAACATGCCGATCGAACGCGGGGTCGGTTCCGCACTTTTCTTTTGGCTGCTTTGACCAACTATCTTCGCAACGCCTATGACCATGCGCAGGCCGCGCGCCGAGGAGGCGACGTGGAGAAACTCTCCATCAACACGGCCGAAGCCAGCGAAGTTCTCGCACAAATCGGCGATGGCAATCTCTCGCCCGATCAGGCTTTTGATCGCAGTTGGACCATCGCCTTGCTCGACCGCGCCATGCAAAAATTGCGCGTCGAACAGGAAAAGCTTGGCAAGATCCGCTGGTTCGAACGCGTCTGGCCTCATCTTCAGGCGCGCGCCGACGTCGGCATTCAGGATGCCCTAGCTGCCGAATTTGCTCTGACGCGCAACGCCGTGGCCGTGGCGATGCATCGCCTATCCAGTCGCTACCGGGATCTCGTGCGTGCTGAAATTGCGGAGACCGTGGGCAGTCTCGAGGAAATACGACAGGAACAGCGCGAACTTCTCGGTTCCCTCGGCGCATGAGCGCCAATTGCAAAGCCTGCGGCGCGCGCCTTTCCGAATCCGTGCTCGGCGGAGTGTGCCCGCAGTGCGTGGGGAAAAACATTTTTGGCGGCGGTGCGCACGATATGCAGCGCTTCGGCCAACACGAATTGATCGGCGAACTTGGTCGCGGCGGAGCCGGCATCGTTTACCTCGCGCTGCAGAAAGAACTTGATCGTCTGGTGGCGCTTAAAGTGTTGGCCGCGGGTGCTCCGACGGGGCTGCACGCCGAAGAACGGTTTTTGCGCGAAGCGCGTGACGCGGCGCGCTTGCGGCATCCACACATCGTGGCGATTCACGAGATCGGCCGGCACGAGGGGCAATCGTTCTACTCGATGGATTTCATCGAGGGCGAAAATCTCGCGATCCATGCCACACGCGCGAAACCGGATTTGCGCAGGGCCGCCGCCATCGTCGCCAAAACCGCTCGGGCCGTACAATACGCGCATGATCACGGCGTGCTTCATCGCGATCTCAAGCCGAGCAATCTGCTCATCGATGCCAAAGGGGAACCACACCTCATCGACTTCGGACTCGCAGCTACGCTGGACGGGAGCGATGGTCTGACCCGTACCGGCGAGGTGATGGGCAGCCCGGGCTACCTCGCGCCGGAGCGACTGCAGGGGGAATCGTCCACCGCTACCGATATTTACGGACTCGGCGGGGTCCTGTATTTTTTGCTGACCGGACGCGCGCCCTTCGTTGCCGCGCAGCTGCCCGAGCTCGTCGCTGCAGTGGTGGCGGGCGATCCGATCCCACCGCGCCGCCTCGATCCGTCGCTGCCCCACGATCTGGAAACGATTGCGTTGCGCGCGCTGGCTCACGACCGAACCAAGCGTTATCTCTCCGCTGCTGCGATGGCCGAGGACCTTGAACGCTGGCTGGCGGGCCGGCCGATCACGGCGCGTCCGGTTTCATTTGCCGAACGGGCGTGGCGCTGGTCGCACCGCAATAAGAAACTGTCGGTCATGACGGTGGCGCTCGCCGTCACGGCGAGCTTGGGCGTGAGCGGCATCGTGGCGGAATGGCGGCGAGCCGAGGCAGCCGCAAGAGACCGACAGGCCAACCTTTATTCGGCCGATCTAAAAGTTGCTTCAAACGCACTGCTCGTCGGTGATCTCGGCACCGCGCGGCAGACGCTCGAAGGTTGTCCGGTGTCGTTGCGCGATGCCGCTTGGGGCCTGCTGTGGCCGCAGACAGCGGGTGATGCCGAATCAGTGATTGGCCATTCAAAATGGACGGTGACGCATCTAGCGGTGTCGGCAGACGGAGCATGGGCTGCGGGCAGTGCCCAGGTGGACGTGGTACGGCTTTGGGATCTCACGCGATCCCGGCTTATTGCCGAATTGCCGGGGACGGAGACGAGTTGGTGGGTGGAGTTTTCCTCGAACGGTCGCGACCTTTTTACTGCCGACCACACGGTCAAACAATGGGACGTGGCCACCCGGAAGCTCGTGCGTGAATTTCCTGGCCAGAGTGGTGTGCTCTCGCCGGACGGAAGGACGCTCTACACCTGCCTGGGCCACCGTTTTGTTTATGAAGGTACTGCGGGAAACGTGGTGGCGTGGAACGTCGCGGACGGCACGAAAATTTTCGAGATTCCCGCTCAGGCCCGCACGCTCGCACTCTCCCATGATGGGACGCGACTCGCCGTGTCCGACGCCGAGTCTGCAGTTGCCTTGTACGATTCGCGCAACGGCCGAGAGCTAATTCCGTCCTGGCCGTCACAGGAACGATTATGGCACCTCACGTTCTCGCCCGACGATCACACGCTCGTAGGGAGTGGCTGGACGCCCAACGTACGCCTCTGGAATCTGGACAACGTATCCGCACCGCCGCGACAACTGTCGCATCCGTACAACACTTGGGATACCGCATTTTCTCCAGACGGCCGCGAATTGGCCGTGGCGTGCTCGGATCGCACCATCCACGTGTGGGACACCCGGAACTGGAGCGAGCGACGGACGCTGCACGGACATGAGCATGAGGTGTGGTCGCTTGCCTGGCAGGCCGATGGTCGGCTGTTGAGCGCGGGGCGAGACCCGCGCGTTTTGCGCTGGCCGGTCGGCCTCTCGCACGCGGAGCCACCGTTGCGCCATGATCCCCACTCGTATCGCATCGTATGGCTACCTGGCGGACGTCTGGCCACAGTACGGGAACTCGCGCCTGCAAAAAGCGCCGCCGAAATCGCCCCGCTGCGATCGACTGGTACGGCGACTCGTTTCCCAGGCGAAACCCCGCTGATCTATGATTCGCAATCGCAGCGCCTCTGGCTTTGGTCGTTCGACCAAGAATTGCGCGGCCGTCGCATTGATCAGCTCGACGATGTGATTTCCACGCATTGGACACTGGCGGCAGGAGAAACCATGATCGGTATGCCCCACGTTGAGCCGAAGGCGGGCCTGCTGTGGTTGGAACTGGGTGACCGTTCCCTCGAAATTCGCCGCTTAAGCGATGGCCGGCACATTGCCAAATATCCTGACATATTTCCGGATCTCTCGGTTATTGCGGCAGCTCTTTCTCCCGATGGCAAATGGTTCATTTGGAGTGGGCAGTCAACCGAATTGAATATACTCAACGTGGCCACCGGCAAGCGGGAGCGCCTTGAGGGCCACAACTACGAAGTGGCTTCGGTGATCTTTTCACCAACTGAGGATAAGTTCTTCTCGGGCGGTGTGGATGGGCTGCTTTTTTCCTGGGAAACTGCCGCACCGCATCGCCGCCGCGAACTGGGCCGACATATGACTTCGGTGGGTCAAATGGCATTCTCTCCGGATGGCCGCGTGCTTGCCGCCCATGAAGGTGGCGTCGGGATCCATCTTTGGCATCCTGCCACCGGACGGGAAGTAGGGTTGCTGGCGATACCGGATGACGGCAGCGGACAATGGCTTGGTTTCTCGCCGGAGGGCGACCGGTTGGCGATACGGCTTGGTAGTGGCGAAATCCGTGTCTTTCCCATTGCGACGAAGATCGACCTCGCACACAACCCGTCGCATTGATCCTTTGCAAAAACCAGTTTTGATGAAAACCGATTTTCTCTCGCATAGACGTGTGGTTACCCGAATTCCAGGCGCATTCCTGTTGGGGAGCGTCATCCCATAACGCGCCGGCCACGCATTCGTACAGTGCCGGTCAATTGCATGGACACCGTTCTGAAGTCATTGACGAGCGAACCCGGCCTGCAGGCTGACCAGCGGCTGGTTGATCGTGGTTGGTTGAGAATTGGCGCGGGTGCGGCGGTAGCGGCGCAGGCGATGGTCTTTAGTCTCGCGATCAATCTTTCGGAGATCGACGGCTGGGCCTACGGAGTGGTTCACGGCATCCTGATCGCGTCGGCGCTCGGTGCGCTAATTTTCCTCGGCGGCGAACTCGTCCGCTCGGCTTGGGAGTCGGTCTGCAGGCGCACGGTCAGTATCGACCTGCTCTTTTTCGTGACTCTCGGCGGCGCCTTTGTTGGCTCTTTGGTGAGCACGTTTACGCGGACTGGCTCCGTGTACTATGAGGTCGTGGCAATTTTGATTGTTGTGCATACGGCGGGCAAAATGCTCGGTGCGCGCAGTCGCGTGGCCGCTCTGCGAGCAGTGGACGAAACCCGGGAGAAATTTGAATATTGTGACCTAGTTCCGCCGGATGGTTCGGTGCGGCGCGTTTCAGTGGGAACTCTCACGGCCGGTGCCCGCGTGCGGGTGGCGCCAGGCGGTGGAATTGCCGTGGATGGCGTGGTTGCCGCCGGGCAGGGGTATGTACTGGAAACCTCGATGACAGGGGAATGGCGCCCCGCGCCCCGCGGTCCGGGTGATTCGGTGCTGGCCGGGACCTATTCCGTCGACGGCTCGTTTGAGATTATCGCAGCGGGCGGAGCACGGAAGCTCGACGCGATCCTGAAGGCGGTCGGCCAGGCGCGGCTCGCGCCGTCGCGGTTGCAGCAACAGGCCGACCGCTTGATGGCCTGGTTCCTGCCGCTGGTGGTCGGAGTGAGCCTGCTGACGTTTGCTTTTTGGCTGGCGCACGGCCCTTGGCAGCGGGCGCTCTTCAACGCGATGGCTGTGCTGCTGGTTGCCTGTCCCTGTGCGATGGGTCTGGCGACGCCCATTTCTGTATGGGGCGGGCTCGCGCAGCTGGCAAGAATCGGCGTCGTGGCGCGCACGGGCGACTTTATCGACGTATTGTCGCGGGTCGACGTGCTCTGTATTGACAAAACCGGTACATTATCCGGCGAGACGCTCTCCGTGTCTGAGTGGAAAATCAGCCCTGGATTTGTTTCTCGCGAAGCCTGGCTGCGTTCGGCCGTGGCTGCGCTGGAGGAAGGACTGGCGCATCCCGTGGCTGTGGCGTTGCGAGCGACTTGTCACGTATTACGTGACAAATATTTAGAGCCAATTTTGATCCGTGAGCGACGGATTGTGCCCGGGCAAGGAGTCGTGGCCGAAGTTATGGTGAAAGAAGGTGGTTCGGTGCGATTTGCCGTGGGAGAATTTGAAATCGGACGAGTCATCGGCAGCGTTTTGTGGCGCGAAAATGCGAGTGGCGAACCCGCGGACCAGCCAACCGTTTGTCACGTATTACGTGACAAACATTGCGGGAAGGAAATTTACGTTTTTGTGGATGACGAACTGGCTGCATCGGTGTTGCTGGATGAGCGTTGGCGGGGGGGATTGGTTGAGACGTTTGCAGAATTGCGGGAACTCGGGATCGAGACGGAAGTGTTGAGCGGCGATCCGCTGGCCGCTGAGGTTTTGAGTGCGGCGTTTACCGTACGCGGTGGACAAACTCCCGCGCAAAAACTCGCGCGAGTTGAAGATTACCTGGGGGAGGGCCGAACGGTTCTGTTTGTCGGCGACGGTTTAAATGACGCCTCGGCGATGAGCGCAGCCCACGCGTCGATTGCCATGCGCAGCGGAGCGGAGCTCGCCCGCGCCTCCGCGATGGCGGTGTTTGTTGGCGAGGATCTGCGTTTTCTGCCGCAGGCCATTCTCGTGGCCTGGGCGGCGCGGGCTAGCATCAGGATGAATCTGCGCTTTGCCGCCGCTTATAATATCTCGGGTATGGCGCTGGCGGCAGCCGGGGTACTGCATCCGGTGGCAGCGGCGTTGCTCATGCTCGGCTCAAG
>Ga0302322_100001347_pt1 | contig 20000 bp, 18 predicted proteins | sample Fen_T0_2_FD_203757 | JGI IMG/M metagenome (GOLD analysis project Ga0302322, IMG submission 203757) | Peat permafrost microbial communities from Stordalen Mire near Abisko, Sweden - Fen_T0_2 | ecosystem: Environmental > Terrestrial > Soil > Wetlands > Permafrost | place: Sweden: Abisko...
TTTGGTGTCAAAAGTCATCAAGATGTCATGCGGGCAGAGCGTTTCGGCCCGGCGCGGGTGGATCGCTGTCGTCCTTCAGGGCTATCCCGGTGGCGCCGCGCGCCAGCGCCGCGCCAACCAGCCAGTCGAGCTTGCGCGCCGCCTCACTGTAGCCCAAGCCGGCCGGCCGCACATTGGAGATGCAGTTGCGCTCGGCGTCAACCCGGCCGATGCGCGGCGCATGGGTGATGTACAGGCCCAGGCTGTCGGGCGAGGAGAGGCCGGGGCGCTCACCTATCATGACCACCGCCAGCTTCGCCCGCAGGTTCTCGCCGATAGCGTCGCCCAAAGCAACCCGGGCCTGGGTGGCCAGGACGACGGGCAAGGCGGACCAGCGCGCCGGGGCGCGGGCGCGCAGGGCGGCGAGCAGAGGCAACGCATGTTCCTGTACCGCGCGGGCCGACAGGCCGTCGGCGATGGTGATGGCGATTTCCAAGCTACCGACCCCGCCCAACCCACCCGCTCCGGAGGTGGCAGCGGCCAGCGCCGCGGCGCCGGCGGCATCGAGGCGGCGCCCGAGATCCGGGCGGGTCAGATAGCTGGTTCGGTCAGGCGCGGCGCTACTTATCCGGAGCGGTGCATAGCCGTCGGCGCGTAGCGCGGCATCCAATGCATCGAGGTCCAGCGCCTGGTGCACCGCGTCACGCGCGCGCGCGTGGGCGAGGCCGAACTCGAGCACGGCCTGGGTCGGCAATGATGCGCCGCTGCGTCCCAGCGCGATGCGCGCCGGCGTGTGGCTACGCAAGGCGGCCCACGGGTCGGCGATCGCCAGTTTGGGTGTGACATCGTTCATGGGCGGATCATGGCACATCGATGTTGCTGCACTGTTTCCGGGTTGGCGCGAGCCAGCGGGGAGCGCGCGCTCAGGGTTCGCCCAGCGTGGCGGCTGCGGCCAGCAGGCGGTTGTCCGCTGACGCGGGCAGCAACCGGCCCTGCGCGTCGATGATGCGCATCTGTTCCAGCCAGGCCTCGAACTCCGGCGCGCGCTTCAGACCCAGGACCTCGCGCACGTACAGCGCGTCGTGGAAGGAGGTGCTCTGGTAGTTCAGCATCACGTCGTCGGCGCCCGGCACGCCCATGATGAAGGTGACCCCGGCGGCACCCAGCAGCGTCAGCAGGGTGTCCATGTCGTCCTGGTCGGCCTCGGCGTGGTTGGTGTAGCAGACGTCCACGCCCAGCGGCACGCCGAGCAGCTTGCCGCAGAAATGGTCCTCCAGCCCGGCACGGATGATCTGCTTGCCGTCGTACAGGTACTCCGGCCCGATGAAACCGACCACCGTGTTGGCCAAGAGTGGCTTGAAATGCCGTGCCACTCCGTAGGCGCGCGCTTCGAGCGTCTGCTGGTCGACCCCGTGATGCGCATCGGCCGACAGCGCGCTGCCCTGGCCGCTCTCGAAGTACATCACGTTGTCGCCCAGGGTGCCGCGCTTCAGGGACAGCGCCGCCTCGCGCGCCTCCCGCAGCAAGGCGAGGTCGATGCCGAAGCCGCGATTGGCCATCTCGGTGCCGGCGATCGACTGGAACACCAGGTCCACCGGCGCGCCGGCCTCGATGCCGCGGATCTGGTGGGTCACGTGGGTCAGCACGCAGGACTGGGTGGGGATGGAAAAGCGGCTGATCAACTCGTCGAGCATGCGCCACAGGCCCATGAAGGTGGGCAGTGCATCGCCCGCCGGGTTGATGCCGATCACCGCGTCCCCGCAGCCGTACAGCAGGCCGTCGTACAGCGAGGCGGCGATGCCCAGGGCGTCATCAGTGGGGTGGTTCGGCTGCAGGCGCACCGCCAGGCGCCCGGGCAGGCCGATGGTGTTGCGAAAACGCGTCACCACCCGGCATTTCTTCGCCGCGAGGATCAGGTCCTGGTTGCGCATCAGCTTGCTCACCGCCGCCGCCATCTCCGGGGTGATGCCGGGTGCGGCGGTGGCGAGGATTTCGGAGGTAGTGGTGTCGGCCAGCAGCCAGTTGCGGAACTCGCCCACCGTCAGCGTGCTGATCGGAGCGAAGGCGGCGGCGTCGTGGGTGTCGATGATCAGGCGGGTGACTTCATCGCTCTCGTAGGGCACCAGGGCCTCGTCGAGAAAGCGCCCCAGTGGCAGGTCAGCCAAGGCGATGCGCGCGGCCATCCGCTGCTCGGCGCTGGCGGCCGCCACTCCGGCGAGCAGGTCGCCGGAACGCAGCGGCGTCGCCTTGGCCAGCAGGTCCTTGAGGTCGGAAAAGCGGTAGACCGTACCGCCCAGAGTACACGCGTAAGGCATGCGGGAAGTATACGGGCCGCGGCATGCCGATGGTAGGGCCCGTGCCGGCGCCGGCCCTTGGCAGCGGCGGTGCCGCGCCATGCCGACTTTTGGGGAGACACTTTCGGGGAGACACGAGCCAAAGCCAGGCGGAGGCGGTAAAATGCGAAGCTCCGGAGGCTTGGGAGAGTGGTTTAATCCAACGGTCTTGAAAACCGTCGAAGGGGCAACCCTTCCGTGAGTTCGAATCTCACAGCCTCCGCCAGCATCCATGCTCCGCCACCATCGGCCACCATCGGCCGCAGTCGGCCACGATCCCAAATCGGCGCCGCACTCGAAGAGGCGGTCCGCCGGCCGCTCCTACCCGCTGCTCTTTTCCAGCCGGTAGCCCTGCAGGTACACCGACACCAGGCGCCAGCCGGTGGCGCCGCCGTTCAGGTCGAGCTTGCGGCGGATCCGCGAGATATGGGTGTCGACGGTGCGGGTGTCGAGCGCGGCGGTCTTGCCCCACACCGATTCGAGGATGTGCGCGCGCGAGAGCAGCTTGCCGGCGTTGCGAAACATGTAGAGGGCCAGCTCGAAGTCCTTCGGGGTCATGTCCAGGGGCACGCCGTCGCGTTCGATCGCGCGGGTCGACATGCGCAGGGTGAAGGGAGGGCAGACCATGGTGCCCTCGGGAGTCTCGCGCGGGCGGCCGCGGCGGGTCAGGGCGGCGACCCGCGCCAGGGTCTCGGCGCGGCGCAGCGGCTTGGCCAGGTAGTCGTCGGCGCCCAGGGTGAGAATGTGCACCACGTCCTCTTCGCTGTCGCGCGCGGTCACGAACATCACCGGCACCGGGTCGGCAACCCGCTCGCGCAGCACCTTCAGGGCTTGTTCGCCGCTCACGTCGGGGACGTTCCAGTCGAGGATGTGCAGGTCGTAGGACTCGCGGGCGATCTCGCGCAGGTATTCGGCGCCGGAGGTGAAGGTGCGGCAGCGGTAGCCGGCCTCGCCCAGCCAGGCGTTCAGGATGGCGGCCTGGTCCGGGTCGTCTTCGAGCAGGGCGATGCGCATCAGTGCAGGTCCGCCAGGATCTGCCGGTAGCACTCGATCTGCACCTGTATTTGCGCGCTGTCGCGCTGTGCGGCGGCGGCCTCCAGCGCCCGTCCGGTGGCGCTGATGGCGTCGTGCCCGTAGGTGGAACCCAGGCCCTTGAGCCGGTGGGCAATTTGCGCGACGGCGGCAAAGTCACCCGTCTCAAGGGCGGCGCGCAGCAGTCTGGCATCTTCGGCGCGGCGCGCCAGGTAGGCCGGCATCAGGCCGGCCAGCGCCGGGTCTGGCGCGGCGCCGTCTCGGCCGGCGGGTGCGGACACGGCAGTTTTCACAAGCTTTGACACATTTGCGGTGCAGGACTTTCTAGAATCAGAAGATTGCTTCAGGAGCGGTTGAACCCTCTATGCGGTTTCTCCGGCACGGCAGGCACATGTTTCGCATCACTCCTTGCCTGATGGCAGTGCGCATTCTATGCCATTGCGCGGCGCGGCGCACACTCTGCCCTGGTCCATGACATGCCCTCCAGCCTCCTGAGCGCCGCACGGCTACACAAGCCCGTTAGAATGGCCCGCATGCAAGGGGCCAATCCAGGCGGGGACGAACGCGACGTCAAGGCAAACGCGTTCCGCACCATCTTCAACGCCGCGATCGCCGCCGGTCTGGCGATCCTGTTGCTGATCGCCGTGCTCGCCTACCAGGCGGTCGACGCGGCCATCACCAGCGGCCGGCAGGAGACCCACACCCAGGAGGTGCTCACCGGGGTCGAGGAGATTTTCGCGCAGTCCGAGCGCGCCGCGGCGGCGGCACACCGCTATGCCGCCTACGGCGATGCGGCGGCGCTGGCCGATTTCCGCGCCCTGGCGAGCAGCCGCGTGCCCAAGGAACTGGCCGACGTGGTGGCCCTCACCCGCGAGGACGCCGAGCAGCAGCAGCGTCTGGCCGCTCTGGGCCGGGTCCTGGGCGAGCATTTCGCCCTGCTCGAGCGCCTCACCATGGCGCGCCAGAGCGGCGCACCGGCGCTCGACTACGACAAGCTCAACCCGATGGAAGAGCGGATCGCCGACCTGGCCGCGGCGGTGCGCGCCAAGGAGACCGAGCTGCTGTCGGCCTATCGCGAGCGCGCCGGGCGCACCGCGCGCGACGCCCAGCTCACCACTTTCTGGGGCGGGCTGCTGACCATGCTGCTGGTGGGCGGGGCCTGGTGGATCGCGCGGCGCTACGAGCATGAACGGGTCCTGGTCGAAGGCCGCCTGCGCGCCGCCGAAGAGGGCGTGCGCCGCCTCACCGATTCGGTGCCCGGGCTGATCTGCTACATGGACCGCGAGCGGCGCCTGATTTACCACAACCGCACCTACCGCGACGTGCTGGGCCTTTCCCGCGAGCAGATCGAGGGCCGCCATGCCTACGTGGTGGTGGGCGCCGAGGTCTATGCCCAGTCGCGCGTCTACATGGACCGCGCCCTCGCCGGGGAGACGGTGGCCTTCGAGCGGGTCCACGTCCTGCCTTCGGGCGAGTTGCGCCACCTGGCGTGCAGCTACACCCCGGACCTGGACGGCGAGGGCAGGGTGATCGGCCTGTACGGCATGCACCTGGACATCACCGAGCGCAAGCGCGCCGAGGCGATGAAGGGCGAGTTCATCGCCCAGGTAAGCCACGAGCTGCGCACCCCGCTGACCTCGATACTGGGCGCCCTGGAGATCGTCAACGACGGCATCGCCGGCGAGCTGCCGCCGCACGCCATGCGGATGGTGCGCATTGCCCACGCCAATACCGAGCGCCTGCTCAAGCTGGTGGCCGAGATCCTCGATGTGCAGAGGATGAGCGCGGGCCAGTTCGAGGTCAGGTGCGAGCCGATCGACGTGGCGGCGCTGGTGCGCCAGGCGCTCGATGCCAGCGCCGGCCTGGCGCACAAGGCCGGCATTACCTTGCTGGCCGACAAGCTGCCGGAGAGCGCGCCGGCGATCGGCGATGCCGACCGGGTGGTCCAGGTGGTCGGCAACCTGGTGTCCAACGCGGTCAAGTTCTCGCCGCGCGGCAGCACTGTCGAAGTGACGATGGACCTGGCGCCGCGCGCGGTGTCGGTGGCCGTCAAGGACTACGGCGAGGGCATCCCGCGCGCCATGCAGCCGCGCGTGTTCGAGCGCTTCCTGCAGGCCGGCTCGATCCAGGGCACCGGCCTGGGACTGGCGATCAGCAAGGGCATCGTCGAGATGATGGGCGGCGTGATCGGCTTTACCAGCGAAGAGGGGCGCGGCTCGAAATTCCATTTCACCCTGCCGCGCGCCGTACCCGCGGATGCGGAGGCGTGATGACCGGCGTGCCCCTGAAGCGGATCTTGCAGATCGACGATGACGAGGACATCCTGGCCGTCGGCCAGGCGGCTCTGCAAGGCTACGGCGGCTTCGAGGTGCGCACCGCGCAAACCGGCAAGGAGGCGCTCGAAGTGGCCGGCAGTTTCGCGCCGCAACTGATCCTGCTCGACTGGATGATGCCCGGGATGGACGGGCGGGCGATCCTGCATGCCCTGCAGGCGGCGCCCGGGCTGGCGCACGTGCCGGTGGTGTACCTGACGGCGGCGGTGTCGCCGCACCTGCGCGAGGAGGCGCTGGCGAGCGGCGCGGTCGAGGTGCTGATCAAGCCCTTTGTGCCGCGCCAGCTGGTGGCGCAGCTGAACCAGATCTGGGAACGCTGCGGCGCGCAGGGCTGACATGCGAGGTCCGTCCACAGTCCGCTGCGTAGCGTTCCGGCCGCCGCTCCCGGGCGCGGCACATCAGGCAGCCCTTCGTCGGGCGGCTACCCCTGGAGGCGCAGAAAGCGCTGCGGAAAGCGGCTTACGATGCTGGCGTACACGCAGTATTTGAGCCACTTGCCCAGGCAGAGGGCGCAGAACACTTCGAGCAGGTCCAGTCTGCCCAGCGCGCCAATCGCGATCGCCGGGGTGGAAGGCAGGGGCAGGGCGGCGATCAGCAGCAGCGCGCGACTGCCGTAGCGCTCCATCCAGCGGGCCGACTGCAGCCAGGCCGCCGACCCGACCAACTCCGGATACGCGGCCTCGAACTGGGCCCAGCCCAGGTGCCGGAACGCGAAGTACAGCAGTATGCCGCCCAGCGCGCTGCCCACTCCCGAGAAAAAGGCAATCGCCGCCCAGCGCTCGCGGCGCAGCAGCACCGCCGGCACCAGCAGGGAGGCGAATGGAAGCGACATCGACAAGGTGGCTGCGCAGGCGGCGCAGCCGACCAGGACCGGATATTCGCGCCGGCCGGTATTGCGTTCCAGAAAGGCGCGGATGCGCCGTTCGACCAGATAGCCGATCACGACCGCGGTTCCGCGACCCGGTCAATCGCAACCGCCGCATCGCGCGATGCCCGGGTGCGTGGGGCAGCGGGAACTATCAGGCCTTGGCCTTGGTGCCGCAACTGGACAGGCCGAAAGGCACGTATGCCGGGCACCAGCCAACGGCGGCCGTGAGCAGGGGCACCACGCCTATCAGTCCCCACCAGCGGGCGTTGCCTTCGAGGACGAACAGCAGGCTGAGCAAGCCCAGGCCGATCACGACGCGGATGATGCGGTCCAGCGTACCGACATTGGGTTTCATGGAAGCGCTCCTTTCAAGAGTTCAACGCCAGCCACGGCTGGCGCTTGACGGATGGGCGAATTTGAAAGCGTTCCGGCCTGTGACGCAGCCGCGCCACTCCACCATCCCTGCCATCGCCGGCAGGCCCGTCCCGCCGCGGGGTCATCCTGCATTCAAAAGATGGCCGCGTGACAAAACGGACGATGTTTGCAGTCTAGGTCGGCCCGCGAGGGCCGGTTTGATCCAAATCAACGGCACCGTGGGCGCGGGTGCCGCGCCTGGCGGCCGCAAAGGCCGTATCATTCCCATCGTGTGCCGCGCGGCCTCGCCATCGACGCGTATCCGGCGCGCACCCGGCGCATACCCGGCGCATACCCGGCCCATACCCGTCCACCAAGCCTATCCAGGAGCCTTGCATGCAGGAGATCAATTTGCCCGACGTCGTCGCCGAAGTCAGCGCCGCCTTTCAGCGCTACGAGGTGGCGCTCAATGAAAACGACGTCAAGGTTCTGGACGAATTGTTCTGGGCCAGTCCGCTGACGATACGTTATGGGATCACGGAGAATCTGTACGGGCAGGACGAGATTGCCGCATTCCGCTCGGCGCGGTCGCCGGCGGGATTGAAGCGCAGCATCAGCCGCACCGTGATCACCACCTACGGCCGCGACCTGGCTACCGCCAACACCCTGTTCGAGCGCGAGTCCACTGCCGGCAAGATCGGCCGGCAAAGCCAGACCTGGATGCGGACCGACGCCGGCTGGCGGGTGGTGTCGGCCCACGTCAGCGTGATCCCCAAGACCTGAGGCGAGTCGCGCTGGCGCCGCCGGGGCCGCCGATCCGGAGCGGGCTATCCAGCGCGGGCTATCCGGGGCGGACGCTGGGCGCAGATACGGGGGGCGAGCCCCCTTTCCATGCCGTTCTATCGGCCGCCCAGGTACTCGCTGGTCCAGCGCTCATAGTCGGCGTCGCGCGTAAGCTGTTTCATCAGTTCGGCGGCCGGCAGCCCCGTGAGCTTGGCTCCCGGCGTGCCATCGCGCAGCGCCTTCAGGGTGGCGTACATGGCCTGCACGCCGGCCATGAAAGGTTGGTGTCCGGTCAGGCAGATGCGCACCCGCCGGCTGGCCAGATAGTCGCGTTCGGCCAGTTCGGCGCCGACATTGCCCAGGATCAACGGCAGCTTGGTGGCGCCGGCAATCGCGTCGAGCTGGACGCGGGTCTTGGCGCCGACCACGAACAGGGCGTCGACGCCGGCGGCCTCGTAGGCGATGAGGCGCGCAACCGCGTCATCCAGGCCGCTGATGGAGATCGCGCTGGTGCGCCCGGCGATCACCAGTCTGGGGTCCTGGCGCGCGGCGACTGCGGCCTTCATCTTGCCCACGCCTTCGGCGATCGACAGCAGGCCGACCTTGTCCGGCTCGCCGTAGGCGGTGGGCAGCTCGGTGTCCTCGATCGACAGGCCACTCACCCCGGCCGTCTCCAGTTCCTCGACGGTGCGCCGCACGTTCAGCGCATTGCCATAGCCGTGGTCGGCATCGACCATCAGCGCCAGGTTGCCGGCGCGGCAGATGCGGTAGGCCTGGTCGGCGAACTCGGACAGGGTGATCACCGCGATGTCCGGCGCGCCCAGGATGGCCAGCGAGGCCACCGAGCCGGCGAACATGCCGATCTCGAAACCCAGGTCTTCGGCGGCGCGGGCCGAGAGGGCATCGAATACCGACCCGGGGTAATAGCACTGATTACCGGCGAGCAGGGCGCGAAAACGTTCGCGGCGCGGGGTCCAGTTCATATGGGTTTCCTTTGTATGCGGAGGGGATGGATTGCACGCGAATTCGATAGGGCTCCCTCCCCTCACAGGGGCCGGGCCGGGGTCGGTGGATGGCACAGGAAATGAGAGCTCTTCCCGACCTCGTTGCATCCCACCTCTATCCCGACCTTCCCCCCCGATTTTGCAAATGAGGGAGGAAGGGGCTTTGCCGGACTTCGCGCGCTTGGCGCGAGACTATACGATTTTGCGACCGCGCTGGGCGAATCCGGCGGATCCGCGCAATCGCCTGCCTACGCCTGCGCGGCGCTTGAGAACACCAGCCCGGCGTGCTCGCGCAGCGCATGGAAATGGATTTTTTTCCAGGTCTCCTCGATCACCCGCAATTCGGCCGGGAAGGAGACCAGGAAGGTGGGCGCATCGACAGCGTCGTAGGCGATGCGGTGGGCATTGGCCTCGATGAAGCGCTCCATCTCGCGCGGGTCGTCGCAGGTGACCCAGCGCGCCATCATGTACTTGGACTGCATGTAGCGTGCCTCGACCCCGTACTCGTGCTGCAGGCGGTGCGCCACCACGTCGAACTGCAATACGCCGATCGCGCCCAGCAGCAGGGCGCCGCCCAAGTGCGGGCGGAATACCTGGATCGCGCCTTCCTCGCCGAGCTGGGTCAGGCCGATGCGCAGTTGCTTGGAGCGCATCGGGTCGACCACCTCGACCGCCTTGAACATTTCCGGGGCAAAAAACGGCAGGCCGGTAAATTGCAGCGACTCGCCTTCGGTGAGGGTGTCACCCAGCTGCAGGGTGCCGTGGTTCGGGATGCCGATGATGTCGCCGGCATAGGCCTCTTCCAGTAACTCGCGGCGCTGCGACAGGAAGGACACCACGCTGCCGGGGCGGATGTCCTTGCCGGTGCGCACCACGCGGAACTTCATCCCGCGTACGAACTTGCCTGAACTTACGCGGGCGAAGGCGATGCGGTCGCGGTGCGCCGGGTCCATGTTCGCCTGGATCTTGAACACCACCGCGGTGAACTTGGGCTCGTCGGGCAGGACCTCGCGCTCGATCGCCTTGCGCGGGCCGGGAGGCGGCGCCAGGTCGACCAGGGCGTCGAGCACCTCCTGGACACCAAAGTTGTTGATCGCCGAGCCGAAGAACAGCGGGGTCTGGCGTCCCGCCAGGAATTCGCGGCTGTCGAAGGGCATGGAAGCGGAGGTGACCAGGTCGATTTCACTGCGCGCCTGAACCAGCTCGGCGCCGAAGCGCTCCCTGACCTCGGGGCTGTCCAGATCGGCGATCACGTCGTCGCCATCGCTGCGGCGGTCGTCGCCCGGGCGGAATACACGCATACGCGACAGACGCAGGTCGTAGACGCCGTGAAAGCGCTTGCCCATGCCTACCGGCCAGGTCAGCGGCGCCACATCCATTCCCAGAGTTTGCTCGATCTCGTGGATCAGGTCCATCGGCTCGCGCACCTCGCGGTCCATCTTGTTGATGAAGGTGAGGATGGGTGTGTTGCGGGCCCGGCACACTTCGAGCAGGCGCTTGGTCTGTGGCTCCACGCCGTTGGCGGCGTCGATCACCATCAGGGCGGCGTCGACCGCGGTGAGCACCCGGTACGTATCTTCCGAAAAGTCCTGGTGGCCCGGGGTGTCGAGCAGGTTGATCACGCAGTCGCGGTAGTCCATCTGCATCACCGAACTGGCCACCGAGATGCCGCGCTGCTTTTCGATCTCCATCCAGTCCGAGGTGGCGTGACGGGTCGCCTTGCGCGCCTTGACGCTGCCGGCGATGTTGATCGCGCCGGCGAACAGCAGGAGTTTCTCGGTCAGCGTGGTCTTGCCCGCGTCGGGGTGGGAAATGATGGCGAACGTGCGCCGGCGCGCAACTTCTTCAGGCAGGGTCATGGGGGCAGGGCGGCTGGCGGCTGGGGAATGATGAAGGGATCAGGGGGCGGGTGCTTGCGGCCGTGGCCCGGAGATGCAGCAGAGCCCGGACCAGCCACCCGGGCGCTGGCGTGGCAATCGGTATCGGATCATTGCGGCCCGCCAAGGTTACGAGCCACCAAGGCCACGGCTTGCCAAGGTGCCGCAAGAGCGTGCCGACAGGATGGATTTCAGGCCCGAATTATATGTTTTTTTGACTTTTTAATCAATCACTTGCGCTGCCGTGCCGGGCCGCGTGGGCGGCCCTTTCGGGGCCCTGCCAAGACCTACAGATCACTACAAAAAACATGGCAGGCTCGACAGAGCCACGTTTTTGTCACTATTTTTGTGATTCTCAATAATCCTGGCGCGCAAGCTGGCGTGCGCGCGCCAGCAACTTGTCGAACGCGCCCTGCATCATCTTGCGCTCGGCGGCGGACAGCGTCTCGAGCAGCAGGTCCTCGCGCGCCCGCACCATAGGCACCACCTGACGCAACAGGGCCCGGCCCGGCGGACGCAGGCGCAGCAGGTAGCCACGCCCGTCCTCGGGGTCCGGGGTCCGTTCGACCAGGCCTTTGGAAACCATCCGCCGCAGGGCGCGGCTGACCGACAGCTTGTCCAGGGTGGCGCGTTCGATCACGGCGGCGGTGCGCACCGGGGCGGCGCCCGAGAGCGCCGCGAGCACGCGCCATTCGTCGCGCGACAGGTCGAAGCGCCTGGCGTAAATCTGTGCCATCGACAGGCTGACGGCCTGCGCCAGCACTGCGAGCTGGTAGGGAAAAAAGGAGTCCAGGTCCAGGGTGGGCTTGGGGGCGGGTGGAGTCATCGATCGGATGGTAGCAAACTAAACCAATCGCGAGAATTTTTCCGTTGGTCGAGCGGGTTTGATCTGGATCAAAACCTGCGGATTTAGCAGTGCTGGCCGGTCCTCCCGGTCTTGCGAAATTTGGTATCAACGGACACTATCTGGGAACTAGAAAAATTTTCCGGAGACATGCATGACCATCGCGCGCATCCACCACGTTGCCTATCGCTGCAAGGACGCCAAGCAGACTGTCGAGTGGTATGAGAAACACCTGGGCATGAAGTTCATGCTGGCCTTTGCCGAGAACCAGGTGCCATCGACCCATGCGCCTGACCCCTACATGCACATTTTTCTCGATGCCGGCAACGGCAACGTGCTGGCGTTTTTCGAGCTGCCCAATTCGCCGGAAATGAGCCGCGACCTGAACACGCCGGCCTGGGTGCAGCACCTGGCCTTCAAGGTAGGCAGCATGGACGAGCTGCTGACCGCCAAGGCGGGCCTGGAGGCCGGCGGCATCGAGGTGATCGGGCCGACCGACCATGCAATTTTCAAATCGATCTATTTTTTCGACTGCAACGGCCATCGCCTGGAACTGGCCTGCGATGTCGGCACGCCCGACATGTATGCCAAGGCCGAGGCGGTCAAATGGGACATGCTGGAGGAGTGGTCGCGCACCAAGCGGGCGCCGCGCCATGCGGCCTGGCTGCACGACGCCGAGTTTTCAGCCGCAAAGGCTTGACGCGGCGAGGGCGGCAGCATGCTCAAGACCTATACCTATCCCGAGTTTCCCTACGTCCGCTCGCCCGAGTTGGGTGAAGGGAAGGTCAGGCGCTATCCGGTGGTGATCATCGGCGCCGGGCCGATCGGCCTGTCCGCCGCGCTCGACTGCGCCAGGCGCGGCATCGCCACCGTGGTGCTGGACGACAGCAACACGGTCAGCGTGGGCTCGCGCGCGGTCTGCTATGCCAAGCGGCCGCTGGAGATCTGGGACCGGCTTGGCGTGGGCGAACGGGTGGCGGAGCAGGGCGTGAGCTGGAAGGTCGGCAAGGTGTTTTTCCGCGACGACCTGGTGTACAGCTTCGACCTGCTGCCCGAGGCCGAGCACAAGATGCCGGCGATGGTCAACCTGCAGCAGTATTACCTTGAGCAGCACCTGGTCGAGGCCTGCGCCAAGACCGGGCTGGTGGACTTGCGCTGGAAGCACCGGGTGATCAACGTGGTGCGCGCCGCCGACCACGTGGTCCTCACCGTCGATACCCCGGACGGGGTGTTCCGCATGCAGGCCGACTGGCTGATCGCCTGCGACGGCGCCAACAGCGACACCCGGCGCATGCTGGGCGCCAAGTTCACCGGGCAGTTTTTCCAGGACCAGTTCCTGATCGCCGACGTGGTGATGAAGGCGGCCTTCCCGACCGAGCGCTGGTTCTGGTTCGACCCGCCGTTCCATCGCGGCCAGAGCGTGCTGTTGCACAAGCAATGTGACAACGTCTGGCGCATCGACTTCCAGCTTGGCGCCAATGCCGACGCCGAAGAAGCCAAGAAGCCCGAGAACGTGATCCCGCGCATCCATGCGATGCTCGGCAAGGACATCGAATTCGAGCTCGAATGGGTTTCGGTCTACCAGTTTGCCTGTCGGCGGGTCGACAACTTCCGCTACGGCCGGGTGCTGTTCGCCGGCGACTCGGCGCATCAGGTCTCGCCCTTTGGGGCGCGCGGCGCCAATACCGGTGTGCAGGACGTCGACAACCTGGCCTGGAAGCTCGCGCTGGTCCTCAAGGGCGCTGCGCCGGAGGCGCTGCTGGACAGTTATCACGAGGAGCGTGCTTTTGCGGCCGACGACAACCTGCTCAACTCGACCCGCTCCACCGACTTCATCACCCCCAAGAGCCGGGTCAGCCGCCTGCTGCGCGACGCGGTGCTGGAACTGGCCGCCGACCAGCCGTTCGCGCGCCGCCTGGTCAACAGCGGGCGCCTCTCGACACCGACGCCTTACCTGCATTCGTCCCTGAATACGGCGGATGACGCAGTATTCACCGGTGCAATGCAGCCCGGCACGCCCTGCGCCGACGCGCCGGTCAAGGTGGGCAAATCGCGGGGCTGGCTGCTGGGTCACCTGGGTGACGGGTTTGTCCTGCTCAGCTTCGGCAAGGCGCCGGTAGAAGAGTTGCGGTTCGGCCAGGTATCGGCCAGGGTGTTGACGGTGGGCACCGACATCGTCGACGAGGCCGGCATCCTCAAGCAGCGCTATGACGGGCAGCCCGGCACGGTCTATCTGATACGGCCCGACCAATACGTGGCCGCGCGCTGGCGCGCCTTTGACGCTGACAATATCCAGGCGGCCCTGCGCCGCTGTCTGGCAGCCTGCACCAGGAGCCCGGCATGAGCCTGATACGCGAACCCAACATTGCCGATGCGGACGGCTTCTACGAAGAACTGGTGGGCGCGCAACGCGACCTGACCGACGAAGAGGCAGAGATGCTGCTCGCCAAGCTGGTGCTGATCCTGGCCAACCACGTGGGTGACCGCGCGGTGCTCAGCGATGCAATCCGGATGGCCAGCGCCAAGCCGGGCGGCGCAGCGATGATCCCGGGGTATGCCGTGTAGGCAGGCCGCGGGCAAAGTCGCCCGAAGCGTGCGCGCGGCTGCCACGTCTAGCCAGAGAAGGGAAGTACTTCAACACCACCCATGGCGCCGCCTTTTTTTCGGTCGGCTAGCGCAAATGTCGCGCTGCACAACGAAAAAACATGTCATCCTTTATTGACAGTAGCCGCCTTGGCGTGAAAAATCATGTTCAGGCAGTTGGGCAAATAAATGCCTCGGAGCGGTTCTACCTCTGTGCATAACTTCTCGCCCCGGCTGGCAACAGCAATCCGGCGTGTCTTTGCCTAACATGCCACTGTATGCAATCGGACGACCAGGGGTGGAGGCCGATGAAGATGCAAAGTGCTGCAGAGCAATTGTCAACTCTGGCTTACCGGAGTCGCGCAGTTCCTTCCTTTTCAAGCACCGAACTTGAGCCGCTGCTCGAATCGGCCCGCGCCAGAAATCGGGCGGCATCGGTTACCGGGTTGCTGATCTACGACCAGGGGCGGTTCTTTCAGTGGCTCGAAGGCCCGCGGGAGAATCTGGCGAGCATCTGGCGCTTGATCCGCAACGATTCACGCCATACCGACATCGAGGTTCTGGACGACACCATGAGTCCTGAGCGTCTGTTCGGCCAGTGGGACATGAAACTGGCCACTCGCGGTACTACGCTGGAGGCAACGCGCAATCAGCCCGTCGTGGTTTCGCCGGAATTGCTGGGATCCCTCGCCGGTTCCCCTGCTGCAAGCCACTCCGCGCTCGCCAAGCTGGCGCCGGTGCTCGCCAAGGTGGTCAGCGCGCCGCTTCCTGCTGCAACGCCCAGCCGCGATGCCTTGCATGACCTGATCGAAAATCAGGTCATCCCGTCCCTGTTGGCCCGGCACCGGGCGGATCGGCCAAAGCTGCCCTTGGCCCACCCGCGCGCCGCGGAACTTGCGCGCTTGCTGATCGCCGCCGATCCTGCCGACGCGTTCGCACTACTGGACCTGTTGCACGCACAAGCCGGTTCGTTCGGGCTTTCGAGCGCTTCGGTGGCCGAGCCTGCTGCCCGCAGCCTGGGCGATCTGTGGGCGAGCAACGATTGCACCGAAATTGACGTTACCTTGGGCCTGGGGCGTTTGCAGACGGGCGTCCGTCAGATGGCCATCGAGTCGCAAACGCTGACCCGGTCCGGCGAGCCGCTCCGCGCCGTCCTGGTCGCTCCACAGCCTGGCGAAATCCACATGCTGGGTACAGTGCTCGATGCCGAAGTGCTGTGGCGTGATGGCTGGGACCCGCATTGCGAGTTTCCCGATTCCGACGCGGCCCTCAATAAGCTGGTCGCCAATCAATGGTACGAGGCCATTGACCTGTCGCTCAGCGCCGCCTTCAGGCGCGAACACTGGCTGCCGCGCATGGCCAAGACGATTGCGGCGGCGCGCCGTGCCTCGCTCAATCCAAATGTTGTCGTGGTCGTTGGCGGCCGCGTCTTTTACGAGCATGGCGCGACCGCGGCGGGGGTGGGCGCGGACAGGGATAGCCTGACCGCCATGCATATATCGCGGATTATCGACGGATCGTTAAGGGGGAATCGCACTTGACGTGCTCCCGGCAGGGTTGCCTGTTCCGGACGCGCAGCTTGCCTTGCGCGCCATGACGTGCGGACGTGCAGGTGCGCCAAATCGTCCATGGACCGATGACTGACAATGCCGGTGGGGCGGACGGTCAGGTTCCGCGTCGTCGTCTTTGCACCGATTGCGGCATTTCCCGAACCGACGATCCCAAGCGCTGCGCTCGCGCCTGCCAGTTCATCAAGCCCGGTTACCCGGCGCTGGAAGCGGCGGTGCATGGCCGGGCTCGGGATCCCGGTCGCCCGGACGAATTGCACTTCGGTCCGTTTCTTCGCATGTTGCGGGCAGCGATGGAGACGCCGCGTAGCGGCGCCCAGTGGACTGGCATTGCGACCCGGATAGCTGAACGCCTGCTTGAAACCGGGGAGGTCGATGCGGTGCTCGCCATGGCCGCAGATCCGGCGGATCGCTGGCGGCCCAGGCCTGTTCTGGTTGAGAAGGCGGCTGACATGGCGCAGTGCCGCGGCATGCGCATGGGGTATGCGCCGCTGCTCTCCCTGCTCGAACCCGCCCTTGCCAAGGGATACAAGCGGCTCGCCGTGATCGGGATTCCTTGCCAGGTCTATGCGCTCAGGGCGCTTGAGAAGGAACTGGGCTTCGAAAAGCTCTTCGTGATCGGCACGCCGTGCTCGGACAATACAACGACCGAGCGCTTCCATGAATTCCTGGAATTGATCGCCATGGAAACCGGCGACGATCCCGCCAGCATCACGTATCTGGAATTTCGGGCCGACTATCATGTGGAATTGCGCTATGCCGACGGACGCAAGCGGGCCATTCCGTTCCTGATGCTGCCCCTGTCGCAATTGCCGCCGGATTTCTTTCCGATGACCTGCCGCACCTGCGTGGACTACACCAATGTGTTGTCGGACATCACCGTGGGATATATGGGAGGCGAAGGCCAGCAGTGGCTGTTGGTACGCAACCAGCGTGGCGAGCGATTGCTCGATCTCTTGGGCGAGGAGGTGCGCACCAGCGAACCCGGCAGCGCGGGCAAGCGAGCAGGGCCGGTGAGGGGGTTTATCGCCAATGTCGAGCGCGCGGCAGGCGGACTGCCGCTCAGGCGCATGCCGGACTGGCTGCGGCCGATAGTGGGCTGGCTGATGCCCAAAGTGGGGCCCCGCGGCCTTGAATTCGCACGTGCGCGTGTCGAGATGAAGGCAGCTGAAACCGTGATTCACCTTAGGCGCGAGGAACCCAGGCGCATGAAGACGATGATACCCAGCCATGTCTGGAAATTGATCGAGCCGTACGGGTTGACGCCATCCTCTGCTGAACTGCCTGAGAAGGCGGCAGCTGTGCAACCTATGCCGATGGCAGCGAGTAGGAACGATTGATCTTCATGGGGTAAGCCGCAGGGGTAGGCACCAGAGAGGCAGGGTGACGAGGGGAACTCCAGTGTCTTCGGGTCCCCTGCGGCTTAGTCGAATATTCAGGTTGTGCGAAAAATTTTTGCGATGGCACCGGGACATGAGGCGCCATCCGGCAACGAGCCAAGCCCGCCAGCGCCTTCCGCTGACGGCGGCCGAGACAAAGTCGTCCTAATCACTCAGGGCCACCTGGGAACGCTCTACGCGTGCTGCCGTTATCAGCGCCTCGCCTGCCTGGCGGGCGTCCCGTTCCGCGCGATCGCGCAATCGCTTGGCGGCGGAAATCCGGATCAGCACAGGTTGTGCCTCGACCAGTTTGTCCAGGACGGACTTTGCTTCATCAAGCCAGGGCATCTCCTGGTGCAGGCGGGCAGGGGTCGGATCGACCTTGTCCATGTCGGTGGCCAACGGCAGGATGTGGAACAGCACATCGAACAGGGCGTTGCAAACCTCCTGCACGATATAAGTGGCGCCCGCATAGCCCATGAAGGGGGTGCCAGTGTGGCGGCGGATGATGGCGCCGGGGAAGGATGCAGGGATATAAGTGGAACGCGCCCCGCACTCGGCCAGGTACATGCGCTCGTTGTAACTGCCGAACAGCACCAGGGGCGGCTTTTCCTTGACCAGTTTGCGGACTGCCTCGTTATCGGTTTTGGCGCCTGCCAGACGCGACACGGAAAAATTGCAGGGCAGGCCCATCTCGTCTTCGAGAAAATGGCGTATCCCGCGGGCGTAGGTGTCGTTGGCCACCACCGCGAAACTGGCGGTGCCGAAGAAATCCTGGGTCACCGAGCGCCATAGATCCCAGATCGGCTTGATGGTGGTGTGCTTTTCCCGCTCAATAAAGGTCTCGGGGTCCAGGCCCAGGATCTCGCCCAGGCTGCGCAGGAACTTGGTGGTGCTGTGCAAGCCTATCGGCGCCTGCAGATAGGGGCGCTCAAGGGCCTCGCAGAGCAAGCGCCCGAACTCGCGGTACATGCAGACGTTGGCCTCGGCGTTGGCGAGCTCCTGCACATCGGCCAGGTGCGAGCCGAGCGGGAACACCATGTTCACCTCGGCGCCTATCCCTTCAACGAGGCGGCGTATCTCGGCCAGGTCGCTCGGTGTATTGAAGGTTCCATAGATCGGGCCGATGATGTTGACGCGCGGCTTTGCGCCGGGCTTGCGGGGCTTGGGCGCGGGCACCTTGCGCGGGCCGTATTCGGTCCACAGCCAGTACATGGCGCGGTTCGCGCTTTGCCACTGGTCTTCATCGATGGTGCGCGGCAGAAAACGCTTGATGTTGGTGCCTTCAGGGGTGACACCGCCACCGATCATTTCGGCGATCGAGCCGGTCACCACGACCGCCGGGAGGTCGGGGTCCAGCGTGCCGTGGGCGCGCTTCATGGCGCCTTCGGTGCCCTCCCGGCCCAACTGCTCCTCGGCCAGACCGGTCACGACGATCGGCAGTTCGTGCGGCGGCAGGGCGTCGGTGTAGTGCAGCACGGACGTTACCGGCAGGTTCTCGCAGCCCACCGGACCGTCGATGACGACCTGCATACCCTTGATCGCGGTGAACACATATACCGCACCCCAATAGCCGCCCGCGCGGTCGTGGTCGAGTACCAGCATCAGATCATCGCCCCCGCATTGGTCCTTTTTTGGAGTTTCGTGAGGTGCCGCTTGTATTGCTCGCGAAACTCCGGCCGGTCGCGCGGGGTGTCCTCCCACACGCCGGCGGCGTAGCCTTCACCCACGCCGGCAAAAAAGTCCTGCATGGTCTCGAAGCGCCCCTTGTTGCCCAGTGCCGCGTTGACCACCGCGGCGAGCGAACCGGCCCCGGCCGGACCCATCAGCGGCCGTGCCGAGATCAGGTTGGTGAAATAAAGCGCGGGTATGGTCTGCGTCTTCGCAGCCTGGACAACCGGGGTTGTGCCGATCGCCAAGTCGGGTTTGAATTCGCGCATCGCCGCCAGATCCTGCTCCAGGGAGGCGCGGTATTGGACGTGTACGCCCGCTGCTTCCAGCCATTGCCGGTCCGTGTCGCTCCAGCGCGTTTTCGGGCAGGCCGTGCCGACATAGCGCAGATCGGCACCGCTTTCGACCAGCAGTCGGCCCACCAGAAGCTCCGATCCCTCATAACCGGACAGCGTAATGCGGCCCTTGATCGGCATCTTCGCAAGGGCGCCCTTGATCGCGGGCAACATACGGTTCTTGGCAGCGTCGATCTTGTCCTGTCCGACGTTGGCGGCATTGCCGACCGCCTGTAACCAGGCCTCGGTGCCGTCGTGGCCCACCGGGGCCGAGCCGACAATGCCGCGTCCGGCGGCATCGAATTCCCGGCAACTGGCCGTATAGAAAGGGTGTAGTGCAGCCACCGTTACGCAGTCCAGCGCGGCATACAGTTCGCGCCATTCACGGGTCGGCACCACCGGGCCGACGGCCAATCCCATCGGTTCCAGGAGCATGCCGATCGTGACGGGGTCGGCGGGAAATATCTCGCCCAGCAATGTCACCGTCGGTTTGCCGCTGCGGCCGGCGCGCGGCGCCTGCACCGGACCCTGCTCGGCTTCGGCGCGGGCGTATTTGAGCATTGCCCCGGCCAGTACATCCTTGGCTTCGGCGTGGGTAGGCACGCCGAAGCCCGGCACATCGATGCCGATGATGCGCACGCCGTTGATTTCCCTGGGCAGCAACTGCAGCGGCACGCCCGATGCGGTCGGCACGCACAGATTGATGATCACGATGGCGTCGTAAATCGCGGGATCGGCCAGCTTGTAGACCGATTCCCGGATGTCCTCGAACAGCTTGCCCGTTACGAGAGATTCGGAGTTGAACGGCACATAACCAACGGTGCGGCGCGCGCCGTAGAAGTGCGAGGTGAATGTGAGGCCATAGACACAGCAGGCCGAGCCGCTCAATACCGTTGCGGTGCGGCGCATCCGCAGGCCGACACGCAGGCTGCCGAACGCCGGGCACATGGACTGCGGCTGATCGTGGGGACCTTTGGGATAGTCGCGGGCATATTGTTCTAGGGTCTGGCTCTTGCCGGCCGCTTGCGCGGCGGCAAGCAGTTCCTGCTCACCCGAA
>Ga0302322_100001348_pt1 | contig 19994 bp, 25 predicted proteins | sample Fen_T0_2_FD_203757 | JGI IMG/M metagenome (GOLD analysis project Ga0302322, IMG submission 203757) | Peat permafrost microbial communities from Stordalen Mire near Abisko, Sweden - Fen_T0_2 | ecosystem: Environmental > Terrestrial > Soil > Wetlands > Permafrost | place: Sweden: Abisko...
TGTGTGGTTCCTGCGGGGACGTCTGCTCATCCGTTCTCCTCTTCTCAGCCATCTTAAGGCCGCGAGCGAGCAGAACTTCCACTTATGCCCCTGTCCGAATTTGCGGTACCGGCTCTGATCACTGCGGCGCGTGCCGCAATTGTCCCCACCTTTTCCAAGCAGTTCATTCTCAGGTTTGTCCTCTCGCTTCTGCTCACGAGTGCAGACGCCGACGTCATCCTGACGTTTGCCCCGTCTGTATTCTCAGCCCTCTTCAATGCGCCGATCCTGCGCGCTGCCTTCGCGATCTTGATTCTCGGATTGATCGCGTCGCTTGCGCGCATGTGGTTCCTGACTTTCAGGCCCCGCCCGTAGTCCACCGTCAAGTCATTCACAAATCCAAACAGGAAGGAGAGATCACGATGGAACGCAGTCTTGGAAAGATGTTCGCATACCAATTGTTTGACTGGCGCAATTCCGTCACCGGCACCATTCAACAGACCGTCGCCGCATTCCTGAAGATCGGCGAAGCGATTGCCACCCGTTGGATTCAGACGCCGAAGGGCGTTCTGCTCCTGCAAATGGTTCCCGAAAACCCCGAGTCGGGCGCCGTCTATGTCTTCGACCGCCAGCGCGAGGTCTGGTACATGCTGTCGTTTGAAGGCTGCGAAGACCGCTTCACTTCTGAGAGCTTCGACCGCGTCTTCTCCGAATACAAGCTGTTCAGCTATGTGGAGCAGCCTGGCCTGTTGCTCGCCCAGACGCTGCCGGCTCACGCGTAATTCCACTCCATCCCGCCCACCGCAGTTTTCTTGCTCAACCCAAATTCACAAACTGGAGGAACACCATGCGTCAATCCGCAAGCCGCATTCGCTCGCTCGCAAATCGTTACGCCCTCGCAGAAGCCGCAGCCTTTCCTGGCATCGGCACGGAGCGCGACCGCTTTCCCAGCAACCGGAGATCCGCTGCCGAATTCCGGCACAGCTTTCCGCGCTTCGCCCATCAAGTGTGACAAGCACTGCGCGAGGGTTCGCCAACTCAATCCGGGCCCTCGCCTTCCCTCGTCGTTTGAAGCCGCGATACGCCGGTCAAGAGGGTCTCTACGCAATTTGACCGAGTTTTGAGGTCAGGGTACAACCACACTACCTCAGAAAGGAGGCCCAGCAATGTTCACGAAATTCAGTGTGAGCCGGGAGACTGCAAACAACTTAATCCATCTCTTTGTGAACCGGCGCGCGTATGGGATGCAGGCTACCCAGCCCTTGCCGAATGGTTCCGTCCCATATTATCTGGCGCGGGATTGGCAGACGAAACGGCCGAAACCGCTCGATGTGGATGTGGTGCGGATGCACTTGAATGGCGACATCACCATCAATCTGTATGCGATCAACCCGGAGACCCAACGCTCAAAGTGGGTGGCAATCGACGCCGACTTCGATGGCGCCGTGCAATCGCTCTTTCAGTTGCAGTGGGAACTGAAGCAGGATGGCGTCGAAGCTGCACTGGAACAATCGCGGCGTGGTGGCCATCTATGGATCTTCGCCGACACACCGCTATTGGCCGCCGAGTGCCGAATCTACATCTACAACCTGGCGCTCCGGCTCGGGGTTCCAGTCAAAGGCGGCGGCCTCAAAGATGGCATTGAAGTCTTTCCGCGACAGGACAGGATCGATGACGGCGAGTACGGCAATGCCATTCGCGCGCCACTTGGCGTACATCGAAAGACGAATCTGCGCTACTGGTTCTATGACGCCGACGTGACCCCGGAGGCGCAACTCGTCTACCTCAACGGCCTGAAGAAACTCACCGAGGATGGACTGAAGACCTTCATCCAGGGGATGAGTCTGCCCGAAGCGTACAAGCCGGTTGTCGCTGCGCCGTACATTCCGACAACTTTTTCCGCTGGTCAACACGAGTTCCGAATCCTCGAACACGTGCACGCCACGCGCAAGGATGGCCGCAACTTGTGGGCGAGATGCCCGTCTTGCGCACAAATTGGGCGGGACCGCACTGGCGACAACTTGGCAATCCAAATCAAGAATCCGCGCTTCTACAGGTGCTGGGCCGGCTGCACGAAGGAAGAGATTCGCGCAGCACTTGGACAACCGATTCGCAGACAGCAGGCAGTGTGAAGGAGGCGAACCCAATGAAATCATCTTCTCAGGTAAAGGTCTCTGCCGCGGCGAACGGTGATTCAGAAGCCACGCGGTTCGCGCGGTATGGTTTGGCTATTCCGAGGCAGATACTGAAAGCTTTGGAGAAGCGCGGCATCTACTGCCAGTCCAGTGTTTCGATTGAGCACCAGCATCTGGCCAAGCGATACGTTTTGCGCGCCACGGAATCTGGTGGCGCTGTCGCGGACATGGGCCGCTACTGCGCCTATCTCGATGGCAATGGAACTCCTCTCCCGTGGTTGCAGCCGATTGATTCGTTGTCCGGCAATGGGCGACACGCGATTGTGATTGCGCCAGAGTTGGTTCGAATCGAAATGCTGCGCATCGGCCACACCTATGAAGTGGCAATCTCGAAGCACTCACTCGTGAACAATGGGAGCCGACTCCGTCCTGTCATCACCTCGGCCCTGATCTTTCGCGGCAATCAGGGAACGCTTGCCGTCGATCTATGGAACCCGGAGAACAAGCGCCTGCTTGGTTCCATTGCACCGGTCTTCTACACGCAGGCGGGCGAGATACGGAGGCATCCTGAACGCTTCGATGATGCAATTCGCAAGATCACCGGCGCGCTTGCGTGCCTGGGATGCAAGCATACGCACGTCGCGGTGCCGCCTCCGATCACAGCTGGCGGTGCCTCATGAGTCGCGCAGTCGAAGTTGGCGAGCCGAATTGGAAGCCACTTGAGGGAGTCCTCTCTTTGGAAGATTGTGCGGATTTCATGTATATGGGGCAAGTCAGCGGGATCGTTCTCTACAAGCACCGCGATTCACGGCGGTATCTGAATATCGGTTCGGAGACCGGACGGTTTTATCGGTATGCCGACGGCGACTACATCGAGATCGGCCGGAAACAGGCAATCGAGCACGTGTACGGATCAACACAAATCTGATGGAAGGGAGAAGAGCATGGGCAAGAGCGTCAACAAAGTCATCTTACTGGGCCGTGCCGGCAAAGACCCGGAGGTCCACATTCTGCGGAGCGGAACACTGGTCAATCTATCGCTTGCGACCAGTGATGGTTACAAAGATAGCCGAGGCGAGTGGCAAGAGCGCACCGAATGGCACAACCTGGTTGGCTTTCAACGGATCGGCGAGATCCTTCGCGACTATGTCAGGAAGGGTGCACAAATCTTCGTAGAGGGAGAACTGCGTACCCGTTCCTGGGAGGATCGGGAGTCAGGCCAGAGGAAGTTTCGCACCGAAGTCGTCGTGCATGAGGTCAGCCTCCTGTCGCAAGCGCCTGCCGCTAACGGCTCAAACGGAACGGAGCATTATGCCGGTGGAAACGGCTTCGTACCGCAGGAGTTCAGCGCCGAACAAGAGATTGAGGCGTCAGAGGTGCCCTACTAAAACTGGGTTGCACTGCATTCACGCATTCACCGAGAGCGCCTTACGGGGCGCTCTCGGTGCGTCTGGGTTCAACAGAAAGCCCACTGGAGGTTTCGCACAGAAGGAGTTGAACAATGGCAACAGCAGCAAAATTCGCCGGAGCAGAGCGCGAGAAACTCTTCGCTCAACTCGAAGAGCCATTCGATCCGGCTCAGGTCAAATGGCGCGTGATGCGCACATCGGATGATCGGCGGTCTGGAGCGATCCTTCCCTTCGCCGATCCGCGAGCGTACACCGACCGGCTCAACCAACTCTTCACGCCGGCGGGGTGGACGCGCGAGTACACCATCTCCACCGTGCCATCGCTGACCCGCGTGGACAGGGGCAAAGTGGTTGTCACCAGCAAGGTGCTGGTTGCGACCGCCGTCACAATCACTCGGCTGGGCAGCCACACCGGCACCGGAGAAGAATGGGCGGACAAGGAAAACGCCGTGACCGCGGCAGACGCGCAGGCCTTCAAACGCGCTTGCAGTTGCTTTGGCCTTGGGCGGTATCTCTACCGCTTCGAGGAGACCTGGGTGCATTTAGATCAGCGCGGAGAACCGGTTGCGCTTCCGGTATTGCCGGCATGGGCGCTGCCGCCGGGAGTGACGATGGCTCCGGCAAACGGCCAAGCCGTCGATGCGCGTGGCCCTGTCGATCACAAACTGACGGCCGAAATCGAAGGCTATCGCAATACAGTGGGTGAGCATATCTACGCAGAGATCTTGCGGCGGGCCGGCCACAGCCGCGATGCACGGACGATCCCGAATGCCGAGCGGCAGAAGAATGTCGTGGAGTGGATGCAGGCAACGACACGCGGCTTTGATCGGCTTCACACGCTGGCAGAGATGGCGGGCGACGCGCAGTTCACCGCTATTCTGCGTAATCTGAACATCGCTTCAGCCAGGCACCTGCCCAGTCTTTCCACATTGAAGCAACTGGTTGCGGATCTCGAAGCCATTTCCGACCAGCAAGTGGCGTAGAAAATCAGTTCACACAGAGAGGTGCATCATGGCAGAGATCAGCATCCTGCATCCGAAGCGCAACCTCATAAGCATCCCGGTCAACGAGGCCGTCTACTGCGAGAGTTGCTCCTGCGTCTCGAATTCTGTTGGAGGCTGCTGCGGCCTTTGTGGCAATATCTCGGTTTGGCCGCTGGCTGAGTTCATCCCACAACCGCCAACGAGCCCGAGCCCCGGAGCCGTATCGGCTGGGAGGTCTGTTCCAAGCTGGTACGGCGGGTTGGCCAGGGCGGCGTAAGAGAGAACTATCAATCAACCCCAACAATCCCGGAGGCACCATGACCATTTTGGCTGACGATATTGCGGCCATTTCGTCTTACAATGACGGTATTGTTGTGGAGACTTCCCCCATGGCCACGGCATTGGAACAATACTGGGCAGAGCGCAAGCGAATCTGTGATGAGACTGTTGGCCAGTTGCAACAGTCTTCCACCGATGTCGATGCCGAGCGCGCGTGGGACTATTTCTGCACCTATCACACAACCTTTCTGCGCGAGTATTTGAAGCGCAGCGTGAACGATCTGGGTGCGCCCTTGCGCCGATTGTGGGGGTGGCACTTCGGACTCATTCGCGAAGCCCGACGCGCGTTCTTGAGAAATGCAAGAGTCGAGCTATGGATACCTTTTTCGCACAGCCCTTTGACTGCGGTTCGTGTTCCAGGCAAGACCGGCAAGTACGATGTGATCGATTGGCCGGACGATGACGGAAAGGAATATGAGCTGGGCAAGCCCATCGTTGCTGTTCACTGGCAGAGCGATAACCTCTTTATTATTCCTCCATCGGGCGCGTACGTGAATTTCAAATCGTTCACCTACACGAAGAACGGTGTCACTTGGAATATGCAGGAGGCGCTGCCCAAAGCTTTTGTCCGGCAGCTTGCCGGCTTTCAACCTGAGTTGCAGTTTGCGGAGGAAAGATTCGCGGTGCTTCGTGCAAGCTGGAACAAGAAAGACCAGCTGACGCGCGCCACCGCGAGTTCACTGCGGATCGAAAAGGCGGCAGGGATCTGGCGCGAGGTTCATATTCCCGAGCGCCAGAAGCTCGACATCCTGCGCAGAGCAGAACTTTTCGAGCGGAATGACGCAGCTGCCCCGCGCGGTCTGTTGCTTACAGGACCTCCTGGAACCGGAAAGACTCTTGTGGCCCGGACACTTCGAGAGATGATGGGCTGCGACTTTCAAATGCTCTCGCTGGCCGACCTGAAGGACCAGAAAGTCGGGGCGAGCGGCAAGCGCGTCCGTGAGGTTTGGGACCGGGCAAGAAAGCATCAGCCGGCGATCATCTTCATCGACGAGTGCGAAGGAATCCTCGGCCGCCGGGGAGCAGCCGAAACAGATGCTTTTGCCACCGACATCGTCCAGGCTTTTCTGGCCGAATGGGACGGCATCCGCGAGAACGCGCAGGTCTGGGTAATCGGAGCCACCAACCGGCGCGACATGCTCGATGACGCCATCCTCTCCCGGTTCGGCTGGGAGATCGAATTGCAACTGCCCGGAATGGAAGATCGGCGCCAGATACTTTCGCAGGAGGTCAAAGCATTGGGCCTCTCGGTGGAGGTGCCCCAGGAAGCAGCGGCGCTAACCCAGGGAATGAGCGGCCGCGATCTCAAGCAACTCGCGCAGTCCGTGCGTTCTGTTGCGTATCCCGCGGAACCCACGCAGGAGCATTTTCTGGACGCCATCGGCGCGGCGAGAAAGTCGCGCAATACCAAAGTGGACCGCAAGGCAGGCTGGGAGACCCTGGTGCTCGACGATGCGATTCTTGACCGGCTCAAGCTGGTCTGCGCACTGCTCCGCGACGCGGAGAAGTGGCAGACGCAGGGAGTCTCGATTCCCCGGAGCCTTTTGTTGGCCGGCCCATCCGGCGTGGGCAAGACGCAGGTCGCCCGCACGCTCGCCAACGAAAGCGGCCTGACATTTATCGCAGCCACCACCGCCGATGTGAAAGCCAACTACCTTGGCCAGAGTGGCAACCGGGTGAAACTGCTCTTCGAGCGCGCGCGATCGAGTGCACCAGCGATCCTGTTTCTGGATGAGTTGGACGTCATCGCGCCTGACCGTGCGGCGGCGGGCAGCAATGACCAGTTGACGGATGAGATTGTCGGCCAGCTGCTCCAGGAGATGGACGGTATCAGCGCCCGCGACAGTCATGTCTTCCTCGTGGCAGCCAGCAATCACCTTGAGCGAATTGACACTGCCGTTCGTAGCCGGTTTCAGGAAAAGCTCGTCATTCCATTGCCGGACAGGAATGCTCGCACCCGCCTGCTCGCGAATCTGTTGGCCGGGAAGAAGATCGGTTTTCCGTTGAACGATGGCGCCGTTCTGCTGGCGGGCCAAACCAAGGATCAGGCCTTGAGCGGGCGCGACCTTGAAGGCTGGGTCCAGGCTGCGGAGCAAAAGGCCCTGCTCCGGGCCTTGAGGGATGGTGGCCCGGAGAACTTCGCCATTGGGCTGGAGGACTTTGGGGAACAGTTCCAGCGTCAATGAGTATGCCGACCTGTTAGCAACAACTGTGATTTGTGTCGTGGCATTCCGGAAAACTCTCGGATATTCAACGCCCATCGGAATATAATGATCCGATGACCAAGTTTCATCCTCTGCTAGATGGTATCAATGGTATCGGTGAGGGCTCACGTTCGCTTCCCGACCGGCGTCAACTGTTTGAGAAAATCTATGAACGGATTCGCATAAATTGGGTTTCGAATCGAACCGGGGAAAGATGGCCATCACAATCGAATTGGGTTCTACGCACGGCACATGAGTTCACCCGGCATCCTACGCTGTACCGGGAAAAGCAGTTACAGAAGAATATCGCCATTCTTCTTAAAGATGAGGGATGGGGTAACGACGTACCCACGGCTTCCGGGCTGGTGAATGATCGTGGTCGCCAGATGAATATTGATCTCGCCCGCCGGATTCCTGGCGGTTTTGAGTTCATTGAACTAAAGCTTGAATCCAATACGCCATACGAGGCGGCCCTTCAGATTCTACGGTACGGCGCAATCTATATGTTGTATCGGCTTGAGCCGGAACTAGCCAGGCGGTTCAAGGGAAATCAGATGATGAATGCCAAAAGCATCGTCTTGGAAGTTCTGGCGCCTGAGCGCTATTACTCGCCAGGAGATGTTGATTTGCAAGCCCTGGAAGCGCAATTAGACCGACAAGTTGCGAAGTTTGCCGAGGAACATGTCAGCGGGCTTTCCATATCATTCCGCTTCATGGCTTTTCAAGCTGATTTTGTTTTCAGACCGGGTATGAATCCTGATCTTATTTGCGAGGCAGTTCGGAATCGCAGATCACCGTTTTACCATCCCGAAGAGACCGCAATCAAAATCTATGCATGACTGGACTCGTCGTTCAGGGGTGGAAGCGCTCAAGAATTGCATTCCGGTGACAGACGAGTCGCAGATCCCGATCAGGCCAGCTTTCCAGCCATTCCCTATAGCTTATCGCTCCAAACTGTACTTCAGCTCCATTGGCCGCATCGGCGAAGCGGGCAATCTCAGCGCGGTGTTTCCGTTTGCTCTCCTCATCAATTAGCGTCCCTACGCGCTCTTTCGGTTCGGCGAAGAGGTAAACCAAGTACGGCTTCTTCGCCTTTCGGTGCGCTTCGGTCACCAAACCAAAAGCGTGCTTTACCAGTTGCGCGGCATCCATGAACTGGAAGTGCTCGGACCGTGAGCGGAGTTTGTCTCTAAGAGTTTCGTACGGGACCATTTGATCGTGCCAGACAGGGCGATCATATGCATTCGAAAAAGTTGCTTCTTTTCGATCTCGAAAGGGCTCGAACCTCTTCGATTCCACACCAATGATGGCCGTAGGAGTCTCAACCCAGGCGTCCAGCCATGGATGCTTACCGCCGGACCATGGAAATCGGGCACAGTGCTCAACCTCAACCAGGATTGCGGGCCAATTCAAAAACTGTAGCATGGGAAAAGGTGGTAGAAGCTCTGGTTGCTCCATGAACCAGCCGAAAGTATTGACGGCGAGCGCTGCGGAACTCTCAGGGCTTGACAACTTTCCGCTACTCACCTCATTGCCCCCAGCTGCATTAAGCCTTTCGAGGACAAGACTGGACGGTACCCCAGGTAAGAACTCATAGTCAGCTTGGATCATTGTTTGAGAATAAGCTGATTGGCCGGTCAACTCAACGCCTACTCATGCACAATTGTCATGCCGGTTACCCATGCTTGCCGCAGCACCATAGCGGAAAGGGCTGTAGATCATGAACCTCATCCCTCAGATTCCCGAGAGAGGGAGGGTCCGATCTCAATGAGCGCATCATCGACGATGCACTCAGCGAACACCCACGGAACTCCAAACTTCCGGGTTCCGGGCGAGTCACGAGCTACTCTTCCACAATCGGATACGGGAAGGATATTGTGCAACTCAGGCGGATTCATCCGTGACTTCAACAGCCCTCAGCGCGGGATTGTTCTGTGGAGTCCTGTGACCACTCCATCGCTTCCTGTCAGGCGGCGGCCTTCGCGGCTTTCTCCTTCTTCGGTTTTGACAATGGCGCAGCGGCAGTCTTCGCCGTGACCTTGGCGGCCTGCCTTATTGCGGCCCAGCGCTTGATCTGCGCTTGACGGACGCGTTCGCGCCCCTCTGCGCTCATCTTCTTGCGCTTCTTCACTTTTTGGGCAACAGGAACTTCAATGGCTGCTGTCTTGGACGGCCTGCCCGGCTTGCGCTTGATTGCGGTCGTTCCAGCGGAACTCAAAAGTGCCTTGGCTTGCCTGAGAAGAGCAATCTGGGCATCGATCTCGAAAAGAATGGATTTCGTCATGGTGCGGTCAGCACCTCCCCAAGCAGGATAAGCGATGGACCGGTTGGTTGGCACTAACCTTGCCATGCAGTGTCATTGGTAGCTTTGCATTGTCGTCAGTCACTTCAATCAAACCAGACAGAAAGGAGGCTCGATGGCCAGGAGTGTCGCGAAACTTAAGATGGGATTTTACCCGCTCCCAATGAGCGAAGGCGCTAATCTTCGTCAGCTTCTCAGCTTCGCAGGACCGGCATCGGTGGTCGATCCCTGCGTGGGGCAAGGCGTGGCTCTCAACGTGATTACCCAAGACGCCGATGTGCGCCGCTTTGGCGTGGAACTCGATGCCGAGCGGGCAATGGCCGCAAGCGCCACGGGGATTGAGACGATTCAGGGAAATACGTTTGACGCAGTGGCCAAGCCGGAGTCCTTCTCGCTGCTTTACCTCAATCCTCCGTACGATTCCGAGATCGGCTCTGCTGGCAACAGCCGCATGGAGCGCCTGTTTCTTGAGCACACCTTCCGCTGGCTGGTGATGGAGGGCGTGCTCGTGTTGGTCATTCCGTTCGAGCGCCTGCACGAGTGCGCTGGGGTGCTCAGTTCACACTTTGCCCGATTGAATATCTTTCGCATGACTGACGAAGAGTCGGTTCGCTTCCGGCAGATCGCTGTCCTTGGAGTTCGTCGCAATGTGCGGGGCACGGCGGTCGAGGAAGCGCGGCGGCAACTTCAGCGCATCAGCCCATATGGCAGTTTTCAGGCGTTGCCGGAGTTGGCGCTGGGCGCGTGCGAACCATATTTCGTGCCTCCAACAGGAGAGGCAGCGTTGAGTTACCGTGGGTTGCCGTATGACCTGCTGGAAGACTTGCTGCCGCTGTCGGGTGCATGGAAGCAGACGTTACCGTTTCTGATGCCGCGCGAGGACGTGGCCACCGGGCGGCCGATCACGCCGCTGCATGGAGGTCATGTGGGGCTGCTCTGCACGGCGGGTCTGTTGAATGGAGTCTTTGGCCAAGGCGACGACCGGCACATCGCGCGATGGAGGTCGGTCAAGCATGTGACCACCTTTGTCGAAGAGGATGGCGATGAGCAGATCATCCATCATCGGGAAAGGTGGGCGAACGAACTGCGATTGGTTTATGCCGACGGAAGAACGCTGAAACTGACCGAGACGCCGGCGAAGCCGGAAGGAGAGGACGATGCAGAATGCGCACCTGAGGTTCGGGTTGCTTGAGTATCACCGCATGACGGAGAAGACCTCGACGCGAATACGGCTGCGGGTGGACCGCTATGTGGGCGAAGACGAACAGGCGCATCTCATCAGCGTCTTTGGCAACGATTCCGACGTGGGCGCAATCACCGCAGCTGTACATGAGAAGGCCACCTTCACGCTGACCTTCCCGGACGGTGAAGTGAAAGAGGTGTCGCTCGGCGAACACGCATCCTGCTACAAAGGAGCCGTGAGCTTGCAGGACCGGAAACATCCCGTGCGGCATCTGGTGGCTGTATCGGAGCAACTGTACACCAATGGCGGCGTCGGGCGGACAATTCTGCTGGGGTACCAGCGCGATCAGGCCTGGGCCACGCTTGTGAGTTTTCTCGGACTGCCGGCTGAACCGTCATGGGCCGAGCATGTTCTCGGAGTCGTCGAGGCGGAAGAGCGCATCAAGCCACTCGATGGCATTGGGTGCCAGCCGGTGCTGATCTCGGCTACGACAGAAGAAGTGCTTGAGTGGATCGGGGAGGGTCTGCGCCGTGAGGCTCTCAGCTTTCCAAAGAAGAATGGCCCGATCCTCTGGCCAAATACCTTGGAGAAAAAAGGTGGGGTTCCGTTATTCTCTGCTCATTTCATGGTGTGAGGCGAAACTTCAGGTAGCATACCGTCGTATCAGTACGGCTCATAGACATCGTAGGCTTCATCTAAATCATCGCGCATTTCTCCGGCCGCAGCTGTAGCCGCGTCAAGAGCCTCAATGAAATCTGCAAGCCGCCCCATCATCTCCGAGAAATGTCGAATATTGAAGGAATCGAGGTTATCTGGAAGGGATGGTTCACCTTTTTTTGATTTCCAATATCGGAAGTTCATCGACAGAGGATCAACTGCTGATATCTGGCTGACATAATCACGTATGCCCTCCAAATCATCTGCTTCTGGTTTACCCCAGTTAACAGCCTCGCAGATACTTTCAAATATCGGTTCCAAGTCAGCCCAGAGCAGGTCCAATCGGTGATTCCCAAGATTCTTCTTCTCTTGATCCGTCAGATTGCGCCTCAAAACCGCAGGGACACAGTAGATGATTCTCTTTAGCGCAAGTTCAATATGGTGTCGATAAAGGAAGACAATCGGGTAGGCTAACGAACTACACTCGCGTTGATTAGCCAAAGCATATCGCGACAGTTGTTCAGCCGCGCGTCGATAGCCAAGCGTGTATGCATTTGGGTTAGAACCCAGACGCGTATGACCATCAAGCTCGTCTGGCAAATCATGCCTAAAAAGATTGTCGCCTTTTCGAGGACGAGGTGGCCGGGATGTGAAATCAAACGCCATATCAAGGCTTCTTCCAATTCGTTCAGAACGCTATTGTCATCTGCTTGGCGGCTCGAATCGTGTTTGCTCGACCATTCGACGTATTTTGTATTGCCAATCCTCCTCGTCGGGGAGAGGCTCCGTCGAAATGCTGTGTCTACCCAAAGTCAAGTTTATCCGCTGAACGCCCCGTTGTCCCTCCGTGTGCCCTTGTTCTGCGGATAGACTGTAATACCGTGCCGCCTCCTCTAAATCTTGGGGCACTCCATCACCATGCTCGAAGAGGAGGCCGATATAGAATTGCGATTCCGCGTCGCCTTGTTCAGCAGCCTTGCGTAACCATTTCGCTGCCTCTGCCATGTTTTGGGGAACTCCATCGAAACCTTCCATGTAAATTCTGCCCAATGTGAACTGGGCTTCAGATTGCCCCTGCTCTGCTGCTCTGCGGCACCATTTGGCTGATTCTATGTAATCAATCGGAAAACCCTGACCATTTCCGTAGATTACGCCAAGGTGATATTGCGCATCAGCAAATCCCTTCTCTGCGGCCATGAGATACCATTTGGCCGCCTCTCTCCAGTTCTTCGCTAGTCCAATACCATGCTCGTACATTATGCCGAGTTTGTCTTGTGCGGGCGAGAAGCCTAGTTCCGCAGCCTTGCGTAACCATCTTGACGCTTCTGGCAAATCTTTCTGAACGCCATTCCCGTGCATATAGTGGTGCGCAACTGCATACAGTGACTGTATATGTGTTGGATCAGCGGCGACTGCTCTTTCAAGGCATTGAAAGCACTCCAGGTATTGGGATTCATCGGTTAGCAAAAGGGCTTTCTGATACCAATACTCGGCCATCCCGCCTTGATTCTTGCTCATCTCGTTCACCTCACCTGATCATTCTATATCCGGACTCTGCGAGGCACCTCGATGGAAACAACCTTTTCCTACCTCAGAACACACGCCCAAGAATTGTCCGCCCGCATTCTCGAAACTTATCCTCCGCTTCAAAGCACGAAAGACCCTGTTGCGCCGCGCATTGCAACGCTCCTGCGAAAGGCACTGCCTGCTCAGGCACTCGCAATCACAGGCACGGCCAAGTACCTGCGCAAAGCCAAATCAGCGCGGATCGTGGCCGAGTGTGGGGCTGGCAAAACGTATATGGCGCTGGGCACGATCCATGTGCTGGCGGAGGGGCGGCCCAGCACAACGCTGGTGATGTGCCCTTCGCATATTACGCACAAGTGGGCGCGTGAGGCTCTGCTGACTGTGCCGCGCGCCAGAACCTTTCTGATCGAGGATATGCGCAACGGCGGCGATCCCAAGAAGCCGCACGGCATCTGCGAAGTCAAGCTGCGCAAGGGCAAGATCGTGTACGAGGGGTTGCGCTTGTCGCTCGCCGAGTTGAGACGCATGGGTCGCAAGGAGTGGGGCAAGCGTTGCTCCGGCCCAGCCTTCTTTATCACCGGCAAGGACAAAGGGAAGTTGGGCTATTACTGGGAGCACGTCTTCCTCAAAGCAAAGTCTGGGCCGAATCTCGGAGGCGTCATCAATCCTGACACCGGCGCCGCGATCATGGACTCGGAGCGGCAGAAGCTCACCCATCTCGACTTTGTTGACAAGATAAAGCTTTTTGAGTCGGTGACTCCGCCGCATGGTGGCGCAACGCGCTACTCCGCACTGTGGCAGGCGGACCGCGAACGCATTCAACGCATGGCGCCGATTGAGTACATTGGCCGGTATATGGGCGGATGGTTCGACTTTTCCATCGCGGACGAGTTGCATCAACTCGCCGGGGATACAGCCCAGGGTAACGGTCTCGGCGTATTGGGTCGTGCGGCGAAGAGACTGATCGCTTTGACCGGCACGCTGATGGGCGGCTATGCCGACGATCTGTTCAACATCTTTTATCGCATGGAACCGCACACCATGGCCGGCGAAGGATTTGCCTACGGCGGGCAGGGACGACGCGACTTTCAGCAGCAGTATGGTGTGCTGGAAACCATCGAGAAGGTGCGGGAGACAGACAACGCCTGCTCGCGGGCAACGAAGAAGACAATCCAAGTGCTGAAGAAGCCGGGCGCATCGCCGCTGCTATTCGGAAAGTTCCTGATGAATACAACAGCGTTTCTTTCGCTCGAAGATATTGCGGACAACCTGCCGCGATATGACGAAAGCGTACTTTCGGTCGAGATGGACGAGGAACTGACCAAAGCCTACGAAGAACTCGAAGAGGACATACGGTCGGCCATTCGGTCGCATCGGGGCAACAAGAGCCTGATGAGCATTCTGCTTAACACGCTGCTGCTCTATCCTGACCACCCCTATGGCTTCGAGGACATCTGGGCGCGGGCCTTCGACCCGGAGACCAAAGAGTATGTGAAGTTCCTGGTGACGACGCCGCAGAATCTCAAGGAGGACGGCCTCTACGCGAAGGAACGTGCGCTCATCGCCGACGTGCGTGAAGAACTTCGGCAGGGACGGCGCTGCCAGGTCTATGCGACTTACACCGGCGAGAAGGATGTCACGCTGCGGCTGGAGTCTGTGCTCAGGCAGGCTGGATTCCGAGTTGCCGTGCTGCGCTCTTCGGTTGCAACAGACAAGCGGGAGGATTGGTACGAGCGGCAACTGAAGGGTGGAGTTGAAGTCGTGATCTGCCACCCGAAACTGGTGGAGACAGGCCTCGACCTGTTGGCTTTTCCGACACTCTATTTCTACGAGACTGGCTATTCGCTACATACGTTGCGGCAGGCCAGCAGGCGCTCCTGGCGCATCGGCCAACGGAATGCGGTGCGCGTGAAGTTCGTCACTTATATGGGGACGATGCAGGAGACCTGCCTCCGATTGATGGGCAAGAAGATGCTCGTTGCGATGATGATGGAGGGCAAGTTCTCTGGTGAAGGGTTGCAATCGCTCGACACCGACGAAGACCTGATGAGCGCCATGGCGCGCGAGTTAGTCGAGAAGGCCGGCGTTGGGGCAAGTGCCGATCAGATGTGGCGCGAGTTAGAGAGAGAACGGGAGCGGGTGCTGCCACAGCCACCTGCGTTGAAGGTCGAGGAAGACGACAATCCTGTCTTTGACTTGTCTGTCACCGAACCGATAGGCCCAGCAGACGAACGCGCCGGCATCCATCTTGTTGAACCCCCAACAAGCGCAAAGGTACGGAAGAAGCCCTCGCCGTGGTCCGCAGGCTCAGAACCAGCCGTGCAACTCTCCCTCTTCGGCTGAGGTAGTCTCCCTGGATTCTGTTGATCAAAAGACTTCCCAAGGTCAGCGAACGGTGGTAGCGTAGCCAATGGGAGAATCGTTCCAGCGATACCGGTGTTAGCCGGTGCGCAATCAAAGGTAAGAAAAAGGGTCGGCGCGAGCTGGCCCTTTTTCTTGGTGGAGAAATTCCATGCCGAAAGGACCGTTTCATCCCTCGGAGTTTGTGCCGACAAAGTTCTCGACGGCGCAGGACAAGGCCGATTTCGGTAACGCCTTCTTGCACTTCATCGAATCAGAGTGGGCGCGGACGGCATTTTCCGAGAGCTTCTATAACCGCCTCTCGATGTGTTTCTCGCACATTGCTCATTACGATGCCGCAGGGTTCTACGCGACATGGTTCACGTCGGATGCCAACCGGCTTGAATTTCTGCGTCACGCGCTCCAATGGCCGTGCTGGGGCGATCCAGAGTTTACCTTTTGCGACGTTGAGCGCGCCATCCAGCAGGAGATTCGCAAGCGCAACTACCTTGCTCGTTATGAACTGCGCGCTGCCGAGGCTGTGCGTTCCGGCGAGATGGAAACGCTCAAGCAACTTGAAGCGAAGTATCGAACGGCAGCCACCCATCAGACGGATGCGGACTCTGCCCCGACGATTCCAGCGGCAGCCGCGCAGGAAGTAGCCAGGGCAAGAATGCCCGTGCAATCCAGCCTCTTCTAACCACAACGTCAATTCATCTTGAAATCCGCAGACAAGGAGACAAACTGCAATGGCCAAACTCCAAGCACAGGTTCTGTTGCGAGAGTTCAACTACAACGGCGTTCGCATTCCCGATCCGGCACCGCAGATGAGCGTCGAGGAAGTACGCGATTTGCTGGTTCCTTCATATCCGGAACTGGCTACCGCGACCCTCACCGGCCCGGAAGACACAGGAACCACCTTGCGTTACACCTTCAATCGAGCGATTGGCTCGAAGGGGTGAACCGTGTCCACGCCCGCAATGTCGCAAGAAGAACTGGTGGCGTTGTTTCTCAAGAAGGCCGCGGAACCGCCACCGGAAGCCAACCTGATCTTGGCGAGGCATCTTCAATGCAAAGAATCCTGCGATCTCGCGCACGCCGTCTCAGAAGCGATCAGGAAATATGTGGCATCGGGAAGTTATCGGCTCCCAACACCGCCGGAACTGCTTCCACCTCTGGGGTAGCGACACTCGCACCGGCCTTCGGGCAGGCAATTCCATCGCTCGCCGATGTTCGCGCTGAGCATAACCATGAGGTCAATGCTGAACTTGTCTATGAACTCTGCGCCGCGTTGGTGCGCGAGGGGTTTGGAACCGCGGAGAACTGGAAGAAATCTGGCAATAACGCGCTTGCATTCGCGCAGCACGCCATGATGAGCGCGATTGGCATCGAGCGCGGCGACCTGCTGCAACGCAATGTCGAGTATCACCTTGAAGTGAGTGATCAACTCGGCCGCGCGGGAAGCGATGTGGAACTTGAAAGTGGGCAACTGGTTGTCACCGTCGAGTGTGGCGGATCGGGGTACTTCAGGATTGGACCGGCGCTCGATGCGCTGGAGGCGGAGGCCGAGGGGCTGGGCGCAGCGTTCTATTGGGCGCTGACCTTCGCGCTCTATCGCGTGATGTGGATCTACAACCACGACAATGCGCTGATGTACGAGGAGCGGATGCGCGATTATGCCGCAGAGGATGGCGCAGAGAACCAAGGGCAGTATGAGTTTCCCGAAGTGGAGAAGGCGCTGCCGGAGTGCATCCGAAAGACGCAGAAACGCGAATCTCCTGATTGGAAAGCGCGTGACCGCGATCTCTTACGCAGGTTTCGCAATGGCAAATTCAGCTCATGGTTCGAGAGATTGCGACGCATTCAGCGCCTGTCGAGGCTTCCACTCAAGCAGTCGCGGGAGTACCTCGAATCCGGCTACTACGATGATCCTCCCTTGCCGTCTTTGCTGGTCGCATTCAAGGAGCATGACGCCATTACCGCCTGCTTCGACGAAGAGGGCCAGTCCATGATGGAGGGCACCGCCGAGCCGGCTGTGTGCGTTGTATTTTCGCCGCGCCAGCCGGAGCAGGTCCGTCACGCGATTCGGATCGTGGATCGCTTCATCGCGCTCAACTGTGAACTCTTCCTGTTGATCGAGGAGATTCAGGAGAAATGCAATGCAAGTGCATCTGTCGATAGGGGAGAACCATCGCTTCGAGCTGCATGAGGCTCTGTTGATCTACCGCGACCGGCAGAGCAGTTTCATCACCCGGCATGACGTTACTGCCCGCAAAGATGCGCCGCCCACGCTCGGTCCGGCGCAACCGCTCTCTGTGGCATTCATCGAGACCCTGGTACGCTCCCTCAGCGGCAGCGTGCAGGCCGAAGTGCTGCCGGCCAATGTTCTTGCCAAGGCGGATCGCATGATTGTCTGGTGGACTCCGGCGCGACGCCGCCAGATGTTCTACGAGAACTCCGAAGGCAAGGCTGCGGTGTTGAATGGCCGCATATTTCCGCAGCCTCCATTGGTCTGGCGGGTCTCGAATGGAGAACTCAGCATTCGCGCACTCAGCGAGAGCAAGCGACCCGATAGCTCAACGATACTTGCCGTCGCACCCTTCTGGAATCTTTCGGACGATGGGCGCGTATGCACTGGCACTATGCGACGCCCGGACAGCGCGTCTGTTGCATCCATTTCGGCCTGGGAGCGCGGCTTCTACGAAAGCGCCTTTACTCACGCCAACGTTGGCCGTCTCACGCGCCATGATGGTGGATTCGATGGGCTGTGGAGTGGCCTGATTGGGAAGCGGCAGAAGTTCCCACTCGAAACGCTCATCGTCCTTCCACAGACACTCACGCAGTTCGTGTGCGGAGAGAGGGGCTGATATGCGCATCGAGCACTCGCTTCCAAGCGATCTGTTGAGCCAAAAGCCGGTGCGTGTTCTGGTTGTCGGAGCAGGCGGGACCGGCAGCGCCATCGTGATGGGCCTGCCTTATCTCGACCAGGCAATGCGGGTTTGGGGGCGGTCATCGGGGCTGGAAGTGGTCATGATGGACGCCGATACCGTCTCTGAGACGAACTGTGTGCGCCAGCCATTTTCGGTCTCCGACATCGGGCAGAACAAGGCGACCGTTCTGATCAATCGCATCAACCTGTTCTGGGGAACGCGGTGGCGGGCCGAGCCGACTTACTTTGATGAGCAGACATTCGACCGGATCAATGACCGGTCCATCGATCTACTGATTGGCTGCGTGGACACCAGGGCGGCGCGCTGCATCATTGCGCGCACACTGACCAAGGGCAGGAACCGCACCGCCTATTGGCTTGATCTCGGCAACAACGCAGCCAGTGGCCAGTTCGTTCTCGGCCAGCCATTAAACGCGCGCAATCGCAGGAAAGCCGCACGTTTGCGCACAGTCGGTGAACTGTATCCAGAGATCATCGACGCTGAAGCTGGTGAAGACCCGCTGCCCAGTTGTTCTGCGGTCGAGGCGCTGGACCGGCAAGAACCATTTATCAACCAGACTCTCGCATCGGCTGCGCTGGCCATGCTGGCGCGGCTCTTCCGCTATGGAAAGCTCACGCACCACGGCGGTTTTTTCAACGCTGAACGAGGAGCCATCAGTGCGTTGCCCATCGATCCCCAACTCTGGTCGAAGACGCGGAGACGCTCTCTGCGGCCGTAATCCAGCAATCAAATTCCATCAGGAGAGAAATCTATGTTCAAAGAGCTTGTTCCAGTTTTGCGCGACCGCGCGGTGTTGCTCACGGTCACGCTTGTCGATGCAGATCAGATTCGAGTGAACATTGTGCCAAAGAAATTGAAAGATGGCGACAATGACGCTCTCACCACGCCACTCAGCGTGACCGGCACTGCCGAGGACCTCGACGCCGAGTTGTCCACGACCATCATCAGCTTCGTCGGCTCCCATCTTCAGATGAAGAACACCCTGGAGAAGGCCAAGGCCGAGATGGATGCAGCTTCCAAGACAGCTCAGGCCGAGGCACGTGCGAAGTCGAAGACGCCGGCCAAGACAGTGCCGCCGAATACGGAAGTCACGCAGTATGCTCCGACCGCCAAGCCCACTGAGCCCGCGAAGCCCGCACCCCAGAAGCCTGCAAGCCTTTTCGATATGCCGGCACCGGCGGCCACAATCAGCGTTACGCCTGCCGAATCCGACGAAGACCCTGGATTTGCAGAGATCGACGATGACGAGGAACCGGTAGAATCTGAAGAACTGGATGACGCGGCCTAACGGCCACCATTACTCTCTTCAAGAGGGATTCGGATAGCTAGCCATGCGTCGGAACCTGTGGGGAAATGCCGATAGTGTTGATAATGATCGCAACCGGCTGTTAACATAAACTCAGGATTCCACAGAAGTTGATCGGCGGAGCCTTGGCGGCTTCAGGGGAGTAATATGAGTTCCCTGAAGCTTTTGAACTCTCCCAGGTCTCAGAATCGAGACCTGGGCCTCCCGCCCGCGAAGGACCTTAGCTCACCGAGATCATCCGGTCACACTCTTGCACGACATACTCTGGAACGTTGTCAAATGTGTGCGGATTGAGCTGCATAACATACTCGTTCTCGATATGGAACGATTCATTCACGAATTTTCGGAGAATCTCATCACCATCTTCGATGGTATGGTGAACTTCATTGAAAACTCGAAATAGTTGCAACTTATCATACCCGACAGTCGCCGTCTGAAACCGGCGCTTCATATCCAACTTGTCATTAATGCTAGAAAGCACCGCATTGTATTCAAAATCGGGGATGAACCGCCTAATTCCCTCGACTGCGCCAGCGATTTCTTCATCTGTCATTGCAACGTACCCGTCTGGCCAAGCACACGGTTGACGGGAGCTTGGGCGAGTGGGTAGGTTATTTCAGCTTGCTGGCGGCATATGTTGCCGGGGTCAGTTGCTCCAGGCTTTGAATGGACCTGTTGG
>Ga0302322_100001350_pt1 | contig 19979 bp, 14 predicted proteins | sample Fen_T0_2_FD_203757 | JGI IMG/M metagenome (GOLD analysis project Ga0302322, IMG submission 203757) | Peat permafrost microbial communities from Stordalen Mire near Abisko, Sweden - Fen_T0_2 | ecosystem: Environmental > Terrestrial > Soil > Wetlands > Permafrost | place: Sweden: Abisko...
CAATCCGTTCAGCGGCCAGGGCCAGCGACGGTTTTAATCGGACCATGGCGGTTGTCGTCCAATTGGAGGAGATCCACAAGATCTACGATTCCGGAGAAATTCCGGTTCACGCCGTGCGCGGGGTTACCCTGCAAATTCCCTCGGGAGAATTCGTCGCGATCATGGGCGCCAGCGGTTCGGGCAAGTCGACCCTCATGAATCTGCTGGGCTGCCTCGACCGTCCGTCGAAGGGTCGCTACCTGCTCGATGGCATCGACGTCTCCGGCCTCGACCGCAACCAACTGGCCGACCTGCGCAACCAGAAGCTGGGATTTGTGTTCCAGGGTTTCAACCTGCTGGCCCGCACCACGGCCCGCGAAAATGTCGAGCTGCCCATGCTGTACGGGCGGCGGCGTTTCACCTCCCGCGAGCTGCGCGAGCGAACGCTGCGCTGCCTCGACATCGTCGGATTGTCCAATCGCGCCGACCATTTTCCCAGTCAACTTTCGGGCGGACAACAGCAGCGCGTCGCAATCGCCCGCGCGCTCATCAACGAGCCGCAGATCCTGCTCGCCGACGAGCCGACGGGGAATCTCGACTCAAAGACGTCGGTGGAAATCATGGGCGTGTTTCAGAAATTGAACGAGCAGGGCATTACGATTGTGATGGTAACGCACGAGCTCGACATCGCCCAATACTGCAAGCGCAACCTCATCATGCGCGACGGCCGCCTGGTCAGCGATGTCACAGTAGCACCGCGCTTGAACGCCGCCGAGGAAATGAAGCGAATCCTCGCCGCCGAGGCCAACGCCAAGCTGACCGTCTGATTCCCGATGCGTTTTCTCAACACCATCAAGATCGCCCTCCGCGCCCTGCGCCGCAGCGCCATGCGCTCGGTCCTGACCGCGCTCGGCATCATCATCGGCGTGGCGGCCGTCATTGCGATGGTCAGTATCGGCAACGGGGCCAAGTCCCAGGTAGAGTCTTCGATTGCCAGCCTCGGGCAAAACATCATCAGCGTGTTTCCTGGCAATTTCACCGCCGGCGGTGTCCGCGGAGGTTTCGGCACCGCGAGCAGTCTGACCGTCGAGGACGCGATGGCGATCCGCAACGAAATCAGCGGCGTGGCCGCAATCAGCCCAGAAATGCGCGATCGCGCCCAGATCCTCGCCAATGGTTTGAATTGGAACACCCAGGTGACCGGGGAAGACGTCACCTATCTCGACATCCGGCTTTGGCCCATCGCCAGCGGCGCGATGTTCACCGATGCGGATGTGCGCAGCGCGGCCAAAGTGTGCGTCATCGGCAAGACGATCGCCGACCAGCTTTTTCAGGGCAACGATCCCGTGGGCGAGACCCTGCGGATCCGCAACATTCCCTTCAAAATCGTCGGCGTTCTCGCGCCCAAAGGATTTAATTATTTCGGTCAAGATCAGGACGACACCTTGATCGTCCCGTACACCAGTCATCTCAAGCGCATCGCCCGCCGGCCCAACCTGAACTCGATCGTCGTTCAGGCCAACTCCGCCGACCAGATGTCGCGAATCCAACAGGACATCACTGATCTGCTGCAACAGCGACGCAATGGCAAGGAACCGGACTTCACGGTCCGCAATCAGCAAGAGCTCGCCGAAGCGGCCACCGCAACAACCAAGACCATGACGGTACTCTTGGGCGCCATCGCCGGCGTTTCTCTGATTGTCGGCGGCATTGGCATCATGAACATCATGCTGGTTTCTGTCACGGAACGCACCCGGGAGATCGGGATCCGCCTGGCGGTCGGCGCCCACGGCAGCGACGTGCTAACCCAGTTTCTCATCGAAGCCATCATCCTCAGTTCCATGGGCGGTGCGCTCGGAGTGCTGCTGGGGGTCGGTTCCTCCGAACTTATCTCCAAGCTCAATGGCTGGCCCGTCCTTGTCTCGACCTCCGCAATTTTGGGCGCGGTGGCCTTCAGCGCGGCCATCGGTGTGTTCTTTGGCTTCTACCCTGCCCGCAAAGCGGCGCAGCTCGATCCCATTGAAGCGCTGAGATACGAATGAGCGGGCTTTAGGGTTTGGCGGGGCCTGCCTCGTTCGAGGCGCAATAGCCTGTCCCTTCATGCCGGTCGCCGTGCCGAGTGCGCAAACTCGGGCCTGCGTCCGGGGGGCATGATAGCCTGTCCCTTTTGCCTGGTCCGGCTCCGGCTCAACGGAGGAACAGACTGGCTCTCCGTTCCCACCGGGAATTTGGGCGGTCCGTCCCAGTTGCGGGAAATTTTGTTCCCATCAGCGATCTAATCGAGCGATTCTGGATCTGGGGGTATTCCGATCCGACTCTTTTATACGGCTGCTGCCAGCCAACTTACCGCAACTCGGTTCACCTTGGCACGGCGCAAGCAAAGAAGTCATTCAACACAAAACCTAGTTATGAAAACATCCGTTAAGTTCACTGTCCTTGTTCTCGCCACCATCGCCATTGGAGCCATCGGCTTTTCTGTGGCCCAGGCTTCCTTCACCGCGAATCTTCCGCTTGGGTTAATTGTTGCCGTCGGCGCATCCTTCGCCCTCGTGGCCTTCGCCATCGCCGACTATTCACGTCGCGCGCAGCCCCTCACGATCAACGCCACGATCCTTCGTCCAAATCTGACGCCCACCAAGCCCGCGTCACCACGTGGTCAATCCAACCACTCCGAGCAATTGGCGGCCTAATCGCCCCGATCGGGACTTCGAACGCGGGCGGCAGGTGCTGTTCTTGACACTTGCCGACCGTCTCTAGTCACTTCCACCAATGGCAGCCAATGATTCCGCGCCCCACCGCATCCTCGTTGCGGATGACCAACCTGATGTCCTCGAGGCCCTCCGGCTCCTGCTGAAAGCCGAAGGCTATCAGATTGAGACCGCCAAATCGCCGGCCGCCGTGCTCAAGGCGATCGAAACCAAGGATTTTTCGCTCGCCATCATCGACCTCAACTACGCTCGCGACACGACATCGGGCCAGGAGGGCCTCGACTTGCTCGCGAAATTGCAGGCCGCCGACGTAACCCTGCCGGTGGTCGTCATGACCGCCTGGGCCAGCGTCGACGTCGCCGTCGAAGCGATGCGGCGCGGCGCCAAGGATTTCATCACCAAGCCGTGGGAAAACCCTCGCCTGGTCGCAATCGTCAAGAACCAGATCGAATTGGCTGGGGCCGTTCGCGCCTATCGCCGCCTCGAGCAGGAAAACCAGATCCTGCGCGGAAAAGGCGGCCCGAATTTAATTGCCCAGTCGCCGTCCATGCGACCCGTGCTTGAGATTATTTCCCGCGTAGGCCCGTCCGACGCCAACATCCTGATCACCGGTGAAAATGGCACCGGAAAAGGCGTGGTAGCGCAGGCCCTGCACTCCGTTTCCGTCCGCGCTGGCAAAGCTTTTATCTCGGTCAACATGGGCGGCCTGCCGGAGGGAGTGTTCGAAAGCGAACTTTTCGGCCATGTTCGCGGCGCGTTCACGGACGCGAAATCCGACCGGGCTGGCCGCTTCGAGCTCGCCGACGGCGGCACCCTGTTCATGGACGAGATCGGCAACATTCCCATGAGCCAGCAGGCCAAAATCCTGCGTACCCTCGAGACCGGCGAGTTCGACCGGGTCGGCTCGTCGCGGACCTACCGGGCCAATGTCCGCCTGATTTCGGCCACCAATTCAGACCTGCCGACCGAGGTCGCCGCCGGCAAATTCCGCCAGGATCTGTTGTTCCGCCTCAACACGATTCACATCCACCTGCCGCCACTCCGGGAACGCCGGGAAGACATTCCCCTGCTCGCGCAGCATTTTTTGAAACAACACGTCGAACGCTATCGCAAGGCGATCACCGGGTTCGACGAAGGTGCCCTCGAAGCCATGCGCGGTTACGCGTGGCCGGGCAACGTGCGCGAGCTTGACCATTCGGTCGAGCGCGGCGTGTTGATGGCCCAGACCAAACTCCTCCGCGCACCGGATCTCGGGCTCAACGCCGGTCAGTCCGCCCCGCGATTGGAAGACATGAGCCTGGAGGAGGTCGAATCGTTCCTGATCAAGAAGACCCTCGCACGCTGCGACGGCAATGCCCGGAAAGCGGCCGAGGAGCTCGGCCTAAGTCGCAGCGCCTTCTATCGACGCTTGGAACGATACAAACTTTGACCACCCCGCGCGTTGGGCCCCAGCCATCCCCGATGGGCGCACCGATCCCGGCCTTTTCTAGGCCCTTGGCGCCGACGCGTCGTCGAACACTGGCCATGACGGAACGATTCGTGGTGATCTCCGGCCAGAATTTGGTTGGATAGCAGCGAAAGGCACCCCGCGGTCGTCGACCAGACCATGCCCAACTCCAAACAACGCCGGACTCCGCACGAACAACGCATTTTTTATTTTGCGCTGTTGGCGGGCCTGCCCGCGCTCGTGGTCGCCGGTTCCCTGCTTTACGCCGGCGACTACACCGTCAAGGTCCAGTGGACCCTTGGCCTGGTCATGGTCACGTTTTGGCTGGGCTTCGCCATTGCCTTGCGCGAGCAGGTGATCCGCCCCTTGCACACGATGGCAAATCTCCTCACCGCCCTGCGCGAAGGCGACTTCTCGGTCCGGGCCCGCGGGGCCAACCGCGACGATCCCTTGGGCGACGTGATGTCTGAAATCAACATGTTGAGCGGCGTGCTCCAGGAGCAGCGGCTAGGCGCCCTCGAGGCGACCGCGCTGTTGCGCACGGTCATGGAAGAAATTGACGTGGCGATTTTTGCTTTCGACGCGAACGAAACCCTCCGCCTCGTCAACCGCGCAGGCCAGGAACTGATCGCCCAACCCGCCGAACGGATCCTGGGAAGGCAGGCCGTGGAACTTGACCTGACGGATTGCCTCACGGGCGATTCCACCCGCGTGCTCACCCGCACCTTCGCCGGCGGCACCGGCCGCTGGGGCATGCGCCGAACCAGTTTTCGCGAAGGGGGTCTGCCGCACAAACTCGTGGTCATCGCCGACCTCAGTCAACCGTTGCGCGAGGAGGAATTGAAGGCCTGGCAACGCCTGGTCCGCGTCATCGGCCACGAGCTGAACAATTCACTCGCACCAATCAAATCGATCGCGGGCAGCCTTAACACCATGCTCCGCCGACCCCAGCGCGCCGACGACTGGGAGGAGGACATGCTCGGCGGACTGGAGATCATCGAGGCCCGGGCCGAAGGCTTGAACCGCTTCATGCAATCCTACGCCCGGCTCGCCAAGCTGCCGGCACCGGTCCGCCAACCCGTTGATCTCGCCCCGCTGCTGCGCCGGATCGTGACCCTGGGTGCACAGCCAAACGTCATCCTCACAGACGGACCGGAGATAACGCTGGCCATCGACGCCGCCCAAATCGAGCAGGTCGTCATCAACCTCCTCAAGAATGCCACCGAAGCAGTCGACGAAACCGCCATCGGTCAGGTTCGCGTCACCTGGCGCAAGGCACCGGGGCAAATTGAAATCATCATCGAAGACGACGGTCCCGGCATCGCCAACGCGCAAAATCTCTTTGTCCCGTTCTTCACCACCAAGCCTTCCGGTTCCGGCATCGGTCTCGTCCTCTGCCGTCAAATCGCCGAGAATCACGGTGGCGCGCTGACGCTGGGCAATCGCGAGGATGGGGTGGGCTGCATCGCCCGCCTGCGTTTGCCCGCGTGATCCACCGCGGCTCGAACCGCATTTCTTCCGGGCATCGGTCAATACTCACCATTTGCCGCATCCCATTTTCGGGACGAAGTAATCCCACCAACGCTGAACGCACTTCCCGGCGAATATTCCGGCGCCTTTCTATCCGCCTGTGAACCGGCATTTTCCAACTACCACTGTGGTTGGCACGGACGCTGCAAATAGGAAGGGAACACACTCTCGAATGGACATCGCCCGCCCCAATGCCGCCAAGGAAAAACGCCGCAAACGCATCATCTACGGCGTGGTGATCACCGTGGTTCTTCTCGGAATCACTTTTGTCCTGATGCGGCTCAAACCGGCGGCCCCGACCGTGGAGCGCAACCTGGTCTGGATCGATACCGTGAAGCGAGGTCCGATGGTGCGCCAGGTTCGTGGTCTCGGCACGCTCGTCCCCGAGGAAATTCGCTGGATCGCCGCGCGCACCTCCGGGCGCGTTGACAAAATCATTCTACGTCCCGGCGCCCCGGTCGAGCCCGGTAGTCTGATTCTCGAACTCGCCAACCCGCAAGTCGAACAGGACGCCGCCAATGCCACGTCGAAGTTAAACGCGGCCGAAGCTCAACTGACCAACCTCCGCGTCCAATTGGAAAGCACCCTCCTCGCGGCCGAGGCCACCGCGGCGCGCGCAAAATCGGAATACGAAACCACCAAGCTCCAGGCCGAAGTCAAAGACGACCTCTACAAGGACGGACTGGTTTCACTGCTTGAACTTAAACTCATTCAGGCGACCGCGGCGCAAGCTGCCATCAGCAATTCGATCGAGCAGAAGCGTTACGCCTTTTCCAAGGAATCAATCAAGCCACAGCTCGCCGTGCAGGAGGCCGAAGTGGATTCCCTCCGTTCCCTGGCCAGGCTCCGGCAGGAAGAACTCGAGGCCTTGAAAGTTCGCGCGAGCATGACCGGAGTTTTGTCGGCCCTGCCCGTTGAAGTCGGAGCCCAAGTGCAGCCCGGTATCAATCTGGCCCGCGTCGCCGATCCAACCAAATTAAAGGCCGAGGTTCGCATCGCGGAAACACAGGCCAAAGATATCGCCATCGGCCAGATCTCGATGATCGATACCCGCAACGGCATCGTCGAGGGTCGCGTGGCTCGCATCGACCCCGCCGTGCAGAACGGCACCGTCCTGGTCGACGTCAAGATCGTCAACGAGCTGCCGCACGGTGCCCGACCCGACCTCTCGGTCGACGGCACGATCGAACTCGAACGCCTCAACGAGGTCGTGTACGTGGGCCGCCCTGCCTTTGGGCAGGAAAAGAGCACCGTCGGAATTTTCAAACTCACCGACAACGGCGACGCCGTCCGGGTCCAGGTGCAGCTCGGGCGCAGTTCGGTCAACACCATCGAAATCGTCAACGGCCTCCAGCCGGGCGATCGCGTGATTCTTTCGGACATGTCCCCGTGGGAGGCCCACGAACGCATCCGCCTGAACTGAGTTCCTCACTTTCCGATGCTCATCATTTCTCTTTCCTGCCATGCTCGTTCCCGTGCTCATTCTCGCCCTTCTCTCCGCCCTGGTCTTCACCGAACCTGATCAATCGGCCTAATTTTCTGTAACCTTTGCGTCGTTGCGCGTGTTACTAATCAACCGTCCCTCCCTCCTCCCCACATGACCACCGAAAATCCCTCCCTCATTAAGCTCGAAGGCGTCACCAAGGTATTCCTCACCGATGAAGTCGAGACGCACGCGCTGTCCGGCATCCACATGGACATCCGCAAGGGCGAATACGTCTCGATCGCCGGCCCGTCCGGCTGCGGCAAGTCCACCCTTCTTTCGATCCTCGGCCTTCTCGACACGCCGACCGACGGTAGTTACATCCTCAACGGGCGTCCGGTCCAGGGGCTCACGCTGCCGGAGCGGGCTCGCATCCGCAATCGTGAGATCGGATTCATTTTCCAGTCGTTCAATCTCATCGGCGACCTGACGGTCTACGAAAATGTCGAGCTGCCCCTCACCTACCGCGGTATGCCGGCCACGGAACGTAAAACGCGCGTGACTGAAGCTCTCGAAAAGGTCGGCATGGGCCATCGCGCCAAGCACCTTCCTTCCCAGCTTTCCGGCGGCCAACAGCAGCGCGTCGCCGTCGCCCGCGCACTGGCCGGAAGTCCCGCCGTTCTTCTCGCGGACGAGCCCACCGGCAATTTGGATTCCAAAAACGGCGATGCCGTGATGGAGCTGCTCCATTCCCTGCACCGCACCGGCTCAACCATCGTCATGGTCACTCACGACACCCGCTTCGCCCGCCACGCGGAACGCACTATCCATGTCTTTGACGGCCGCGTTGTAGAGGAACAGGTCGCCGCCGATTCGGCACATTAGAATTCGCCCGCGTGGCCCGCATCGGCGCGGTTGTGACCGATTAAATCGGGGCATTTCACCGCCGCCGCCTCAGCTCCCGATCCGCCTTTCTCCGCGTCCGCCATGAACAACCTGCTCAGCGATTTTCGTCTTGCCGTCCGCCTGCTCCTCAAGGCGCCCGGATTCACCGCCATTGCGATCGTAACCCTGGCCGTCGCCATTGGCGTCAACTCCGCCATTTTCTCGATCGTCAACGGCCTGCTCCTGCGGCCGATAGTTCCCTACAAAGCCGAGCAGGTCGTCGGCGTATACACGACGAAGAAGGATGCCGCCCGCGACTATCGCCAGTTCTCGCATGCCGAATATTCAACCCTCCGGGCCTCGTCCGAGGTGTTTTCCGAGGTCGCCGCCGTCAATTTTAATCTCGCGGGTGTCGGTCGCAACGAGAGCATGCGGCGCAGCTTCGTCTTCATGATCTCGGAGAATTTCTTCTCCCTGATGGGCGCCCAGCCGGCGGCCGGACGCTTTTTTAGTGTCGCCGAATGCCAGCCCAACGCCCACCAGCGCGTCGTGATCGCCAGCTACACGCTCTGGCAGCGCAGCGGCGGCCGGCCGGATTTTGTCGGCAGCACCCTCTACGTGAACGGGCAGCCGCACACGGTGATCGGCGTGTCGCCCGAGGGCTTCAGCGGCCTCAGCGCGCTGATTGCGCCGGAGATCTGGCTCCCTCTCGGAGTGCAGTCGGAACTCGCGGCCGCCTTCAGTGACAACCATGAAACAAACGATCTCGCGAATCCGAAGAACTATACCTTGAACGTCATCGGCCGCCTCAACCCGGGCCTGACTTTTGAGTCCGCGAAGGCCCGCTTGCCGGTCTTGGCCGAACGACTCACCGCCATCCAGCCAGCCGAGACCGGCGGCCAACGCGAACTCCAGATTCATCCTCCCTCCCGCTTCAGCCTCAGCACCACACCCGACGACGACGGACCGCTTGCCCTGATGAGCGGACTCCTGCTCGGCATGGCCGGGGTGGTCCTGCTGATTGCCTGCCTCAATCTCGCCAACATGCTGCTGGCGAGAGGCAGCGCCCGCGCCCGCGAAATTGCGGTGCGGCTCGCCATCGGCGCCACGCGCGGACAAATCGTTCGCCAACTCCTCACTGAGGGCCTGGTCCTCGCGCTGGTCGGCGGCGCCCTTGGACTGCTGCTCAGCGAATGGTCCAATAGCCTGCTGCAGACGTCATTCACCGAAACCCTCAGCTCGATGAATTTTTCGCTCACGACACATCTCCAGCCCGACTTCACCGTCATCGTGGTGACATTCTTTTTTTGCCTGATCGCGACCTTGCTCTTCAGCCTCGGACCCGCCCTCAAAGCATCGCGCGCCGATCTCGTGCACGACTTGAAAGCCCAGGGCGGTGATGCCGCCGTGACCGGCCGCTGGAACCGCTTCTTCGCGGGACGCCACTTGCTGGTTATGGCGCAGATGACGTTGTCCCTCGTGCTGATTTTTTCCGCCGGTCTCTTTCTTCGCGGCGCGCTCAAGGCGGGCGGCATGGACCCGGGGTTTAAAACCGCCGGTGTCATCATGACCGAATTGGATTTCTCGCTCGCCAACACTTCGCAGGCCGAGGGAACCCGCCGCATGTTTGCCGCCATCGAGCGTCTGCGCAGCTTTCCTGGCGTGCAGGCCGTGGGTCTCAGCACGCTCGTGCCCTACTGCAATATCACCAATACCACCCGATTGGTCCCAGCCACGGCTGCGCCGGTCGCTTCGACCGACCCAAATGCGCCCAAATCCGGTTTCAGCGGCATCTATACCTCAATCACTCCTGGTTATCTCGACAGCATCGGCGTCCGACTCGTGCAAGGGCGCGACTTCTCGGACAATGAGGCGATGGTCAGAAACCCGAGCCCGGTTTGCATCCTCGACGAGGGTCTGGCCAAAAAACTATTCCCGAACGAAAATGCCCTGGGTCAAAGGGTACGCTACACCCAGCCACCCAGTGATGGTTCGCCGAGCGAGTTGCAGGTCGTCGGCATCGTCAGTCGTCACCGCCACGACCTTCAGGATAAGGATGGCCCAGCGTCACGCGTTTACGTCCCCCTCGCCCAGGCATACAGCGCCGGCGTCTTTCTGAGTGCCCGCATGCAGACCACCGATCCCACCGAGGTGGCAAGCACCGTCGCCTCGCTCCGGCAGGAACTCCGCCACCTCGATCCCGACCTTCCCATCCTGCAAATGCTGCCGTTTACCTTGCTCACCGACAAATCGATCACGCTCTGGCTGGTGCGCTTCGCCGCCGTGCTTTTCGGCGTGTTTGGCGCCATCGCCCTTATGCTCGCCGTCGTCGGCGTGTACGGCGTCAAGGCCTACGCGGTCGAGCGCCGCACCAAGGAAATCGGGATCCGCATGGCCCTCGGTGCGGGTCGCAACGACGTCTTTTCACTCATCATGCGCCAGGGTGCGCTGCAGACCGCCGTCGCGGTTGGCCTCGGCTTGGTCTTCGCCCTTCTGGTCGGGCAAGCGCTCTCGACCATGCTCTATCAGGTCAGTCCCATGGACCCGTTTGCTCTCGGCGTCTCGGCCGTCATTTTGAGTCTGGCAACGCTCGCCGCCTGCTACATCCCCGCCAAAAGGGCCACGCGGGTGAGCCCCATGACCGCGCTCCGCACGGACTGATTTGGAGCGGGCGGTGGCGCCGAAGGGCCAATCGAAAATGGCGTCCTCGGCGGGATTCGAACCCACAGCCGCTTGCTTAGAAGGCAAGAGCTCTATCCGGTTGAGCTACGAGGACGGATTGACCTTGGTTACTGGAGGCTCTTTGCCGGGATTGCAGCATTTTTTCCCCTGGCTCGATCGCTCCCGGGGTGGGTCGACCTGATGCCCTCATCCGCCGTGGGAATACCGAAACCTTCGCGAGCCACTGAGTAAGCCGGCCCCACGATCCTGCTGACCGTGGATCAGGAATTGCCCGCGATCGATCCCAGGAGAATATGTCCACAGGGAACGAACCCGGCTTTTTGGGTCGTCCGTCGTGAAGCAATATTGCTCGTGTTGCATCGCGCGCAGGGAATCTGCCCGAGTTGATAAGTGACCCGTTTCAACTCCTGAACCATATACGCCCCCCAACCCTGCCGCCGATAGCCTTCCATCACCTCCATGTAGATGTCGCCATACGGTTGGTTGTAATGGAAATTGATTCCTCCGGTCGCCACCGTCGCACCCTCGAAGTCAAGGCGCCACTCGCTGCCACCCTGGCGTTGCTCGACGCAACGGCGGTCGTTCGCTTCGGTGGAGATGCGGCCAAGGAGCGCCCCTTTCCCGGGAAGCGCCGTGGCCAGCTTGTCTTCAAATACGATCTTCTCACTCACGATGTCCTGACCATACGCGTGGAGCATGACCGTTAGAAGTTCATCGTTGGCCTGCACCTCGAAATGACGTGCACCGCATCCCGCCAAAAATGCCTCAAACAAGGCGAAGGCGCGGAAGCGCTGCTCCGGTTGGATATAAAGCTCAAAAATCGTCGGCTGGCCGGTCCACGGTCCCGCTACGGCGGTTGACCCATATCCGACCGGCTGACCATCAACGCTGAAAAGGTAGCTCACCGTCCAACCGTCGCGTCGATGCAGCGAATCGTGCACAATCTGTCCCTTCGTTTCGGCCCGAAAACGCTCGCGCCACGAAAGCAGTTCGGAGGGAGATGCCGGGTCGACGGATATCTTCATCGTACAAAACGGTGAAGACACTTCCTGCGGGATATTCGTGCCGTCCGCAAGAGCAAGCTCCGGCGTGTAGAACCCTTTTCTCACGCCGTCGACGCGCGACTGGCGTTGATCGCTCGCGTCGCCTGGCTTTCAACCATTTTTTTATCTGGGCAATCCCGTGCCAGCCCTCGTCCTTGAGCCAATCGCGGCCTCGGCGCCTAGACTGCCAGCAGATATTGCTCGTCGCTCACTTTCTCCAACCATTCCACAGCTAGACCGTTGAGCGACTCCTGAATGGCAATGTGGGATAATGCCGTCGTGGGTGCCGCGCCATGCCAATGCTTTTCGCCCGGCGAAAACCAGACCACGTCGCCGGGACGGATCTCCTCGATCGGTCCCTCCCATCGCTGCGCCCGACCGCAACCGGCCGTTACAATCAGGGTTTGCCCCAGGGGATGCGTGTGCCAGGCGGTCCGTGCGCCCGGCTCAAAGGTCACGCTGTTGCCGGACGCCCGCGCCGGATCGGTCACCGGAAACAGGGGATCGATGCGGACGGTGCCAGTGAACCAGTCGGCGGAGCCTTTGACGGACGAATGGGTACCTGCTCGCTTAATTTCCATCGGGTATTCGGGTGGACGTAACAGCTGGAACTTGGGGACAAGGTTTAGCGACCCACCAGTTTTTGCAGGTGGTCCGGATAGCGCGCGCCGTGCAACGTGATCCGGTTGGACGCGGTGTTGATTTCATTCAGGTCGTCCGGCGCGAGTTCGATGGTGGTAGCACCGAGATTCTCAAGCAGGCGCGGCAGCTTTGTCGTGCCCGGAATCGGCACAATCCAGGGTTTCTGCGCCAACAGCCAGGCCAGGGCGATTTGAGCCGGGGTTGCTTTCACCCGCGTGGCAATCGCGTTGAGCAAATCGACCATCGCTTGGTTCGCCTTCCGCGCCTCGGGCGTGAAACGCGGTACGACATTGCGGAAATCCGTGGCGTCGAACTTCGTGTTTTCGTCAATCTTGCCCGTGAGGAATCCCTTGCCGAGCGGACTGAAGGGCACAAAACCGATCCCGAGTTCCTCCAGCAGCGGCATGATTTCCGTTTCCGGCTCACGCCAGAACAACGAGTATTCGCTTTGCAGCGCCGTGACCGCCTGGACGGCGTGCGCGCGGCGAATGGTCTTCGCACCGGCTTCCGATAAACCGAAATACTTCACCTTGCCGGCCTGGATCAAATCCTTCACCGCTCCGGCCACTTCCTCGATCGGCACGTCAGGATCGACCCGGTGCTGGTAAAGCAAATCGATCACATCGGTTTTCAACCGCTTGAGCGATGCGTCCACCACTTCCTTGATGTGGGCGGGGCGGCTGTCCAGACCGTCCAATCGTTCTCCCTTGGGGCCAATCCTGAAGCCAAATTTGGTGGCGATCTTCACCTGGGCCCGAAAGGGAGCGAGGGCCTCGCCGACGAGCAATTCGTTGGCGAAGGGTCCATAGATTTCTGCGGTGTCGAACAAGGTGACGCCGTTTTCGACGGCGGCTTTGATCACCGCGATCATCGCCTGTTTTTCGCCCGCGGGGCCGTAGCCCGAGCTCATGCCCATGCAGCCGAACCCGAGCGCCGAAACCTCAAGGTCACTGTTCCCTAGTTTTCGCTTTTTCATAGTGGATTCCTGTTTTGGTTGAAAAATGGCTGTTAGGATACACCAAGTCGGCGCGTTTGTCGCCTGCGCCTTTGCGCGACAACAGCCTTTGGGTATCGGGTATTACCCCATGTCACAGCTATCGGCACCAAGGTAGTATCCGCCGGTCCTACTTGGAGGTGTAGGGAAGTCTATGCCTGAAAATACCCAGAATCGGTCAAAATCAAGAAAACCGGCCGGCGATCCTTCGCTTCGACCGACCCAAAACGCTTCGACCGTGTTCCCACACCGGACCTTGGTCGCTCGATCCCGTCCGCCGGGTCCGGCGCCGAGCCAAGACTTCGCGGTGCGCCTGGTTCAGGCCGAGATTCTGGACTCGCTTCCCCAGACTTCCATCGCGGCGCAAGCGTCACGTCGCGACCTACGGATCATCAACTCACTGCTGGGCAGCCGCGATTGGTTCGCTGACGCATTGCGCCATCGGCACCAGCCCGGCGAGGCCGTCTTGGAAATCGGTTCCGGCAACGGCGAACTCGGCCGCGCCCTGAGTCACGTCGCTCCAGGACTCGCCGGCCTTGATCTGAGCCGTCGACCCGATGACTGGCCCTGCGATGCGCCCTGGTTCGAAACCGATGTGCTCGGATTTACCGAATGGCGGGACTTCCCGATCGTCGTCGCGAACCTCTTTTTTCATCATTTCGACCGGGTGGCTCTGGCGAAGCTGGGTGCACACCTCAACGCCCACGCGCGCGTGATCATCGCTTCCGATCCGGTCCGCGGCTTTCGCGCCCAGGCGCTCTTCTCCCTGCTTTGCCCGCTGATCCGCGCCCATCCGGTGACGCGGCACGATGGCCGAGTCAGCGTTGCCGCGGGGTTTCGCCACGATGAACTTCCCTGTCTGCTACAACTTGACCCGGCGATTTGGAGCTGGAGCGTTCACGCAACCTGGTTGGGAGCAACCCGCCTTGTAGCGGTGAGGCGCCCATGAGCGTCCCACGGCCCATCACGATTGTTGGCGGCGGACTGGCCGGGCTCTCACTGGGCTTCGCCTTGCGTCGATCTGGCGTCGAGACCCGGATTATCGAGGCGGGCCATTATCCGCGCCATCGCGTCTGCGGTGAATTCATCACCGGGCTCGATGATGCAACGGTTGAGTCGCTCGGGATCGGGCCTGCCCTCGCCGGGGCCGGTTCGCACCGCCATGTGACCTTCTTCCTGCGCGGACGCGCCGTCGGCCGCCACGCCCTGCCCTCCCCTGCTCGCGCCATCAGCCGCTACCACCTGGACGCCCGCCTCGCGGAACTTTTCACGGAGGCGGGCGGCCACTTATCGACCGGCCAACGAGTGGCGGCGGCAACCCTTGAACCCGGTTGGGTGCAAACCACCGGCCGGAATCGCACCGAGGACTCGCCGTGGATGGGTTTGAAACTCCACGCCCGAAACTTTGCCCCTTCCGACGAACTGGAATTGCATCTCGGTGACGGAGCCTACGTCGGCTTGTCCTCCGTCGAGGACGGATGGATTAATGTCTGCGGCCTCTTCCGGCGGCGGCCCGGCCTGCGGTTCGGCCGCGAGGATGCCTTGTCCTCCTGGCTGGTCGCCAGTGGCCTGGGCGATCTGGCCACGCGTCTCGGGGCGGCGGAGATTCGGCCGGGCTCGCGGAGCGCCGTCGCCGGGTTTGGTTTTGATCGCCACCTTCGTGAACCAGAAGGCCTACAGATCGGCGATGCGAGCGCGATGATCCCCCCGTTCACCGGCAACGGCATGGCCATGGCCTTCGTCGGCGCGTCTATTGCGCTCGATCCACTCGTAGCCTGGGCCAGAGGCGGGCCTTCCTGGAGCGAAACCACCGGAACGATCCATCGGGCGCTGCGGCGCGAGTTCAACCGGCGGCTCGTGTGCGCCGCGAGCCTCCATCCCTTTCTGCTGCGAACCGCCGGGCAAAGCTGCCTCGGCGCCGCCGCCCGCGCGGGCCTTCTGCCCGTCTCCACCCTGTACCGACTGCTGCACTGATTTCCTCCATGTACCTCCACGCCCTCGCCACCGCCCTCCCCTCGACCGCCTTCACCCAAGCGGAGTGCTGGGATATCCTGCAGGATTCCGACCAGCGCCAGCGCCTCAGCCGACGATCGATGCTGACGCTCCGCGCCATCCTGCGCCACGACAGCGGTATTTCTACGCGGCATTTTGCGCTGCCGGACATCGCGCGGGTATTTTCCATGAATGCGGACGAACTCAACGAAGCCTTTCGCCGTGAAGCACCAGTCCTCGCCGGACGCGCCCTGACTTCGGCACTGGCCCAGGCCGGTGTCGCCGTCGCTGAGGTGGACGCGCTGCTCATCTGCACCTGCACGGGTTACCTCTGTCCGGGCGTCACCAGCTATGTGGCCGAACAACTCGGCCTGCGCCCGAATGTGTTTTTGCAGGACCTGGTGGGCTTGGGTTGCGGGGCGGCAATCCCCTGTTTGCGCGCTGCCGAGGCGATCATCGCGGCCCGACCGTCCGCCGTGGTGGCCTGCGTAGCCGTGGAGATCTGCTCGGCCGCCTTTTACGTCGACGACGATCCCGGCGTGCTCGTCAGTGCGTGCCTGTTCGGTGACGGGGCCGCGGCGACTGTCTGGCGTGGCACACCGGGGCCCCGCGCCCTGCAGTGCGGCGATTTTTCGACGGTCCACCAGCCGGCCAACCGCGACCGGATCCGCTTTGAAATGCGCGAAGGCAAGCTGCGCAACCTGCTCGACGCTTCCGTTCCCGCGCTGGCCGCCGCCGCCGTGGCCCAACTCTTGACCGAGGAACGCGACCGTCCCGAGGCCCGGCCGATCTCACGGCTCATCTGCCATGTGGGTGGCCGTGATGTCCTGGACGAGATCGAAAGGACCTGCGGAGGCTTCGATCTGACGGCCAGTCGCCAGGTGCTGCGAGAGTGCGGCAACATGAGCAGCCCTTCGGTGCTGTTCGCCCTGGAGCGGGCCTTGCGCGACGGGTCGCCCGACGACCAGGGCGATTGGTGGCTGATCAGCTTTGGCGCCGGCTTCAGCGCCCACGGGTGCCGGATCCGTGGATGAATCGGAGCAACGCTGGTTTCACTCCATCTCGCTGGGCTCCCTCCACAGACCCGATTGTCCACCTAACTCCGACTCATGCTGTCGTGACCGCCAGATTTGGTGCCGGAGCAGCGTCAATGGCTCTCCTCCGCGCGTTGTGCAATTCCACGGCGAGGAGTTTGTCGATCGCCGATCGCAAGTGGAAACACGACTCGAAAGGTAGTCCCCGTTTCAGCCGAGCTGGCAATCTCGATACTGGCGTCGAGAAGTTCGCAGAGCCGTTTCACAATGGAGAGGCCGATGCCTTCGCCGGGTTGGTGAGGGGAAGGTGCCTCGGTTGAAGTGGCCTCGGTCGGTGCCGGTAGCACCTGGGAGATTTGTCCCTTGCGCGCGGCCGCCTTCTCGTCCGACTCCTTGGCGCTGGCGGTGGCTTCCTGCAAACCTGTCACCAGCGGTGCACCCGGGCCCGACAACATTCCGGGCCCCGTATCTTTGACCATTAGCCACCAGGTTTCCTTTTCCTCGCCCCACACGACCTCGACGCCGCCGCGAGAGGTATACTTGAGTGCATTTCCCACCAGGTTTTTCGCGAGTCGCCGGGTTTTTTCCGCATCGCCCAAGACGGCCAGGTGAGTCGGCCCCTCCACCCTCAGAAATAGTTCGCGTTCGCGAGCGAAGGGCTCATGGGCCGTGCACAGCTCGGTGAGGAGAACGGAGGCGTCAAAGGCACCCACTTTCCGGGTTTCCTGGCCCGCCTGCAATCGGGCCAGTTCCATTAGTTCCTCCAGCATCGTGTTCAGCCCTTTCACGGCCTGCTTCAGGTAGGCCGCCGATTCCACGCGCTCGGACTTGGCCATGGCGGGATTGCCGAGCAGCGTCGCGGCGAGATTGACCACGACGACATCGTTCTTCAAATCGTGCACCACTTGATGGAAGAGAGCGAAGCGATGCCGCTCGATTTCATTGACGCTGGCGAGCGCGCCGCGCAGGTCACCGACATGGCCGGCGGCCTCGGCCTGCTGCATGCGTTCGTATTGTCCGGCACTTTCACTGATGGTGTCGTTGACGAGCGACATGATCTGGCGCTGCGCCTCGGCCACGGTTTCGGGGTCGATATTCGGATTATTTTCGGCAAAGCGACCGAGCTCATCGCAGAGGCAAAACTGGAGATGACCGCATTCATTGATGAGTTCTTGCAGCCGGTAACCCTGCTGCCAGCGATGGAGGCCGTGCTTCACCTCCTCGTCCTTCTTGTTCGACTCTGCCGCGACGGCGTCCGTTCCGCCGGGCCGTGAACGCAGCCGAAACTCGAAGGCGTCCAGCATCTCTGGAATGTGGTCGCGGAACTGGCCGAGCGTGAGGGACCGTCCCGTGGTTTGGTCCGTGTCGGCCAGGTCGGCCTTGCGCCACGCCTGCAAGATGGCACCTCGCCTAGCGGAAAAGTAATCACACAGGGCGGCAAACTGCGTATGGTTTGAAGCGGGCATAACCCGAGGTTATCGATCTGGCGGAAAATAGCGACCCCTTTACCCCAAAGCGAGGCGGGCTGAACTTCGCCGACGATGTACTGGGCGAATCCGAGATCGGAGGTGAGAGACCGGTGGTGCCGATGGCGAGCGCTTGGCTGCTATTTTCCAGAGTGCCATTCAGATCATAAGTTTTTGCCCATTTCATGATCCATTTGGGCGCCGCGACCACGGGGAGGAAATCGCGCCATGGCCGGCGCTCCGTACGACGGCCCATCAGTCCTTGACTCCGCGGGGAGAAACGCCGTCCTGTCGCGGCTTCATGCACCCTGCTTTCCCGAGTAAACTTTTCTCGCGCGCGACGGGGTTTCAGGTGGCCCGATGCCTGATGGTGGCCGGTGTCGTCGCCATCGCGGGCGCGACAGGACGGGCGGAAAATGTAACGACCAACTTGATGGCGCAACCCCTGGCGGTGAAGTCGGGGCCGCGCGGTGCGACAATGTTCCAGGTAATGGAACCGGCGCAGACGGGCGTGGTGACGGCCAACGCCTACGCTGATCCAAAAATGTGGACGGATCACTACCAGGAGCTGGTCTATGGCGCGATCGGGACCGGGATAGCGGTGGGCGACTACGATCAGGACGGGAAACCCGATATTTTTGTGGTGAGCAAAACCGGCGGATGCCAGCTGTTCCGCAATCTCGGAGGCTGGAAGTTCGAGGACGTGACTGAGCGCGCGGGCTTGCGCGGCGGAATCGACCCGAAGGAGGAGCTCGAGGCGTGGAAACAGGGCGCCACGTTTGTGGACGTCAACAACGACGGCTGGCCCGACATTTATGTCTGCCGGTTTAATGCGCCAAATCTTCTCTACATCAATCAGGGGAACGGAACTTTCAAGGAGGAGGCGGCGCGGCGCGGCCTGGCGATCAACGATGCCTCGGGCATGGGAGCTTTTTGCGATTACGACCGCGATGGCTGGCTGGACGTATACATTACGACCAACATGCTGGATGCCGGCAAACACCCGCACGGTCAGCGGGGCTACCTGTTGCACAATAACGGCGACGGCACCTTCACCAATGTCACGGAAAAGGCCGGCATCTACGGCGAGAGTCTGTCGCATTCGGCCACGTGGTGGGACTACGACGGCGACGGCTGGCCCGATCTTTATGTGTCGAATGATTACGCCGCCCCCGACCATCTGTATCACAATAACCGGGACGGATCCTTCACCGACGCGATCAACCAGGTCGTGCCACACATGCCTTACTATGCGATGGGCGCGGATCTCGGCGACGTGAACAATGACGGCTTGATTGACTTTTTCGTGGCCGACATGGCCGCCTCGACCCACGAAAAAGACCAGCGCGGCATGGCGCATTCGCGGGCTCAGGCGCAATTGCCGCCGACAGACTCGCTGGCCGCGCCGCAGGTCATGCACAATGCGCTCTATTTGAACACCGGCACGGGCCGCACTCTGGAGGCCGCCTATCTGGCGGGCGTGGCGGCGACGGACTGGACCTGGTCGGTCCGCTTCGAGGACCTCGACAACGACGGCCGACTCGATCTGTTCGTCACTACGGGCATGATCCGCGAGTTTCATAGCGCAGACTTGTTGGCGCGCATCATGGCGGCGGAAGGGCCGTTGGATTCGCGTCGCATCGTGCAAGCCAGTCCGCGGCTGGCGGAGCGGAACCTCGCGTTTCGCAATCTCGGCGAGGTGCAGTTTCAGGAACAGGGCGCGGCCTGGGGACTTAACCAGCGCGGGGTAAGTTTTGGCGCGGCGTTTGCGGATTTCGACGGCGACGGGGATTTGGACTTGGTGTACGCCAACTACGAGAACGGCGTCACGCTGTTGCGCAACGACTCGGACACCGGTCACCGGCTGGTCGTTGCGCTGCACGGGACGCAATCGAACCGGTTCGGCGTTGGCGCGACGGTGCAGATTGAAACGAAAAGCGGCGTGCAGGTTCGGCCGTTGGTGCTGGCGCGCGGGTATCTGTCGAACAGCGAACCCATCGTGCATTTCGGCCTGGGCGAAGATCCGACCGTGCAAAAGCTGACGGTGAACTGGCCGAGTGGCCAACGCCAGGAATTCGCCGAGGTGGCCGGCGACCAGAAGCTGACGATCACGGAACCGGCGGCGCGCGAAACTCGCGCGGGTGTAACCGGGGT
>Ga0302322_100001351_pt1 | contig 19978 bp, 17 predicted proteins | sample Fen_T0_2_FD_203757 | JGI IMG/M metagenome (GOLD analysis project Ga0302322, IMG submission 203757) | Peat permafrost microbial communities from Stordalen Mire near Abisko, Sweden - Fen_T0_2 | ecosystem: Environmental > Terrestrial > Soil > Wetlands > Permafrost | place: Sweden: Abisko...
GGCCAGCGCCTCGGGGGTCTGGCCGCCGACGCCCGGGCGCTCGTCACGGGGGCGGGAGGCGGAGGGGGCGGGTCGGAGCCCGAAGAACGGGGTCACGACGGGTCGCTCGTCGGTCATCGGTACCGATGATGACACGGGTCCGGGACGGGAGCGCCCGGTGCGCCTACCCGCCGCAGGCCGCGGGCGTGACCGCGAACGACGGCAAGCCTGCCCCACTCCTGGTGAAGGTCCCGTCGAGCCCGAGCCCGGGGCCCGACGCCGTCGCCCGCGCCGCCATCGTTCCATCCTCGAACGTGAGGAGGTCCTCGTCTGAGAGGTACCGGACGTGACCGTGGCCCGAGAGGCCGAGCCGGCCCGCGATCTGCGGCGGCAGGCTGTCGGCCGTCACCTTGATCCTGACCGTGTACGTGCCGGCGAGCGTGTCGTCGATGACCACGTCGATGGCACCCCCGAACCCGACCGTGAAGCCGTCGCTGGTACTGCTGCCCCCGACCTTGAGGTGCCATGTCCCCACCGGGCCGTCACACTTCTCGCCGCGGATGGTCATCCCGCCCGGCTTGCCGATGTCCACCTTCAGCCCGCGAGCCAGAACGTCCACGGTCGTCCTGCCGATGCCCCGGACGGACCGGACCTCGAGGCCCGCCGAAGCGTCAGCATGGCCCTGGGCGACCGTGATCCGCAGCGTCGCCGGGGTCCGGGCGTTCGCCGGAGAGGTCGTGCCCCGGACCGGCGTGACCGTGAGGGCGCCGTCGATGTCCGCCTGGTCGCGCAGGGAGACCGCCTTGACGTCGACGTCGAGCGATTCGCCGGCTCTGGCAATCCGGGGCTCCGGTGGCGACGCCTGCAGCTCGATGCATCGACCGCTCGTCCAGTGCCGCTCGCCGAACTTCGCCTGCATCACGGCGAGGAGGAGGCCGACCCGGTCGAGCGTCTTCCAGGCCGCGTCCGTGAAGCCACCCCCCACGGTCGCCTCGCCGTGGACGGTCACCCCGGTCTCGATCGGCTCGCCACCCCTGATCCCCACCCGCAGGCCCGCTCCGGATGCCTCCAGCAGGGCGACCGAGCCGGCGGTCGTCGCCGTCAGCTGGCCGGTGATGGCAAAGGACGCGGCCGTCGCCGTCGCGTCCTCGGCCGCCTCGGCGGTGATGTCCATCGCGAAGCTGGCCTGCGCGACGTAGGTGGTGACCGTGCCGTCGACCGTGGTCGTCGCGCTCAGCGACATCTCGACCGAGATCGTCGCCGCGGCCACCCCGGCCGGATCCGGGCAGCGCCAGCCGTCCAGGAGGATCGACTCATCGATCCGGGTCGCAATCCCGCCCTGGTCGGACGACGGAGCGATGTCGATCCGGGCCTCGACGTGCCCCCGCTCGTCCGGCTCGGCGATCCCGAGCTGCGTGCCGGCCGTCCGGGCGATGACCATGAGTGCCAGTCCCCCGACGGCGTCCTTGTCGAGCTGCTCCGCGACCCGGAATGGTCCGGCAGCGGCCGCGGGCGTCGTGGCATCCAGGCCGCGGCGGACCATCTCGTCACGGGCTGCCGCGTGCTCGGCGCGGATCATCCCGTCGATGACCGTCCCGGCCTGCTCGCCCAAAACGCCGGCGATCCCGGACGCCTCGGCCAGGCCCCGGATCAGCCGGTCACCCGCGGCGGTCGCGGTCCTGATGGGGTTGTCGAGCGCCTCGTGGAGGGCGGCCGAGTCCGGCGGCCCGACCCCCAAGGGCGACGCCGGGGCTGGCGACGCCGGTGCGGAGGGCTCGACGGGGGTAGCCGGGTCGCCAGGTGCAGGGGTATCGCCAGACGCATGCGGAAAGGGGGACGGTGTGATCGCCGGCGCCACCGCCTCCGAGGCGGGCGAGCATCCGCCGAGCATGAGCGCAACCAGCACGATCGAGATGAGGCGCAGCCCCACGTCACCCCCTCCTCCGGGTCATCGACCCGAGCGTCCCGGCGGGACGGGAGGACGGCAAGTGCCGAAGGTCGCCCCGGCGCGCCGGCGGGCTCAGGCCGGGTCCCCGACGGGATCAGGCGAGGTCGCGGCGGCCCCGGAGCCAGTCCTCTCCTGCCATCGGGCGCTTGCCGGGCGGCGTGACCCCCTCGAGCACGAGGCGCCCGACCACGGTCGCGAGCGCCGGCAGCCGGCCGTGGCGCACGAGGGTCCCGGGCAGGTCGCCGGGCTCGGAGGGCGCCACCGTCGCCGCGGCCACCACGAGCCGCTCTCCGTCCACCTCGAGGAACGTGCCCGGCCACGGCTCGTACGCACGGACCTGGCGTTCCAGCGCGGCCGCCGGTCGGGACGGGTCCAGCCGCCCGTCCTCGCGGCGCAACGGCCGGGTGAGCTCCACGCCGGCTTCCACCTGCGATTCCGCGGCCAGCTCTCCGCGCAGCCAGGGGCCCAGGCTCCGGTCGAGCAGCTCGCCGGCGATCTGGGCGAGGCGGAGCTCCAGGTCCGGCGCGCGCTCGTCGCCCGCGAGCGGGACGTCCACGCGCGCCACCACGGGTCCCGTGTCAAGCCCCGCGTCCATGCGCATGAGGCTCACCGCCGTCGCGCGGTCGCCGGCGAGGATCGTGGCGGGCACGGGGGCGGCGCCGCGCCACCGGGGCAGCGCGGACGGGTGGAGGTTGAGGGCGCCGTGTGGCAGGTCCAGCAGCGCCGGTGGCACGATCTGTCCGTAGTCGGCGAGGACGGCAAGCCGGGGTCCAAGCGCCATGATCGCGTCGATGGACCCCTGGGCCCGGAGTCTGACCGGCGTCAGCACCGGGCCCAGGCCCAGCTCCGCGGCAAGCGCCCCGATGGGCGTCGGGGTGAGGACCTGCTTGCGCCCGACCGGCCGGGGCGGCGCCGTGACGATGCCGACGATCTCCACGGCCGGGTGCGCGGCCAGCCGGCGCAGCGCCGGTGCCCCGAACCCGCCGCTGCCGAGGTACACGGTCCGGACGCGATCGCCGACGGACGCTCCGAGGATCGAGGCCGCTCGATGGAGGCCATCGGTCCGAGGATTCACGCCAGGGCGCTCGTAGCCCCGCGCACCTCCGCGCCGTCCTCGTCGCCGTCCCGGCCCACCGGGATCAGCTCCTCCATCGAGTCGAGGTAGTCGATGTAGAGCTTGCCCTGCAGGTGGTCCAGCTCGTGCTGGAGGGCGCGGCCGAGCAGGCCGGAGCCGGCGACCTTGATCTTCTTGCCGACCCGGTTCCGGGCCACGACCCAGACCTTCTCGTGGCGGGTCACGTAGGCGACGTAGCCAGGGATGGAGAGGCAGCCCTCGAGGTCCCGGTCGTCGCCGTGGGCGCGCACGATCTCCGGGTTGACGAGCTCGTGGAGGGTGCCCTCGACCTCGATGACGCACGCCCGCACGGCCTCGCCCAGCTGCGGCGCCGCGAGACCGACACCGGGGGCGTGGCGCATGGAGTCGGTGAGGTCGTCGAGGAGCTCGTGGAGGTACTTGCCGAAGCTGTCCACGGTCTCGCCCTTGAGGCGCAGGCGCGGGTCGCCGAGGAGGACGATGGGTTTGACGCTCATGGTGCCGCGAGTATAGCCAAACCCCCGACCGGAACCGGGGCACGCGCCATCGGCTCGCGAGCGGCCGCGCCGTATTCGCGGATGGGTTGCCGGTGGATCAGAGGCCGCTGGCGGCCGTGTCCTCGGGCGCGGGATCGTGCGGCGCGTCGACGGGCGCGGCGGCCTCGGGCGCGCCGCCCTCGGGGGCACCGTCGGGCGCGGCCGCGTCCTGGGAACGCAGCTCCGCCGCGACGGACTGGGCCTTCTCGGCGAATCGCTGCCCGTAGTCCGTCGTGAGCTCCGCCGCCCGCTGGGCGACGGGACCGGCCTTGACCGCGGCGACCGCGGCGAGCTCCGCGGCCTTGGCGCCCACCTGGCGGGCGACCGGCGCGGCCTGGGTGGAGATCTGCTGGATCATCGCCTCCAGCTGGGCGACCCACTCCCTGCCGCGGGCGGATGCCCCGGCAGCGTCGCCCTCGTGCGGGATATCGGCCTTGGGCTCATCGGCGGACGGCTCGGGTCCGGGCTCGGCGGTCTCGTTGGGGATCGGGTCGGTCATCGGGTGCCTCCTGCGTACCCCGCCATTGTCGCCCACCCGGCGAATCGCGCACGTGCCGCCGGACCCGGGCTTCGGCGGCGTGCCTACAACAGCGATTCGGGGTCCACGTCGATGCTCCACGGCGCCCCGGGCACCGGGTCCAGCAGGGCCACCGGGTCCGGGCCACGGAGGACCACGTTGTAGCGCCACCGGTCGCCACGGCGCGCGATGTACGCGGGCGCCGGCCCCGCCACCCGGACCGGGAGGCCGCGCTCGCGAGCCGCCGTGCGCAGCCGTTCGGCCATCGACAGCGCCTCGCGCTCGGCGTCCTCGCGCTCGGGCAGGCCCACCGTGAGCTTCACGAGCCGCCCGAACGGCGGCGACCCGAAGCGCTCGCGCAGTGCGAGCTCCTCGTCGTAGAAGGCCTCGGCGTCCCGCTCCACCACGGCCCGGATCGCGCGGTGCTCGGGCCGGTACGTCTGGATGAACGCCGTGCCCGGCCGGTCGCCGCGTCCCGCGCGGCCGACCGCCTGGGCCAGGAGCTGGTACGTCCGCTCCGAGGCGCGCTCGTCGGGCAGGTTGAGCGCGATGTCGGCGGAGACAACGCCCACGAGGACGACCTCGGCGACGTCGAGGCCCTTGGTCACGAGGCTCGTGCCCACGAGGACGTCCGTGCGACCCGCCGCGAAGTCGTCGAGCACGCGCTCCGCGGCGCCCTTGCGCTCGACGATGTCGCGGTCCAGCCGCCCGATCCGCAGCCGCGGGAAGCGTTCCCGGACCTCGCGCTCCACGCGCTCCGTGCCCCCGCCCAGGTAGCGGATCCGGGGGGAGGCGCAGGCCGGGCAGCGCGAGGCGATGGGCCACCCCCTCCCGCAGTGGTGGCAGCGGAGCGTGGTGCCCGCCTGGTGGTAGACCAGCGGCCGGTCGCAGTCCGGGCAGACCTGCACCGTCCCGCAGTCCCGGCACATGACCACCGACGCGGTCCCGCGGCGGTTGAGAACGAGGATCGCCCGGTCGCCATGCCCGGTGTCGAGCTCCGCCAGGGCCGCGGCGAGCGCGTCCGAGATGAGCCCGCGGTTGCCGGCGGCGAGCTCGGTTCGAAGGTCCACGGCCGTCACGACCGGCTCCGCGCCGGCGGCGCGCACGGGGAGCACGGCCCGTCGGTACCGCCCGGCCCGGGCGTGGCCCATCGTCTCGACGGCAGGCGTCGCCGAGCCCAGGACGATGGCCGCACCCGCCAGCCGCGCGAGCTCGATGGCGGCGTCGCGCGCCTGGAACCGGGGCGTGCGGTCGCTCTTGTAGGCCGCGTCGTGCTCCTCGTCCACCACGACCAGGCCGACATCCGCCAGTGGCGCCAGCAGCGCCGTCCGCGTGCCGACGACGAGGTCCGCCTCCCCCGCACGGATCCGGCGCCACTCGTCGGCGCGCTCGCCCTCGCCAAGGGCAGAGTGCAGGACGGCGATCCGGACGCCGAGATCGGCGCGCAGGCGGTCGACGATCGGTGTCGCAAGGGCGATCTCCGGGACGAGGAGCAGCGCGGGGCGGCCCGCGGCGAGCGACGCGGCGATCGCCTCAACGTAGATCGCGGTCTTGCCGCCACCGGTCACGCCGTCGAGGAGGACCGGCGTGGCGTCGCGGGCCTCGAGCGAGTGCAGGACCAGGCGCAGTGCCGACGCCTGGTCGGAGGTCAGGGCGGCACCCTCCGGACGGGCGCCGCGCGTGGGGGCCGGCCGGCCGGCGAGCGGGCGGCGGGGACGCTCGCGGACCTCCGCGCGCACCAGGCCCCGCCGCACGAGGCCCGCGAGGGACGACGAGCCATGCCGCTCCGCCAGCGGCGCCGCAGGCACGCCGCGGGAGCCCCCGGCGACCACATCGGAGCCTGCGGGACCCGCCCCGGTTCCAGCGGGATCCGCCCCGGTTCCAGCGGGATCCGCCTCGGAACCCGACGCCAGCTCCGTGAGGGCCTCCCGCTGCCGGGGACCCAGCGGCCGCCCGCCGGGCCGCTCACCCGCCGCCAGGCGCGCCGCGACCGACCGGCCCTCGTCCGTGATCCAGAGCCGCCGCTCGTAGCGCGGGCCCAGGGCCGCCACCAGCAGCGTCCACGTGAGGTCCAGCAGGCCCTCGTCCGCCATGGCCCGCAGCCGCCGTAGCAGGGCCGCCCGGCCCTCGGGGCTCGAGAGGTCGCGCACGGCCCGAGCCCGCCCTGCCAGCTCATCGAGCAGGTCCAGGTCCGGCGGGGCGAGGTCCGGGTCCGCCATCGTCATCCTTGCCTCGCCCGCCGGCGTGACCTCGGCCATCAGCTCCAGGCGCTCGAGCATTCCCGGCGGCAGCATCGCCCGGATCACGACCGCAAGCGGCGCGAGGTACCGCCGCCCGATCGCCTCGGCGAAGGCCAGGGTCAGCGGCGGCAGGAGCGGGCCATCGCTGCGGACCCGGGCCGCGATCGGCCGGATCCCGGCGGTCCCCCGGGCGCCGGCGTCGCCCTCCCCCACCACGACGCCGATCGCCTGTCGCCCGCCCCGGCCGAACGGCACGAGGACGGCCTCGCCGCGCTCGAGGTCACCGAGCGGCGGCGGGACGAGATACGTGTACGTCCGCGGCCCGGGTCCGGCGGGCGTGTCGACGGCCACCTCGACCAGGCGGCCCTCCGGGCGCGGCGCGCCGTCGCCCCCGGGGTCCAGCCCGAGCGTGGTCCGCACCGCGCCCTCCTCAGCCGACGCGGATCCGCCGGTCCGCGTTGCGGCGCTTCTCCTGCTCGATGATGGCCTCGATCTCGGCGGCCGTCCGCTCCACCTCGCCCGTCTCGTTGACCACGACGCGGTCGTAGTCGCCCTGGCGGGCGAGCTCGATGGCGGCGTTGCGCTGCCGGAGCTCCAGCTCGTCGGCCGTCTCGGTCGCGCGCGAGCGGAGGCGCTGGAAGAGCGCCTCCAGGGACGGCGGCACGAGGAACACGAGCATGGCCTCCGGGACGCGCTGCTTGACCACCATGGCGCCCTGGACGTCGATCTTGAGGATCACGTCGTGACCATCGGCGAGGGCCCGCGCCACCTCGCGGCGCGGCGTGCCGTACCAGTTGCCGTGGACCTCGTTGGCCTCCAGCAGCTCGCCGGCGTCGCGCAGGGCATGAAAGCCCTCGGGTGTGAGGAACTGGTAGGACACGCCCGGGACCTCGCCCGGCCGTGGTGCGCGGGTGGTGCAGGTCACGACGTAGTGGTAGTCGGGGTCGCGCGGGCGCTCGCGCAGGGCCTCGATGATGGTGTCCTTGCCCACCCCGGAGGGTCCGCTGATGATCACGAGCAGCGCCCCGGGCGCGCCCAGCAGGACCTCCGGCTCCGTCACGCGTTCCCTCCTGCAGGCCGCCGCCCGGCCGATGCCTCCGCCGCCCGCAGCCCGTCGAGCACCGACTCCAGCGCGTCCGGCAACGGCGCCTCCACCCGGATCAGCTTCGCCGACGACGGCGAGACCAGCTCCAGCCGCCACGCGTGGAGGAACAGCCGCTCCAGCCCGTCGGGGCCCTTGCGGGACGTCCCGGTCCCGTACACCGGGTCCCCGGCCACCGGATGACCGAGTGCGGCGAGGTGGACGCGGATCTGGTGGGTCCGCCCCGTGATGAGGTCCAGCTCCAGCAGCGTCCAGTCCTTGAATCGCTCGCGGACGCGGTAGCCGGTCGTGGCCTTGCGGCCGTCCGGGACCACCGCCATGCGCTTGCGGTCCTTGGGGTCGCGACCGATCGGCGCCTCGATCCGCCCCACCGAGGCGGACACGGACCCGTGGGCCAGCGCGAGGTATGTCTTGCGGACGCGGCGGGCCTTGAGCTGGGCCATGACGCCCGCCTGGGCGGCGTCGTTGCGGGCGACGATCAGCAGGCCCGACGTGTCCCGGTCGAGGCGGTGGACGATGCCGGGTCGGGCGACGCCGGCGATGCCACCGTAGTGGTCACCGCGAGCCATCAGCGCGTTGACGAGCGTGCCCTGCCAGTGCCCCGGCGCCGGGTGGACGACGAGGCCCGCCTGCTTGTTGACGATGAGGAGGTCGTTGTCCTCGTAGACGACCGCCACCGGGATCGTGGGGTCGGGCTCGAGGTGGTACGGGACCTCGGCCGGCGGCACCTCCAGGGTCACGGCGCCGCCGCGGACCTCGGAGTTGGCGCGCAGGCGGCGACCGGTGTCGTCGACCAGGAGCCCCTCGCTGATCAGCTTCTGCACGTAGGAGCGCGAGAGGCCGGTCCGGTCCGCCACGAAGCGGTCCACGCGCCGGATGATCTCGCCTTCCGGGACGGCGAGCCGGCGGGGGCCGGGCGTGATCGAGGGAGGCGGGGGCTCAAACCCCCGGGCGTCATCGACGTCCTCGTCCGGCTCGAGGTCCACGTCCTCGGGCAGGACCACGGGCTCGCCCGCGTCAGTCATCGGCGCCCCACTCGGACACCCCGGGGAAGACGGCCATGACGAGCAGCAGGATGATCGCGGTGGTGATGCAGGCATCGGCGATGTTGTAGGTCCAGAACCGGGTCGTCCCCACGCCCATGTCCACCCAGTCCACGACGTACCCGTGGTTGAGGCGGTCGAGCAGGTTGCCGATCGCGCCGCCGAGGAGCAGGGCGAGCGCGATCGTCGTGACGATGCCGCGACCCGCCTTCGCGTGGTACAGGACGATGAGCCCGGTCACGGCGAGCGAGACGACCGCGAAGATCGGGGCCGACTGCGGGAGCATCCCGAACAGCATCCCCGAATTCTGGCCGTGAACGAGGTTGAGCAGGTCCGGGATCACCACCCGGAAGGTTCCCGGCGCCAGGTTGCCGACGATCCAGGTCTTGGTGAGCTGGTCGATGACGACCACCGCGATCGCGATGGCCGCGAACAGGACCCACCGGCCGTTCGACGGCCGCCGCCAGGCCCGCCCGGGCGCCGTCGCGGCCTCCTCGTCCTCGACGATCTCCTCGTCGTCGATCTCCTCGTCCTCGGACAGCTCATCCTCGGGTTGCGCCTGCGTCACGGATCAGGACCCCCCGGCGCGGCGCAGCGCGATCCGCGCCTCACCGCCGTCGAGGCGGACCACCGCAACCGGCAGGCCGGCCGGTGCCGCCTCGCGGCGCACCTCGTCGGCGAGGGTCTCCACGGCAACCGAGGCGAGATACGCGTCCACCTCCGGCCCGGCGCCGTCGAGCCACAGGACGATCCGGTCGTCGAGGTCCAGCTCGGCCTCCTTGCGCAGGTCCTGCACGGCGCGCTGCAGCTCGCGCGCGTCGCCCTCCGCGAGGAGCTCCGGGGTGAGCATCGTGTCGATCACGGCGACGAGGCCGTCATCGTGCGCGACGGCGGTACCCGGTCGAGGCGTCGCCTGGATCTCGACCTCGTCGGCCGCCAGGGTCTCGCCTGCGAGCGTCACCGTGCCGTCGGGATGGATCTCGAAGCGGCCCTCGCGGGCGGCGGTCATGACCCCGGGGATCCTCGCGCCCAGCCGCCTGCCCACGCGCGGGAGGAGCACCTTCACGCCGCGATCGACGAGGTCCGACTCGTCGCCGATGATCACGACGTCCTTGACGTTGGCCTCGGACCGTACGAGCTCCAGGAGCGCCTCGGGCTCGGCGAGCGCCCGGCCCGGCAGCGCGAGCCAGAGGCGGGCCAGCGGTTGCCGCATCTTGAGCCCGGCGCCGCCGCGCAGGGTGCGGGACAGGTCCACGGCCTTGCGCGCGACCGCCATCGCCTCCTCGAGCGCCTCGTCGCGCAGCGGGGCAAGCTCCGCCGCCGGCCACGCGGTCAGGTGGACGCTGTCGGGCGCGGCTGGATCCTGCGACGCCACGAGGTTCCCGTAGATGGACTCCGAGAGGAACGGCAGGACGGGCGCCACGGTCCGGGCCAGCGCCACGAGGACCTCGTGGAGCGTGGCGAAGGCCGCGTCGCGGTCCGTCCCCGTCGCGCGCGACATGCGCCGGCGCGAGAGGCGCAGGTACCAGGTGGAGAGATCGTCGATGTAGCCGTCGATCACCCGCGTCGCCGCCTCGGCGTCGTAGTCCCGCAGCTTCGCCTCGACCTCGGCCGCGACCCCCGCCGAGCGCGACAGGATCCAGCGGTCCAGCGCCGGCCGCGCGGCGACCGCGGGCCGCCCCGAGGCCGGCGTCCAGCCAGCGAGCCGCGCGTAGGTCACGAAGAACGCGTAGACGTTCCACAGCACCAGCAGGCCGCGGCGGGCCTCGTCGGCGGCGTGCCAGCCGAACAGGATGTTGTCGTCGGGCCGGGCCGAGGCGTACATCCAGCGCATGACGTCGACGCCCATGCGCTCGGCGGCCTCGTCGAACTCGATGGCGTTGCCCCAGCTCTTGTGCATGGGGCGGCCATCCTCGCCGAACAGCGTGGCATAGCCGAAGATCGTCCGGAACGGCTCCTCGCGGCGCAGGACCGTGCTCATCGCGAGCATCGCGTAGAACCAGTTGCGGAACTGCCCGGGGAAGCTCTCGCTGATGAAGTCCGCCGGGAACCACTTCGCCCAGTGCTCTGGGTCCTCGCGAAAGTGGAGCGTGGAGAACGGCACGATGCCCGCGTCCAGCCAGGGGTTGCCGACGTCCGTGATCCGGGAGACCGGCTCGCCGCATGACGAGCAGGCGATCCTCACCTCGTCCACGTACGGCCGGTGCGGCGTGTGCCCCTCGAAGGCGTCCCAGCCGGCGACCGCCCGCGCCTCGAGCTCCTTGCGCCCGCCCATGACGTCGAACTGCCCGCAGGCCTTGCAGTCGTAGATCGGCAGCGCCAGGCCGTAGTAGCGCTTCTTGGAGATCATCCAGTCGCGCATGTTGAGGAGCCAGTCCAGCTCCCGCTCGTAGCCGAAGTCCGGGATCCACCGGATCCGGTCCACGACCTCCATGATCTGGTAGCGGAGGGAGGCGTCCACCTCCTCCTTCGTCAGCTGGTCCCGCGGCCGGTCGTACACCGGGCCCATGCTGATGTACCACTCGTCCACGAGCCGGAACAGCAGCGGCGTGGAGCAGCGCCAGCAGTGCGGGTAGCGGTGGGTGTACGGCTCGAGGTGGTAGAAGAACCCGCGCTGCTCGAGGTCGCTCACGATGGCCTCGGCGGCGTTGGGCGCGTCCTTGCCCGTCAGCCAGTCGAAGCCCTGGTAGTAGCGGCCGTCCTCGTCGATGGGCCCGATGACCGGCAGCCCGACGGCCTTGCCCAGCCCGTAGTCCTCGGCGCCGCAGCCGGGGGCGATGTGGACGATGCCCGTCCCCTCGTCCTCGCCGACCTCGTCCCAGGTCACGACGCGGTGCGCATAGCCGGCCTCGGCAAAGGCGTCGCGCACGGCGGGCAGCCCGTCGAACGGGCCCGCGTACCGCCACCCGGCCAGCTCGGCGCCCGACTTCTCGTCGAGCACGGTGTAGCGGCCGCGCAGGACCTGCTTCACCATGCCCTTGCCGAGCCAGAACACGTCGTCGCCCTCTCGGACCTGGACGTAGCGCAGGTCCGAGCCCACGGCCGCGGCCACGTTGGCGGCGAGCGTCCAGGGCGTCGTGGTCCAGACCAGGAGCGCCTCGCCCGGGCGGTCGAACAGCGGGAAGCGCACGGTGAGCCCCGGGTCCTCGCGGTCCGCGTAGCCCTCGTTCATCTCCATCTGGGAGAGGCCCGTGCCGCAGCGCGGGCACCAGGGCATCGTGTCGTGGCCGCGGTAGACCCAGCCGCGCCGGTGGCACTCGGCGAGGAAGCCCCAGATGAGGTCGTTGTTCTCGTTGCTGAAGGTGAAGTACGAGCCGCCGACGTCGGGCATGCCCAGCCGCCCCACGACCATCTCGACCGTGTCGGTGACGGGGCCGTCGGGGCCCTGGATCGTCACCTGCTGGGTCGGGTCGTCCTTGAGCAGGTCCCGCAGGCGGAGCAGCTCGGCCGGGTCGTTCCAGTCCGTCCAGTAGCCCAGGCGGATGGACTGCTCGGTCTGGCGGGCGGCGAAGGTGAGCACGCGCTGCTTGCACAGGCTCACGAACTCCGCGATGCCGAACCGCTCGATGTCGCGCTTGCTCTTGAAGTTGAGGTCGCGCTCGACGTTGACCTCGACCCAGAGGCCCTGGCAGTCGAACCCGTTCTGGTAGCGCTGGTCCTCGCCGAGCATCGCGTGGAACCGCTGGTACAGGTCCTTGTACGTGCGGCCCCAGGCGTGGTGGACGCCCATCGGGTTGTTGGCCGTGATCGGCCCGTCGAGGAAGCTCCAGCGTGCCTTGCCCGCGTTCTGCGCGCGCAGGCGTGCGAACGTCCTGCGCTCGGCCCATTCGCGGAGCAGCTCGTGCTCCTGGGCGACGAAGTCGGGTTTGGCGGTGACGGGTTGGAACATCGGTCCTCGGTGAGTGCCGGCGCGGCGCTGGGCCCCGCAGCGGGGCACCAGTCTATCGGGGATGGGAGGCGCAGCGGCGCGGCGGGCCGCCGCCAGCCGGGAATGCGTGCCCGGTGTAGCATTCCGCGCGATGTCGACTCCCCCGCGGGCCCCCGAACGAAAGCCCCGCCACCGATCCGCGTTCGCCGCGGCCTTCCTGTCCCTCCTGTTCCCGGGTCTCGGCCACGCCTACGCAGGCGCGTACGGCCGGGCCCTGGGCTTCGCCGCCGCGCCCCTGCTGGCGATCGCGCTCGGCACGGGCGTCGTCCTGCGGACGGACCGCGCCACGCTCGTGGGCATGATCGCCGACACGAACGTGCTCACCGCGATCTTCATCGCCAACATCATCGCGCTGGTCTACCGGGTGATCGCCGCCGTGGACGCCTGGCAGGTGGCCCGGTTCCTCAACGCCGCGGACGCCTCGGGCTCCGGGCGCCTGGGACGCGCCAGGCTGCCGATCCATCCCGTCTCGGTCGTCGGCCTGCTGGCCGTGATCCTGGTCATCGGCGGCGGCCACCTCGTCGTGGGCAAGTACGACATGCTCGCGATGAACCTCGTGGGCTGCGTGTTCAACGACGACCCCGGGCCCGAGTGCGATGCAGCCGTCGCGTCGGACGCGCCGACCGACAGCCCTGACCCCGCGGACAGCGCCGTCGCCGCCGGCGCCTCGGACCTGCCCTCGGACAGCCCGACGGCCGCGCCGCCCACGGCCGACCCGTCCGCACAGGGGACCCTCGCCCCAACCCTGCCGCCCTGGGACGGCAAGGAGCGCCTGAACATCCTCGCCGTCGGCACCGATGCGCGGGACTCGGGCTCCAGCTTCAACACCGACACGATGATCGTGGTCTCCGTCGACCCGGCGACCAAGCAGGTCGCGATGTTCCAGGTTCCGCGAGACGTGGTGGACGTCCCCGTCCCCGACAACGCGCGCGCCCTGTGGGGCTCGGTGTACGGCGGCAAGATCAACAGCTGGTACAACCAGAACCGCAACCGCACCGACCTGTGGCCCGGCAAGAGCGCCCAGACACGCGGGTTCAACTCGCTCAAGGCCATCCTGGGCAAGCTGTACGGCCTGGACATCCGCTACTACGTCAAGGTGGACTTCCAGGGCTTCAAGGACGTCGTGAACACCCTCGGCGGCGTCCAGATCAACGTGCAGATGCCGGTGTACGAGAGCCAGTACCCGGATGGCGTGGGCTTCCTCACCCGGATCTACATCCCTGCCGGACCCCAGCACATGACCGGCAGCGAGGCGCTCCGGTATGCCCGCTCGCGCCATCGCGCGGCCGGCGGCGACTTCGACCGCGGGCGGCGCCAGCAGCGCGTCCTCGTCTCGCTCAAGGACCAGACGAGCGTCCAGGCCATCCTCGCCAACCTGGACCAGCTCACCAAGGACGTCGGGGCGTCCGTGCGGACCGACATCCCGACCAACATGCTGTCCAAGCTGCTCGGCCTGGCGGAGAGCGTGGACACGAAGAACATCCGGTCCTACGTCTTCGCCCCGTCCCTGTACGGGTCCGAGCCGCAGGGTGACCGGCGGGGCTACATCATCGAGCCGAACGTCGTCCGCATCCGCAACGCGGTCAAGAACGCGTTCTCCGTCAGCCTCGCGCTGCTCGCGCAGCGCGACCGGCTCGGGTCGGAGGCGGCACGCGTCTGGGTCTACAACGCGTCCGGGCGCACGGACCTCGCCAGCCAGACGGCCGACTACCTCGCCTACAACGGGCTGGAGGCCTCGGCACCCAACAAGCGGATCGCCACGACGCTCCCGGCCACGCGGATCGAGGTCTACAACGGGGCCGAGGCCGACATGAGCGAGACCATCAAGTTCCTCGAGAAGGTCTACAACACGACCGTGATCCCGGTCACGGACCCGAAGGTGAACGTGGACCTCATCATCACGCTGGGCCGCGACGCGCCGACCAAGAAGATCGACGCCGTCGGCTGACGGCCCCGGCCGTCCGGCGCGGGCGGGCGGTGCCGCCCGTCCCCCACCCTACCCCTTGATCGGGGTCAGCCAGGCCGCGTAGGCGGGGTCGTTGCCCCGCACGGCGGCGAAGTAGTGCTCGCTGATCGCGCGGGCGACCGGCCCGATCGCGCCCGTCCCCACCGCGCGGTGATCGATCTCGATGACCGCGCTCACCTGGACGCCGGTCCCGCACAGGAAGACCTCGTCGCAGACGTAGACCTCCGAGCGGTCCACCGAGCGGACCTCCGTGGGAATCCCGAGGTCCCTCGCGAGGGTCAGGATGGCCTTGCGGGTCACGCCCTCGAGGATGTCGTCCGACACCGGCGGGGTGATCAGCACGCCATCGCGAACCATGAACAGGTTGGCGGCCGACGCCTCCGACGCGTGGCCATCGGGCGTCATGACCAGCGCCTCGTCGAAGCCGTTGAGCTCCGCCTCGGACTTCTGGAACGCCATGTTCACGTAGCCGCCGACGATCTTGCCCCGGGCCGGCAGCGCCTCGTCGGCGTTGCGGCGCCAGGTGCTGGTCATGACCCGGACGCCTTTCTCGATGTCGATGTAGTTGCCGAAGGGCGACGTGATGACGTAGAGCTCGTGATCGAGGTGGTGCAGGCGGACGCCGATCGCCTTGGTGCTCTTGTAGAACGACGGGCGGATATAGACATCCTCGCGGAAGTGGTTGCGGCGGACCGTCTCGAGCACGATCTCCACCAGCTCGTCCACCGACGGCAGGTTCTCCATCAGCAGCATCCTGGCGCTGTTGCGGATGCGCTCCATGTGCTCGCGCACGAACAGGACGTTGAGCGTCTCCTGGTCCGCGTTCCAGTAGCCCCGGATGCCCTCGAAGGTCGCGGTGCCGTACATGAACGCGTGGGTCATGATGCTGACCTTCGCGTCACGGAGCGGGACGTACTCACCCTCGAAGTAGGCGATCAGGTCCTCCACGTCGCGGGGCTGGGCGGGCGCGGTCTCGGACGGCTGCTGGGTGAGCATCGGTCGGCTCCAGGTCACGTGCGGCGCTCGGCCGCGGGTCCGCGGTGGTCCGGAGAGTCTAGCACCGGGCGGTTCCGGCCCTCCCCGGGGAGAGGCGCCTCGGGCCGCTCTCGCGGCGATGCCGCGGCCTGCCACGCGACCTGCCGGATGGCGCGCTGGATCACCCGATGGGCAGCAGGCCGGCGATCGCGAGGACGACGATCCCGAGGTAGACCAGGTAAACGAGGCCACCGACGAGGAGCGATCGCCCGTCCAGCCGCGCCCGGCTCCACATCGGGCCGAAGACGGCCGCCACGGCGACGAACGCCATGGCGGCGGACAGGAAGGCGATCATGGAATCGCCGTTGACGTGCCAGGAGGACCCGGCGAGCACCAGCGCGATGACGGTCGGGATCGCCGACTGGAAGACCATCGCCCCGGTGATGTTGCCCATGGCGAGGGTGTCCTTGCCCTGGCGCACCCAGATCAACGAGTTGAACTTCTCGGGGAGCTCCGTGGCGACGGGGGCGACGACCAGCGCCAGCAGCAGCTCGCTGACGCCCAGCGCCGACGCCACCCGCTCGACCGCGCCGACGAACAGGTACGCGCCGCCCACGATGCAGGCGAGGGCGAACAGCACCTGGAGCCCCACCACGCGCAGGCGTGGGACGCGCGGATCCGACCGGTGGCCCGGCCTGTCGACCCGGCGGAACCGGAGTGGCTCGAGCTCGTCGTGCTGGTCGTCCGCCTCGGCGTCGAAGTGGCCTTTCACGTACCAGGCGTAGATGCCGACCAGGATCAGCGCGACGACGATCCGCAGGAAGCCCATCTCGGGCGGCAGGAACGCGGTCGCGATGGCGAGGGTGTAGGCGACGACGAACGTGCGGATGTCGTGCACGAGCACGACGGTGTCCACGACCATCCGGGTCCCCGTGGCCCTGCGCCGGCGCCAGTACAGGACACCCACGCCGGTCACGAACATCGCGAGGGTCGAGAGCATGAACGGTGCGCCCAGGATGGCGCCGATCCCGACGTCGTCGGCCGCCCCGCCCCCGCCGAAGCCGATCGCGATCAGCGGGATCATGGTCTCGGGCAGCGCGGTTCCCACGGCCGCGAGCACGGAGCCGACGGCACCCTGGGCCAGGTTGAGCCTGCGCCCGAACCACTCGATGCCGTTGGTGAACAGCTCGGCGCCGATGAGGATGACCACGAACGCGATCGCCAGGACGACGACGTCCACGTCAGCCCTCGAGGACGACGGACGAGACGACCGACACCAGGACGACGACCAGGACGCCGAGCGAGATCGCGGCCATGCGCACGTCGCGCGCGGCGAGGAAGCCCAGGCCGGAGACCACGACCCGCCCGATCGGGAGCGCGATGATCAGCACGATCCCCGCCCACAGGAACCCTGCGGGATCGAGGGCGAGGATCTCGCCGGGGATCGCGGCAAGGCGGAATGGCGGGACCGCGCCGTGGTCGAGCGGGTCGAGGCCGGCGGCGAGCATGAGGACCACACCGACGAGCACGAGGCCCATCGCCAGCCAGGTCCCCACCACGAGGAGGCGGGCGACCGCGGCCTCCATCGCGTAGGCCGTGTCGCTCGAGCTGGCTCGCGTGCTCACAGGGCCAGCGCCTTGCGGGCCATCTGGTAGGCCGTGTAGACGAGCACGACGATGAACAGCCAGCGGAGCAGCCGCACGTCGACGCGGTGCGCGATCCGGGAGCCGAGCGTGGCCCCGGCGAAGACGCCGAGGACGATCGGCCCGGCGACGAAGGGGTCGAGCTCGTCGCGCAGCAGGTAGATCACCGCCGAGGCGACGGCCGTGATCCCCATCATCATGTTGCTCGTCGCCGTCGAGGTCCGCAGCGGCACGCCCATGACCAGGTTCATCACCGGCACCTTGATGATGCCGCCGCCGACGCCCAGCAGCGCCGAGTTGATGCCGGCGAACGCCGAGCCGGCCATCCCCATCGGGATCCGGTGCACCCGGTAGCCGGGCCCGGAGATCGCGGCCGCCAGCGAGCCGTCGGCAGCCGGGTCGGGGGCTGCGTCCGCGAGGACGCCTGGCTGGTCGGGGGTCGCGTCCGCGGCAGGGCCAGCCTGGTCGGGAGCCGCAACGGCCTCGACGGCCGTCGGGGACGTCGCCGCCATCGTGGGGACCGGCGTCCTCGGCGGGTCCTTGCGCCGGGCCATGGAGATCGCGACCCAGATCATCAGGGCGGCGAACAGTGCGGCGAGCAGCCGCTCGTTGATCATGAACGCCACGAGCCCGCCCACGAAGGCGCCCGTCGCGGAGAAGAGCTCGAGCGTCATGCCCAGCCGCAGGTTCGCGACATGCCGCTGCAGGTAGACCGCCGCGGACGCGCTCGACGTCACGATCACGGACACGAGCGAGACGGCGACGGCCTGGCGCAGCGGCAGCCCGAAGCCCAGGTTGAGCATCGGCACGATCAGGATGCCGCCCCCGAGCCCCAGCAGGGACCCGAAGACGCCGGCGGCGGCGCCGCCGGCGAGCAGGACCAGACCGGCGATCACCCGGGGTGCACCGGCGCGCGGCCGGTCCCCCTGGTGCGAACGCCGGGTCGGGTCACGACGTCAGGGGCGGAGGTGCTGCGGCGCGTACGGGAGCAGCGCCACGTGGCGAGCGCGCTTGAGGGCGACCGACAGCTCGCGCTGGTGCGCGGCGCAGGTGCCGGTCTTGCGGCGCGGCTCGATCTTGGCGCGCTCGGACAGGTAGCGGCGGAGGCGGTTGACCTCCTTGTAGTCGATCGCGACGGTCTTGTCGGCGCAGAACGAGCAGACCTTGCGGCGCCGGCGATCGCGGTAGTAGTCGTCGCGCTTCTTCGTGCGGGGCGGCATGTCGGTGATGTCTCCAGGTGTGGTGGCGGTGCGGGCCGCCGGGGCGGCCGGTGGGCCGCGGAGGGGTCGTCAGAAGGGGAGGTCGTCCAGGTCGTCGTCGCGGGACGGGGCGGCCGGGGCGGCCGGGCGGGTCGGACGGACGGCGGCCTCGCCGCCCCCCGCGAAGCCGCCGGACGGGGCGCTGAAGGAGCCGCCGCCCTCGTCGTCCCGGACGCGCGCGTCCAGGCTGATGACGTTGTCGGCCGTGACCTCGAGGGAGATCCGCTTCTGGCCGTCGCGAGCCTCGTACTCCCGCGTGCGGAACCGGCCCTCGACGAAGACCTTGTTCCCCTTGCGGAACTGCTCGGCGGTGCGTTCGGCGCGGTCGCCCCAGACGGTGACGCGGTACCAGTCGGTCTGGTCGTCCTGCCACTCGCCGGTCGCCGCGTCGCGGCTCCGGTGGCTGACCGCGACGCTGAACTCCGTCACGGGCCGCCCGTTGGGCGTGTAGCGCATCTCGGGATCGCGCCCGAGGTTGCCGATGATCATGACCTTCGCGAACGCCATCGCTGGCTCCTCTCGCTCAGTCGATGGCCGCGGGCGCGGCCTCGCTCTCGGACTCGTCGATCCGTGCGACGACGTCGTCGTCGTCCTCCTCGTCCTCGGCGGGCGGGAGATCGGCATCGAGGTCCATGTCGATGTCCATGTCGTCGCCGGAGGCCGCCGCATCGCGGCGGGCCTTGACCGGCTTGACGGCGCGGGTCACGAGGTAGCGCAGCACGTCCTCGGTGATCTGGAGGCTGCGCTCCATCTCGGCGATCGCCTCGGCGGGCGACTCGAAGACCACGATGTGGTACGAGCCCTCGCGGTAGCGCTCGATGGGGTACGCCAGGCGCCGGCGGCCCCAGGGCGCCACCTTGACGATCTGGCCGCCCGAGGCGACGACGTAGCGCGTGGTGCGGTCGATGACCGCGGCGGCCCGCTCATCCGGCGCGTCCGGCTTGAGCACGAGCATGAGTTCATAGCGGCGCACGGCCTGCTGTTCTCCTTCCAATGGGTTCTGCCCCGTTGACGGCATGCCGGCACGGAGCCGAAAGGACCCGCGGAGGATAGCACGGGGCTGCCCTTGAGCCCCTCGCGCGCGAGGCCGCGCCGCGTGCCGTATCCTTCCGCCGTCACCGAGCCCATGGTGACGGCAGCCTTCGGGGAGAAGAGTGCAACTCTCGATCCTGCTCCTGGCCATCGACAAGGCGTCGGTGCAGCCGCTCGCGAACGCCCTGGCGACGCCCGGGCACGGCGTGACCGTCGTCACACGCCCGGACGAGGCGGTCGCGGCCGCGGCCGGCTACAGCCTCATCCTGGTCGACCGGGTGACGCCCCCCGCCACGATCGGGGACGTCATCACGATGCTGCGTGCCGGCGAGCAGACGGCCCAGGTGCCGGTGCTGGCCGTCGCGCAGTCCGCGGACCTCGACGAGCGGATCGGCCTGCTCGAGGCCGGCGCCGACGACGTCATCGCCAAGCCCTTCGACCTGCCGGAGCTCCTGTCCCGGGTCGATGCCCTCGCCCTTCGGTCCGGCTCCGCGGCCAGCGGGCCCGGCGCGTCCATCGGGGACGAGGGCCGTCACCGGATGGTCACGGTCTTCAGCCCCAAGGGTGGCGTCGGCACGACCACGGTCGCCACGAACCTCGCCCTGATCGCGGCCGAGGCCCGCCACAACAAGGTCCTCCTGATCGACCTGGACCTCTCCTTCGGCCAGGTCGCCTCGCACCTCAACCTCCAGCCCAAACAGTCCCTGCTGGAGCTCG
>Ga0302322_100001352_pt1 | contig 19973 bp, 18 predicted proteins | sample Fen_T0_2_FD_203757 | JGI IMG/M metagenome (GOLD analysis project Ga0302322, IMG submission 203757) | Peat permafrost microbial communities from Stordalen Mire near Abisko, Sweden - Fen_T0_2 | ecosystem: Environmental > Terrestrial > Soil > Wetlands > Permafrost | place: Sweden: Abisko...
CACCGAGAAATACATGATCAGCACCAGCGCCACCCAGAAGGTCGGCAGGGAAAAGCCGATGATGGACACGGCCATGATGGCGCGGCCTATGAACGAGTCCGGCCTCAAACCGGCGACGAGGCCGAGCGGAATGCCGATCGCCACCGCCATCACCATCGCCACCATGGCGAGTTCGATGGTCGCCGGCAATCGCGACAGGATCAGTTCCAGCGCGGGTACGCCGTAAACGAACGAGCGGCCCAGGTCCCCGGTGACCGCTCCCTTCAGGAACACCAGGTATTGCTCGACGAGCGGCTTGTCGAGGCCGAGGGCCACCGTGGCGCGCAGCCGCTCGGCTTCATCCGCCTGCGGATTGACCAGCAGTTCGATCGGATTGCCGACGGCGAATACACCGAGGAAGACGAGCAGCGACATCACCAGCAGCACAAAGCCGGATTGGGTCAGACGGCGCAGGGTGTAGGTCAACATCGGGTCAGCATTGGGAAGAAATCGAGGTGAACATCGATCGGAAACGGGCGAAGTACCGGCATGCGTTCTGGCCGTACCACCCGCCTCGCGGGGTCCTGGTTCGGAACCCGACTATGGTAATCGTTTCGCGCGGCCTTCCCGCAACTTGCGTTACGGCAAGGCCAGCAGGTTTCAGGGCGCCGGCTTCAGGTCCATCGCCAGCGTGTACTGGTCGACCCGGGCGCGGTATTTCATGGCCTTGGTGGTGGCCCAAGTGGAGAGTTCATAGTGAATCGGGATGAGACCCACGTCGTTCATCGCCATTTCGGCCGCGCGCTGGATCATGCCGTCGCGCTTTTTTTCGTCCATGGTGGCGAGCGCATCGGTCAACAGTTTATCGAACGCCGGGTTGGAATAACGGCCGCGATTGGTGACGCCCATGCCCTTGGCGGGGTCATAGGTCGCGAGCAGCGAACGCAGTCCCGAGCCCTGTTCGTTCGATTCGGTGCCCCAACCGAGCAGCATATAGCCGAATTCTAGCTTGCTGGCGCGCGTGAAATAGACGCTCGACGGCATCGTCTCGACCTTTACGTCGAGGCCGATCTTGGTATACATCTGCGCGATCGCCTGCGCGATCTTGTCGTCGTTGATGTAGCGGTTGTTGGGGCCGTGGATGGTCATGGCGAAGCCGTTCGGGTACCCGGCCTCGGCCAGCAGCTTCTTGGCGCCTTCGGGGTCGTAGGCGGTCGGCCTCAGCTTCTTGCTGGTACCGAAGAAACTGTCGGCGAGCAATTGCGCGGCCGGCACCGCCTTCTTTTCCATCACGCGGTCGGCGATCGCCTCGCGGTTGATCGCCATCGACAGGGCGCGGCGTACGCGCACGTCGCGGAACGGGTTCTTGTCGAGCGGCTTGCCGTCCTTGGCGGTGACGAACGGCGGCGACTTCTCGGTGCTTTGGTTCAGGTGCACGTAGATGATGCGGTTGGTCACTTTGTCGACCAGGGTCAGGCGCGCGTCGGCCGCCAGCTTGGCGATGTCCGCGGTCGGCACCGTCTCGATCATCTGCACGTCGTTCGACAACAACGCTGCCACTCGCGCAGCCGGCGTGGTCAGCATCTTGAAAGTGATCTTTTCCCAGGGCTGTTCGCCGGCCCAATGGCCGTAATTGGCCTTCAGCGCCACGCGCTGGTTGGGAATGTATTCGACGAATTTATACGGACCGGTGCCGATCGCGGCCTTGCCGGAATTGTAGTCCTCGGTGGTGGCTTTTTCGCCGGCGATGTGCGAAACGATGCGTACCTGCGAGAGGTCGGAAGGCAGCAACACGTGCGGGCTGGCCGTCTTCAGGATCAGGGTGTAGGGGTCGACCACCTTCACATCGACGATCGGCTTGGTGAAGGTTGCCATCGACGACGGGCTATTGGGAACGTTGGGCACGCGTTTCAGCGTGAAAACGACGTCTTCCGCGGTGAACAACGAACCGTCGTGAAAGTGTACGTTCTTGCGCAGCTTGAATTCCCAGGTGAGATCGTCCAGCGGCTTCCACGAGGTGGCCAGGGCGGGGACCAGTTTGCCGTTGGGGTCGTACATCACCAGCGGCTCGAAAATGTGCAGCGACAGGCCGTTGTTGGGCGTGAGGTTGTGATAGTGCGGGTCGATCGAGGTAATCGCCGCCTGCAGGCCAATGCTGATGTCGCGCGGCTTGTCGGCTGCCGTGGCTACGCCGGTGCAGCAGGCCAGCAGGGCGAGTAGAAATCGGTGAATGCGCAGCATGATGTTCCCCTTGTCTAGGTCGTGGCCTGCGTTGGGCCGCCGGGAAAGCGATAATAGCGCACTGCGTTTGCCGTGGTGAGGAGTGAGCCTTGGCCCTGATTGAAAATTTCGAAAAGATGCTGGCAGCCGGCAAGGACTCGGCACTGTTGCGCTTTTCGCTGGGCAACGAGTACGCCAAGGCAGGCGAGGCAGCACGCGCAGTCGAGCATCTGCAAGCGGCGGTTCGGCTCGATCCCGGTTACTCGGCGGCGTGGAAACTGCTCGGCAAGGCGCTCGCCGGCCTCCAGCGCGACGACGAGGCGCGGCAGGCATACGCACAAGGCATCGCCGCAGCCGAAGGCCACGGCGACAAACAGGCGGCCAGGGAAATGGCGGTATTTCTGAAGCGGCTCAGCCGACCGTAGCGGCGGCCTTGGGCAGCCCGGCCAGAAACGCGCCGATGCGTTCGGCGCCGACGCCGCTTTCCACATGCGATTGGCCGATGCCGCGCAGCAGGATCAGGCGCATCACGCCGGCGTCGTTCTTTTTGTCCCGGCCCATGTGTTCGAGCATCTCGTCCACGGCGATATCCGGCATCGTCACCGGCAGGCCGGTTCTGTCCAGCAGCGCCAGGATGCGGCGTGCATCGTCTTCCGCCAGCATGCCGAGTTCGCGCGAAAGGCGCGCGGCCAGCATCATGCCGCAGCCAACCGCCTCACCGTGCAGCCAGGCGCCGTAACCCAGTGCGGTCTCGATGGCATGGCCGAAGGTGTGGCCGAGGTTGAGCAACACCCGTCCGCCGGCGGCGGCGGTCTCGCGTTCGTCGGCCGCAACGATGCGCGCCTTGATTTCGCAGGAACGCCGGATCGCTTCGGTGAGTGCCCCGGTCTCACGGGCCAGCAATCCGTCGAGATTCGATTCCAGCCAGGCAAAGAAGCCGGCATCGAGGCCAATACCATACTTGACGATCTCGGCCACACCGGCGGCAAATTCCCGTTTCGGTAGCGACAGCAAAACATCGGTATCGGCCAGCACCAGCCGCGGCTGGTGGAAGGCGCCGATCATGTTTTTGCCGCGCGCGTGATTGATGGCGGTTTTGCCGCCGACCGAAGAATCAACCTGGGCAAGCAGCGTGGTCGGGATCTGGATATATGGCACGCCGCGTTGGTAGGTGGCCGCGGCGAAGCCTGCGATGTCGCCGATCACCCCGCCACCGAGCGCCACCAGGGTCGTCTTGCGATCGCAGGAATGCTCCAGCAGCGCATCGAACAGGTAATTGAGCGCCGGCCAGTCCTTGAATTCCTCGCCATCCGGCAGGCGTACCGGTATCACCGTAATGCCGCTTTCTTCGAGGCGACTGGCCAGCGCGTCCCCAAACAACGGCCACAGGGTGACATTGGTGATCAGCGCCACGCGCGTTTGCGGCAGGTGCCGGACGAGGCGTGCCGTGTCGGCAAGCAGGCCGGGGCCAATGACGATCGGATAGCTGCGGTCGCCGAGTGCGACGGTCAGCTCAACGACAGGGTGCGGCGTATTCATGAGGTACCTAGGGTGGGAGGGGGTGCCAACGTGTAGCCTTGCTCCGCCATGCGTTCGATGATCAGGTCGGCCATGCGGCCGGCATGGTGGGTGGCGGCATCGAATACCAGGTGGGCTGCCTGATGATATAGCGGCTCGCGGGTTTCCATCAACGCGCGCAGTTTGCCGACCGGGTCGTCGCCTTGCAATAGCGGCCGCTTGGTGTCGCGGCGTGTGCGCGTCACCAGGTCGGTGAGGCGGGCCTGCAGGACGACGACCAAACCGTGCTCGCGCAAGGTGCGGCGATTGTCCTCGCGCAGGATGACGCCCCCGCCGGTGGCGAGCACCAGGCCGCTGCCGGTGCATACCTCGGCGATCAACTGCGCCTCTCGCTCGCGGAAACCCGCTTCGCCCTCGATTTCGAAAATGGTTGCGATGGAAACACCGGTGCGTCGCTCGATTTCATGGTCGCAATCGAGGAATCGCAGGCCGCACCGGCGCGCCAACGCCTTGCCGACGGTGCTTTTTCCGGCGCCCGGCATGCCCACCAGGAAAATATTGTGTACCACGGTCATGACGTCTGCCTGGTTCGCCACGCGGCAAGGGCGAGGCTTTCCGTACAGTAAAACAAAACGGGGCGCAGTGCGCCCCGAGTGGTTAGTTGTGGGTTTATCGTTATGTCGGCAAGGGACCCGCGCGCACCTAGTGGACTGCCAGCTGCGATTTCTGGATGCGTGGCGTGATGAATATCAGAAGTTCGGTCTTGTTGTCGCTGCGGGTCGTGCGCTTGAAAAAGTTGCCGACAAAGGGAATGTCGCCAAGGAACGGGACTTTGGTCTCGTCGGTGCGCACCGACTGCTCGTAAATCCCGCCCAGCACGGCGGTGTCGCCGTTATCGACCACCACCTGGGTGTTGAGCGTCTTGGTGTCGATCGATGGCACGCCGGAGAACACCACGCCGATGGAGTCCTTCTTGATTTCCACGTCCATGATGATCTTGTCGTCCGGCGAGATTTGCGGCGTGACGGATAGCGACAACACTGCCTCGATGAACGAAACCGTGACGCCGCCGCTCGATGCCTGGGTGCCGTACGGAATCTTGGTGCCCTGCGTGATGGTCGCCTTCTTCTTGTCCGGTGCGACGATGCGCGGATTCGATACCACCTTGCCGCGGCCATTGGCTTCCAGCGCCGACAATTCCAGTTCGATCAGGTTGTTGTTGACCGTATTCAGGATCTGCACACCGATGGAACCGCCGCCCGCTGCCGGCAGGCTCACGCTGACCGGCGTGTCCGCGCTGGTCGGCGAGGCGCCACCTGCGATCTTGTGCGCGCCATCGATGGTGCTGCCTATGCCGACGTTGCGGTTGCCGATCGACGCACCCGCGGCGAAGTTGAACTTGGCGCCGATATCGCGGCTCCAGGTGTCGTCCGCCACGACGATGCGCGCTTCGATCAACACCTGGCGAACCGGGATGTCGAGCTGGCTGATCATTCTCCGCACGTCTTCCAGGCGGCTCGGCACATCCTGCACGAACAGCTGGTTGGTGCGTGCGTCCACCGTCGCGCTGCCGCGCTTGGAGAGCAGCTTCTGGTCCTTGTCGGTCAGGATGGCCTTCACCTCGGCAGCCTTGGCGTAGGAAAGTTCGAAGGTCTCCTGGCGCAGTGGTTCCAGTTCGGTGATCTGTTGCTGCGTTTCCAGCAGCAGCTTTTCCTTGATGGCGATTTCGTCCAGCGGCGCGATGCGCACCACATTGCCCGACTTGCGCTTGCCGAGGCCCTTGGCATCCAGAATGATGTCGAGCGCCTGGTCCCAGGGCACGTCTTTGAGGCGCAACGTGAGATTGCCGCCGACCGTATCGCTGGTAATGATATTGAGGCCGGTGAAATCGGCGATCACCTGCAACAGCGACCGCACTTCCACGCTCTGGAAGTTGAGGGTGAGTTTCTCGCCGTTGTAGGTAACCCCTTGTACCAGCTTGTTCGGGTCTTCCTTGACCGGCTTCACGTCGATGACGAACTTGTTGTCGGTCTGGTAGGCGGAATATTCCCACAAGCCCTTGGGTTCGATCACGATGCGGGAATTGGCGCCTTGTTCCAGCACATCGACGGTGCGGACCGGGGTGCCGAAGTCGAGCACGTCGAGGCGGCGTATCAGGGCGCGCGGCATCGCCGTATTGACGAAGTCCACGACCACCGACTTACCCTGTTGACGGATGTCGATGCCGATCGTGGCGGAAGACAGGTCGACGATGATTTTGCCTTCGCCGTTGGCGCCGCGCCGGAAGTCGACGTCGCGCACGCTGTTCTTGTTGACAGAGGTCGCCGGCGGTGCCTCCGCGAACTTGGTGACCTGCACGTTTTCCTTGCCGACCGAGACCGGCGTCGCGTCGATCGTCAGTACCAGCGAGTTGCCCTCCAGTGCGGACGAAAAACTCAGGCTCCGCGCCAGGTTCAACACCACGCGCGAGCGATTGGATACTTCCACGATACTGAGAGAGCGCACGTCGCCTTCGCCGATGTCGACGCTACCGCGTCCAAGGCCGTTGGCGACGTTGGGCAGGTCGATGGCGATACGCGAAGGATTGGTTACGGTGAATCCGGACGGGATGGCCGTTAGCGCTTCCTTGAAATTGAGCCGGACGACGACGCCGCCGCCTTGTTGGGTAGAGGCCTTTACCGATTCGAGGATGTTCTTGGTAGCGTTCTGCGCGAACGCGGTGCCGACGACGGCGAGCGCCAAGGTGCAAGCGAGCCAGCGGCCAAGCCGGCCGGCGACCGTTCGCGAGTTGTGGTGGTTGCTGTCGTTACGCATCACTATTTACCTCCCGTCCCTTCCAACAGCGGGAGCGAACTTTCACGCTCCGTCCAGTCGCCCGCCGTGTCTTGAACGATTTCCTTGAGTTTGATTTCGGTATCGGTTATGTCGGTGATGAGGCCGAAATTCTGACCGAGGTAATTGCCCTTCTTGATTCGGTACAGCGTTCGATCGGCACGCACCAACGCATACTTGACGCCCGTCTGATCGATCGTCCCCACCATTTTCAGCTGCTCCAGCGGATAGGCTTCCAGCGGCTCCTTGCGCCGGTTTTGATCGGGCGCCAGCCCGCCGCCGCCGCTGCCGGAATCCTGCTTGATGGCGAGTTTTCTCGGCCGGAACGGGTCGGGCAGATCGAAGCCTTCGTAGGCAAACGGCGCAAACGGCTTCACCTGCGGCAGCGGCTCGATCGTCCTCGGAACGTTCTTTTCCGAATCCTTGACGAAAGTCTGCAGATCCTTGTAGCCCTCGCTGCAAGCCGCAAGCATCAACGCCATCGAAATGGGTATCAGGCGCTTCATTATTTGGCCCCTGCCGGTTTGGCCTTGGCCGTCTTGCGCTGCGCTGCCGACTCTTCCGGATCCAGGTAGCGGTAGGTCTTGGCAACCGCCTCCATCACCAGCCCGCCGTCCTTGACGTTGTCGATCTTGAGGTCATTCAGAAGCACGATGCGCGGCAGCTTGGAAACGTCACTGGCAAAGGCGCCAAGGTCGTGATAATTGCCGGTGACCTTGAGGTTCACGGGTTTTTCCGCGTAAAACTCGGTCAGCGTATCGGAGGTGGCCGGCTTGAACAGCTCAAACTGCAGGCCACGCCCCAGTGCCGCCTGATTGATGTCGATAATGAGCGCGTCCACTTCGGAGCGGGTCGGCAACTGTTTTAACAGGGCGCCGAATGACTGTTCGATTTCGGCGCGCTGCTGCTGGTACGCCTCCAGGTTGACCGCGAGCTTCTTTTTCTCGAGGAACGTTTCCTTCAGCTGGGTTTCCTTCTTGCTTTCCTTGTCCAGGTCGTCGAGTTGCCCGGTAAATATCACGAAATAGGCCACGCCCAGAATGGCGACGAACAGCAGCACCAGGCCGACCAGCTTGAACAACCACGGCCAGTTACCGGGATTTTTGGGGTCGAGCTGTTTCAGCTCTTCGAGCCACTTTTTCACTATTTGGCTCCCGCTTTGACGGTACCCTTGACCGGAATCTTCGGCGCGTCGGCCTTGGCGCGCTTGATCATGAAGTCGAGGTTGAATTCGTTGGCGCGCTGATTATTGATGGTAGCCGCCTTGATTTCGATCAGCACCGGATTTTCCAGGTAGGGCGAAGCGTCGATATTGCGCATAAAGGCCGATACCCGCGCCTGCGATTGTGCATAACCGGTCACATTGACCTTGATGCCGTTTTGCTTGATCGACTTGAGGTAGAGGCCTTCGGGCAACTGGCGCAGCATCTGGTCCAGCAGATGCACCGGTTCGGAACGATAATTCTGCAAGCCCTCCACCACCTGTTTCTTGGCCAGCAGCGCGGCGGTTTCCTCGCGAATTTTCTTGATCTCCTCGATCTGCTTATCGAGCTTGTCGGTTTCCTTGGTCAGGAACGCGTTACGGCCCTTCTGGTACTCGATTTGCGAATCGAATACGAACCAGAGAAAACCGCAGATCACCAAGGCGAGTGTGGCAGTGATACCGGCCAGGACTGCCAGCTGTTTCTGCCGCGCTTTGCGTTTTTCCTCGCGGTGAGGGAGTAGGTTTACGCGAATCATGCCGGGTCAAACCTTCTCATGGCGAGGCCGCAAGCCACCATCAAGGCGGGTGCGTCCAGCGTCAACTGGCGCGGCTTGATCTTGGAAGACAAGGCCATGCTGGCGAACGGGTTGGCGACCACGGTGTGCACCTGGGTGCGTTGGCCGACCATCTCTTCCAGGCCTTCCAGCATGGCGCAGCCGCCGGACAGGACGATATGGTCCACCTTGTTGAACTGGGTCGAGGTAAAGAAAAATTGCAGTGCCCGCGAGATTTCCAGCACGATCTTGTCGTTGAAGGGTTGCAACACGTCCGGGCCGTAATTTTCCGGCAGGCCGCCGACCTTCTTGGCGACTTCCGCTTCTTCCAGCGGCATGCCGAACTGGCGGGAAATGTCCTGGGTGAGCTGCAGGCCGCCCAGCTGCTGTTCGCGCGCATACACCTGCTGGTCCTCGTGCATGACCGTCACGCGGGTGGTGAGCGCACCGATGTCGATGATGGCGGTGATGTGCTTGTCTTCGATGCCGGTGGCGGTGCCCTTGATCATCTCGAACGAGGTGAGTGCGGCGTAGGATTCGACGTCCATCACGGTCGTTTTCAGGCCGGCCGCTTCGGCGACCGCCACGCGGTCCTCGATTTTTTCCTTGCGCGAGGCGGCGATCATCACTTCCACCTCTTCGTCGCTGTTGGGTGCCGGGCCGATCACCTGAAAATCGAGGTTGACCTCGTCCAGGCTGAAAGGGATGTACTGGTTGGCTTCGGATTGGACCTGGAACTCCATGTCTTCTTCGCGCTGGTTGCCGGCCAGCAACACCTTTTTGGTGATCACCGCGGCCGAAGGCAGCGCCAGCGCCACATTCTTGATGCGGGTTGCCATCAGTTTGTGGGCGCGCTTCATGACTTCGCCGGCCGCTTCGATATTGGCGATGTTGCCGTCCACCACCGTATCCTTGGGTAGCGGCTCGATCACATAGCGTTCGACCCGGTAGAGTCCTTTGCCGTGGTCGGCAATCTCGACCATCTTTATAAAGGACGAGCTGATATCGACCCCGATCAATGGGGGGGTCTTCGCCCTCAGGAACTCGAACTGGGCTGCCAGCTTATCTTTCAACATGGTGGAGGAATGGCCCTTTTAATTTTGAACTTACGGCCCACTACGCACAAATTACATTAAATGCTAGCAACAAGCGCCGGACGTGTAAAGCAATTTCTGCGAATCCTAGAATCCGCTTTAAATTGGCGATGGGCGGTCGCACCGCTTTGCAGCTGCCCTAATCTCGCCATGATTTCACCACGTCCGCGCCCGCAATGCTGTGCAACCTAGCACTTTCCTGCACAAGGTTATCGATCCGGCGGTTGCCGGTGGGAACGACAAGGCACCAGGCTTGGCAATGGTCCGGCGATTGCCTCCGGGTCACCCGATATAATGACGGCAACTTCCGATCGGACAGCAAATGACATCGCGCTGGTGGTTCTATCCCCTTGTTTTGGCGGGCTCACTCGCCTTGGTGGCAGTTGGCATCGTCGCATTGACGGTGGTTCTGCTGTATCCGAACCTGCCTTCCATCGAGGCCGTCACCGACTACCGACCCAAGCTGCCGCTGCGGGTCTACACGGCCGAAGGCGAAATCATAGGCGAATTCGGCGAGGAAAAGCGTTCCTTCGTCAAGGTGCAGGATTTTCCGCCGGTCATGAAGCAAGCCGTGATCTCGGCCGAAGACGAGCGCTTTTACCAGCATAGCGGCGTCGATTTCCAGGGCCTGATGCGCGCGGCGGCGGTCAATGTCATGGCCGGCAAGATCAAGGGCGGCGCCAGCACCATTACCCAGCAGGTGGCGCGAAACTTCTTCCTGACCAATGAGCAAACGCTCACCCGGAAAATATCGGAGTGGTTGCTCGCTTTCAAAATTGAGCACAACCTAAGCAAGGATCAGATCCTCGAAATCTACCTCAACCACATCTTTTTGGGCAACCGCGCATTCGGATTCGCTGCGGCCGCAAAGGTCTATTTCGGCAAGGAGCTGAACCAGCTGACCCCGGCCGAAGCCGCCATGTTGGCCGGTATCCCCAAGGCCCCTTCGCAATACAACCCTTTTAATAACCTCAAACGCGCCACCCTGCGTCAACAGTACGTTTTGCGGCGCATGCACGAACTGGGCGTTCTGGACGACCCCCAATGGCAGGCGGCCAAGGACCAGGAACTGAAGTTCAATCGCGAACGCCAGATGTATGCGGTCAGCGCCGAACACCTGGCCGAAATGGCGCGCCAGGAAGTGTTTGAAAAATATGGTGAAAAGGCCTACGTAAGCGGTTTGCGGGTGTACACCACCTTGCGCAAGGGCGACCAGGAAGCAGCGGTGGCTTCATTGCGCAAAGGCGTGCTCGACTACGACCGCCGCCACGGTTACCGTGGTCCGGAGGGCTTCGTCAGCCTGCCGGCCGACGCCGACGAAGCCGATGACGCCGCCGAAGAAGCGCTGCAGGATAAGGAAATCATCGGCGACATGATGCCGGCTGTGGTGATGTCGATCGACGCCAAGCAGGTGGTGGTGCAAACCAAGCGCGGCGACACCGTCACCTTGTCGGGCGAGGCGCTGAAATTCGTCGCCAAGGCGCTCGCCGACAAAGGTTCCTCGCTGAAGCCGGTTCGCGGCTCGATCGTCCGCCTGGTTGCCGACGACAAGGGCACCTGGACGATCGCCCAGCTGCCGCGTGTGGAATCGGCCATGGTGTCGATGGACCCGAACGACGGTGCGGTGCGATCGCTGGTGGGCGGCTTCGATTTCGGTGCCAACAAATTCAATCACGCGGTCCAGGCATGGCGCCAACCCGGATCCAGCTTCAAGCCGTTCATCTATTCCGCTGCACTGGAGAAGGGATTCACGCCGGCCACCGTCGTGAACGATGCCCCCTTCGTGTACGACCCCGGCCGCAACGGCGGCCAGATCTGGGAACCGAAGAACTACGACGGCAAATACGATGGTCCGATGCGCCTCAGGGTGGCGCTTGCCAATTCCAAGAACATGGTGTCGATCCGCGTACTGCAGGCCATCACCCCGGCCTATGCGCAGGATTACATCACCCGCTTCGGCTTCGACCCGAAGCTGCATCCCGCCTACCTGACCATGGCGCTGGGCGCGGGTGCTGCAACGCCAATACAGATGGCGGGCGCTTACTCGATCTTTGCCAACGGCGGTTTTCGCGTGAAGCCCTACTTCATCAGCAAGATCACCGATGACAAGGGTGGCATCCTGTTTGAAGCGAGTCCCGAGCTGGCCGGCGAAGTGCAAGGGCAAAAAAACGCCGAACGCGTCATCGACCCGCGCAACGCCTTCATCATGACGAGCCTCCTGCGCGATGTGGTCCGTTACGGCACGGCGGCCAAGGCCATGTCGCTGGGCCGCAACGACCTCGCCGGCAAGACCGGCACCACCAACGACAATGTCGACTCCTGGTTTGCCGGCTACAACCCCGGGCTGGTGGCAATCACCTGGATCGGTTTCGACAACCCCACCGGCCTCGGCAACAACGAGACCGGCGGCTTTGCGGCGCTACCGATCTGGATGGGCTACATGGCACACGCGCTCAAAGGCGTGCCGGAAGCGCCGTTCGAGCCGCCGCAAGGCGTCGTGTCGGTCGCCTTGAACGGCGTCACCGGCAAGGACGGCAAGCAACTGTACGAATTTGTCTATGCGGAAAATTCCAGCTCGGTAACCGAGGGACCCGCCAGCCTGCGCGAAGCCAACCGACCTTCGGAAGAAGTCAAAAACCAGATCTTCTAGTGTGGTTGCCAGCAACTTGCCGCAATTGAAAGAGTCAAAGGCTCAACACAGAGGGCACAGAGGACCCAGAGAAAACCCATCAAGCTTTAAGACTTTCTCTGTGTTCTCGGTGCCCTCTGTGTTTCAAAGCTTTCTTCGGAAACTGGCAATAGCCCAACGAGGTCCTGATGTCCCATCGTGGCCGCAACGATCAACGCACCCGGGTGGCCCAAGTGGCCGCCGGGCTTATCGCCGACGGGCTGACCGATTACCATGCCGCCAAGCACAAGGCTGCACAGCGGCTGGGGCTGAGCGATCGCACGGCATTGCCCGACAACCGGGAAATCGACCAGGCGCTGCGCGAACATCTCGCTCTTTTCCAGCGCGACACCCAGCCGGTCGCTTTGCAGGCGCTGCGCGAGACGGCCTTGCGCGCCATGCGCCGCTTGCAGGTTTTTTCGCCGTGGCTCACCGGGTCCGTGCTGGCCGGAACCGCCAACCAGTTCAGCGAAATCGAACTCGAACTGATCGGCGTGGAAGCAAAGGAATTCGAATTGTTCCTGCTCAACCATGGCGTCGAATTCCGTCTACAAGAAGAGCGTGCGCCCGCCTTGGACCATCGTGGCCTGCGCTATCACTGCGAATTCGAGGAGCTGCCACTCACGATTACGCTCTACGACAGCCACACCCAGCGACAGGCGCTGCATCCGCGCGGCAGCGTCCGGCATGAACGCGCGCAGCTTGCGGAAGCCGAAAAGGCTTTCCAGACCGCCCCGGACGCCTAGCGTTTCGCCAACAGGCGCGCCGCATCGAGCGCAAAGTAGGTCAGGATCCCATCGGCGCCGGCGCGCTTGAACGCCAGCAACGATTCCATCATGCAGCCGTCGTTGTCGAGCCAGCCGTTTTGCGCAGCCGCCTTCAGCATCGCGTATTCGCCGGACACCTGGTAGACGAAGGTGGGCGCACCGAAGCTTTCCTTGCAGCGCCGCACGATGTCGAGGTAGGGCATGCCGGGCTTCACCATCACCATGTCCGCACCTTCCTGCAAATCGAGCGCAATCTCGCGCAGCGCTTCGTCGGAATTGCCGGGGTCCATCTGGTAATTCTTTTTGTCGCTTTTGCCGAGGTTGCCGGCCGAACCGACCGCATCGCGAAACGGCCCGTAGAAATAACTCGCGTACTTGGCCGAGTACGCCATGATCGCGGTATGGATAAACGCTTTGCTGTCGAGCGCGGCGCGAATCGCGCCGATGCGCCCATCCATCATATCGGAGGGTGCCACGATATCGGCGCCCGCCTCTGCCTGCGTCAACGCCTGGCTGGCGAGGATCGCCACCGTTTCATCGTTGAGGATGTAACCGCTTTCGTCGATCACGCCGTCCTGGCCGTGCGAGGTGTACGGGTCGAGCGCCACATCGCAAACAATACCGAGTTCGGGAAAGCGCTTTTTCAATTCGCGTACCGCGCGCGGCACCAGGCCGTCGGCGTTGTAGGCTTCTTCTCCGCCCGGTGTCTTTTTGGTCGAATCGATGACCGGGAACAGCGCCACCGCCGGAACTTTCAGCGAAAGCGCTTGCTCACACACGGCATACAAAAGATCCAGCGACATGCGCTCGATGCCGGGCATCGACGCAACCGTTTGCCGCTGCCCCGAGCCATCGAGCAAGAATACCGGATAGATGAAATCGCTGGGCGACAACGACGACTCGCGCACCATATCGCGCAGGAATCCGCTGCGGCGCAAACGACGCATGCGTCTTTGGGGAAAATTTCCAAGGTTATTCATGTTGCAAAGACCCTATGCAGGATGTGTGTAAATACGCTTGTGTAACCAAATGTTAAGGGTGCGGAAAATGGTTGAACTTTTCGCATGCGTCACCATCTTATCGCATGAGGGCTCAACCCCTCCCCGCTTCTCCTCCCTGAGCGGGGCCTTAACCCCTGTTAAGGCGTTTCAAGGGCCCGGACTGTTGTCCGGGCCCTTTCTTTATGTACCAACGCACATTGCTTCCATGGCAATCCTTGCCTTCGCATTCAAGCGGCCGGTTGAAACATTCTTGCGATCGCGGCTTCCGCTTCGACGAGGCCTTGCTTCTTGAGGCTCGAAAAAAGTTGCGCGGTGGCGTTGTAGTGGCGATCGGCGATTTCCTTTTTTACCAATCGCAAGGCGGCCGCCTGATCGCTGCGGGTCAACTTGTCCGATTTGGTCAGCAGGCAGTGGACCGGCTTGCCGGTCGGCGCGTACCAGTCGAGCAAGGCTACGTCGAGCGGCCGCATCGGGTGGCGTGCGTCCATGATCACCACCAGCCCTTTCAGCGCGGCGCGCGTCGACAGATAGGCCTCCAGCAAGGCCTCCCAGTGCGCCTTCACCGCAGGCGGCACCTTGGCGTAGCCATAGCCGGGCAGGTCGACCAGCGTCAAGCCGTCGCCCAGAGCAAAGAAATTGATCAGCTGGGTGCGCCCCGGCGTTTTCGAAACATAGGCCAGGCGCTTGTGGTTGGCGAGCGTGTTGATGGCGCTCGATTTGCCGGCGTTGGAGCGCCCGGCAAAGGCAATCTCGGCGCCGGAGTCGGGCGGCAGCTGCTCGAGGTCGTGAGCAGAGGCTACGTAGGTGGCGCGATCAAATAGTCCCAAGGTTTCCTCTTCGGTTGCGATAGGCTAAAATTCGCGGTTGGAGTTTCGATAAATCAAGGATTTGGCGATGAAACAGATTTTGGCGTGCTTGGCGATCTTCGGTGCGATGAATGTACAGGCCAATACCGAGGCGGCTACGGAAGCAAAAACCACCGAACCGTCCAAGGCCGATGTGATGGCGCGCGGTCAACAGATCGTCGGCGCGGTGTGCGTCGCCTGCCACGGCCTGGACGGCATGAGCGCAGTCCCGGCCAACCCCAGCATCGGTGGCATGCCTGCTCAGTATATCGCCAAGCAGCTAGAACTCTTCAAATCGGGCGAGCGCAAGAACCCGATCATGCAAGGCATGGCAGCCAACCTGACCCCCGCCGATATGAAGGCGGTCGGCGAATACTTTTTCTCGCAGCGGCCGAAAACCATGGCGATCGCCCGCGACAAGGACCTGGCACTGAAGGGCCAGAAAATCTATCGCGCCGGCATTGCTGCCGCCAAGGTTCCCGCCTGTGCCGGTTGCCACGGCGGCGCCGGCGCCGGCATTCCGGCCAATTACCCGCGCCTGGCCGGCCAATGGCCGGACTACGCCCTGGCCGCTCTCAACAACTACGCCTCTGGCGAGCGCAAGCACCCGGTCATGAACGAAATCGCCAGCCGCCTGAAACCAGCCGAAATGCAGGCCGTCGCCGAATACCTGGCCGGGATGCGTACCAACTAGCCAAAGCTACCGGCCAAGGGACACTTCTCCCGGCCTGAAAAAAGCATTTGAAACACAGAGGCCACAGAGGCCACGGAGAAAGTCTTTGAGCTTCTCGGTCTATCTCTGTGGCCTCTGTGTTCTCTGTGACTCGGTGTTGAGCTTTTGACGTTACTCCAACCGCAACCCGCCGCGCTGACCCGGTTCAAAACGGCGGTACTGGTTGCGCCCGGCGTGCTTGGCTTCGTATAGCGCGAGATCCGCGCACTTCATGAGTTGTTCGCGGGTGTGGCCATCGTGCGGAAACACGCTGATGCCCACGCTGGTGGTGACGGTCGATTCGTTGCTGCCCAACACATAGGGCCGGTCGATCACGGCGATCAGCTTTTCTGCAACACGCGTCGCATTTTCATCTTCGGACACCTGCGGAATCACCACCAGGAATTCGTCCCCGCCGAGCCGCGCCAGGAAATCCGAGTCGCGCAGCGCCTGCGACAGGCGCGTTGCCACCTGGCGCAGCAACTCGTCGCCGGCGTCGTGTCCCAGCGAGTCGTTGACCGTCTTGAAGCCGTCCAGATCCAGCAGCAACACCGCCATGCCGCCGAGCGCGGAAGTGGAATCGTCCGAAACCCGTTCGTCCAGGTGATCCACCACGGCAGCACGGTTGTAAAGACCGGTCAAGGCGTCGTGGGTGGCCTGGTGCGCAATCAACTCCTGCGCAGCGCGCTGTTCCTGGTGAAGGCGACTGAGCGTGCCGTACAGGAAGATGAGGATGAACGCCGACGAGGAAATCAGCGCGAGGATCAGCCGTCGCACCTTGTCGCCGAACGCAACCTGAGCCTGTTCCAGCTGTTCCGATTGCCGGTGCGCAGATTGCAGCATCGAGATGGTATTGGCCAGCACCTTTTCGTGCAGCTTGTCTTCGGCGTGAAGCAACGACTGCGCGCGAGCCGCTTCCGCGCCCAATTTGCGCCTCGTTTCGACGATTTCGCGCTCCACTTTCACCAGCGTGCGCACCGAGTCCTGCAGCGCGCCGAATTGGTCGGGGCTGTATACGCCGTCGGCCTTGCGCGCGCCGAGGAATTCCAGCTCGCCATCGAGCTCGCCGATGCCGGCCTGGAACGGTGCCAGGTCGCGCGGATCGCCGGAGCCGATGAAATTGTGTTCGCCCGCATCGAGTGCCAGCGAGTGATAGCGTATCGCCTCCAGGCTGGAAATCATGCGTTGCGCGCGCAGCACGCTTTCGTTGGTCGTGATCAGGTTCTCGGCCGAAATGACCGCGACCGTGGACACGGCGATGATGGCCACCACCGCGAACACCATGGCGGCCAGCGCCACGTTGTCGACCGTCGCTTTCAGCGGCCCCTTTTTCATCGGCTAGCCGATCTCCGCAAACGCCTGGCGCGCGCAATCGATGGTGGCGTCCAGGTCCGCCTCGGTATGTGCGGCGGACACGAAGCCTGCCTCAAAGGCGGAGGGCGCCAGATAGATGCCGCGCTTCAACATGGCGTGAAAGAAGCGATTGAAGCGCTCGCGGTCGGCCAGCATCACGGCCGCGTAATCGGCGGGAATCCGGTCGAGGAAGAAGATGCCGAACATGCCGCCCACACAAGTCCCGGAGAACGGTACGCCGGCCGCCTTTGCCGCGCCCACCAGTCCGTCGACAAGCCGGGTGGTACCGGCTTCCAGTCGGCTGTAAAAGCCGGGCATCGACACCAATTCCAGCGTTTTCAAGCCGGCTGCCACGGCAACCGGATTTCCCGACAGGGTGCCGGCTTGGTAGACGGCACCCAGCGGCGCCAGGTGCGCCATGATGTCGCGGCGCCCGCCGAACGCACCCAGCGGCATGCCCCCGCCGATCACTTTGCCGAGCGTGGTGAGGTCAGGCGTGATGCCGAACAGCGCCTGTGCGCCGCCGAGCGCAACGCGAAAGCCGGTCATCACTTCGTCGTAAATCAGCACCACGCCGTGGCGGGTGCAAAGCTCGCGCAAGGCCTGCATATAGGCAAGCGAGGGCCGCACGAAATTCATGTTGCCGGCAATCGGTTCGATGATCACGCAGGCGAGCTCTTTACCAATGGCGGCGAAGGTACTCTCCAGGGCCGCCACGTCGTTATAGGCGATCACCACGGTGTGCGCCGCCACTTCGGCCGGCACCCCTGCCGAACTGGGATGGCCGAAGGTAAGCGCGCCCGACCCTGCCTTTACCAGCAATGCGTCGGCGTGGCCGTGATAGCAGCCTTCGAATTTGAGGATCTTGCTGCGGCCGGTGAAGCCGCGCGCAAGGCGGATGGCGCTCATGGTGGCCTCGGTGCCGGAACTGACCAGCCGTACCTGCTCGATCGAAGGCACCAATTGCACGATGCGCTCCGCAAGCTCCCATTCGCCGGCGGTCGGTGCGCCGAACGAAAGGCCCTTGGCGGCCTGTCGCTGCACATCTTCCACCACCTCCGGGTGGGCGTGTCCGAGTATGGCCGGCCCCCACGAACCTACGTAGTCGATGTAGCGATTGCCGTCGACGTCCCACAAGTATGCGCCGCGGCCTTCGCGGAAGAAGATCGGCGTGCCGCCGACGGCACGAAATGCCCGCACCGGGGAATTTACGCCGCCGGGCATGACGCGCTGCGATTTTTCGAAAAGTAGCTGGCTGTTAGTGCTCATCGGGAGAAATCAGTTGGCAAAATAGTCTGGCCTCGGTTTCGATATCGGCTGCGCCGAACAGTGCCGCGATCAGGGCCACGGCATCGACACCCAAAGCCGTCAATTGTGGCGCATTTTGCCGGGTTATGCCGCCGATGGCGACTATTGGCAGGCTCAATTCCCTTCGCGCATCGCGAATCAGGTCGAATCCCGCCCGCACCGCCTGCGGCTTCACCGTGGAAGGGAATACCGCGCCGAAGGCCACATAGCCGGCACCGGCCGCGGCCGCCGCGCGCGCCCGATCCAGATCGTTGTAACAGGACACGCCGACCAGCAAATCCGTCTCGCGCCGCAAGCGCGCAACCGTATCGAAATCGCCGTCGGCGCGGCCGAGGTGAACGCCGTCGGCCCCGACCGAAAGCGCCAGGGCGGCATCGTCATTGATGATCAGCAGAGCGCCCTCGCGACGGGTCAGCGCACGCAAGCGGCCGGCCTGCTCGAAGGCGAGCGCCGCGTCCGCCGACTTGTTGCGGTACTGGAAGACGGCAATGCCGCCCCTCAGTGCCGCCGCCACCATGTCGGCGAGCTGCGCCGTATCGGCGCAGTCGGGCGTGATTGCATATACGCCGCGGAGCGGTGTTCCACAATGGTCGCCGCGAAGCGTTGTTCCACCCTCGACGCCGCGACGCGGTGTTCCACCCTCGACGCCGCCAAACCGCGCTCGGTTATCGCGTGACACCGGAGCCATCATCCGCAGGGAGCATCAGTGCCGGGTGTTGCCGGGTGCGCTTTCCTGCGCCACCTCGCGCGCCGCCGCATCGTCGCCGCTGTCGTGGCCTGGGGCGGCCTCGTCGTCGCGCGCCCAAAAAAGGCGGTCCGGAATGAACTGGCCCATGCCCGGCCGGAAGCCGAATTTCAGCGACTGCCAGGTGTAGTCCTGTGCCTCCCGCACCGCTTCGGCAATATCGAGCCCGCGAGCGAGAGTTGCCGCCACGGCGGAAGCCAGCGTGCAGCCGGAGCCGTGGAAACTGCCCGGCAGGCGCGGCCAGGAATCGCTGCGCAGCAGGCCTTTTTCATGGAACAACAGGTTGATCACGTCGGCGCTGTTTTCGTGGGTGCCGGTCACCAGCACGTATTCGGCGCCCATGCCGACGAGGCGCAGCGCCAGCACCTCCAGCGGCGCGTCCTCCTCGTCGTCGGCCAAAGCCAGGCGTCGCAATTCCGGGGTATTGGGGGTGATGACCGTGCACTGCGGGATCAGCAATTCGCGAATCGCCTCGATCGCTTCGTCGCCGGCGAATTCGTCGCCACGCGCCGAAGCCAGCACCGGATCGAGAATCAGCGGTATTTCCGGATAGTCGGAGACCACTTCGGCGACCGCCGAAACATTTTCCAGGCTGCCCAACACGCCGATCTTGAAGGCGGCCACGGGAATGTCTTCGAGGATCGCGCGCGCCTGGTCGGCCACCCAATCGGCATCGATCGGCGAAATCCCCTCCACGCCAACGGTATCTTGTACCGTGATGGCGGTGATCACCGACAGCGGATGGCAACCCATGCTGGCCAAGGTCAGGATATCGGCGTGCAAGCCTGCGCCGCCCGATGGGTCGAGGGCGGAAAAGGTCAGTACGGCGGGGGGTGACCGAAGATTGTCGGGCATGTGCAAAGGGCCACTTTACAAAAATTTACAGTGATCGCGGTCAGGATGTGCGAAACCGGTAGTTGGGCGAACCGGGCAGGCGCACGCGATTCGCGGGAAAACCCCTAAATTTTGTTCCGGTAAAGTGCCTGCATGGAATGGCGGGTAGAATTCACGATGGGAGGTTGCGGAATTGCGTCGGTCAGTGCCCAGCGCCGTTCATTGTAGCCTGTAACGGCAGAGTTCAAGAATTGCACGAACGACATGACGAACAACGCGGCTGGCTACAAAACATGGATGTGCCTGGTATGTGGCCTGATCTACGACGAATCCGCCGGC
>Ga0302322_100001353_pt1 | contig 19967 bp, 13 predicted proteins | sample Fen_T0_2_FD_203757 | JGI IMG/M metagenome (GOLD analysis project Ga0302322, IMG submission 203757) | Peat permafrost microbial communities from Stordalen Mire near Abisko, Sweden - Fen_T0_2 | ecosystem: Environmental > Terrestrial > Soil > Wetlands > Permafrost | place: Sweden: Abisko...
GTACTTTTTGCAGGGCACCAAGGTTTATCTCGTCACGCCGGCCAGCGCACAATTGATCGAACTGCCGCAATTCGAAGCCAAGGATGATTTCCTGGTCGAGCGCGAAGTAACCTTGAACCTGACCACCGGCGGTGCGATCACGGCAGCCGGCCGCATTCGAAGTTCCCGTCAGGCCGCAGCCGAAATGCGCCACGACGTCGCCGCGGCAAATTTACCAAAACAGCTGGACCAGTTGGTCGCGGACCAATTGAGCGACGCCTTCCGGAGCGCGGTCGTACAAGAGAGAAAGACCGACGACGACATTGCCGCGCACCGCTGCACGCTCACCTTCTCGTGTGAGTACCCCCGGTTTGTCCAGCGGCTTCCCGGCAATAGCGCGATCGTGAAGCTCGATATCCTCAGCCGCCGCTACCGGCCCAATTTCTCGGACAACGAAAGGACGCAGCCGATCGAACTCCGGCCCGCAATGCTCCGCGACAAGGTGGTGCTCACGCTCCCCGAAGGCTTCAAGCCCGAAGAATTGCCGGCCAACGTCTCGCTCGAGTCTCCGTACGGAACTTACCAGACCTCCTTCGAAATCACACCCGCGGCGTTGATCATGAACCGCACCGTGACATTCAACCGAGTCATCGTGCCGGCAACCGACTACGCGAAAGTCCGGAAGTTTTTCAGCGACATTTCCCGCGCCGACCGCAACTCCGTCCTACTCAAGCCCGCCACCTAGGCCGCATCCGAATCAACGGTAGCCGGAGTCGCCGACCCCGGTCCGGCACTGGCAGGCTTCCTCCCATGCGAAAAAAACCGACGTGGCCGCGCCAAAAGGTGGAGCGCGTTGACCCAACGCGCTAGGCACGCCGCCTCTCTCAACCAGCACACTGGGCAGAGCGCGCCACCGTCGTTTGCCTTATTCCAGGCCCGAATCGCTCGAATCGTCCTGCGGCGATCCACCGCAGTCTTACCGTCAGCGCGCATTGATTTTGACGTTGCCCGGGTGCGACGCACCATCGCTTCACCCCGCTTGAAGAACCGCCGCTCCAGCCGCTGGACAGTCGTCGCCTTCGCCGGCCTGGTTGCCTCCACCCCGCACCTGTCGGCCGACAGCCACGTCACCGTCACCGCCAACGCGACTCCCGCCTACCTGCAGCGCAAGTTTGCCGGACCCGAACCGGTGGCCGAGTCCTATGTATTCATGAAAGGGCAATATCATGACGGCGTGACCCGCGATCACTCCATCGAGCGAATGGATTTCCGCCAGATCGCCGAGTTTCTCGCGCTCCAGTTGGCCCGCTCCAAATATTTTCCCACCCGGGACCCGAAGACGGCCGACCTGCTGCTCGTCGTGCACTGGGGCACCACGAAACCCCGGTTCACTTCGGACGTGCAGACGAGCTACCCGACCGCCAGCGTCAGCCCCGATTCCGCCCGGAGTTCGCTGCAAATGACCGACATGATCATGTCAGGTGAGACCGATCTGCTGGGCGCCACGTCGTCTTTCGCCGATAACACTAACGGCGTTAACCTGTCGCAATTTGACGACTCCGTCGAATTGACCGAATTCGTCGACCGGGCGCAGGCGGAATGGTCGAACGCCGAGCTCTTGGGCTACACGAAACAATTGCGACAATTCAGCCAGAAGGCGACGCCTTCGACCGAGGACAACATGCTAAGAGCCAATCTGGGAGAAGAACGCTATTTCGTCATAGTGAAGGCCTACGACCTGCACGCCACCGTCGCGCCCGGCCATCGCCGCCGCGCGGTCTGGTCCGTCTACATGAACATTCGCTCGCCCGGGAACAATTTCCCCACCGCGCTGAATCTCATGGGGCTCGCCGCCTCCGGCTATTTCGGCCACGACACGAATGGCGTGCAGACCGTCGAGCCCGCTTCCCGATCGAGTTCCGTCACGCTCGCCCCTCTCATCATCCTGGGCGAAGCCAAGTGAACAATGGCGCATCCGATCGAGGCGCGTTTTTGCGTTCATGGTGATCGCAAAATTTCCGGTCCATTTAGAGTATCCCAAATCTTTAACCCCAGCTCCCTTCGGGCCGGCTCACACCGGCATGAACTAACCCTGGGCGCCAGGTCTGAACTTGAGGAAGGAGAATTCAGTTTTGTAGCCAGCGGCCTCCGTCACCGTCTGCACAGAATTCATTTGTTCGCTGGGTACCGAATGCGCGTGCCAAAGTTCGAATTCAGCGGAGACCGACACCAGTGTGCTGCAATGAAGGGTTAGGGATCCGTATCATTCTGGTCTGGTCGAGGAATGTATGACCGAAGTTCATCAATTGCCGGAGTCGCTATGGATGCTGACACGATGAGAGTCCGAAACTCGTCTGCAATTTGGCGCATTTCGTCGATAGCGGCCACCGTATGTTCTACTGCGACTGTCCTGAAATGATTCGTGTCAGCCCATAACATGAGAGAACGAACCAATATACTTTCGGGAATCCATTTCCACATTCGGAGTTTGGCCGGGGTGACAGGTATTCCTAGCGTGCGCAATACGCTGAAGCCTTCACGTACAGCCCGGACTGCCAGCCGTACCACGTGCGGATTGCGTGCCAGCGCATGGTTGTCGCAATTTACCATGTAAAGGGCGTTCGCGAGCGGACTGACCCATCCGACATGGGTTTTCTGCCAGGCATCCATGTTGGAAGTAAACGCGGTGGGAAATCCAGCGTCGCGAAAGACATGCATGATTTCCTCTAGTCGAGGTGTGGTAGAGCCATTGAGTTCTCCAAATGTAGTTGCCTGGAGAAGGCGAGGCACCACCACATAACGAATGACATTGCCAACCCGCGTGCCACCGGCACCGGCGAAACCAAGGACAAGTCGTTCGGATCCGACTGCTTTAGCCCAATCATTATAACCAGACGGGTTGTTGACCATGAAAAGGATGTTGGGGGTGGCTTTGTGTGACGCCAAGAGGGGTAGCACCGATGCCACTTGGTTCTTTCTTACTAGAACCACAATCAGGTCGTAGGCATCGCTGTCGTGCAAATGTTCGACGACTGGTACGGTGACGACCTCCCTTTTTCCACTGAGCGCGTGCTCAAGAATGATGCCATGTTCCTTGATGTCCCTTAATCGCGTGTTTCGAGCGAGCAGCGTAACGTCTTGTCCAGATTGCTTCAGTCGCGCCGCATACAAACTGCCAAGGACTCCGGCGCCGAAGAAAAGAAGCTTTTTCAAAATTGTTCCTTTGGACGCCTAACGTTACGTTCAGCCACGTCCGCTGGATCTGAAACATGTCTAAACTTTCCCTTTCGTCGAGGAATCTTGGACGCATTGATCGCCAAACACACTGCGGCAACTGCTGAAACGGCCGCTTCGCCTCCATCGTGGTCAAGAGTAAACGCGATGCGTGAGGCTAGAGTCGGCAATCACGGGTGATGTATTGCTCAGACCCTATGGCTGCGAGCCGAAGGCGCGGAGCAAAAATAAAGTGTGCGAGTCCCCAAAGCGCGGGTTACCCGGCAAACGAAGGAGCGGTGTGGGTGTGGCCGATGGACGAACAACAACCGGAACAACCATAAACGGCGGCAATCAAATGATGACTCTAAATAACTACGTGAGCCTGGTAGTCTACAATGATACGGCGGCGATCGTGGACGCTGGGCCAAGCCGGCGTCTGCAGAAGCCCGAAACGAATCCGCGGGCCCGCGCGATGAAGGAACTTCATGATGGACCAACGAGTATCGTTGTTTTTCCGAAGGTTAGCTGCACGCGGTGCCGCTCGCGCGGCCCAGACAATCCGCATCAGCGGCCCGCCGCTCGCGCAGCCTTTAGAGCACGCGTCTTGGCTGCGCCGTGGCATGATCACCGGTGTTCGGCGTGCCCTGAGGTTCGATCAGCAGGATGTGAGTCTCCTCGTCCGCGACCGGGCAATGCTCCACGCCGCGCGGCACGACAAAAATTTCTCCTGGTAACAGAACGACCTCCCGATCACGTAGCATGATCCGCAGGCGGCCGCTCAAGACGAAGAAGAAGTCGTCAGTCTCATCGTGCTTGTGCCACACAAACTCGCCTTTGACCTTAACCACCATGAGGTCATGGCCGTTGAATTGCCCGACCGTCCGCGGCTGCCAGTATGCGCTAAACTCTCCGAGTTTCTTTTCTAGGTTAATTGCGTCCATAGATTTTTGTCGTACACTTGAATTCGGTGGCCGCCGAAGGCAGTCCGCCGGAAAAATGGGTAGGCCGCATGCTCAGCGAAGCTCCAGGCGGACAACCAGCTTGAGCCCAGACCACACTTCGGTCACAGCGCAAACCTTGATGTCTACCAACCCCAGAGGAAGCGCTAACTCACGAATGATATCCTCCGTGATAGTGGTAGGGACTTTGGCTGACTTCTTTGGCCACGAGATCCACATTGTCGCTTCGGGCTTCAGCTTCTTCCGCAGTGTGCGCAGAATCTTGGCCAGTGATTCTCTCTGAGTGACGAAGACCTGAGCCACATCTACCTTTGCGTCGGGTTGACTCACAAATTTCACGGCAGGTGGAAGCGGGGCTAGAAGTCGTTTGTAGTTTGCGGGCGCTCCAACAACCAAGACGCGCTGAGCCTCCTTGATGCCAAGCTTCTTGGATAGCGGCGTTCCAGAGTAACCTGCGGCGCGCGGCGCGTTCATGCCCCCACACGTTACAATTCAGTCGACGACCGGCGAGCGCAAACAGGACCCTACTTCGTATTCTGATCTAAAACTGCTCCTTGAAGAAGGGCCATAAGCGAATTGATCCGATTGCCGGTCGCCAGCCGAGCCAGTCTGGGTGCGATCGGACTCCAGTGTGCGAACCGTTTTCGTGCGATCGACTACCAACGGCAACACGAGACGGTTGGAAAAGGCGCGGCGGCGGACCGGCGGTATAGGCGTGATGGTGCCTGCCGTTCATAAAAAACACATCGCTGCCCAAAGCCGGGCTGGTTTGGGCTGCAGTGTGGTCCGGAAGGCGCATTGAGGACAATGCGCCCCACCTTCGGATCCATTCGAGCAGGCTACGTCAGACGGGAGATTGAGTCAGTCAGAGATCAGCGCTTCTCCAGCCATCCCTGGACGGCGTCCACGCCGCGGTGCAGGAGTGGAGGGAGTTCCTTCAGCGCCTCGTGGAAATGCGGGGAGTACCTGTCCGCGAGCCACACGACCAGCACGAGGAAAGCGATCCCCACGAGAAAATCGCCGAAGGCGCCGAACGGTCCAGTCAGGCGGTGACGACAGCCGAGCTGCGCGGAAGCACCCCAGTGCAGCACCTTGATCGGCCACGCGACGATGTTCCAGAGAACGATGATCCCGAGAATGCCGATCCACAGCGGGATCCCCGCTGGCAGCCCGAGGCCAAATACCTCGCCGCTATTGGCGAGCGAGTAGATCGCATAGATGCCCACCACCGTGATGAACGCGTTGAGCAGCCAGAACAGCGGCGGACCGAAACTCGCGCCATACACGGGTGTCACCGGGGGGTTCCACGGCGACTGCCACCGATGCGAATGGTCAAACCCGGCGCCGCCGTAGCTGTGCTTCCAGCCTCGCATCTGCTGCCGGAATTTCCTCTTCCACTCCCGGCGGGCGTGCTTGTCGTGAAAGGTTTTCATGCCCTCGTAATATCCCGCCCTTGCCCGCCGGATGAATTCCTGGGCGGTCGCCGCCGCCCCATACGCGGCGGCCTTCTGCGTGGGAGTATCGGCGGTCGGAATGATCAGCGCCATCACGAGGTACAACAGCGCCCCCGCGCCCCACAACAGCGTCAGGATCACGAAGCCAATCCGGACAATCGTGACATCGACATTGAAATAGGCCGCGAGCCCGTTGCACACGCCGACGAGCATTGCGCCTTCGCGGATCGCGTAAAGTCGCCGCGCCCCGCCGGCCGGGGTCGCGTCCTCGGCCGACGCACTCGCAGCAGCCTTGGCCCCGCCGGGCGTCGCCCCGGCGCCGGCTTCCTCCGCGCCGCTGCCTTCCGCGTCCTGCACCGGCCCCATCGCGGCCAGGGCGTCCAGCACCTCGCGGGTTACTACCACCGTCTTGTTCGGCCCGAGCACGGCCCGGAACCGGTCGGCGATGGCCTGCTCGATGTCGGCCAGAATCTCGGCCTTGTCCGGGTTGCCGCTGAGCCGGCGCTCGGCGTTGTCGAGGTAAGCGCGCAGGGCATCATAGCCGCTGTCTTCCAACTGATACGCATTTCCATTCAGGTTGATGATGATGACTCGGTTCATGGGATGACGGTGTGGTTCGGTTCCAACGCTTATTTCTGACCCAGGCTTTTCACGGTGCCGCTGATCTTCTGCCAGTAATCCAGCGTCTCACGCAGCTGCTCGCGCCCCTTGGCCGTGAGACGATAATATTTTCGCGGCGGACCGGATTCCGACTCTTTCCATTCGTAGTCCACCAGCTCCTCCCGCCGCAGCTTACTCAGCAGAGGGTACAACGTCCCCTCCTGCGTTGCAAAATCGGTGGCGTTCAAATCCTTCAGGATGTCCGCCGCGTATACCTGGTCTCCCGCGATTATCTTGAGGACCAGGAATTCGAGCAGCCCCTTGCGGATGGAAGAAAATTTCTCGTTGATGCTCATTCGTGATGGTGAACTGGTCGCTACCTTTATTGCCAAAGGTACTGTTTCCACCAAAGGCTGCCGTCAAGCGCGAAATTTCAATTGTGCCGTCTCTTTGGCCAACGGACCAATTTTTTTTGACCGCGAATGTCACGAATTGCCCCAAATCAGAAAGCGTCCGGACCCCTGGAGCGAAGGCGCCCTCGCCAGCGGGAGTGCCCGAAGGAGAAATTGCCCACGGAACACACGAAAGCGGAAGAATCGGAAGACTCAGTTTTGACTAAGAATCACACCAATCCCCGCGAATATTCAAACCATGATGAATTATTCTCTGATTCGTGTTCATTCGTGAAATTCGTGGTGAATTGAATTGCTAGGTACCCTGGAGCGCGGGCGCCCCCTCGCCCGCGGAAACGCAGGAAAAAGGCATTGCCCACGGAATACATTGAAGACACGGAAGACCGATTCTTCACCCCAAGATCGAAAAGGTAGCAAAGCTCGGTCGCGGCATTTCTGGCTCTCTTTCGCTTGCTTTGTGTCCTTGGTGTGAACCTCTGCCGTGATCCTTCACCGCGCCCTCTACGCTGCTCCGCCTCGAAAGTCGTTTCAGCGAGGTTGGCCAAGCGAGGTCGTCGCGGGCCGCCGGTTTCGCGCTTGTCGGTGCTTCTATTCAGACGTAATCGTGTATCACCCTTCGGCGCTGGCGGAGTAACCGATTTGGATTTCGCCCTCTCTGAGCAACCCCTCCCCTCATGAATCGACGTGACTTTATCTCCAGCACGGCGGTGGCCTTGGCCGCCAGTTCAGTCGCACCACGAACCCTCCTCGCCGCCGACAACAAGGCGGACGGGATGAACTACGCGCCGAGAGGAAAGCCAAATCCCGTCGTCAAGCCGGGTGAGTTCATCATCGCCGCGGCGCACCTCGACCACGGTCATATTAACGGCATGTGCAACGGTCTTACCGAGGCCGGGGCGACTTTAAAGTGGGTATTTGACCCGGACCCAAAGAAGACCCAGGCATTCGCCAAAAATTTCCCGCAGGTAAAACTCGCCCGCTCGCTGGATGAGATCCTGGCGGATCCCGAGGTGCATTTGGTGGCCTCGGCGGCCGTCACCTCAGAGCGCGGCCCTTTGGGTTGTCGGGTGATGGAGGCGGGAAAGGATTATTTTAGCGACAAGGCCCCGTTCACCACCCTGGAGCAATTGGAGCAGGCCAAGAGCGTCGTCGCCCGCACCGGTCGCAAACACATGGTCTATTACGGCGAACGCCTGCACAATGAGGCCGCGATGTACGCGACCGATTTGCTCCAGCAAGGCGTGATCGGACGCGTGATCCAGGTCACGAGCCTCGCGCCGCATCGCTTGAGTGCCGCCACCCGGCCGACCTGGTTTTTCCAGCGCGAGAAATTCGGTGGCATCCTTTGTGACATCGGCAGCCACCAGTTTGAGCAGTTCCTGACCTTCACCGGCGCCACCGAGGCCACGATCACGCAGGCTCAGATCGGAAACTTTGCCAATCCCGACCACCCGGAATTTGAAGACTATGGAGAGGCCTCGCTGATCGGCAATACGGGAGCGTTGAATTTTGTCCGGGTAGACTGGTTCACGCCCGACAGCCTGCCGACCTGGGGCGACGGCCGCACCTTCATTCTAGGCACAAAGGGATTCATCGAGCTGCGCAAATACATCGACCTCGCCCGCGATACCACAGCCAATCACGTGTATGTGGCCGACGAAAAAAATGTGAGCCACATTCCGGTCGATGGAAAAATCGGCTATCGTTTCTTCGGTGAGCTCATCCTCGATTGCCTGCACCGGACGGAGAAAGCCATGACCCAGGCGCACGCCTTCAAGTCGGCGGAACTGGCCTTGCGGGCCCAGATGGCCGCGCGCCGCCTGACCGCCTGAAAATGCCGCGAATCGTTTCGGCGACGGATCGGTCGCATCGGTCGTATAAGGCTTATACTACTCCTTGAGAAAGTCGCGGCTGGCTGCGATCAACTCGCCATCAGACCGAATGGGTCTTGGCCAACCGCATCGCCCCGAAGCCGTCGCGTTCCTGGCGCGCCAGCATGGAACTCGCCTCCGCATCGTTAACAAACTTTTCTGCCTTGGCGTCCCACTGCAGCGGGCGGCCCAGCTTCATGGCGATCCAGCTCAAGATGCATGCCGTGTTCGCCCGATGCGCAATCGGCGCAGGGGAAAGCGGAGTTTGGCGCGACTTCACGCATTCCAGCCAATTGTTGTGGTGCGAAACACTGTGCGGAAACTCCACGGAAAGTCCGGCCGGATTGAGCAGTCGCTCATCGCTCGCATCCAGAGGCTTCAAACTGGTTTTCATCGCCTTTGGATCACTGGCGGTCGCCGCCCCGTCGGCTTCCCGGGAGCAAAAGATCCAGCCTTCGTCGCCGATGAACTTGATTCCGTTGGGCAACTTGTCGGAAACCGTCATCCGGATGTCACCTGGGTAGGTCAGTTCGACATGATACGCCCCGTGCACATTCCAAATCTTGTTCGCCGGGAACTCGCCTCGTCCCTCGATTTTCGTCGGTCCGCCCAGCTCAAGATTCATGCCCCAATGCGCGACGTCAAAATGATGCGCACCCCAACCGGTGATCATGCCAAGGCAGTAGGCCTCGTGGCGGAGCCAGCCGGGACGGGACGAAACTCCATTTTGCGAATGCACGCGCTGCTCGGTGTAATAGGCCTCCGGCGTGGATCCCAGCCAGGTCTTGTAATCCAAATTTGGCGGCACCGGCTGTTCCGGATCGTCCGGTTTGGTCGGATCAATGGGCAGCCCGATCTCCACGCGAACCACCCGGCCAATCCGTCCGCTGCGGACAAATTCAACCGCCTTGCGAAACTGCTCGTTTGGGCCCCAGGAGCGCTGCTGGCTGCCCACCTGAAGAATTCGGCCGCTGGCCACCACCGCGTCGCGCAGCAACACGCCCTCGGCGTGCGTCATCGTCATTGGCTTCTGCAGGTAGACATCCTTGCCCGCATAAATCGCGGCCAGCGCAATCTGCGCGTGCCAGTGATCCGGCGTGCTGACGACCACGGCATCAATGTCCGTTCGCGCCAGCAATTCGCGGTAGTCGCCAAATCCGTCGACGCTCGTCCTGGGACCGGGGTGATCGGCGTACAATTTTTCGATCGTCGCCTTGCCCCCCGTCACGCGGACGGAATCGAGATCGCAGACCGCCACCACGTCCGCCAATCCCGATCGGGCGACGCCGGGCATGTCATGCCCCGTGGCAATCCGTCCGCAGCCAATGTGGCCGACGCGAATGCGATTGCTCGGCGCCTCGGCGCCAAACAGGCGCGACGGCACGACAAAGGGAACGGCCGCCACGACCCCAAGGGTGGTGCGGCAAAAATCACGACGGGAAACTTTCAGGGCACGAGGAAAACCAGGGGGCATGGGAGGAGGGGTTAAAACGTGACGTACAAAGGCGAAGGTTAAAAGCCAGGGGGCGTGGCGAAGTTTCAGCCGGATTCCCGTTGAACCGAGATCCAGCGGACTAGGCCTAGCACAATTTCGTCCGGAGAAAATCCATTTATCGCTTCCCGGAGCGTATCCCGGGAGAAAGCGCGCCCGCCCCGTGGAGACCTTTCGGCTGAACGCCGCGCCCGATTTCAAAATCGTGCTCAGGCAAGATTACTTCAAATTTCGCGCGAAGTAACCGGCGGAATACCCGGTGGCGCTCACCGAAGGGGCTCTTGACATCGCCCGACGGGCGGCAGATTCAGCCGGCATGCGAATTACATGCCCCGCCCTGGCCGGCCTCGTGCTATTTTGCGCCGCCAACCTGAACGCCGCCGACCCCGCCGCACCCGATTTGGCGAAGCTGGAGCAGATGACCCGGCGGTTTGCGCCGGTCGACATCAAGGTCGACACCTCTCAACTGCCCTCGAACGAGCGCCTCGCCCTGGCCAAAATGATCGAGGCCGCCAGGATTTTCGATGCCCTGTTTGTGCGCCAGGTCGCCTCGCTCAATCCCACGTATTTCTCCGTGCTGGCCCGGGACAATTCACCCCTGGGGCGGGCTCGCCTCCATTACTTCAGCATCAATGCCGGAGCCTGGTCGAGGCTCGACCTAGACGCGCCGTTTCTACCCGAAGTCGGCGCCAAGCCCCTTTCCGGAAATTTCTACCCCGCCGACTCAACCCGCGAAGAAATTGAAACGTGGATTCACGGTCTGCCTCCGACGGAACAGGCGGCCGCCACCGGCTTCTTTACCACCATCCGGCGCACGCCGGCGGGAAATCTCACGGCCGTGCCCTACAGCCTCGAATACCAAGGTGAACTCGGTCATGTGGCCCGGCTCCTGCGCGAAGCCGCCGCCGCGACCACCCAGCCCACGTTGAAAGCCTTCCTGGAAAAGCGCGCCCAAGCTTTCATCACCAATGATTATTACGAAAGCGACCTCGCCTGGATGGACCTGAACGCCTCGATTGAGCCGGCCATCGGGCCGTACGAGGTCTACGAAGACCAGTGGTTCAACTACAAGGCCGCCTTCGAGGCCTTCATCACCCTGACCGACGAAAAGGAATCCCTCAAACTCGTGCGCTTCAGCCAGGAATTGCAGGAACTCGAGGATCACCTGCCGATCAACCCGGCGTTTCGGCGCCCGAAACTCGGCGGCTATTCGCCCATTCGCGTCGTCAACGTCGTGTTCTGCTCGGGCGACGCCAATCGCGGCATCCAGACGGCTGCGTTCAATCTGCCAAACGACGAACGCGTGGTCGCCGCGAAAGGTTCCAAGCGAGTCCTCCTGCGAAATTTCCAGGAAGCCAAGTTCGCGCAGGTGCTCGTGCCGATTTCGCACATCGCTCTCGCCGCCGCCGACCAGCCGCTCGTGGCGTTTGACCCTTTCATCACTCACATCCTGATGCACGAGCTGATGCATGGCCTTGGGCCGCAGGAAATCCACGTCAACGGTCGCAACACCACCGTGCGACTGGAATTGAAGGAAACCAACGGCACCCTCGAGGAAGCCAAGGCGGACATCTCAGGGTTGTGGGCTCTCCAATATCTCATGGACAAGGGCGTGCTGGACAAATCCCAGGAACGTGCGATCTACACCACCTTTCTCGCCTCTAGTTTTCGGACGCTGCGTTTCGGACTGACCGAAGCCCACGCCAAGGGGATGGCGCTCCAGCTCAACTGGCTCCTGGACACCGCCGGCTTCACAGTCGACGCCGACGGGCGATTCGGCGTCGATTTTGCCAAGGTCAAGGCCGGCGTCGCCGGTCTCACTGCTGAGATCATGACCATCCAGGCCAACGGTGACTACGCCCGGGCGAAGGCGCTGCTTGATCGCCTCATGAACGTCCGCCCCGAAGTTCAGCGCGTGCTCGACCGGCTGAATGAGGTCCCGGTTGATATCGAACCCCATTTTGTCAGCGTCAAATAAAGCGTATTCAACTGAAGGATGGCCCACGGAATACGCGGAGAACACGGAAGGGGAAATTTTCACACCAAACTCGCCAAGAGAAAAAAGCCTGAACCTGGCTCGCTTTGCGTCCTTGGCGTAAACCCTTTCCGGAATCCTTCTCCGCGCCCTTCGCGCGCTCCGCGTTAAAATCCGTTGCTGAAATCTCGGCCAACCATTCGATCTTTGCGACCACGAATTTCACGAATTGCCACGAATCAAGAAACGCCGGGATCCTTGGAGCGCGGGCGCCCTCGCCCGAGGAATTGTCCGATGGAGAGATTGCCCACGGAACACACGGAAAGACACGGACAGCAGCAGACCACGGCAGGGGCGCCGTGGCTCCAATAGTCCTAACCCCGACCAGCAAACCAATCTATTTGACCACGAATCACACGAATGCTCACGAGTTTTCAAACCCTGATGAATTATTCAGATTCGTGTTCATTCGTGAAATTCGTGGTGAAATGAATGGGGTGGTTGGGTAACCGAAATGGTCTCGGAATCGGTTACCTTCGCTTCCTTTGCGTCCTTGGTGTAAATCTCTTCCGCTGCACCTCCTGCCGGGCCGCTTCAGTCCGAAATCACTGCTTCCCTGTCGGAACGACGACGCCCGACTTTCGGTTGTTGGCCGGCACCTGATCAACCATGCCCGCGGGTGTCTCCAAGGTCGTACGGAAAATGATGCCACCATCGGCGGCGAGTTGGTCGGCGCCGACCGGAACTGCGACGAGTTGAGTCGCGCCGGGCGACAGCGTCGGGACCGCGACCGTGGTCGCAACTCCTCCGACGCTCACCATCAAACTCAAGCCACTGACCGAACGACCGCCGCGATTCTGTACCACCACGTTCATCGTGTTCGTGGCTACGTCAAAATATTCTCCCGCCAGCGCGGGATCGACGCGGGCCGGATCGAGTCGGGCCATCGCCCAACCGACGTTGAGGATGCCGGCGCCATACTCGGCGTCGGGGCCGGGTACGCCGCCATCACTGGTATATTGCTGCAACACCGCCCAGGCCTGACTGGCATCAAGCCCGGGACTGGTGGTCATGATGGCCGCAATCGCTCCTGCCACCAGAGGAGCGCTGGCCGATGTACCATCGAAACTCACGCGCTGGCCGTTCAGCCAGGCCGCATCCACTCCGTAGCCGGGCGCGGTGATTTTAAGCTGCGGACCGGCGTTGGAAAAATAGACCTGTTGCTCGAGCGCGTCGACTGCGCCGACCGAAATCACGCGCGGGTCCGCCGCCGGCCAGGTCAGTTGGGCGGCGCCGTCATTGCCGGCGGACGCGACGATCACCGCGCCGCTCGCGATGGCATACGTGATCGCATTCGTCAGCACGGTGGAGTCAGAATACGTGCCCAGGCTCAAGTTGACGATGCGCGCGCCCGCGTCCACGGCGGCCAAAATGGCCTGGGCCACGGTGAAACTGTCGCTCAAGCCGTCCTGGTCCGTCACCCGAATGCTCAGGATCGTCGCGGCCGCGGCCACGCCTGGCGCGTCGGACGCCGCACCCGCCACGAGCCCGGCGACGGCGGTGCCATGGCCGTCCTCGGGGCCCGAACCCGGCGCGAGGCCCAACCCGATATCGAGCGCGTGCACCCGGCCGCCCGACAGCGTCAAATCGGGCGCCACGCCGGTATCGAGCACCGCGATCGTCACCCCTCGCCCCCACTGGCTGCGGTCGCCAGTGGCTCCCAGGAAAGCGAGCGAGTTGTTCCCGATCGGAACCTGGCTGACCTTGGGCCGGTCTTCCGCCGCCGGAGTCTGGGGCAGATGCACCAGGAAATTCGCACCCGTGTCGGAGTAGTCCGCCGGATTGGCCACCATATCGTCAATCAACGGATCCAGCGTTTCGTAGCCGACCCGCACGGTCCGCAATCCGTCGATCTGCCCCCGCACCTTCAAGCCCGCTCGGGCTGCCCGCGCCAGAAACTTCCGGTAGGCCTCCTCGTCCTTGAACGTCAGCACCGCCTCATCGGTTCGCGCATCCTTCTGCCTCAGTCGCCGGGCCAGTGATTCCTTCAGTTTTGCAACGGCCATGGCCCGCGCCTGCGTCACGCCATCAATCGCGGGACCGGCGGGATCAACCCGGGCGCGTTCCTCCGGCACCGGCGAGCGAACGGGTGCCGCCCGATCCGCCGCTTTCCTTCCCGTCCACAAAATCCACACCAGCAGCCCGCTCGCGACCAGCAGGCCGAAAATCAGAGAGAAAATCCGATAGGATCTATCGTTCATTTTCGAATAGGCGGCGCCGGCCGCCTCCAGCAATGGAGGGCTCGAAGGCTGACGGCAAACCCTCAGACGCTTCCGCGGTGGCAAAGTTGCCGCTCGGGACGAAACCGATCGGAACATCCTTGGCCCATGGCCCGTCGGTTTATCGCGCCGCGGCGTAAATGTATTCCACGCACGGTTCGCCCCGAAGCACCGTGTTCACCGTTCCGATCGGTCGCAGATCCGCGCGTTGCAGCAACCGGATACAAGCCTGGTTCCGCGCATCGGTCATCGCCACCACGCGCGCGATGGCCGTCCGCTCAAACAAGAGGTCGATCACCGTCCGCACCGCCTCGGTCGCGAGCCCCCGCCCTTGGGCGTGTCGCGCCAGACTGAACCCCAGTTCCGCATGCTGATTGTCGGGGCCGCAGATACAAAATCCGATGTCACCGATCAATCGGTCCGTCGACCGCTCGGCAATCGCCAGTTGGAACCATGGTCCGACCACTCCAAACTCGGCGGCGGTCATCTCGCGCAGAAACGTCTCGGCCATCTCCGCCGGCAGCGGCGACCAACCTTGATAGCGGCCAATTTCCGGGTCGGCCCGATAGGCCTGGAATTCGGCGAGGTCCGACGGTCTCAGCCGCCGCAGGACAATCCGCTCTGCGACCCGCGGCAACGGGTCGGTTCGTTTTGACCGACTCGACCGTCTGACTGGAAGCGACAATTTTTCCGCCATCGGTGCCTCGACCCGAGCCGCGATCTTTCCGATCAGCGCTTCTTCTTCCCGACCGCTTTCTTTGCCGACGGTTTCTTGGCTCTGACCGCTTTGGCTTTGGCGACCTTTTTTGGCGACGACTCGGATTTGATCGCGGTCGCCGCGGCCGATTTTTTCATGGTCGCGAGCAGCAATTCGCTGCGGAGTTTCACGTCCTCCAGTCCCATGAAGAACGGCGGCGCCGTGAATTGCCGGATGAACGGAAAGGCCGTCGAACGGGTGGGCTTGCGTTGGTCACCTGCCATGGCCCGACGGTACGCCCAACCACCGGCCAGACAAGCCGTTTCCCGTCAGACCGGCGGCAATCGTGGCGGCGTCTTTTGGGCGCCGGTGACGAAGCCCAAGCTCAACCTCAAGCACGCGAACGGGGCGCTCGCGCTCCAAGGGTTTGGAGCTGCGATCTAATTCGTGGCAATTCGTGGTCAAACTGATCGGTTGATTGACCGAGCGTACAGCAACGGAAATCAACGCGGAGTTCGCGGAGGGCGCGGAGAAGGATCACGGAAGAGGTTTACACCAAGGATACAAAGGAAGCGAAGGAGACCATTCGCGGGACCATTTTGGTTGCCCATCCAATTCAATTCACCACGAATTTCACGAATTCACACGAATCAGATTAGTTCATCAGGAATTGAAAATTCGTGAGCATTCGGGTGATTCGTGGTCGAAACCGACTTTTTCGTTTCCGTGTATTCCGTGGGTAATATCTCCGTCCTGCTTTCCGCGGGCGAGGCGCCCGCGCTCCAAAAACCGCTCTTCCTCTTGGAGCCTCGGCGCCCTCGCCGAGGTCTTCCTCCTCAAAAAAAAGGCGCCCACTTTTCAGTGAGCGCCGGGAAAGTTGCGGTCAAAGCCGCTTGCGGGATCGACAAACTACGGCAGATCGGTCGAACCCATCAGGAACCGATCGCATTCGCGCGCCGCGCCGCGGCCTTCGTTGATGGCCCAGACGACCAAGCTCTGGCCACGGCGGCAGTCGCCTGCTGCGAATACACCTTTGATGCTTGTCGTGAACTTCTCGTGCTCGGCCTTGATGTTCGAACGGGCGTCGGTCTCGACGTTGATTTCCTTGAGGAGCGCCTGCTCCGGCCCGAGGAAGCCCATGGCGAGCAGCACGAGCTGCGCGGGCCGGGTCTTTTCCGTGCCCGGGATTTCCTGCGGCACGAATTGCCCCTTCTCGTTCTTGCCCCACTTGATCTCGACGGTGACCAGTTCCTTCACGTTGCCCTGGGCATCGCCGACGAATTTCTTCACGGTGGTGACGTACACCCGCGGATCGGCGCCGAACTTGGCCGCCGCCTCCTCCTGGCCATAATCCATCTTGTAAACCTTGGGCCACTCGGGCCAGGGATTGTCGGCGGCGCGCTCCAGCGGCGGCTTCGGGAGAATCTCGATCTGGGTGATGCTCTTGCAGCCGTGGCGCATCGAGGTGCCGACACAGTCGGTGCCGGTGTCGCCGCCGCCGATCACGATCACATCCTTGCCCTTGGCGTGGATCGCCGCGTGTTCCGCGCCGCCGTTGAGGACGGCCTTCGTGTTGGCCGTGAGAAACTCCATCGCAAAGTGCACGCCTTTGAGGCTGCGGCCTTCGATCGGCAAATCGCGCGGCTGGGTGGCGCCGGTGCAGATGACGGTGGCGTCGAATTCCTTCAGAAAGATATGCGGCTCGACGTTGTCCTGTTCGCCGGTGCCGATGCGGGCGTCGCAGATGAACTTGATGCCCTCGGCCTCCATCAGCTTGATGCGGCGCAAGACGATTTCCTTCTTGTCGAGCTTCATGTTCGGAATCCCGTACATGAGCAGTCCGCCCGGACGGTCGGCGCGTTCGAACACCGTGACCGTGTGACCGGCGAGATTTAGCTGCGCGGCGGCGGAGAGGCCGGCCGGACCAGATCCGATGATGGCCACCTTCTTGCCCGTGCGAACCTTCGGCGCCTGGGGCACGACCCAGCCCTCGTCCCAGCCGCGATCGGTGATCGCCGCCTCAATATTCTTGATGGTGACCGGCGGGTTGTTGATGCCGAGCACGCAGGAACCTTCGCAGGGCGCCGGGCAGACCCGGCCGGTGAATTCCGGGAAGTTGTTCGTCTTGTGGAGGCGGTGCAGCGCCTCCTGCCACAGGCCGCGATACACGAGGTCGTTCCACTCCGGGATCAGGTTGTTGATGGGGCAGCCCGACGCCATGCCGCTGATCAGCTTGCCGGTGTGGCAAAACGGAACGCCGCAATCCATGCAGCGCGCGCCCTGCTGGCGGAGCTTCTTCTCCTCCATGTGGTGGTGGAACTCCTTCCAGTCTTGCGTGCGTTCGACCGGCGTGCGGTCGACGGGAGTTTCGCGCAGATATTCGATGAATCCAGTTGGCTTGCCCATGGTGTGTGAAATTTATGATTTTGGATTTATGATTTATGATTTGTCGGACCGAATCGATAGAGGGCGAACCGGCGCGCTCAGGCCCAAATCCCAAATCCGAAATCATAAATCATAAATAGAGGGGTGATCTTGTTAGTTTCCGCCGACGCGGGAGAGATCGCGGGCGTTTTCCTCGAAGGCGGCCATGACGGCCTCGTCGCCGGTAAGACCCTGCGTTTGCGCCCGGTCGATGCAGGCGAGCATGCGCTTGTAGTCCTTCGGCAGCACCTTGACGAACTTCGGCACGGTGAGGTCCCATTGGTCGAGCAGCTGCTTGGCGCGGGTGCTCTTGGTGTAGTTGAGGTGGTTCTGCACGAGCTGGCGAACCGCCGCGATTTCCGCCGGATTTTCCAGTTTCTCGACGCCGACCATCTGCAGGTTGATGCGCTTGGCGAAGTCGCCGCTCTCATCGAGCACGTAGGCGGTGCCGCCGGACATGCCGGCGCCGAAGTTTCGACCCGCCCGGCCCAGGACGACCACTCGGCCGCCGGTCATGTATTCGCAACCGTTGTCGCCGATACCCTCAACGACCGTGTCCACGCCAGAGTTGCGGACGGCGAAACGCTCGCCCGCCAGCCCGCGCAGGTAAACCTCGCCGGCCGTTGCGCCGTAGAGCGCCACGTTGCCGATCACCATGTTTTCCTCGGCCTTGAAGGTCGCGGCGGGTGACGGATAGATGATGATCTTACCGCCCGAAAGACCCTTGCCGACGTAATCATTGGCATCGCCCTCGATCGAGAGCGTCATGCCGCGGGTCATGAAGGCGCCGAAGCTCTGCCCGGCCGATCCCTTGAAATGGAGGCGAATCGTGTCGTCCGGCAGGCCCTTGGCGCCGTGCTTCTTGGTCACCTCGTAGCTCACGATCGTGCCGGTGACGCGGTTGACGTTCCGGATCGGCATCTCCGCAAAGACCTTTTCGCCGCGCTCGATGGCGGGCGCGCAAATCTCGAGGAGAGTCGTGATGTCCAGTGAACGGTCGATGCCGTGATCCTGCTTGATCGTGCAGAAGCGCCCGACCTCGGGTCCGACCTCGGGCGCATAAAGAATATTGGAGAAGTCGATGCCCTTGGCCTTCCAATGGTCGACCGCCCGACGCGGCTCGAGGTAGCCGACCTGGCCGACCATCTCCTCGATCGTGCGGAAGCCCAGTTGCGCCATGATCTCGCGCGTTTCCTCGGCCACGAAGCGCATGAAGTTGACCACGTACTCCGGCTTGCCCGCGAACTTTGCGCGGAGGCGCGGATCCTGCGTGGCGATGCCGGCGGGACAGGTATTCAGATGGCACACGCGCATCATGATGCAACCAGAGGTGACCAGCGGGGCGGTGGCGAAACCGAACTCCTCGGCGCCGAGCAACGCGGCAATGACGACGTCGCGACCCGTCTTGAGCTGGCCGTCGGTCTCCACGGCGATGCGGCTGCGGAGGTTGTTCAGGACAAGTGTCTGGTGGGTCTCGGCCAGGCCGAGTTCCCACGGCAGACCCGCGTGTTGCAGCGAGGTTTGCGGCGAAGCGCCCGTGCCGCCGTCGTAACCGGAGATCAGGACGACATCGGCGTGCGCCTTGGCGACACCGGCGGCGATCGTGCCGACGCCGACCTCGGAGACCAGCTTCACGCTGATGCGCGCATGGCGGTTGCCGTTCTTGAGGTCGTGAATCAGTTCGGCCAGATCCTCGATCGAGTAGATGTCGTGGTGCGGCGGCGGCGAGATGAGTCCGACGCCGGCGGTGGTGTGCCGGGTCTTCGCGACCCAGGGATAGACCTTGCTGCCGGGCAACTGTCCGCCCTCGCCGGGCTTGGCGCCCTGGGCCATCTTGATCTGAAGTTCCTTGGCATTGACCAGGTACTCGCTCGTGACGCCGAAGCGGCCCGAGGCGACCTGCTTGATCGCGGAATTCTTGGAGTCACCGTTCGCGAGCGGAATGAAGCGCGCGGGATCCTCGCCGCCCTCGCCGGTGTTCGACTTGCCACCAAGGCGGTTCATCGCGATCGCGAGGGTCTCGTGGGCTTCGCTGGAAATGGAGCCATAGGACATCGCGCCGGTCTTGAACCGCTTGACGATGCTGTCGACGGACTCGACCTCGGAGAGAGGGATTGCCGTGCCAGGTTTGAACTCCAGCAGGCTACGGAGCGTGCAGAGATTCTTGCCCTGCTCGTTGATGAGCTTGGCGTATTCCTTGAAGGCCGGGTAGCTGGCCATGCGCGTCGCCTTCTGCAGGCGGTGGATGGCCTCGGGGGTGAAGAGGTGGTTCTCACCCTCGGCCCGCCACTGGTAGATGCCGCCGACCGGCAGCACATGTCCGTTGACTTGGCGGTCCGGGTACGCCGCGCGGTGCCGCGCGAGGACCTCCTGCGCGATGACATCGAGGCCGATGCCGCCCACGCGGGACGCGGTCCAGGTGAAGTAATGGTCGATCACGTCCTGCCGGATGCCGAGTGCCTCGAAGACCTGCGCTCCGCGATAGCTCTGGATCGCGGAAATGCCCATCTTGGACATGACCTTGATCACGCCCTTCGACGCCGCCTTCACGAAGTTCTTGCAGGCGGTCTTGTGATCGATGTTCACCAGCAGGCCCTCGCGGATCATG
>Ga0302322_100001355_pt1 | contig 19954 bp, 20 predicted proteins | sample Fen_T0_2_FD_203757 | JGI IMG/M metagenome (GOLD analysis project Ga0302322, IMG submission 203757) | Peat permafrost microbial communities from Stordalen Mire near Abisko, Sweden - Fen_T0_2 | ecosystem: Environmental > Terrestrial > Soil > Wetlands > Permafrost | place: Sweden: Abisko...
TTGCCGGCCGCCGACGCGCAGCCGGGGCAGCACGGCGAGCGCGAGCACAATGATCCCCATGCCGCCGAGCCACTGGGTGAACTGGCGCCAGAGGAGCAGCGAGTGGTCGACCGTGTCCACGTTCGTGAGGATCGACGCGCCCGTAGTCGAGAACCCCGACATCGACTCGAAGAAGGCGTTGACCGGCCCGTCCAGCTGAGGCTCTCCCGAGAGCAGGTAGGGGATCGCCCCGAACACGGCCGCGAGCAGCCACGTGAGCGCGACGACGAGGTAGCCCTCGCGGAACCCGACCCCGTGGGAGTGCCTGCCGAGGCGCTCGAGCCCGAGGCCGGCCGCGAATGCGATCGCTCCGGCGGCGAGGAACGGCCAGAACGGCTCGCGGTACAGGATCGCGACGCCCGCCGGGACGAGCGCCGAGGCGCTCAGGTACTTGACCAGGGTTCCGGTGAGCCCGAGAGCGTCTCGGAGGTCGACGGCGAGGCGGGGTGTGCGGCGCGCCGTTGCCCGGCGACGGTCGTTTGTCAAGCCGGGGCCCCGGGCATCAAAGGACGCGCTCGACGTCCGGCACGCGCTCGGACTCGGTGAAGACGATCACGCGGTCACCGGCCTGCAGCGTGTCGTCGCTGCGCGGGAACACCGCCTGGCCATCCCGCACGATGGCGCCGATCAGGGCGCCGCGGATCGGCATCTCGCGGAAGCGGAGCCCGACGTACTCGCTCGTCGGGCGCGTCGTGAGGTCGAGCACCTCGAAGCGATCGTTCTCGAGCATCGCCACCTGCTGGGTTCGTGGATCGTGGGCGAACCGGACGATCTCCTCGGCCGTCACCTGGCGGGGATCGACCTGCACGTCGATCCCGGCGTGCTGGTAGACCTGGCGCGAGATCGCATCGTGGACGATCGCGATGGTGAAGGTGACACCGTGAATGCGGGCCAGCGTGGCGACGTAGTGATTCTTCGCGTCCTCGCGCATCGCGAATACCGCCGCATCGGCGTACCCGATGCGCTCGCGCTCGAGGAAGTCCGGGTCGAGGCCCGAGGCGTTGTAGACGCGCGCCCTCGGGAACGCCTCGGCGACGACGCGGGCGCGCTCCCGGTTCTCCTCGATCAGCCTGACGCCGATTCCCTGCTCGAGCAGCTGGCGTGCGATTGCCGTCCCGACGCGGCCCGCACCGAAGATGACGACGTCCTCGACCTCGGCCTCCCAGGGAGCGAGAACCTTGCCCCACGCGGTCGCGGCCCTCGGCGACCCGATCACGACGATCCGGTCGCCCGGCAGGATCGCGTCGTCACCGCGGGGCAGGGTCATCGTGCCGTCGCGGATGATCGCGGCAAGGCGGGAGTCGGGGGGAACGGTGGCCTCGCGCAGCGGCCGTCCCAGGATCTCCCGGCTCGCGCCCTCGGTGACGTCGTACTCGACGAGCTGCACCTGGCCGTCGGCGAAGACGTCCGACTGCACCGCCGCGCTGACGCCGATCACGCGCGCAATCGCGTGCGCGGTCTCGATCTCCGAGGAGACGACGAAGTCGACGTCGAGCTGACCCTGGCGCCAGAGCTCGATGTACTCGACGTTGGACGTGCGGATCACCGTGGTCGCCCGCGGCGCCTCGAGTCGCGCGAACGTTCCCGCGACGAGGTTCGCCTCGTCCCGGGACGTGCAGGCGAGGACGAGGTCGGCGTTGCGTACTCCCGCGTCGGCGAGCGCCCGCCGGCTGGCGCCGTTCGCCTCCAGCGTGGCGACGTCGAAGCGCTGACTGATCGCAGCGAGGCGGGCCGGGTCGAGATCGAGAACGGTCACGTCGTGCTCGCCGTGGAGGGCCTCCACGATCGTCGTTCCCACCTGGCCGGCGCCGATGACGAAGATCTTCACGGCGGGCGCAGGGTACACCCGCAGACGGGTGGACTGCCGGCGTGTCGCTACCGTCTCGGCGATGTCCCGCCTCAGGATCGTCGCCGTCGTCCTCGCCGTCACTCTCGCCCTCGGGGCAGGCGCCTCGGCATCGCGACGCGGCGATGCGTCGTTGCGGCTCGTCCCCGTCGCCGCCGAGCTCGAGGCGCCGGTGCTCGTGACCGCGCCTCACGGCGCTGCGCGGGGAGTGCTGTACGTCGTCGAGCAGGGTGGCCTCGTTCGCGTCGTCACGGCGGGAACGGTGCGGCCGCTGCCGTTCCTCGACGTGCGCTTACTCACCCGGGCGAGCGGCGAGCAGGGCCTGCTCGGCCTCACGTTCGCGCCGGACTACGCCACGAGCCGGCAGTTCGTCGTCGACTACACCGACACGAACGGCGACACCCGGGTCGTCCGCTATCGCTCGGACGACAAGCAGGCGATTCCGGGGAGCGCAAAGCAGTTGCTCTTCGTCCACCAGCCGTACGCCAACCACAACGGCGGCATGGTGGTGTTCGGGCCGGACCGCCTCCTCTACGTCGGGATGGGTGACGGCGGCTCGGCCGGCGATCCCCAGAACCGCGCCCAGAGCCCGCGCTCGCTCCTCGGGAAGATCCTTCGCCTCGATCCCTCGCACCCGGCGGCACGGCCCGTGATCGTCGCGGACGGGGTCAGGAACCCGTGGCGCTTCTCGTTCGATCGCGCGAACGATGACCTCTGGATCGGCGACGTCGGACAGGACTCGATCGAGGAGGTCGACCACGTGTCGTGGCCGTTGCCGGGGCTGCTGAACTTCGGCTGGAACGTCTACGAGGGGACGTCGTCGTTCAAGAGCGGGCCGCCCGGACCTGGTCGGCTCGTGAGGCCGGTCGCCCAGTACAGCCACCGGCACGGCTGCTCGATCACCGGTGGCTACGTCTACCGCGGGTCGGCCGTCCCGGCAGCGGTGGGGCGATACTTCTACGGGGACTACTGCAGCGGCACGATCTGGTCGCTGAGGCTCGTCGGGGGCGTCGTCCGCCAGATCCGGCGTGAGCCGTTCACCGTCGCGAGCCTGACCTCGTTCGGCGAAGACGGCACCGGCGAGCTCTACGCCGTCTCCGGCGCGGGCCGGATCTACCGCCTCGCCTCCTGAGCCGCACTCGCCCAGGGAGACCGGCGCCAGGCGAAGACCCCGATCGTCACGCCGATCGTGTCGATAACGACGTCGTACCAGGCCGCGTGCCGCCCGCGGACGAAGTGCTGGTGGAACTCATCGCTCGTCGCGTAGAGCGCTCCCACGAGGATCGCGACGGCGGGGCTGTCGAGCGCGCGAACGAGGAGCGCACCGAGCACGGCGTACTCGGTGAGGTGCGCCAGCTTCCGGAGGACGAGATCCCAGGTGCCGAGGCCGGTGCCGAGGCTCGGGATCGACGAGAAGGCGAAGATCACCGCCGCCCAGATCACGATGGGCGCCCACGCCCGGAGAGTCGCCGACACCGTCCGATGATAGGCTCATCGCTCACAAGGAGCGCGGTGAGGGAACCCGGTGCGATTCCGGGACGGTCCCGCCGCTGTGAGGGGAGTTGCTCGCCCGCCGAAGTGCCACTGGCGCACCGGGAGACCGGGAGCCGGGAAGGCGGCGGGAGAGGGAGCCCCGAGTCAGAAGACCTGCCGCCTCCTCCATACCGAACCCCTCGTGGAAGGAGGATTCGTGGCACGACGTTTCATCGTTCTCGTGGCCGTCGTCGGTCTCGTCCTGACGCTCGCCGCGACGGCTCTCGGCGCCAGCGTCACCGTTCGCGTCGAAGGCAAGACCAGGCCGCTCTTCGGGTCGATCCCCGTCAAGGTGGATGCGCCGAACGCACTCGCCGCGCTGAGCACGGCGAGCGTGCTGGGTGAATTCTACGTCCAGGTGACGCAGGCGTCGTTCGGGCAGTACGTGAGCCAGATCGGCCTCTACCCCGGTGTCGGCGCGGCCGGCTGGGTCTTCAAGGTGAACGGCGCCTCGCCGCCGGTCGCGGCGGATCAGGTCGTGTTGAAGGACGGCGACGAGGTCCTGTGGTACTACGCCACGTTCTCGGACACCGGCGGCCCGCGAACCCTGGCCCTCAGGGCGGCCCCTGCCAACTGCTACACGGTCTCGTCGTACGACGACGCAGGCAGGGCGACGCCGGCGGCCGGGGCGCAGGTTCGAGTCGACGGTCGTCGCTTCAAGGCAGGGCCGAACGGGCGCGCCTGCATCGGCCGGCACGACGGCCTCGTGCGCGCGTATGCCGTGGGCGCCGTCCGGTCGAACGCCGTGAAGTGAACCTCTGGCGCTTCACCGTGCCCCTCCTCGCCGTGCTCGCGCTCGCGGGTTGCCGCGGGGTGCGGCCGACGTCCGCTGACGGAACCGCGCGCCTCTGGGTGACGCGCGATCGCGGCAGCGAGGTGATCGTCGACGCCGGCGTGCCCGCCGGGCAGACGCTGCTGCGCGCGCTCAGGTCGAAGGCGACCGTGACGACCCGCTACGGCGGCGGCTTCGTGCAGTCGATCGAGGGGCTCGGGGGAAGCGCGAGACATCACGAGGACTGGTTCTGGTTCGTGAACGGGCTCGCCGGCGACCGGTCGGCGACCTCCTACCGCCTCCAAAGGGGTGACGTTGCCTGGTGGGACTACCGTGACTGGTCGGGCGATGCCTCGACGCTGGAGGTCGTCGCCGGAGCGTTCCCGGAGCCGTTCCTGCACGGCTTCGACGGCAAGACGAGGCCGGCGGCGGTGCGCTACGCCCCGGGCCTGCGAGCCGGGGCCGAGCGGGTCGCGCGGGCTCTCGAGACGGGCGACGTCGCGCCGGCAGGCACCGCGACCGCGGCGAGCGCCAACGTCTTCGAGCTCGTCGCGGGGGCGCCGCACCTGACCGCGGCGATGCGATCGCCGGGCAGCGGGCCGTCGGGCGCCGTGCGGTTCTCGTTCGCAGGGCCTGTTTCGGCGCTGCTGGCGGGCCACTACGACCGGAAGTTCTCGAGCCCGTGAGCGCCGGCCCCGCAACCGCATTGCTCGCGGCGGTCGCCGTCGCCGCCTTCCTCGTCGACCGGATCTGGGCCCTTGCGGCGATGACGGTCGTGCTCCTCGTGCTCTGCCTGCGGGCGCCCACCGAGCGCCGCCGGCTCTACATCGGCGGCGCGCTCCTCAGCGCCCTCGGGGTGATCGTGATCTCGCCTCTCACGTGGTCGTCCGGCGGCGGGACGCTGCTCTGGGAAGGGCCGACGCTGCCGGTGTTCGGGCCTCTGGACATCTCGACCGACGAGATCAGGATCGCCGTCGTCAACGGGCTCCGGCTCGCGGTCGTCGGCCTCGCGTTCGGCGCCTACACGCTGCTCGTCGACCACGACCGGCTGGTCTCGGCGGCGGGCTTCGCGCGGCGCTCGGCGCTAGCCGTCGCTCTCGCCACCCGGCTCGTCCCGAGCCTCGAGCGAGATGCCGCCGGATTTGCCGAGTCGGTGCGTGGTCGAGGGGTCGAGCTCCACGGCGTGCGCGGGTATGCGACGTTGCTCTCGCCGCTCGTCGCCGGGTCGCTCGAGCGCGCGTCGGGGCTGGCGGAGGCGATGGAGGCGCGGGGGTTCGGACGGAGCAAGCCCACCCGCGCGCCCCGGCCCGCCTGGACGTGGGTCGACCATGTCGCGCTCGTCGGAGCGGCGCTGCTCGTCGGAGTTGCGGCGTGGCTCTAGCCACCGTCGAGCGCCTCTCGTTCGCCTACCCCGGCGGCGCCGCCGCCGTGCGCGACATCTCGCTCGAGCTCTACGCCGGCGAGGTCGTGGCGCTGCTCGGGCCCTCGGGCAGCGGCAAATCGACGTTGTTGCGGGCGCTCGCAGGGCTCGTGCCCCATTTCCACGGCGGCCGCTTCTCGGGCCGTGTGGAGGTCGGTGGGCGGGACACCCGATCCCATGGCCCGGCCGAGCTCGTCGGCACCGTGGCATCGGTCTTCCAGGATCCGGAGAACCAGGTCGTGATGACGCGGGTCGAGAACGAGGTCGCATTCGGCCTCGAGAATCTCGGCGTCGCGCCGGAGCTGATCTGGCCACGGGTCGAGGCCTCGCTCGGCGAGGTCGGCGTGGCCGAGCTGGCCGGACGGCGAACCGTCGAGCTGTCGGGCGGAGAGCTGCAGCGCGTCTGCCTCGCCTCGGCGCTGGCGTTGCGGCCGGAGCTCCTCCTGCTCGACGAGCCCACGTCGCAGCTCGATGCGGAGGGCGCCGAGGCGTTCCTCGCCGCCGTCGAGCATGCGAGCTGCGCCGTCGTGCTCTCCGAGCAGCGTGTCGACCGGGCGCTCGCGATCGCGGATCGGGTGATCATGATGGAGGAAGGGCGCATCGTCCTCGATGCGCCGGTCGGCGAGGCGCGCGCCTGGCTGGCAGCGCGGCGGCCACGGTACGCGGGTGGGATCGAGCCGCACGATCCGCCGTCGCGGGCCGAAGCCGGTACGCCGCTCGTTCGGCTCGACGCCGTTCACTACGCCTACAACGGCCCGGACGTGCTCGGCGGGCTGTCCCTCAGCGTCCGGCGTGGCGAGATCGTCGCGCTCGAGGGGCGAAACGGCAGCGGTAAGACGACGCTCGCGAAGATCGCCGCCGGCCTGCTCGAGCCGGCTTCGGGCGTCGCGGCGCGTGCCGGCCGCGCGACGTACCTCTCGCAGGATCCGGGCCGCTACCTCGTGCGTGAGACCGCGATCGACGAGGTCGCCCTCGGCGTCTCCGGCGACCAGGTTCGCGCGGGTCTCGCACTCGAGCAATTCGGGCTCACGTTCGCGACCTGCCGCCACCCACGCGATCTCTCGAGCGGAGAGCGAGAGCGCCTCGGTATCGCCGCCGTGTCGGTCTCGGAGCCGGATCTGCTCGTGCTCGACGAGCCGACCCGCGGGATCGACCCGGATCGCAAGGCGGCGCTCGCTGCCTGGTTGCTGGAGCAGGCGGAGGCGGGGCGGGGCGTTCTCGTCGCCACCCACGACCCACTCCTTCCCGCGCACCGGCGGGTGCGGCTCGGTGAGCCGTTCGGGGTTCCCGTTGCGGCCTAGGCTCGCCCTCGTCTCCTTCGTGTCGCTCGGCGTGGCCGGCGTCGCCTGGGCGGCGCTCGACCCGGCGAACGGCGGCCTCGCGACGCTGCTCGCCGCGTTCGCGCTCGTGGCCGGTGGCTTCGCCTGGCTCGAGCAGGGTGGCGGCACGGCCCGTGACCTGACCCTGGTGGCGACGCTCGGGGGCATCGCCGCGGCCGGCCGTGTCCTCTTCGCGCCGATTCCCGGTGTCCAGCCCGTGACGGTGATCGTGGCGGCAGCGGGGGTCGCCCTCGGGCCCCGGCGCGGCTTCGCGGTCGGAGCGCTCGCGGCGATCGCGTCCAACATGTTCCTCGGGCAAGGCCCGCACACGCCCTGGCAGATGCTGGCGTGGGGCGGCTGCGGGGTGCTCGCCGGCGTCTTCCGGTTCGCCTTGCGCCGCCGCTGGCCGTTCGCACTGTTCTGCGCCGTGCTCGGCATGGCGTTCGGGACGCTGATGGACCTCTGGCTGTGGTTCGCCTTCTACCCGCACACGTGGGCTGCGCTAGTGACCGTCCTCGCAGCCGGCGTCGCCTTCAACGTCGCGCACGCTCTCGGGAACCTCGTGCTCGCCCTCGTCGCCGGGCCGGAGCTGCGGCGCGTCCTCGATCGGCACCGGCGCAGCGTGCACACGGAGGTGGTGTGGGCGTGAGATGGCTCGCCGCGCTGCTCGTGACCGTCGCCCTCGCGGGCTCGGCTGCCGGGGCGACGGGACCTGTAGCCGGATCCGCGGCGTTCCTCGCGAACCGCCAGAGCCCGGGCGGCGGCTTCGCCGAGCAGGGAAGGGTGCCGGACGGCCCCCTCACCGCGTGGGCCGCGCTCGGGCTCGTCGCCGCCGGCGGGTTTCCCGCGGAGCGCGCACGTGCGCTCGACTTCCTCCACGCGCATCGGGCCGACGCGTCGACCGACGGCGACCTGGCGCTGCGCGTCATTGCCCTTGCGGCCCTGGGGGACACCGTCGACGAGAGCCTTCTCGCCCGGCTTCGCAGCCACCGTCCCGACCTGCTCGTCAACGAGACGATCTGGGTCGTGCTCGCATTGCGGGCCGCCGGCGAGCAGCCTCCGCAGGCGCTCGTCCAGGCGATTCTCGCTGCGCAGGCGAAGGGGGGAGGATTCCCGTGGTCGCGCGGCGGCAGCCCGGACTCGAACGACACCGCGGCGGCGATCGAAGCCCTCCGCTCGGCGGGCGTCGGCGGTGCGGCGGTGCGGCGCGCGCTGACGGCGCTCGGCACGTTCCGGAACCGCGACGGCGGCTATGCGCTGACGAAGGGTCGTGAGTCCGATGCCCAGTCGACCGCGTGGGCGATCCAGGCCATTCTCAGCTCCGGCGGGCGACCGGGGAAGCCGCCGTTCCGCTACCTGGCGCGGCTCCGCCGGAGCGACGGCAGCTACCGCTACTCGCTCCGGTACGGGACGACCCCGGTCTGGGTCACCGCTCAGGTGCTGCCGGCCCTAGCCGGCAAGTCGTTCCCCTTCCCCTGATCTCACTCCGGGCCGGCCGGGGTCCGGGTGCCCGAGTACGATGCGGAATCGCCTTCGAGCAAGGGAGCCACCGATGAAGCTTCGTGCCGTCATCCTCGTCGTCGCCGTCGCGGTCGTCTTCCCGGCCGTTGCCGAGGCGGGCAAGGTCTACTTCGAGGATACGTTGCCGAAGGTCGGCTCGACCCAGGTCACGATCACGGTTCGCAAGGCCGCGGCGTTCAAGGTTCTCATGCGCACCTCGACGCAGGGCCGGACGCGGCTCTACCTCCTCGGGAAGCACGCGCCGAAGGGCGGCGCGCTGATCGACACGAAGACCTATGCCTGCGACGGCGCCGCCGGCTCGTTCTACTGCAAGGGGAGCTACGAGGCGTTGCCGGCCGGCACGTACACCTTCAGGGTGGTCTTCACGGGGACGACGCCGAACCCCGGGCATCTCGAGCTGACCGTGCGCTGGTGACCGTGCGTATCCTCGGCCGGTGATCTCCACTGCCGATCTCCTCGATGCGCACCCGGGCGACGCGCTCGTTTGCCTGCTCGCGCTCCGGCAGTTCGGCGGCGTCGCCGCGTTCAGCGGCGAGATCTCCACCGTCCGCTGCCACGAGGACAACGTCCTCCTGAAGCAGCAGGTGAGCGAGCCGGGAGCCGGGCGCGTGCTCGTCGTCGACGGCGGCGGCTCGCCGCGGGTGGCGCTGCTCGGCGACATGATCGCCGGCCTCGCCGCCGCGAGCGGCTGGGCAGGGCTTGTCGTCAACGGCTGCGTGCGCGACGTCGCGGTGTTGCGGCACCTGCCGATCGGGATCAAGGCGCTCGGCTCGAACCCGCGTCCGAGCGGCAAGGCGGGAGCGGGGGAGATCGACGTGCCCGTCGAGTTCGGGGACGTCGTCTTCCGCCCCGGAGCGGTGCTGACGAGCGACGACGACGGCATCGTCGTGCTCGACGCGGCGGACTGAAACCGCGCCGAGATCGTCGAATCGGGCCATCGTGACCTCCGGCGGGTGGGCCGCTAGCATCGAGGCGTGGCCGTCGCACCTCACGATGATCTCCTCGCCGGCCTGAATCCGGCCCAGCGCGAGGCCGTCCTGCACGTCGACGGCCCGCTGCTCGTCGTCGCCGGTGCGGGCTCGGGGAAGACAAGGGTGCTCACCCATCGCGTGGCCCACCTGATCCGGGCGCACGGCGTCAGGCCGAACGAGATCCTTGCGATCACCTTCACGAACAAGGCGGCCGGTGAGATGCGCGAGCGCCTCGAGCGCATGCTCGGGCGCCAGGCCCGGGCGGCCTGGATCCTCACGTTCCACGCTGCCTGCGGGCGGATGCTGCGCCGCGAGGCCGAGCGGCTCGGCTACAGCTCGACCTTCACGATCTACGACCAGGCGGACCAGGTGCGGGTCGTCAGGGCCTGCCTCGAGGACCTCGGCGTCGATCCCAAGCGCTTCACGCCGCGCGGCATCCACAGCCAGATCTCGAACGCGAAGAACCAGCTGATCGGCCCCGACGAGTACATGAGCCGGGTGGCCTCGTTCTACGACAAGACGGTCGCCGAGGTCTACGAGCGCTACCAGCGGCGGCTGATCGGCTCGAACGCGGTCGACTTCGACGACATGCTGATGCTCACGGTCGAGGCGCTCGAGCGCTTCCCCGACGCGCTGGCGCACTGGCAGCACACCTTCCGCTACGTCCTCGTCGACGAGTACCAGGACACGAACCACGCCCAGTACCGGCTCCTGCAGCTCCTCGCCGCCGAGCACGGCAACGTGTTCGCGGTTGGCGATCCGGATCAATCGGTCTACGGCTTCCGCGGCGCCGACATCAACAACATCCTCGACTTCGAGCGGGACTTCCCGGGAGCCCATTCGATCGCCCTGGAGCAGAACTACCGCTCGACCAACTCGATCCTCGGCGCCGCCAACGCGGTCATCGAGAACAACCGCGACCGGAAGCCGAAGCGACTGTTCTCGGAGCTCGGCGAGGGCGACCCGGTGCAGGTCGTCGAGGTCGAGGACGAGCACACCGAGGCCCGGTTCGTGGCGGCCGAGATCGCCCGGCTCGTCGAGGGGGGCTGGTCGGCGGCGGAGATCGCGGTTTTCTACCGGACGAACGCCCAGAGTCGCGTGCTCGAGGACGTCCTCGTGCGACAGCAGATCCCGTACCAGGTCATCGGCGGCCCGCGGTTCTACGAGCGCGCCGAGATCAAGGACGCCGTCGCGTACCTGTCCGTGCTCGACAACCCCTCCGACGCGGTCTCGCTGATGCGAATCGCAAACCGTCCGCGCCGCGCGATCGGAGACACCTCCCTGCAGCGTCTCGTCACGCACGCGGAGGCGCTCGGGCTGACGCTCTTCGAGGCGATGGCCGACCCGGAGGCGGCCGGCCTCGGCACGGCCGCGATCAAGGCGGTCCGCGGCTTCCACACCCTCATGCAGTCGCTGCAGGCAGCAGCCCAGGAGCTCGAGGTCGACGAGCTCGTCGAGGCGGTGCTGACGCGCAGCGGCACCCTCGAGGCGCTCGAGGCGGAGCGGACGATCGAGGCGCGCGGCCGGATCGAGAACCTGGAGGAGCTCGTCGGCGTGGCGCGCGAGTTCAGGGCCGAGCGCGAGGAGCCGACCCTGTCCGCCTTCCTGCAGGAGATCTCGCTCGTCTCCGATCAGGACGGGCTCGCCAGCGAGGAGTCGCTCGTGACGTTGATGACGATCCACAACGCGAAGGGTCTCGAGTACCGCGCCGTGTTCCTGATCGGGATGGAGGAGGGCATCTTCCCGCACTCCCGCTCGATCGAGGACAACGAGATCGAGGAGGAGCGGCGGCTCGCCTACGTCGGGATGACGCGCGCGATGGAGAAGCTGACCCTGACCCATGCGATGGCCCGCGCGCTCTACGGGCGGCGAGACTACAACCTCCCGTCGCGCTTCCTCGACGAGCTTCCCGCCGGAGTGGAGCGCGAGCGGCTGAGGCCCTCCTCCTGGTCGAGCTACGGCTCCGAGCGGCAGGCCGGCCCGTCGGCGCAGAGCCGCGCGCCGAGCGAGATCCCGTCGCTCCAGACCGGTGACTCCGTCCGGCACGGCTCGCTCGGCGAGGGGGTCGTGACGCGGATCGAGGCGGGCGGGCTCGTGACCGTTCGCTTCGCGAAGGACCAGAGCGAGCGGAAGCTGATGCTCGAGTACGCCCCGTTGGAGAAGATCGGCTGATGGCGTTCCGCATCCGACCGACGCGCACGACGGCCGAGTTCGCGGCGGCCCTCGGCGGCATCGGCCATTACTTCGGTGGCGCGTTCGGCAGCGAGGAGGACGTGGAGCGTTTCGGGCGGCTGCTGCCCCTCGAGCGCCTGCACGCCGTCTTCGACGGCGAGGCCATCGTTGCCGGCGCCGGCGTCTTCCCCTTCGAGCTCAGCATTCCGGGCGGTCGCCTGCCGTGTGCCGGGGTGACCGTCGTCGGCGTCTTGCCGACGCACCGGCGCCGCGGGATTCTCGGTCGCATGATGCGCGCGCAGCTCGAGGACGTCCGCGAGCGGGGCGAGCCGATCGCGGCGTTGTGGGCCTCCGAGGAGACGATCTACGGGCGGTACGGCTACGGCCTCGCCGCGCAGGACGTGATGATCCGGGCCTCGCGCACGCACGCAGCCCTGCGATCCGAGCTGCCCGGTCGCACCGGCACGATGCGGCTCGTCGGCCACGACGAGGCCCTCCGGGTCTTCCCGCGGATCTACGACCGGGTCAGCCGGCAGACGCCCGGCTTCGTGTCCCGCTCGCGGGACTGGTGGGAGCTTCGCAAGCTGGACGACCGTCCGGAGCGCCGTCGTGGCGCCGGCGAGCTCAACCGCGTCCTGCTCGAGCTCGACGGCAAGCCCGCCGGCTACGCGACCTACCGGATCAAGCTCGAGTTCGAGGATGCGACGAACACGAGCCAGGTGCAGGTACAGGAGGCGATCGGTGAATCGCCGGTCGCGGTGCGGGAGCTCTGGCGCTACCTGCTCGCGATCGACTGGGTGAGCGAGATCCGCTGCGAGCTGCTCCCGGCCGACCATCCGCTCTTCCTCCTCGTGCAGCGGCCCAACCGCCTCGAGTGGAAGGTCTTCGACGGCCTGTGGCTCCGTCTCGTCGATCTCGGCCGCGCCCTCTCCGCCCGCGCCACGACCGGCGACGGTCGCATCACCTTCGACGTCACGGCCGATCCGATGTTCGCGGACAACGTCGGCGCCTGGACCGTCGAGGACGGCGTTGCCCGCCGCTCGAAGCGCCGGGCCGACGTCCGTCTCGACGTGCAGGCCCTCGCCTGCGCCTATCTCGGCGGCTTCAGCTTCACCGATCTCGCGCGGGCCGGTCGCGTCGAGGAGGTCGCGCGCGGCGGCATCGCCCGGGCGGACGCGCTCTACGGCGTCGAGACGAAGCCCTGGTGCCCGGAGATCTTCTAGCGTCCGGAGATCCTCCAGCGGGGTAGCATCGAGGCATGGTCGTGACCGAGGTGATCGAGGTGCCGCGCTCGCTCGAGGAGTCGTTCGCCTACGTGGCCGACTTCACGACGGTCGCGGAGTGGGATCCCGGCATTCACGCGTCGCGCAAGGTCTCGGGTGACGGCGGCGTCGGCACGGTCTACGAGGTACAGGCCGAGTTCCGCGGCAAGACGATGCCGTTCACCTACACCGTCACCGCGTTCGAGCAGGGGCGGCGCATCGTGCTGGACGGCGTGGGGGAGAAGGCGACCTCCCTCGACACGATCGCCTTCGAGCCGGTCGGCGACGGGGGCACGCGCATCACCTATGCGGCTGACTTCGAGCTCAAGGGCGTGCTGCGCGTCGCCGAGCCGTTCCTCGGCGGGACGTTCAAGGCGCTGGCGCGCAAGGCGCTCGAGGGCCTGGCCGCAAAGCTCGGCAACGCGGGGTAGCCGCTCACCCGCGGCCGGGGGCGCGGATCAGTGCTCCCGGCGCTCGAGGACGCCTGCCCGCTGCATCGCCCCTATCACCTGCTCGGCGGCCTCCTCCGGCGTCAGCGCACTCGTGTCGACGCGCACCTCGGGTGCCTCGGGCCGCTCGTACGGCGAGTCGACGCCGGTGAAGTTCTTCAGCTCCCCCCGCCGCGCCTTCCCGTACAGGCCCTTCGCGTCCCGCGCCTCGGCGAGGGCGAGCGGTGCGTCGACGTGCACCTCGATGAACTCGCCGTCCTCGACGAGCGCCCGCACCATCCGCCGCTCCGCCGCGAACGGGGAGATGAACGAGGCGATCACGATCAGGCCCGCGTCGACCATCAGCCTCGCGACCTCGCCGACCCGGCGGATGTTCTCGACCCGGTCGGCGTCCGTGAAGCCGAGATCCTTGTTCAGGCCGTGCCGCACGTTGTCGCCGTCGAGCAGGTAGGTGTGATACCCGAGGCCGTGCAGCCGGCTCTCTACGAGGTTCGCGATCGTCGACTTTCCTGCGCCCGAGAGGCCTGTCAGCCATACGAGCGCCGGCCGCTGCCCGCTCAGGGCCGACCGCGAGGCCTTGTCGACGTCGCTCGCCTGCCAGTGGACGTTGGCAGAGCGACGGAGCGCGAAGTGCAGCAACCCGATGCCGACGGTGTCGTTCGTGATCAGGTCGACGAGAGTGAAGCCGCCGGTCTCACGGTTCTCCGCAAACGGGTCGAAGGCGATGACGCGATCGAGTTCGAGCGCGACGACGCCGACGTCGTCGCGCTCGAGCTTCGTCGCGGCGAGATGCTCGAGTGTGTCGACGTCCAGCTTGTACTTCAGCGGTGTGACCGTCGCGATCGCGACGTAGCCGTCGCTGCGCATGAGGTAGTCGCGACCGGGGAGCATCGGTGCGGCGGCCGTCCAGATGATCGTCGCCTCGAATTGATCGCTCAGAGTGGGACGGTCGTCTGGCCTCGCTATCAGGGCGCCGTGGCCGATGTCGACCTCGTCCTCGAAGCCGAGGGTCACGGGCTGTCCGGCGACAGCGACATCGAGATCGCCGTCGTCGTCCGCGACTCGAGTGACGAGGCTCCGCTGCCCCGAGGGCAGAACGACGATTCGGTCACCCTTCGCGATCGTCCCGGCAGCGATCACACCGGCGACGCTGCGGAGGTCGCTGCCTCGTCGGGGCACCCCTGGGATGGGGAGCCGGAACGGCGCATTCCGGCGGCGCGCCTCGCTCGTTTCGACGGCCTCGAGATACGCGAGCAACGACGGTCCCGAGAACCACGCGAGGGAGGGACTCGGCTCGACGACGTTGTCGCCCTTCGCCCCTGAGGTTGGGATGCACACATAGCCCGCGATCCCCGTGGCCCTCGCAAAGGCGGCGTACTCGTCTGCGATCTCACGAAATCGCTCCTCGGAGTACTCGACGAGATCCATCCCATCGACCACGACCGCGGTTTTCGACACACCGAGGAGCGACATGAGGAAGCTGTGCCGACGCGCCTGGGCCAGCACGCCGGTTCGCGCGTCGACGATGATCAGGGCACAGTCCGCAGCCGAGGCGGCAGCTACCAGGTGGCGCGTGTCCCACTCGTCGCTCGGAACGTCGGTCAGGCGGAGCTCCCGCCGGGCGCTGGAGAAGGCGCCGGGTGCGACCAGGCTCGCGTTGCCACTCAATCGCTCGACGAGCGCGCTCCTCCTGTGGTCGACGCTCCCGCAGGTGATGAGCCGCAGCAGGCCCCGTTCTTCGGAGATCGGGTGCGTGGCGTCTCTCAAGCGGTCTCTCAGGATACAAGCTCGACGATCGTGGCGCTCGCCTGACCGGCCTTGGCATGAGGCGCAAGAGCGAACTCGTCGAGAGCAGTGCGCGACAGGCCCCACTGCTGTGCGATCATCTACGCGCCGATGCCCTGGTTCGGGAAGCCGGGGCCTAGAGACGCGCGTACCGCTCGCCGAGCGGCGAGTTCTTCGCCGCTGCCGAGCCCATCGGCACCCGCGACATCGACTCCACACCCCCTCTGACCGCGAGCGAATACTGGCCCGAGATGACGCCGGCGCTCGCGAGATGAATCGAGTGTTGCGAGGAGCCGCACTTGGCGGTCTACCGTGGTGCCCGGCACCGATTCCGGCCACCCCGCGGACAGCACTGCAGTGCGGGCGATGTCGAACGCCTGGTCGCCGGTCTGGGCGACACCCCGCCGGCTCACGTCGTCCACGAGTGCGGGATCGATTCGGTGCGCTCGGCGAGTGCCCCCAGCATCATCGTCGAGAGATCCCCGGGTGGATTCCAGAGAGATCCCTGCAGACTGGGACGTGGGAAGACGTCAACCACGCCTACATCGGCAGCGGTCGCCGCGACGTCGTATCCCCGGTGGTAGTGCGAGTTGGTCGAGTCGGTTTCCGCCGGGGCCTTGGAGCGCGAGACGTCGTCCTCGCCCCGCTACTCTGCGACGACTGACGAGATGGCTCAAGAATGAGCTTGGACACGCTTGTGCATCTTACGATTACGCCTGATGATCTCGACGACGCCTTCGTACGCATCACACACGCGCAGGGAGAGTTCTTGCATGTCCGCCGCTTCTGGTGGCGATCGCTCAGCGAAGGGAGCATCAGTCCTCGGGATGGTTTCGCCGTCGTCCCAGTTGAAGAATCGCCACTCGTCTGTGACCAGCCGCGGATCCGGGAATGTGCTCTGGGCGTAGTAGGCGGCAAACGTAGTGAGCGCGTTCGACAGGTCTCCGACCGCCAGCCGCAGTTCGGCGGGGAAGGGCCGATCGCGCACGACTGCCACCAACGGAGCGATCTCGAGGGCACAGCGAGCGTTCCTGTCGAGCCAGGGAGTGGCGAATTCAGCCGTGCGAAGCCAGGCGATCTGTGCGTCGCTGAGAGCACCGTACATCGTCCTCAGATCTTCCCAGTCTTGGTCTTTGAGTTGTCCCACCGCTACCTTCGAGGCGTCCCTCCGTCTGCTGAGCCAGCCTTCGTCCTCAGGTTCGGGCTGTCTCCCCTTCGCCCGCCGCGGCGCGCCCCCGCCTGAGTCGCGTGTTGCACACCCTGGATGTTGAACAGGCCCGACAATTCTCCTTCATGACCCGGCTAGGGTCAGCATCGCGCCGAGCCCTTGCACGCCCCCGCCAGTGCCATATGCTTCTCCGCTCGATGAGCGATCACATCTCGACGACCGTGCGCACCGGATCGGGTAGCTGATGGACCCGTCTGGCGCCGCTGCGCTGCGGGAGTGGCTCGAGCAGCAATCGCACTGGCGGCTCGCCTCCGCGGTTCGCGAGGGACGGCTGCCGAGAAGCGACCCGGACGCGCCGGCACTACGGGAGATTCGCGAGGACGAGCGCCTGTACGAGGACACCGACGGCCCGTTCGTGAAGCGGCTCATCGACGGCATGTGGCAACGCACCGACAACGGTAGCGCGGCGGCGCCTTGACGTTCGCAAGGGCCGGTTTTGGACCGAGGTTCGACACTTCCGGTCAACTGATGAGATACGTCTGAACAGATACGCGTCCGAGGCCGCGCTCGCAGCACCCCGCCGTCTCGTTTTCGGGTTGCTCACTTCTGGCAGGGAGGTCTGACCACGGCTCGAGCCCTGCGTGACGGCCGGACCGTCTGCTTGGATGGCCCACAGTGCCGTCGTCACTCTTCAACCTCACGCGACCGTCTCGGGGCGGGACCTGCGAGATCGCATGACTGAGGGACGGCCGTGGCTGAGGCGCCCGCCGCTCCGGGGCCCGGTCGGCCTCGGCAAGTCCGCTCTTGCGTTCGCCCTCGTCGGCAGCGCATGCCTGCTCGTTCTCGAGATCGTGGCGGGAAGGCTCGTCGCGCCACGGCTTGGCGTCTCGCTCTACACGTGACGTCCGTCATCGGGGTGGTCCTTGCCGGGGTGAGCCTTGGCAACTACCTCGGCGGCCGACTGGCCGACCGCCGGCCGACGCGATCGACGTTGGGCATCGTCTACCTCGCAGGGGCGCTCGCGTCATTGCTCGTGCTGCTGACGCTCCGTTACCTGGACACGATCGACCTGCCGAACAGCGCGCCCGCGCTCCTGCAGGTGCTCTGGGTCACGACGGAGCTGTTCCTGGTGCCGTCGACGATCCTTGCAGCACCGACGCCGCTGCTCACGCGGCTGTCCCTTCATTCGGTCGAGGAGACCGGTCGGGTCGTGGGCCGGATCCAGGCTGCCGCGGCGCTCGGCAGCATCCTCGGCACGTTCATGACGGGCTTCTTCCTGATCTCGTGGTTCGGGACGCGCCACATCGTCGTCGGTATCGCTGCCGTCCCCCTCCTGCTCGCCGTCCTCGCCCGTCCTCCCTGGCTCGCGGTGCGGGTCTACGAGCTTGGGTCGCTCGCTGCTGTGATCGTCGTGGCGGGCTGGGTGTCCGACAGCGGGTGCACGCGGGAAAGCAACTACTACTGCATCCGCGTCGTCCCGGGCTCCGTCGTCCAGACCGTGCATGGCCGCCGGATGAAGATGATTCCGTCCGAGCAGTCGCTTTACCTCGACCACCTCCTGCACAGCCAGGTCGACAACCGCCGGCGGTTGCGGCTCCTCTACGACTACGAGCACGACTACGCCCGAGTGCTGAACAAGCTTTATCGGCCTCGCGACACGATCAACTCGTTCTTCATCGGCGGAGGCGGTTATTCGTTCCCGCGCTATCTTATGGCGAGGTATGGCGGCAAGGTCACGGTGGCCGAGATCGACCCCGCCGTGACGGCCGTCTCACGTCAGTATCTCGGGCTCCGTCCGTCGCCGCGGTTGACCACGGTCACGGGTGACGCCAGGCGCGAGCTGCAGGCCCAACCTGACTCGCGGAAGTTCGACGCCGTCTTCGGTGACGCGTTCGACGATCTCAGTGTGCCCTACCACCTGACGACGCGAGAGTTCCACCAGGACGTTGCCAGGCACTTGCGGTCGGACGGCATCTACCTCCTCAACATCGTCGACGGCGAGAACCACGACTTCATGCGCTCGGAGCTCCGGACACTGCGCCTGACGTTCCCCTACGTCGCACTCATTCCCGCACAAGGAACATGGCCGCCCGTCGCGACGCGGAGCACGTACGTGATCGTCGCTGCGAACGCTACTCCGAAGGCGAAGCTTGCGACCCTGCCAGCCGCGAAGCTCGACGCCTTTCTCGCACACGGGCACAGCGTCGTTCTCACCGATGATCACGCGCCCGTGGAGCAACTGCTAGCGCCCATCTTCAAGGACAGGCTCCATAACTGACCTTCGCAGAGGTCAGTGGACAGGGCTGACCGTCCCCGAGAACGCGAGCCGCTGCGCCTCGCTCGTGGAGGGATCGAACACCTCCACTTGCTGATGCTCGTCGTCCGGAAACGAGAGGAACACGACGTGCGGCCGGGATGCGCGATAGGCCGCAAGCCCTCCGCCGGGGAGTCCGCGCGAGACGGCTCCGGGCTCCTGCGCGATGGCACGGATCGAGAGGAACGCATTCGCCACCGGGTAGGTGGTGACCGTCCGGAGCAGCCGCTTGTCGCCTGTGCTCGTTCCGGGTGGCAGGTACCTGACGGTGACCCTGCCGCCGCCCACCTGCTTCAGCTCGTAGCTCCGACTCGCCTCGGGGCCTGCCCAGTAGACCAATCGGCCGAGGCCGGCGGTGAGGGTGTGGAGCCGGTCTTCGGTTACGGCGAGCGGACCGAACCGCTTTGCTCCGAGCCCGGGAGTCTTTGCCGGCACGGGCAGGTCGCGGGAGGGAGGGGCCGTCGTCGACGCCCTCGTGCCGAAGTGAGGGTTGACGATCATCAGCAGGATGGCGACCGCCGCGACGAGCATTGCGAGAATGCCGAGAGGTCGAGGGGGGTAAAGGCGGACGCGCAGGATCGGCGATTCGCGCTCCAAGCTCAACCGGCTCTTCAGTCCGAGGTGGCGACGAAAGGCGCCGGTGTCATTGCTCGGTCGACGCCGGGGCGAGGATGGACTGCCCTCATGACCGGAGAATCGCGTCGCTGCCAACCTCGGGCCGCATCGCGGTCAGAGTACACCTCAGTGCCGACGGCGGACCCGTCAAGCGTTTGGCTGAACGCCACCCGTTCGGGGCGATGTGAAGGTGCTGGCGTCGCCTCGCGCCGCGGAGGAGCGGGGAGACGCCCCGACACCTGCGGACGGTTCCTAACGACCTGAGAGCAGCCGCCCACCGTTCTGATCTGGGCGATCCAGCTCTGATGAAGAAAACCGCTAAGGTAAGCCGTGCGGGCGCTTAGCTCAGTTGGGAGAGCACCAGCTCGACAAGCTGGGGGTCACTGGTTCGAGCCCAGTAGCGCCCATGTTCGGAAGCCCCTAAACAAGGGGCTTTCGTGTTTCCGGAGTCACCAGCAGGCAGCGCCGGAAGCCCCTGCTACCACCGTGCTACCGACTTGTCGACCGAACAGCGAGCGGTACAACGGAAGAGCGTCAAGAGAGAGGGAACATGACCCTCCGCCAACCGGCCTGAGCTTCATCGGAACGGTGGCACCCATGACGCGGCCCCCAGGGGCAAACCGAAGGAGTGGAGATGAAGCGCAAAGACGACACCGACCTCGACGACGGGCTTGCATCGCTGCTCACGGGCGACATCGACGGCGAAGTCTACGAGGAACACGCCGCCACAGGCTTCCCCTACGTCGGCGAAGGGGGCGAGCAGGCTGG
>Ga0302322_100001356_pt1 | contig 19944 bp, 18 predicted proteins | sample Fen_T0_2_FD_203757 | JGI IMG/M metagenome (GOLD analysis project Ga0302322, IMG submission 203757) | Peat permafrost microbial communities from Stordalen Mire near Abisko, Sweden - Fen_T0_2 | ecosystem: Environmental > Terrestrial > Soil > Wetlands > Permafrost | place: Sweden: Abisko...
TCGTGGCGCAGACCGGCAACATGTACAACGGGCTGTGGTACCCGATCATTTTCGCCGGCATCACCTTCGTGGTCGGCATGCTGTTCGTCAAGGAAACCAAGGATGTCGACATCTATGCCAACGACTGAAGTGAACCACCCCCGAAGCGCCTTCGGCGCTCCCCCTCAAGGGGGCGCCGCCAGCGGGCGGGCCGAGCCCGTCTGCGGCGGCCGCTTGATGCCGCCGGTGCGTGCGCCGTGGGCACCGGTCTGCGCCAAGGGCAACTGACATGGACAAGCTGGCGGTTCCCCACAACCGGGTGGCGCTGGTCACCGGCGCCGGCAGCGGCATCGGCCGGGCCACCGCGCTGGCGCTGCTGGCCGATGGCTGGCAGGTGGTGCTCAGCGGGCGGCGCGTCGCGCTGCTGGAAGATTCCATCGCGCTGGCCGGCTCCGATGCCGGGCGCGCGGTGGCGATTGCCGCCGACGTCACCGACGCCGGCTCGGTGGCCGCGCTGTTCGCCGCCATCGAAAGCCGCTTCGGCCGCCTCGACCTGCTGTTCAACAACGCCGGCGTTTCCGCGCCGGCGGTGCCGATCGACGAGCTGCCGCTGGAGCACTGGCACGCCGTCGTCGACACCAACCTGACCGGCGTCTTCCTGTGCCTGCAGCAGGCCTTCGGGCTGATGAAGCGGCAGTCGCCGCGCGGCGGCCGCATCATCAACAACGGCTCGATCTCGGCCACCACACCACGGCCGCTGTCTATTGCCTACACCGCCACCAAGCACGCGGTCAGCGGCCTGACCAAGACCGCCGCGCTCGACGGCCGCGCCTTCGACATCGCGGTCGGCCAGATCGACATCGGCAACGCCGCCACCGACATGACCGAGCGCATGGCCGGCGGCGTGCTGCAGGCCGCCGGCAGCACCCGGGTCGAGGCGCGCATGGATGTGCGGCACGCCGCCGAAGCGGTGGTGCACATGGCCAGCCTGCCGCTCTCGGCCAACGTGCTGTTCATGAACGTGATGGCCACGACGATGCCGTTCGTCGGGCGCGGCTGATCGACGCCCTCTGTTCAGGGGATGGACGCCGCGCCCTTCATGTGTCAAGTTAAAGGCGCAGTGCATCTTCAATTCCACGACAACTTTGGAAGGAATCGCACATGTTCTCCGCACCAAGACTGGCTGCGCTGTCCGTTGGCGCCGCGCTCGTCTTTGCATTCGCTGCGCCGGCGGCGCACGCCACCGTCTATACCTTCTCGCAAGGCGGCTACACCGGCGGAGGCACGATTAGTGGCACCTTCACCGGCAGCGACCTCAATGCCGACGGCCAGATCGTCAGCTTCATGGGCGAAGTGACGGCGTTTTCGCTGAGTTTTTCCGGTGACAGCATCGTCGCCTCGTTCACGCACGGCTTGCCCGACCTGTGGGGCTTGGTGTACTACGTTGGAAGCGGCTACATCGGCGACAATTACGCGGAGGGTCTGGCCTCCAATTGGGACAGTTCCGTGGGCTTTGACTACGCCAGCGGCATGGGCCCCACCGGTGGGCTGGGTGGACGGGTCATCGACACCGCCACAAGAGCCACCTCAAGCACTCAGCAATTGATTGCGGTGGTGCCGGAACCCGGCACCTATGCGCTCTTCGCGTTGGGCGCTGCGTTTCTGGCCGGACGCAAGTTGAGCCGCCGGGCCTGAAGCCGACCGCGACCGGGCCGATTTGAGCCTTTGCGCGGGCTCAGCTCGGTCTTGCGATACGCGCGCGATTGCTGGATTCAGCGACTGCCCAGCGCCTCCCAGCGCTCCAGCGCCTGCAGCAGTTCGTCGTCGATCTGCGCGTGGCGCGACTGCAGCGCCGCCACGCGTTGCGAATCGCCGGTGTACAGCGCCGGGTCGGCCAGCTTCTCGGCCACGCTGCGCTGCTCGGCCTCCAGCGCCTCGATGCGCGCCGGCAGCGCGTCGAGTTCGCGCTGATCCTTGTAGCTCAGCTTGCGCGGCGGCGTGTTTACCGCCGGCTTGGCGGCCACCGGCGCGCTCCTGGCGGGCGCCGGCGCCGGTGCCGCGGCGGCCTGCAGCGCCAGCGTGCGCCCGCGCTGGATACGCCAGTCCTCGTAGCCGCCTTCGTACTCGCGCCACAGGCCCGGGCCTTCCCAGGCGATGGTGCTGGTGACCACGTTGTCGAGGAAGCGCCGGTCATGGCTGACCAGGAACACGGTGCCGGTGTAGGTCTGCAGCAGCTCCTCCAGCAGTTCCAGCGTGTCGATGTCGAGGTCGTTGGTCGGCTCGTCGAGCACCAGCACGTTGGCCGGCAGCGCGAACAGGCGCGCCAGCAGCACCCGGTTGCGCTCGCCGCCGCTGAGCGTTCGCACGGGCGAGTTGGCGCGCGCCGGTGAGAACAGGAAGTCGTTCAGGTAGCTCATCACGTGCTTGCGCTGGCCGCCGAACTCGACCCATTCGCTGCCCGGGCTGATGCTGTCGGCCAGCGTGGCGTCGAGGTCGAGCGTGCTGCGCATCTGGTCGAAGTACGCCACCTCGAGCCGCGTGCCCTGGCGGATCTTGCCGCTGCTCGGCTGCAGTTCGCCCAGGATCAGCTTGAGCAGCGTGGTCTTGCCGGCGCCGTTGGGGCCGATCAGGCCGACCTTGTCGCCGCGCAGGATGGTGGCGCTGAAGTGGCTGACGACGGTCTTTTCGCCGAACTTCATCGACACGTCTTTCAGCTCGGCGACGATCTTGCCGCTGGGCGTGCCGGCGTCCACCTCCAGCCGCACCTGGCCGAGCGAGTCGCGTCGCTGCTGGCGCTGGGCGCGCAGCGCCTGCAGCCGCTGCACGCGGCCGACGCTGCGCGTACGCCGCGCCTCCACGCCCTTGCGCACCCACACCTCCTCGGCCGCCAGCAGCTTGTCGGCGCGCGCGCTGGCCAGCGCCTCGTCCTTGAGCTGCTCTTCCTTCAGCAGCTCGTAGGCGCTGAAGTTGCCGGGGTAGCTGCGGATCGTGCCGCGGTCGAGCTCGACGATGCGCGTGGCCACGCCGTCGAGGAAGGCGCGGTCATGGGTGATCAGCATCACGCTGCCCTTGAAGCCGCGCAGCAGATCCTCCAGCCAGGCGATCGAATCGAGGTCGAGGTGGTTGGTCGGCTCGTCGAGCAGCAGCACGTCGGGCACCGCCACCAGCGCGCGCGCCAGCGCCACGCGCTTCTTCATGCCGCCCGAGAGCTCACTGACGATGCGGCTGCCGTCCAGGTGCAGTTGCGCCAGCGTCGTGTCCACGCGCTGCTCCCAGGTCCAGGCGTCGAGGTGCTCGATCTGCGTCTGCAGCGCGTCCAGGTCGGTGCCCTCGGCATGCTCCTCGTACTGCTGGCGCAGGCTGCGCGCCTCGGCCACGCCCTCGGCCACGGTCTCGAAGACGCTGGCGGCGGCGTCGAACTCGGGCTCCTGCGGCACGTAGCGGATGCGCAGGCCCTGCGTGAGCTGCAGCAGCCCGTCGTCGAGCTTCTCCAGCCCGGCCAGCACCTTCAGCAGCGAGGACTTGCCGGCGCCGTTGCGGCCGATCAGGCCCAGCCGTTCGCCGGTTTCGAGCGAGAAGCCGGCGCCGTCGAGCAGCGCGACGTGGCCGTAGGCGAGATGGGAGTCGGAAAGCGAAAGGATGGCCATGGCTGCATTGTCGGTGACGGCTGGTGGACACTGGCGGATCCAGGAGGAACCATGACCCGAACCGCGCTCGAACCCCGCCGCTGGCTGCCGCCGGCCGTCGATGCCCACGGCCTGCAGATCGCCGCCGACCTGGCCGCGCTCAGCGCCGCCGGCCTGCAGCAGCGCCTGAACGCTCTGGTGCAGGAGAACCACCGCCTGCACGACGAGGAGGCCTTCAACCTCAACCCGGCCAGCAACCGCATGAACCCGCGCGCCGAGGCGTTGCTGGCCGTCGGCCTGGGCACGAGAGCCTCGCTGGGCCACGCCGGCGACAAGTACGAAACCGGGCTGGACGCCATCGAGCAGATCGAGGTGATGGCCGCCGAGCTGGCGGCGCAGGTCTTCCACGCCGGCTACGCCGAGGTGCGCGTGCCTTCGGGCGCGCTGGCCAACCTGTACGTCTTCATGGCGAGCTGCCGGCCGGGCGACGCCATCATCGCGCCGCCGCCGGCCATCGGCGGGCATGTCACGCACCACACGGCAGGCGCGGCCGGCCTCTACGGCATCGTCACCCACGCCGCGCCGGTGGACGCGGCGAACTACACCGTCGATGTGCCCGCGCTGCGCGGACTGGCGCAGCGGGTGAAGCCGAAGCTGATCACCCTCGGCGGCAGCCTGAACCTTTTCGAGCACCCGGTGGCCGCGGTGCGCGAGATCTGCGACGAGGTCGGCGCGCGGCTGATGTTCGACGCCGCGCACCTCTCGGGCATGGTGGCCGGCGGCGCCTGGCGCAACCCGCTAGCCCTGGGCGCGCACGCCATCACGATGAGCACCTACAAGAGCCTGGGCGGCCCGCCTGGCGGCCTGATCGTGACGCGCGACGCCGCCCTGGCCGAGCAACTCGACGCCATCGCCTACCCCGGCCTGACCGCCAACAGCGACGCCGGCCGCACGGCCGCGCTGGCCTGCACGCTGATCGACTGGACCGTGCACGGCCCGGCCTACGGCCGCGCGATGGTCGAGACCGCGCAGGCGCTGGCGCGCGAGCTGGCCGCGCTGGGGCTGCCGGTGCACGCCATCGAACGCGGCGGCACCACCTCGCACCAGCTCGCGCTGCAGGCGGCGACGCTCGGCGGCGGGCAGGTGGCGGCAAAGCGGCTGGGCGCGGCCGGGCTGCTTTGCTGCGGCATCGGGTTGCCGATCGACGAGGTTCGCGGTGACCTCAACGGCCTGCGCCTGGGCACGCCCGAGATCGTGCGCCTGGGCCTGACGCCGGCCGACATGCCGCGGCTGGCCGGGTTGATCGCGCGTGGGCTGGCGGGGGCGGACCCGGTCGGACTGCGCGCCGAGGTGGCGGGCTGGCGGCGCGCGCTGGGGCCACTGGCCTACGTGCTTTGACACCGATCTGCTATCAATTGCACAAGAAGTGCGTGTTCGCGGTCGGCCAAGACCTGACGGTCACGACCGGCCGGTCTGGGGCATACCGATGCCGCCAGCAGAGGGTCTCAGAATGCGCCAGTGGCGAACACCTGCAGGCCACTGTAGCCGGACTTGAGGCGGCCGTCGAAGTTGTCCTTGGTGATCTTGACATTGGCCGTGAACCCGTTGACGCCAAGTCCGACGCCGAAGTTGCGGTTGTACATCCAGGTGGCCGCCGCGCGCCAATCCGTCCACTGGCCGTCGTAGTTGTCGTACTTCATCTTGAAGACCGAGGCGCCGGCGTCCACGTACCACTGCGGCGCCACCACCCAGCCGCCGCGCAGGCCGATCAGCGGCAAAGGCGCGGCCACGCTGTTGCTGGAAACGGCCCCGCTATCGTTGGTGGTGCTGCCATCGGGATGCGTGACGGTAGCCTGGCCCGACAGTCCCAGTTTCGTTTTGGAGTAGTGCACGCCCAGGCTGGCCGCCACCTCGTAGGTCGGCGTGCGCATGAAGGCGTATTCGTACGACAGCGCCGTGGTCTGCTGCCTGAAGTCGAGGGTCGCGCTGGTGCCTTTGTTGAAGGTGTAGTCGCCCCATTCAAGGTCGTTGGCAAGCGTCTTGGTCCGGCTGTTCGCGTTGTCGAAGTACATCAGGCGCAGGTGATGTGCCGGCGTGATGCGCCACAAGCCGTCGAAACGCCAGCGCGTGGCATCCCGCGACTTGCCGAAGGTGTCGTCGAAGTTGACCTCGGGATTTGTGGCCACGCTGCCGTTGAAGTTGGCCTTCAGGCTGCTGTTGACGATGAAGGTCCCCAGGCTGGCGACGAAGGAGTCGTCGAGCAACGCCTGGGCCGGCGACTGCGCTTGCGCCAGGCCACACGCCAGCATTCCACAAATGGCCAAAGGTCCGAACTTCCATGTGCAGTTCGAGGTCATCTCTTGCTCTCCTTGGTTGATCGAAAAGTCCGCACAGTCGGCACGGCCGCTCGATGAATGCTTGGCGGTGGGTACCGGTCGTCCATCACCAGCGGAACGTCGCGCCGACCATAGGCCCGCTGAACCGGACGCTCTGGATCGCCTTGCCCGACTTCATGTCGTAGTCGAGGTAGCGGTAGAGCGCGCTGAGTTCGCCCCACTTGAATGCATAGCCGACGCCAGCCGCCGCCTGCCAGGTCCTCTGCGACTGGCCAGCGCCGACGTCGAGGTAGAACGGCAGCGACCATTCGCGCCGGTCGCCGAAGGCGTAGCGGCCCTTGAGGCCGACGATGCCGTCCCAGACCGTCTGGCTGACCTCGCTGGCGCCGCTGCGGCTGGTGGGCGGGAGCGGGCCGAGGCTGCCGGCGATGTTCCAATCCAGGCGCTCCTTGAGGTCGAGCATGCGCGCGCCGCCGATGGCGTCCACCGTCCACCCCGCGTCGGACGCCACCCGGAACTCGCCAGCCAGCGTCCACACCCAGCCCTTGAGATCCAGACCGAGGTCGGCCGTGGTGTCGGCAGGAATCCCGATGCCGCCGATCGTGAAGTCGCGGCTGGAGGTCTTGGTGTTGCCGAGGTCGAGGTAGATGACGTCGGTGAACAGGCCCCAGCGGCCGTTGTGCGCGTCCAGCGAGCCCATGAAGGTCATCTTCAGGCTGTCCAGGATCTGCTCGGTGCTGACGTCGATGGGCGTGCCTGAACCGGTCGGGAAAGAGGTCTTGCCGCTGAGACTCGGAAGGTAGGCGTAAATGGTGGCCGAGGTCCGCCAGGCCCCCGAGTCCTGGGCCGTCGCGGCGGCGGGCGCGAGCAAGGTGCCCGCGAGAAGAAAGCTGGCCTCGAAAAGCCGGTTGCGAATGCTCATTCTGGACCTTTGAGAAGTTGCGATCGAGCGCGCATGGCGTGCCACGCGCGCTCCCGGGTCACTTGACCGTGTACCCACGACCTTCCATGCACGCGCCATAGGCCTTGTAGAAGCCGGCCATGGCCTGTTGTTGCTGCTGCGCGGTCTTCTGCTGCGCCGCCTGCGCGGCCTCTTGTTGCTTCTTCTGGGCGCGCGGTCCCCCGGCGGGTGCCGGCGCAGACGCGGGCACCGCCGCCGCCAAGGCTGCCGGGTCAACGCCAGAGTTGCCCTTGGCCCACGTGTAGCACTCGCCATCGTCCTTTTGCTGTTGGGCTGCGCTTTGCTCCTTGGCCGGATAGACGACCGGCTTCTGCGCCTGCGCCACTCCGCTTAGCGCGAGAGCAATGATGGTCCATGACACTTGGTTGAGCTTGAACATGACGATGTTCCTTTCGGTTGGATATGTGACCTTGGCGAGGGCTGGAGTGGACTCATCGCCCTGAGACGCCGCTCCGACCAGCAGATAGACCGGCAGCGCGGACCACACCAGCGGCGCGATGCTCGTGAGGGTCTCGAGCAAGGGCCATGACAACGAACAGGTTGGTCACGATCGGAGCCCCCTCTCGTCTGCCTGAACGGTCGTCGTGAAGCTCGACACCGCCGCGCCGGCCATCAGCAGCGACGGGCCGAGGGGGTATCCGGCGGCGCCTCGGCGTCTCGGCTCGACGGTCTTGTCCTTGTTCAATCTGAACTCCCACTACTTCTTCGTGCAGCCTTGCTGGTTCTGCCCTTTGGCGCAGACGGTGCCGTTCGGTCCCTCGACCGCGGCATTTCCGTTCTTGGACTTGGCATGGCTGCCCCGGCTGGTCTGGGTGCTGGTTACGCCGTTCTGACTCGTCGTGGCGACCGCCGCGTTGCCCGTCTTGGAGTTGTAGGCGGCCTTCGACCCGTTGCCGCCTTGAGTGGTGGCCACGCCGTTCGATGGCTTCTGCGCGGTCGCGACGTTGCCGGTGTTGGGGTTGACCGCCACCGCCTGCTGCCCATTGCTGCAGACCATCTGGCCGCGGGCGTCCTTGACACAGTTCTCCGCGGCCAAGGCGGGGCCGGCCAGCAGCAACGAGGCAACAAGCAATGTGAGCTTCATGACTGTCTCCTTCATCGACGAGTGTTCGATCATTGAGTGAGGGCGCCCGGCGGACCGGGCGGCGCGCCGCGGGATGCGCGTCTCGGCGCGACCGTGCGCGCTCACGGTTTCACCTGCGTCCAAGTGCTGTCGGGGTTGTAGCGAGACATCTTTGCCGCAGCCGATGCGGTGCTCGTGCCCAGGTTCTTCTCGTAGACCAGGCCGTCCTGGTTGACGATGAAAGTCATGAATCCGGAGACACCGTACTTCGCCGGATAAGCGACGACCGCATAGCCGCCGATCAATTGCCCCTTTACGAGGAACTCGCGTGCGCTGCCGGGGGCGTCCATGCCCTGCGCGGTAAGGATCCGGTACTGGTAGCCGTGGAAGGGCTGGGGCGCGACCGAGGCCTTGCGCGTATAGCCTTGCGCCGCCGCCAGCGCCGCCAACGCTTCGAGGGGACTCGCGGCCTGCGCGGGGCTCGCGGGCCAGTACAGGCCATCCTTCTTGCCGTCGCTCGAGACAAGCTTCCGCGCGTAGTCGGCAACGCCGTTGCCGTCCGGATCGGTCGCCGCGTACTTGCGTTGCGCCTCGACCACCTCGAGCAGTGTCCTGATCGTGTCCAGTTCGTTGCGGCCGATGCGACGGTTGGCCACCTCCTCGCGTCCGGCCTTGGCATCGAACATCCAGCGCCCGCCCTGGTTGACGATCGGCGCGGCGAAGGGCCAGGCGTCGGCACCGACGGCGAGGATGAACCGGTCGGCGCCCTGTGCTTCGAGAGCGTGCTTCTCGTCGTAGGCGGCGAGGAAGAACTGCCGCTCCTCATTGTCCTGGACGGCGTCGCCGGACTTGATCCAGGCTTCTGAACCGGGACCGGCGAGTGCGACGAGCGCCTTCGTATCGCCCCTGCGGAGTGCATCGACGAGGCCCTTCACGGCCTCCTCGGGCGAGGCGAAGCTGCGTTGCGAGTTGGCATGCGCCGGCTTTGCCGTTGCTGCCTTGAGGCTTGCGGGCGCCTGCGCAGCGGCTGGCGCCAGCGCCAACGCGGCGAGGGACAGCGTGACGGCGAGGGTCAATCGATGGGCGATCTTCATCATGTTCGTTCTCCGGGTGCGTTCGGGGGGTCAGCGATGCCGTCCGCCGCCACCACCACCGCCACTGGCTGATGCGCGGCTAGCACCGCCGCGCGCGCTCGCCTCCCGTGTGGCGGCACCGGCACCCGTGCCAGCGCCCGAGAATCCACCGCCACTCTGAAACGACGACGCCGACATGGTCGAGGTGCTGCCAGCGCCGGCACCCGCGCCCTTGGCGGCTTGCGCCTGACCCTGCATCGAACTCTGGCTCACACCCTGCGCCTGGGCCTGGCTCTGGACAGAACTCTTGCTCATGCCTTGCGCCTGGGCCTGGCTCTGCACCGAGCTCTTGGTCACACCCTGCGCCTGGGCCTGGCCCTGGACCGAATTCACCTGCGCCTGGTTCACCGTGGTCTTGTTGACGCTGTTGTAGGTCGAACTCGTGATGCTTGTCTTGTTGTAACTGTTGTACTGGTTGACGTTGACGGTCACGCTGTTGCCGTGCCAGTTGGTGCCGCCCCAGATCGCAGCGCCCACGACGACGCCGGTCGCGAATGCGACGCCCGGTGGGTACACGTAGGCCGGCGGGTACATGTAGTAGGGTGGCGCCGGGTACCACCAGGTGCCGTAGATCGTGTACGGGTTGTAGGTGGGCACGTAGACCACGGTGGGCTGGGCGGGTTCGATGATGTAGATGGTCTGCGACCCCGAGGCCTCGGTCTTCACCACCTGCTGCTGCGTGGACTTGAGGTTCCCGGCGGCGTACGCCTTGGCGCGCAAGGCCTGCACTGTCTTCATGACGTCGGCCTGCTGTGCGTTGAAGGCCTCGCCCAGCTTCTGTGTCCAGTCGAGCTTCTCGTCCATCTGCTTGAGCACCTGCGGCACGGCGGTCAGCGACTTCACCGCCGGATCCCAGGGCTGATTGAGCATCGCGGCTTCCAGCGCCTTGTCCTTGACCGAGGGGTTCGCCTTCGACCAGCGCGCGGCTTCGACGATCTGCAAGGGAAAGGTCGACGCCATCAGCACCTGTGCGACCAGCGCGTCGGGGTACAGGGCAATCGGCGCCAGCAGCTGGTCGAGGTCCTGCTGCGAGAACTTGTGGCTCGCGGACGGCGCGGCCGGTGCCGGGCCGGGCGCTTGCTGCGCGTGCAATCCGGGCGATGCAAGCGCGGTGACGAGAAACGGCACGATCACCGCCCGCGCAAGGTCGAAACGACATTTCTTCATGAACAATCCTTGCTGTATGGGGTCATCGGTGCCGAACCTCAGAAGGTCGCGAGCCGCTGGATGAGCCAGAACGACGAAACGCCGCCGATCGCGTAGGGCGCCACGCGCCAGGCCCATGCAGGTGGCGGCGGCGCCGCATTTCGCGTCACTTGCCGCCCGGCGGCGATGACGGCCAGCACGCAGGCAATGAAGATGAGTTGCCCGACTTCGACGCCCACGTTGAAGCTGAACAGCGCGAGTGGAATGTCGAGTTGCGGCAGGCCGATCTGCGACAACGCACCGGCGAACCCGAACCCGTGCAACAGGCCGAAGATGAATGCGACCACCCAAGGCGCGCGTTCGGTCAGCCCCGGTCGGCCTTGCCGGCTGTGCACGATCTCTGCCGCGACGAAGACGATGCTCAACGCAATAACAGCCTCGACCGGCGCGGGCGGCACACGGACAATGCCGAGAGCCGCAAGGCTGAGCGTGATGCTGTGCGCGGCAGTGAAAGCGGTCACGGTCTTGACCAGGCGCCATGAGCCGGCCGGGCTGCCGTGGACCCGTAGGGGCCACATCCGTGGCCCCGGGCGAATACCGGAGGGCGCAGCGCGAAGTTCCACCGGAGAGCCGCGGGTGATGATCATCAACGCGAGAACGAACAGCAGGTGATCGGTGCCGGAAAGGATGTGTTCCACGCCCAGCGGCAGGTAGCTGCGCAGGACCTGCAGCTTGCTGGGTGTGCCTTCGACGACGAACGAAGGTGCAGAGGGCGTGAGGCGGGTGAGTTGCGTGCTGCCGTCGAGCCGCTCCAGGCGCACGAGCACGTCGATCGCGGTGCCGCGCAGTCCGTCGATCAGGACGGTGCCGCCAGTCAGTCCGCCGGCGCGGGTGACGGCCCAGCGCTCGATGAAGGCGCGCTCGAAGAAGGCGCCGAGTGGCTCGGATAGGTTGACGGTGCCTGGCGGAAATGCCACGCTGACGCCGAGCCGCTTCTCGTCGCCCAGTGCGGGGACCTTCCAGAGCACGTCGTAGCTTTCAGGGCCCGTCTGACGCAATTCGAGGTACGCCGGACGCACCTCGTGCGCCCAAGCACCTGCCGATAGGCCCAACAGGCACAGCAACAACAGAGCCAGGCGCCGCATCACCGCGCCGCCACCGGTACTGCCACCTCGGACGCCGCCGACGGCGCCTCGATGATCACTTGATACTTGCTCAGCAAGGTCTGACGGAATTTGCCGGATGCCTCGCGCTGTTGGGCTTGCATCCACTCGCGGCGCACGGCCTCGCGCACCGCTTCAAGCCGTGCTGGGCCGCCCTCGTTGCGCGCTGACAGCAACACGAGATGCACGCCGTACCCCGACTCGACCGGCCCCTGCCATCGGCCGGGGGCGAGCTTGCCCAGTGCGGCAGCGAACCTCTCGCCGAACAGGCTTCCCACCGCGCGGGATGAGGTTTTGTCGAACACAGGGTCCAGCGGAATGGAGTCACCGGAATCGGCGAAGCGGGCCTCGCCGCCTGCCTGATTCAACCCGGCCAGCAGGCGCTCGGCGTCGCGCGCCAGATTCGCGCCGCGTTGCTGCGGATTCAGGAAGACCTGCCGGAACGAGAAGCGCGGCTCCGTGCTGAACTGCGCCGCATGCGCAGTCAAGTAGGCCTGCAGGTCCGCCTCGCTCGGCTCCGCCGGCGCGGCAAGGCCTTCGGAAACGAACTCCATCTTCTGCCGCAATCGGCGGCGGATGATGAGGTCGTCCTGGTCCAGGCCCAGCGCCTGCGCCTCGCGAACATAGGTTTCCTCCTGCACCCGGTCTCGGATCAGGCCCTCCAGTTCCTCTCGGGTGGGCGCGCGTTGCCAGGTACGGGCGTAGCCCTCGGTCAGGGACGCGATCTGGCCTTGCGTGACGACGATCCGCTCCCGATCCGGGTTGATGCCCTTGGTGAGCAGACCGTAGGCGACAAAGATGCCCGCCCCCAACAGGAGGAAATGCAGCAGCGGCTCGGAGAGGAGGCGTTTCATGTGAGTTGACGAAGGGCAGGCATGGAGCTGATGGGCGCTGTCAGCGATCGTCCTTGACGATCCGCTCGGCGACCCAGGACGCGAGGGCGGAGACGCTGAGTTGCGGCCCCGCGATCGGCACGGTCGGGAACACCGAGGCGTCGGCGACATAGAGGCCAGGATGGCCGAACACCTCGCCCCTGAAGTCGACGACGCCGCGGCTGGCGTCGGTCGCCATGCGGCAACCGCCGACGGGATGAAAGCTGATCCACGGGCGCACGCGGCGTTTCGGATCGGCTTTGCGAACGCGCCCCTTCCAGCCATGGGCCTGCGCGATGCGGTCAAGTGAGGTCTGGATTCGTGCGACCACGGCTTGCGGCTCGTGACGCACGACGATGCCGCGACCCTTCCAGCTCACCCGTGCGTCCATCGAGTCCGGCCCGAAGCCTAAGAAGGCGAGCGTGCGCCGTCCCTGGAGACGGCGCAGCAGCCAGCTTCCGGGGATCAAGGGGCCCGTGGCGCCGAGAATCTGATGATCGAACCCGATGCCGGGCCCAGGCACCCTTATCTGCGTGTCCATGATGTGACCATTGACCGCCTCGGGGCCGTTGTCCTGGGGAAGTCGATAGAACGCGACATGATCCCCGGCCATGGAGAAGTGCTGGCCGAGGCCGGGAATCGTGCCGAGGCCGCCTGCGGCCGTCGAGCGCAGCAAGATCTTCAAGGTGTTCAGGCCGCCTGCGGCCATGACCACCCGCGGCGCGCGCAGCACGGCGTCACGCTTCTGGTGCCCATCGAAGACCCGCACTTCGTAGCCCCCCGGTACCGCCGCCACCGTCTGCACCGTGCACAGATCGCGGACCACCGCCCCGGCGCTGACGGCGCTGGGTATCAGGTTCTGGTCGAAGCTCAACTTGGCACCGACGTTGCAGCTGAACATGCAGCGGTTGCACTGCGTGCACGGCGGTTTGGAGACCGGGTCGTCGCTCTGCCAACGGATCGCCTGAGGCGTCGCCCCGATCTCCCACCCTTGCCGCTCGGCGAGCGCCTTCAACGTGGCGAGCTTGCGCTGATCCTGTGGCCCGCACGAGACCTGAAGCGCGCGCTCGATCCGCAGGTAGTGGGGGTCGAGTTCGGCGGCGGTCAATTCGGGCGGCAGCGCGTCGAAGAATTGTGGCGCCGGACGGTGCAGGTAAGCGCCACTCACCAGCGAGTTGCCGCCTACACCCGCTGCGTTCACTACGAAGGTACCCCCATGCAGCGAAGCTTCGATCAGGCCGCGGCTCGACAAGGGGATGCTGAGGCTGCGCCCGAAGCCGGAGAAATTCAAGTTGGCGAGCGCCGCTACGAGCTGCGGTAAGGTCTCGGGCAGCGGGCGATGCCCCCCAAACGAACCCCACCAAGTTCCCCGCTCCAGGATGGCCACCTTGAGCCCCGCACGCGCCAGCGACTCCGCCGCGCTCGCTCCACCGTAGCCGCTGCCGACGACGATGGCGTCGCAGTCGTGGGGACCGCTCACAGACTCACGGCCTCGCGCCTGCCGCGAGTCGGATGCCAGTACCACAGCACCGCGCTGACGGCGAGTTGCAGCGGGATATCCGCCCACAGGTGCGCATGCTCGTTCGGGTAGATGAAGGCCTGGAACACCATCAGCACGGCGTGCAATCCGTTGGCGAAGATGCCCCAATCGAAGAGCGATGCCGCAGCAACGGGATCCTTCGCACCGCGGATCAGCAGGATCGCCCACCCGATGTAGAGCGAGAGGATCATGAACAAGTACGGGTGCGCGCCATCGAGCGGCGACGCCGGGTGGGGCGGGCCACAAAGGGGAAATCCCGGCGGCGCCTCGCCCCACATGAATCCGGGGGCGTAGCCAAGGACTGCGATGGGCATCCCGAGCACAATTCCCCACCCCGTCAGTCGCATTACGAGGGCCGATCCCCGCAACTGCCGGTTCATCTCGGTCATGTAGAGTCCCCTGCAGTCGACTTACGGCGTGTACCAGACCGGCGACGTGTAGGCACGGTCAGTGACGATCATCGGCACGTAGTCGGCCATCTTGATGCCGAAGCGCTTCTGGTCGTAGGCGGTCCAGCGCGGCGACGGGATCTGGATCACGCGCACGTAGTAGAACGCGCGCTGCGCAGCGTCGAAGGTCGGGTCCCGCCAGTAGGCCGAGAGCAGCGGGGCGCCGATGGTGTTCGTGTAGCTCGCGTTCGCCACGTCCACCGTGTTGCCCACCGGTGTCTTGCAGCGACCATCGGAGCCGATCTTGCGCCCGCCGGACACCGCCACGTCGAAGATGCGCTCCTGCGTCTTGCCGTCCTTGCCGAGCCAGCCCTTGATGACCTGGATGCGGTCGAGGTTGGGGCCGTCAGGATCGCGCATCGCGTAGACCATGAACACGGGTCGCTTGCCGGCCGGCGCCCTGTTCAAATTGCCGCCCATCGGCACGCCGTGAGCGTAGCCGTTGGCGACGAAATCAGCGCGATCACGGTCGGCCGGAGCGAAGTCATAGCCCGCGAACAGCCGAACGACCGGCCGGTCGCCGGTGGTGGCGTAGACCTCCTTGCGCTTGAGCGCGTCCCAGATCGCCTCGCGCGTGTTCTCGCGCGCCCACACGCCACCCAGGCCTGCCGCTTGTTCACCCCAGACCGAAACCAAGGGCTCTCCTTCCGGCTTGCCGTGGACCGTGGCGAGCGGGGTCTTCCATCGATCGGGTGACGGCAATCCGTTGGCAAACTCGCCGAAGAAGTTGTCTTCTGTCGAGGTCACCACGCCGACGTGGGCATCGCTGCCGCCGATCAGGCCGGACTGGTAGGGATTGGCGCCGAGCTTGGCCCCCAGTTCCAGCCCGCGCTTGAGCGCCGAGCGGACGTAGTTGCCACCCAGCACACTGTTCTTGGCAGGCTCCATCTTGCTGAAGTCGACGTTCCACCAGCGCTCGAAATCGGCGAACTCGTCGTTCGGCGAGAGATAGGGATGGGTCTCGCTGTCACCCTTGATCTGGGTCGCCTCGAACAGCGGCTCGTGGCTGGCGCGCGCCTCGGCGTAGGCGCGGTCCATCGGCTTGCCGTCGAAGGTCTCGGCGCTGTACATGAGGCCGTTGCTCATGTTGCCGTTGTGCGGGATGGCGAGCACCTGGCCGCCGGTCTTCTTCGCGTAGGCGTCCATGTACTCCCAGAGCTTTGCCGGGTCCGAGCTGTCGAAGGCCGAGAAGGGCAGGATCTGGTTGACGCGGTCCGCGCCGTCCCGGAAGATGACCGTGCGATGCAGGTTGTTGCCGCCGGGCGCACTGGTCCACTCGAAGCCGTGCAGCGTGGTGAACACACCCGGCTCGTTCCACTTCTCGGCGGCCGCGGTGGCCTGCGTCCAGGCCGCGCCTGCGAGCTTGTCGCTCTTGAAGACCGGCTTGCCGGTCTGCATGGAGATGACCGCTTCGATGGCAGCCTTGACGCCCTCCTGTGGGCTGGCCTTGGACATCTCGTACCAGCGCTTGCCCTGTGGGTTTTCGAGCAGTTCGGGGCTGCCGGTGCGAATCTGATCGGCGATGCCCAGGTACTCGGCGTGGTCGGTGACCGAGACCCAGTCCAGCGGCCGGTCCTGCTTGAAGCGCTGGCCGTTGTCCATCACGACTTCGCCGCCTCGGGCGACCTTGAGCAGGTCATCGGGGCCGAGCGTGATCCCGAACATGCCTGCGTCGAAGGAGAAGCCGGTGTGGACGTGCGCAACACCCCAGAACACACGCGTGGGAAGCTTCTGGTCCGGATAGGGTGAATAGGCAACCTTGGCTGCGGGCTTGCTGGCGGCGGCCCCGGGTTTGCTCTCCTGCCCGGTGGCGACCTGGCCGACACCGCCGATCAAAATCGCCACGGCGCCAGCGGTCAGACTCGAAATCACTGAGCGATTCAAACGGTGGATTCCTCTCATGGCCGTACCTCTTCTGGATTGAATGACCCGCAGGCCCGGGCGCCAGCTGCCATGCGCCGACATGACTGACCGCACGCTGCTTACCGTATCCCAAGAGAGTCTCGCGATCTATTGCACCTTCGTGCAGGTTGCAGTGGCGGTTCTCAGGAGGTACTGCTTCGCCGGATAGACTGCGGGAAACAGGTCTGGCGCTCCCAGGCGAGCAGGTTCCATGAGTCTCGTTACCATCATTTGGTCCATGTTCGCCGCGGTCTGCCTGACGCTCGCCGCCGTGCATCTGCCGGTGTGGTGGATCAACCGCGAAGCGCGCGCCAGCCTGGCCTTTTCAGTGACCACGATTTCCACGGCCGCGTTCGCGATCTGCGAGTTGTGGATGCTGCAGGCTCGCACGCCGGGCGAGTACGCCACCGCGCTGAAGTGGGCGCAGATTCCGATCACGATCACGGTGGTCGGGTGCGTCGGGTTCGTCCACTTCTATCTCGACGCCGGCCGACCGTGGCTGGCCTTCGGTGCCATCGCCTTGCGCGCGGCCGCATTGCCGCTCAACTTCGTGACGGGGCAGAACCTCAACTACCGCGAGATCTCGGCCTTGCGTCGCATCCCGTTCATCGGCGAACCCGTGTCCGTCGCGGTGGGTGTGCCCAACCCGTGGATGGCGGTCGGCCAGGCTGGCATGCTTCTGCTGATCGGGTTCGTCGTCGACGCGAGTGTGACGGCCTGGCGGCGTGGCGATCACCGCGCCGCCCTCAGCGTCGGCGGCAGCATCGCGTTCTTCCTGATCACGGGCGTCAGTTGGGGCATGGCAGTGTTCTGGGGCCTCGTCGAAGTGCCGGTGACGGTCAGCCTGTTCTACCTTGGCGTGATTGCCGTGATGGGCTATGCGATGAGCCTCGACCTCTTGCGCGCCAAACAACTCGTGCTCGAGTTGCGCGAAAGGGATCAGCAGGCCTCGCTGGCAGCTGACGCGGCAAGTCTGGGCATGTGGGCGCGCGATGCTGTGCTGGGCACCCTCTGGGCGAGCGACAAATGGCGAACCTTGTTCGGCTTCACGCGCGACGAGCCGGTGAGCATGGATCAGTTGCTGAAAAGAATTCACCCCGACGACCGCACATTGTTCCAGGAGCGAATGGCGCAAGCGACCGCGGACAGGGGCGAATACCACTTCGAGTACCGGCTGCTGCTGCCGGACGGTCGCACGCGCTGGATTGCTTCTCAGGGCAAGGTGGAGTTCGACGCCAGGCGCCGGCCAGTTCGAACGCGCGGCGCATCGGTTGACATCACCGAGCGCAAGAGCGTCGAGCAGGAGATGCTGCGTTTGCAGCAAGAAATAGCTCACGTCGGGCGGGTCTCGGTGATGGGGCAGCTTGCCACGACCTTGGCGCACGAGATCAATCAGCCGCTTGGCGCGATCCTGCGCAATGCCGAGGCGGCGGCGCTCTTCATGCAGGGCCCTGATCCCGACCTTGCCGAAGTCAGCGCCATCCTGGAGGACATCCGTCAGGATGATCAGCGCGCAGGCGCCATCATCGACAGGATGCGGACGATGCTCAGGCGCGGGGAGATCGAGATGATCCCGCTCGAAGTCGGGCCGATTCTGCGCGATGCAGCGACGCTGCTGCGGCCGGACGCAGCAGCCCGACGCGTGCGACTCGTGCTCGACATACCCGACGGCATGCCGCCGGTGCTCGGCGATCGAGTGCAACTCCAGCAGGTGCTGCTCAACCTGATCCTGAATGCCCTGGACGCGCTCGAAGACGTCGGTGGGGAATACAGGACTGTCAGCATTGCCACGCGCCGCGAGACGGATCAGGTCGTCGAGATCAGCGTGGCCGACACCGGCCATGGCATTGCGCCCGATCAGATCGACCGCATCTTCGAGCCGTTCTTCAGTACCAAGTCAAGGGGCCTCGGCATGGGCCTCTCGATCTCGCGCACCGTCATCGAGGCGCATGGCGGCCGACTGTGGGCGGAGAACAACGGCGACGGCGGGGCCACGCTTCGCATGACCCTGCCCGTCGCGGCGTCGGCCGAGCAAGGCGAGCGATTTGTTGGGTGATGGAGATGACCGAACCGACCGTCCACGTCGTCGATGATGATGCGTCCTTTCTGGTGGCCATGGCGCGGCTGCTGCGCGCCAGTGGCCATGCCGTCAAGACGTACGCATCGGCCGACGAGTTTCTTGCCCAGCGCAGCACCGACCAGCCCGGTTGCTTGGTGGTCGATCTCAGGATGCCCGAGGTCGATGGCTTGGACCTGCAGGCTGCGCTGGCGCGATCGAGCAACCCCTTGCCGGTGCTCTTTCTCACGGGCCATGCCGATACCGTGTCGACGGTGCAGGCGATGCGTGGCGGGGCAGAAGACTTTCTCGAAAAGCGCGCCCCGAAAGAGGCGCTGCTCGACGCGGTGCAACGCGCGCTGGTCCGCGATGCGGCCGAACGCCAGGCACGGACTCGCCGGCAGGAGCTGCGCAGCCGCTTCGACACGATCTCCACCCGCGAGCGGGAGGTGCTCGGCCTCGTCCTGCAGGGCAGGCTCAACAAGCAGATCGCGGACGCGCTCGGCATCGTGGAGCGCACGGTGAAGGTGCACCGCAAGGCGATCATGACGAAGCTGGGCGTTCGTTCGGTCGCCGCGCTGATCCAGCTGACGCAGGAGGCGGGTGTGCCGATGCCGCCCGCGGCATCCTTCCCCTAGGTGCAGTAGACGAGTGGCCGCCAGTTGAGCACATTGCCGCATCGGACCACGATGAGCAGCGCCTCCCACACCTACGTCGCCGTTGTCGACGACGATCCGAGCGTCTGTCGCTCGGTCGCCCGGCTGCTGCGCGCGGCGGGCATGCAGCCCATCACCTACGATTCGGCGGAAGCATTCCTTGCCGATACGAAGCACCCCCGGTTCGATACCGTGGTGCTCGATGTCCAGCTTGGAGGCATGTCGGGAATCGAGCTTGGACGCCTGCTGGCGAAGGAGCAGGTGCCGGTCGTCTACATCACCGCGCACGACGATCCCGAAACGCGTGCCAGCGCCGAGAGCACCGGCTGTGCAGCCTATTTCCGCAAGAGCGATTCCGGTGCCGATGTGCTCGCGGTCATCCGCAGGCTGACGACGTGAATCGCGCCACCCGCGTCGTCGCCCGTCCGCTGTGCTGGGTGCTGGCGTTGTGGTGCTCTGGTGCGCAGGGTCAAGGCTTCGCGATCAAAGGTGCCCATGGGCAGCATCCGAAGCTTGGCAGCCTTCACGCCTCGATGATGCGTCCGGCGCACGCTTCCTACACGGTCGTCAGGGACGCGGACTGATGCAGCCGGTCGGCTACCGACTATCGCGCGTAGAGCATGCTGACTCGTTCCCGGATGACCGGTTCCGGGCGGTAAATTCGCTTAGCCCGGATGTTTCACCAGCCGCGCGCTGGATGACTTCGCGGGGCTGATCTCGGCGGCTCTTCAGTGTTTTCACGTTACAGCGGGCCGATTGCAGCAGCCCCATGCGTTGATCGCCGGGGTTTGCGCGTGGTTGCCCCTACCCCGGCTTGGGATGCGGGCCGTTTTGGTGTCAACGCGCCGGCCAGGCACTGGATGGGGTTCTACGGGCCGAGCGCGGCCAGCCGAGTGGCTGCCGTGGCGAACAGCTCGCGCAGCGGGTGGTGACTTGCCAGCATCACCCGCACCCGGCGCGTGTTGCGCAGGATCGCCGCGCCGATCTTGAGCAGGCGCACCCGGATCGTGGCGGCGCTGGCGCGCTCCAGCTCGGTGGCCTGCAGCGCCAGCTGGCGCAAGC
>Ga0302322_100001357_pt1 | contig 19936 bp, 15 predicted proteins | sample Fen_T0_2_FD_203757 | JGI IMG/M metagenome (GOLD analysis project Ga0302322, IMG submission 203757) | Peat permafrost microbial communities from Stordalen Mire near Abisko, Sweden - Fen_T0_2 | ecosystem: Environmental > Terrestrial > Soil > Wetlands > Permafrost | place: Sweden: Abisko...
ACGCGATCGAGCTCGTCGGGGGCGGTCCGGCAGATCCGGACGGCTCGCTGGCCGCCGCGACCGACCCGCGCAGCGCCGGCCTGCCCGCCGTCTGGTAGGGCGTCCGCCGGGGTTCTGCCGAGCCTGCGCCATATGCGATACTCCGGCGGCCGGTGGCAGGCTGCGCTCACACGAGGCCGCCACCGGCGTCGTCATCCGCGCCCCAGGGAGGCCTCCGTGACCTCGAACGTCAGCCAGAACTATCCGTACTCCAGCGAGTCCGAGGTGGAGCGCGCCGCGACCATCCAGCGCCTGCTCGGCGAGCGGCCGGACCTCGCCGGGACCCTGGCGACGGAGGCCTCACCGGTCGACGCCCAGGATCGCTGGTGGGTCTGGAAGTGCCCGACGAAGGGTTGCCCGGGCCTGCTCCACGCGGCCGGCTACGCGATCGAGAAGCACGCCGTCTTCGTCGTCTGCGACGGGACCTGCGCCAAGACCTTCCTGCGCTGAGCGCGCCGCCCATCGTGGGTGTGCCGGGCCCAGCGTCCGGGCCGCCCGCCGCCACGGGCCCAATCGACCGGCGCCGGCTGGTCACCGAGGGACTGGGGATCGTCGTCACGGCGCTCGGGTTCGGGTTCGCCTACGGGCTTGCCGCCCGCGACGCCGGCTTCACTGTCATCGACGCCATGGCGATGAGCGTGATCGCGTTTGCGGGCGCCGCCGAACTCGCCGCAGTCGGCTACGTGCTGAGCGGGATGGCGTGGCCGGCCATCCTGGTCCTGACGGCGCTCCTGAATGCGCGCCATCTCCTCTACTCCGCGACGATCCGACCCTGGCTGGCGGACCTCCCGGTGCGCCGCCGGGCCGTGATGGCGCACTTCCTCACCGACGAGGCGTTCGCGCTGTCGATGGCGCACTTCCGCCGGATCGGCCGGGGCGACGAACGCGGCTACTGGATCGCGGCCGGGGTGATGCTGTTCATCCCGTGGAATCTCGCCACGCTGGCCGGCGTGGTCCTTGGCGGACAGATCCCGGATCCATCGAAGCTCGGCATCGACATCATCTTTCCGGCCGCGATGATCGGCCTGGCCGCCGGGATGATGACCGGCCGCCGGGAGTTGACCGCCGCCGTCGTCGGAGCGGCCATCGGCGTCGCGGTCTCGCTCATGGCGGGTCCGCCGATCGGCATCGTGGCGGGCGGGCTCATCGGTCCGCTGGTCGCCCTCGCGATCCCGGCTCGGGTGGCCCACGAGACGGCGCCCCTCGGCACGGTCGCCTCCGCCGAGCACTACGCCACGCCCGGCGAGTTCAGCGCGGCTGCCGAAGCGGAGGCGGAGGCCGACGTTCGCGCCGCCGCCGACACGACCGAGGGCGATCTCCCGCCCGAGGGCCCGTCCACGTGAGCGGCAACCTCGTCCTGCTCGCGATCCTCATGTTCGCGGTGACCTACCCGTCGCGCGCCCTGGGCCTCGTCTCGCCGGGCATGGACCGGCTGCCGAAGATCGCCGTCGAGTACCTCCAGCTCGTCGGACCGGCCGTGCTCGCGGCCCTCGCGGCGGTGACCGTCATGGTGGTGGTAGGCGACGACGGCCAGCCGACGTTCCGCGTCGGGATCGAGTGGATCGCCGTCTTCGTCTGCCTCGCCATCGTCGGGCGCTGGCGGAACCTGCTGCTGGGCCTGGTCGCGGCCGTGGCCATCGTGGCGATCGGCCGGGCGGGCGGCCTCGCCTGACGGTCCCCCGCCCCCCGGCCTGGTGGGTTCGGGCCGCCTCAGGCTCGGCGCGCCTCGGCCTCGATCTCGACCCGCAGGCTCGGGTGGATGAGGGCCGCGACGACGACCAACGTGGCAGCCGGCCGGATCGCCCCGAAGATCTCGCCGTGGACCGCGACGATCGCGGCGGCGTCGGCGGCGTCGGTGATGAACATCCGGGTGCGGACCACATCGGCAAGGCCGAAGCCGCCTTCGGCGAGCGCCCGCTCGATGATGGCCAGCGTGGCACGCGCCTGGCCGGCCGCGTCGCCGGGATGGCTGGACACCCCGTCCGGGCCGAGGTCCGTGGTACCGGCGACCCAGCACGCGTCGCCGATGACGACCGCACGGCTGTAGCCACCGATCGCCTCGAACGGGCCACCCGACGAGATCAGCCGGCGCCCGGCGCCGGAGGCCGTCTCGCTCATGCCGGCGACTCGCGCCAGGCGAGGACCTCGGGGTCGCGGGCCACGGCGAGCAGCAGGCCGGCCAGCATCGTCGTCCTCGGCACGATCGAGTCGACGTCCAGATACTCCGCGGGGGCGTGGTCGTTGCCGCCGATCGGCCCGAGCCCGTCCAGCGAGGGCACGCCCATGCCCGAGGTCGTGTTGGCATCGGAGGCCCCACCGGTGGACGTGTCGCGGACCTCGAAGCCGAGCCGGACCGCGACCGCCTGGGCGTGCTCGACGAGCCGGCCGCTCCGCTCGAGCTTCTCCATCGGCCGCCAGCCGGCCATGACGTCGACGGTGGCGGTCGTGTCCGGGACCTCCGTGGCGGCCGCGATCGCCCGGACCGCGGCGTCGACGGCGTCGAGCCCCTCGGCGTGCGTGGAGCGCATGTCGACCTCGAGATGGCAACGTTCGGCGACGACGTTCGGACGCGTCCCGCCCGCGATGACCCCGACGTTGACCGTGACGCCCGGCCAGCGGCCGTTGAGGGCGTGCAGTTCGCGTACGATCCGGCTCGCTTCCAGGATCGCGCTGCGGCCCTTCTCGGGCTCGACGCCGGCGTGCGCGGCCCGCCCATCGACGGTGATGCGCGTATCCAGGATCCCCTTGCGCGCCGAGACGATGTCGCCGTTCGCCCGGGCGCACTCGAGGACGAAGCAGGCGTCGACGGTCGGGGCGATGGCCCGGATGTGCGGCGTGGACGTGGGCGACCCGATCTCCTCGTCCGGGTTCGCGACGAAGGTCAGCCGTTCGAACGGCACGCCGCCCAGCTCGCCGATGAGGGCCTTGATCGCGTACAGGCCGGCCAGCAGCCCGGACTTCATGTCGGTGACCCCCGGGCCGTAGGCGACGCCGTCCTCGATCCGGAACGGGCGGGCGGCTGCCGTACCGGGGTCGAAGACCGTGTCCATGTGGCCGATGAGCAGCACTCGCGGCGCCCCGACCCGCCCGTCGAACGTCGCGACGACCGTCTTGCCGTACCGACCGTCAGGGTCGGGGCGGTGCTCGACGGTCGCCCCGAGGCCCTCCAGGAAGCGCCCGGTCCACTCTCCGACGGCATCGACGCCGGCCGGGGTGTAACTCCCGCAGTCGATGTTGACGAGCCGTTCGAGGTCCGCCAGATAGGCGGGCAGGTCGGACGCGATGACGGCCCGCAGGGCGTCGAGTTCGGGATCGCTGGCGATGGACGTCACGGTGGCCTCCTCCGTGGCCAGTCTATCGCCTGTGCTTCGCCTGTCCTGGCCGTCCCTTGGCCGTGTCCTGCCCGTGGCGGCTTGCTATCCTGCCCGGACCGTGCGACTGGTCGAGACGCGCTTGTTCGAGGGACCGAATGTCTACCGGTTGGAGCCGGTGGTCAAACTCGAGGTCGCCGTCGGCAAGCGCCGGACCTGGTACGGCCAGCGCGATCCGGGGCGGCATGCGCTGGTCCGACTCGGCGCCGACATCCCGGCCCGCGACTGGCCCAACGACGTCGTCGCGGTGGTCGCCTGGATCCGCCGGCTGCGGCTCGAGCACGACGAGGGCCGGCGCGGCCTGGCCGTCCATCGCTCGTCGGACCCGGGACACTGGATCGTGACGTTCCCGTGGGCCGGCCTGGAACGGTCGCTCACGATCACGGAAGCGGCGCTCGCCCTCGCCGAGCGCGACGTCTCGCCCGCTCCGACGGCGCATCTGACCGGAGCCCAGGATCGGCTCCTGGCCCGCTGGACGGCCCGGATCGCGGAAGCCGGCACGACGCCACCGTCGTGGGTCCGGGACGCCGACCGATCCATCCCGGTCGTATCGATCTCGGGGACCAACGGGAAGAGCACGGTCACCCGCCTGATCACCCACGTCCTGCTACTGGCCGGCCGCACGGTCGGCACGACCACATCGGACGGCGTCCTCGTCGACGAGCGGATGGTCGATCCGGGCGACTGGACGGGACCCGGCGGCGCCCACCAGATCCTCGCCCGGGGCGATCTCGACGTTGCCGTGCTGGAGACCGCCCGGGGCGGGATGGTCCTGCGCGGCGTCGGCTACGAATCGAACGAGGCCAGCGTCCTGACGAATGTCTCGTCCGACCACCTGGACCTGCAGGGCATCCACACCCTCCCCGAGCTCGCCGAGGTCAAGTCGACGATCTGCCGGATCACCAAACCGGACGGCTGGGTCGTGCTCAACGGCGACGATCCGTACGTCTCGGCGGTGGCTCGGCGCGTCCGGGCGAACGTCGCGTACTTCTCGCTCCTGCCCGATGGCGGATCGGCGACCGTCCGCCGGCACGTGGCGCGCGGCGGCCGGGCGTACCTGGTCCGGGGCGGCTGGCTGGTCGAGGCGGAAGGCGACCGGACGACCGACATCGCCGAGGTCCGCCGGATCCCGATCACGATCGGTGGCCTCGCCCGGCACAACATCGCGAACGCCCTGGCCGCGGCCGGTGGCGCGCGCGGACTGGGGGCCACGATCGCGGAGGTCGCCGAGGGCCTGACGGACTTCCGGCCCGATGCCGACCGCTCGCCCGGCCGGCTGAACCTGTTCCGCCTCGGGGCGAAGGTGATCATCGTGGACTTCGCCCACAACGAAGCCGGCATCGCCGCCGTCCTCGACGTCGCCGAGGGCATCGCCGGGGGCGCCGCCGGCCGGGCCGCGCCGATCACGGTCATCATCGGGACCGCGGGCGATCGGCCGGACGACACGCTCCGTGGCATCGGCCGGATCGCCGCGGAGCGCGCCCAGCGCGTGGCGATCAAGCAGACCCTGGGCTACCTGCGCGGACGCACCCCGGAATCGGTGGTGGGCGAGCTGTTGGCGGGCGTGACCGCGGCCGGCGTGGACGCCTCGACCGTGCCGATCTACGACTCCGAGACGGCCGCGCTCAAGGCCGAGTTGAACGGCGGCTCGAACGGCAACGCGACGGGGACCCGGCCCGATGCCGCCCGCGTGATCGTGTTGATGTGCCACTCGGAGCGGGACCAGGTCTTCGACCTGCTCGAGGCGGTCGGGGCGCGGCCGGTCGACATCGCCGCGGAGCTGACCGAGCTCGTGCCGCGCCTCCAGGAGCGACCGCGGCGGACCTGAACGCTCAGCCTTCGGGCGCTTCGAGTTCCCCGGGATCGGCGAAGGCGGTCCCGCCGCGCGACACACCGGCGGCGGCCATCGCCTCGCGATAGACCGCGATGGCGTCGTCCACGCAGCACACGACGAGGTCGCCTGGGATCGCTCGCCGGAGCGCGGCACGGACCGCCGCCATCTCCTCGAGGATCTTCTCGGCACGGGTCGCCCGAGCGGTCCCTGCCGCCTTGGCCGCCCGGACCCCTTCGAGCACGTTCGTGGCGGTCTCGCCCGGTTGCCGCCCGCGCAGATTCTTGTCCTCGCGCACGATGACTTCGTCGAACGCGCCCGCGGCGATGGCCCCGTAGTCGCGCTGGTCCTGGTCGCGCCGGTCGCCCGGGATCCCAAGCACGCCGATCGCGCGTCCCGTCCGAGTCGCCCCACCGCTCGTCCCGATGCGGCCGGCCTTGGTCTGCGTGTCGACCATCATCCGGTTCACGAAATCAGCCAGCTGGCGCATCCCGTCGACGTTGTGGCAGTAGTCGATGACGACGCGGACGCCGCCCGCATCCACGAGGTTCAGCCGGCCGGGGGCCTGGAAGAACGATGTCGAGAACGTCCGGAGCCCCTGGCGGATGTCGTGCAGGTGCGCCCCGGCGGCCCACGCCCCGGCCGAGGCGGCCAGCGCATTCGCCACGTTCATCCGCGCCCGCCCGCCGAAGGTGGCAGGGATGAGGTGGGTGTACAGGACGGGCATCGTCCGGGAGCCGAGCTTGAGGACGATCAACTCGCCCTCGTCGGTCATCTCGAGACGGAACGCCGCGCCGCCGCGACCGGTGTGCCCGTCGACCCGGTCGTAGCCGTCCTCGCCCTTCGTCATCGACATGCTGAAGAGGACCACTCGCCCGGCGCAGTGGCGGCCCATCCGGTACACGTGCGAGTCGTCGGCGTTGAGGACAGCCGTGCCGGAGCGCGGCACCGCGTCCACGACGACGCCCTTGACGTTCGCCAGCTGGCCGATGGAGTCGATGCCGCCGAGGCCGAGGTGGTCGCCGGTCACGTTGGTGACGACGGCGACGTCGTTGCGGTCGTAGCCGAGGCCCTCGCGCAGGATCCCGCCGCGGGCGACCTCGAAGACGGCCGTGTCGACGGTCGGGTTCTGGAGGACCATCTGGGCCGACTTCGGCCCCGACATGTCGCCCTTCTTGATGAGCCGGCCGTCGATGACGATGCCGTCCGTACTGGTCATCCCGACCCGCCGGCCCTTCAGCTTGAGGATGTGGGAGATCATCCGCACCGTCGTGGTCTTGCCGTTGGTGCCGGTGACCGCGACGATCGGGATCCGGGCCGAGGAACCCGCCGGGAACATCGAATCGATCACGGGGCGGGCGACGTACTGCGGCTCGCCCTCGGTCGGATGGGTATGCATCCGGAAGCCGGGCGCCGCGTTGACCTCGACGATCGCGCCGCCGGTCTCTCGCACGGGGGTCGTGATATCCGGGCAGATGAAGTCGATGCCGGCGACGTCCAGGCCGACGATCTGGGCTGCGGTCTCGGCGATCTCGACGTTGTCGGGGTGAGCCTCCATCGTCCGGTCGATCGAGGTGCCGCCGGTCGACATGTTCCCGGTGAGGGCCAGCTTGACCCAGACGCCTTCGGGCAGGACCTCGTCCATGTCGTGGCCCTGGTTGCGAACCAGTCCCTCGGCCGCCTCGTCCACCTTGATCCGGGTCAGGACCTTCTCGTGGCCGATGCCGCGGCGCGGGTCGGCGTTGGCGATGTCGACCAGCTGGCGGACGGTGTGCTCGCCGTCGCCGGTCACGCTCGCGGGAACGCGCTCCGCGATGGCCGCGACCTTGCCGCCGATGACGAGGCAGCGATAGTCGTTGCCCGCGACGTACGACTCGACGACGACGTCGCCGCCTCGGCTCTGGGCGAGGGCGCCCTTGAAGGCGGCCCGCACGGCCTCCTCGGAGCGCAGGTCGAGATGGACGCCTCGTCCGTGGTTGCCGTCGAGCGGCTTGACGACGCACGGGAAGCCGATGCGCTTCGCGGCGGAGACCGCGCCGTCCTCCGTATCGACGAGATCCGCGCGCGGCACGGGCAGGCCGGCCGAGTCGAGCAGCCGGTTCGTGAGGTTCTTGTCCGAGGCGATGTCGACGCCGATCGCGGACGTCAGCGACGTCATCGTCGCGCGAATCCGCTGCTGATGGACGCCATGCCCGAACTGGACGAGCGAGTGGCGGTCGAGGCGGATGAACGGGATGTCGCGGCTCACGGCCTCGTCGATGAGGGCCTGGGTGGAGGGCCCGAAGGCCTGGCGCTCGGCGAGACGGATCAGTCGTTCGAGCTCCGAGGCGAAGTCGAACGCGACGGAAGGGTCGTCCGGCGCGACCAGGTGGTTGACGAGCGCGACGGCCATCCGGCCGGCCTCGAGCCCGACAGCCTCTTCCTTGTACTCGAAGATGCAGTTGTACTGGCCGTGCTGGCCTGCCGCCCGGGTCTTGCCGTGGCGGACATCGGTGCCGGCAAGGTTCTGGAGCTCGAGCGCCACGTGTTCGGTGATATGGCCCATCCAGGTACCTTCGCGCATCCGGCTGATGAACCCGCCGCGGCGCCCGAGCGAGCACGCGTGGTCCTCGAGGCTCGGCATCAGCTCGACGAGCGTGTCGGTGAAGCCCGGGACGAGGTTGGACGGGTACTCCTCGAGCACGCCGAGGTCCACCAGGAGGCGGATGACCGGTTCACGCGCCCAGTAGTTCGGGCCCCGCAGGACACGCGTCTCCAGGACGCGCAACGTGGGCGCCGGACCGCTCGCCGCGGGCTTGGGCGCCTTGGCGTTGCCAGGCGCCGCGGCACTGCCGCCGCCCGGCTTGGCGGCGCCGGCCGGCTTGGCCTTGGGGCTGCGATCCGGTCCGGACGATGGTGAGCGCTGGGCCACGGGACTCCTCCTCCGTCGGCGGCAGGGCCGCCCACCTGGACCTGATCAGCTGGAGGCGGCCTCGCCGCCGGGCAGTGCGTGGAGCGTGGGGGCCGCCACCCGACGACGTCGGCGCAGGTCGAACCGATAGCCGGCCGGCAGCGAGTGCAGCACGACTCCGCTGATCATGAGCGGGCGGTGGCCGTGGACCTCCCACGCGTCGGTCTCGGAGGCGGACCCGTCCACGACGGTGATCGAGCCCCGCCCGATGACCTCCATGACGTGGTCCGGCCCGACGACCCCGGCCGTGTCCTCATCGACCCCGAGGCCGAGCAGGGACGGGTTCTGGGCGATGAGGCTGAGCAGCCGGCCGAGCCGGTTCCGCTGCTGGAAATGCTGGTCGACGATGACCCCGGGCAGGACGCCGAGCCCCGCGGCGATCTGGGCCATCCGATGCTTCGGCGTCGCGCCGGACGCCCCGAAGGCGATCATGTGGCTGGACATCGCCGATGCGCCGGCACTCGTCCCGGCCACCACAGCGCCGTCGCGGAAGCGCTCCATGATCGCGTCGGCGAGGATCGTGCCGCCGATCGTCGAGCTGAGTCGGAGCTGATTGCCGCCGGTCATGAATATGCCGGTCGCGTCGTGGAGGGCCGCGGCGTTGACCTCGTCGTTGGCCTGCGGCCGGGTCACGGCGTGCAGCGGACGGACCCGTGGCGCGCCAAGCTCGCCGAAGACCTGGCGATAGCGCTCGCCCGCCTCCATGCCCATCGAAGACGCCGTCGAGATGACCGCGATCGTGGCGTTCTCGCCACCGGCGAGCGAGACGAAGCGACTGAGGATGACCCGATCGCGGACCTTGTCCTCTGCCCCTCCGATGATGATGACGGTCCCGTCAGACAAACTCGATGTCACCCTGGACGATGCGGCGATGATCGGCGAAGGATAGCAAGGTGACGTGGGAGAATGCCGGCGCATGAGCGAGACGCCGTCCGAACCCGTCGAACTGGTCCCCGTCCCGGGCTCGGCGGGCGGCCGGGGCCGGATCGTCGTGGACCTGAGCGACCTCATCGATCGGCCGACGCGCCGGCGGGCGGGCGTGTTCCGTCGGGCGCTCCGACGCCAGGTCACCCGCCTCCGCGATCCGCGACGCGTCCTCGCGATCGTCCTGCTGAGCCTCACGTTCGCCCTGATCGCGGCCGGACTCATCGCGCGCGGCGAGGCCGCCGGAGCGGACGCCCGGGCCTACTGGGCAGCCGTGCGCTTCTGGCTGACCGGCGGCGACCCGTACCACCCGACCGGCCCGTTCCTGCCGTATGTCTACGCCCCGTGGATGCTGCCGCTGTTCGTACCGTGGGCCATCCTGCCGTGGGACGTGGCGTGGTTCGTGTGGCGAGGCGGGACGATCCTGCTGCTGCTCTGGACGATCCACTGGGCGTACCGTCGCCGGCCGTTGACGACAGCAGTCATCGTGACGTTCCTTGCGTTCCCGTTCGGGGCCAACCTGGACACCGGCAACATCAACCTCCAGCTGACCCTGATGCTCTGGGCGGCCCAGTTCAGCGGTCCGATCCTGGGCGGATTCCTGTGGGCCCTTGCCACGTGGATGAAGTGGTTGCCGGTGTTCTTCTGGCCCATCCTCGGCCGGCAGGCGCGCTGGTGGGGGCTCGTCTGGCTCGCGGTGTCGATCGGCCTGAGCCTGCTGATGTTGCCGCTGACGATCGTCCAGCTCCAGACGCTCTTCGGGTTCGGGGCGCGCCCGATCCGGCTGGACTACGTCGTCTACCTCTGGGCGCTCGTCCCGTGGCTCTATCGCCGGCCCGAGCCGTTCGACTTCCTGCACCTGCGCACGTGGCGACGCTGGGTGGCGGAAGCGCGCAGCCGGATCCACCGGGTCGCGTCCAGCGGCTGATCGACTTCGCGTCGGCCGGCTTCGAGCCCGGGCGCGAGCGAGGGCCTACGCGACCGTCGTAGCGCTCTCGGTTTCCCGGGTACCGAGACCGAAGTATCGCTTGCCGAGCCAGAACGCCACGTTCACGAGCGCGATCATGACCGGGACCTCGACGAGCGGGCCGATGACCGCGGCGAACGCCGCTCCACTGGTGATCCCGAACGTCGCCACCGCGACGGCGATCGCGAGCTCGAAGTTGTTCGACGCCGCGGTGAACGAGAGCGAGACCGTCTGGCCGTACGTCGCCTTTGCCCGCAGGCCCATCCAGAAGGTCACCAGGAACATCACGACGAAGTAGATCAGCAACGGGATCGCGATCCGTATGACGTCGAGGGGCAGCGCCACGATGTCCTGGCCCTTGATCGAGAACATGACGACGATCGTGAACAGGAGAGCGAACAGGGTGATGGGACTGATCCGCGGGATGAACGTGCCCTCGTACCAGGCTCTGCCCCTCATCCGGATCAGGGTGAACCGAGTGACGATGCCGGCGATGAATGGGATACCGAGGTAGATGAACACGCTCTGCGCGATCTGGCCGATCGTGATGTCGACGACGACGCTCTGGAGACCGAGCCAGGTCGGCAGCACCGTGATGAAGAAGTAGGCGAACACGGAATAGAACAGGACCTGGAAGATCGCGTTGAAGGCCACCAGGGCGGCGCAGTATTCAGGATCACCGCGGGCGAGGTCGTTCCACACGATGACCATGGCGATGCACCTCGCGAGGCCGATCAGGATCAGGCCGGCCATGTACTCGGGGTAGTCGTGCAAGAAGATGACGGCGAGGGCGAACATCAGAAGGGGTCCGACGACCCAGTTCTGGAAGAGTGAGAGCCCGAGGATCCTCACATCTCGAAAGACGCGCCCGCTCTCCTCGTAGCGGACCTTCGCGAGGGGTGGATACATCATCAGGATCAGACCGAGCGCGATCGGGATCGAGGTCGTGCCGATACTCAGGCGATCAAGGAGCGGCACCACGCCCGGCAGCACGTTGCCGAGGATGATCCCGAACGCCATCGCGGCGAAGATCCAGACCGTCAGATACCGATCGAGCAACTTCAGGCGACGCACGGGATCGGACGTCGTCTCGACGACCTGGACCGTGGCTGGGGTGACCGACATCGTGGTCAGGAGATCATCGGGCGCCGCTCGCGCCCTGCGGCTCGAAGGGCGATCTCGATGAACGGCCGGAGACGGGCCGCGATCTCGATCTCCGTCCGCCGAAAGGCGGCGAGTCGATCGTCGTCGGAGCCGTCGACCCCGGAGGGATCCTCGAGACCCCAATGGAGCGTGTTCTCCGAGCCTGGGAAGACCGGGCATGTGTCGCGGGCACGATCGCAGACCGTGATCACGTAGTCGAAGTGCTGGCCAAGAAACTCCGTGATCGTCTTGCTGCGGGCCGCCGACCAATCGATCTCGAGTTCGCCCAGGACTCGGACAGCGTACGGATCGACCTTCGTGGCCTCGGTGCCCGCCGAGACGACCTCGAAGTCGGCGCCGCCATCACGCTGCAGGAGCGCCTCGGCGAGCTGGCTTCTAGCTGAGTTGTGGGTGCAAACGAACAGGACCCGGATCGGCGACATCGGTGACTCCGTACGTGTGGCGCGGCCCGCCGCCGCGATGGTCAACTCGAGATCGAGGAGCTCGCCTTCGAGCCGGTCGAGGTCGGCGCGCTGGCGGGCGATCACCGTCCGCTGACCGGCGAGCAACGGGGCGAGATCGGTGTCGATCGCCCCGCGCTCGAGGCACAGCCGTGCCAGGCGTCCCGCGTCCTCCGGTCCGAGGCCCAGGCGTCGGAGCGAGACGACGATTCGCAACCGGGCAAGGTCGGTGTCGTCGTAGTCCCGGTAGCCGTTGCCATGTCGCGCGGGCACAGGCAGGATCCCGACGGACTCGTACCAGCGCACAGCTGATGACGCGATGCCCGCGCGTTCAGCCAGCTTCGAGATCCTCACGACCTCGAGTCTAGACCTTCAAGTCACTTGAATGTCAATAGGCGGCCGACGGTGTCGGAGTGCGCGTCCCTGGATCTCCGGCGTCACACCGCGGCCGGGGCCTCCAGCGGCGACTCCACGAGCATCGCGGGGTCCTCCTCGCGCCGGTGTTCGTCCACCGGATGCAGCAGCCACGCTCCGATCGCGAACCAGATTGGCGCCAGCAGGAACGCCGCGCGAGGGCCGAGGTCGGCTGCGCCGGCACCCGCGAACCGATCGACGATGAAGTAGCCGATGAGCCCGGCCACCACGCCGTTCGTCGCGGTCGCGACGTTCGAGATGCCCATGAACCGGCCGGCCGAGGCCTTCGGGATGATGTCCGTCATGAGCGCCCAGTCGACGGCGAGGAAGCTGCCACCGCCCACACCGACGAGGCTCGCCCCGACGGCGAGCAGCCAGACCGACGGCGCGAAGGCGCACACCACCATGCCCGTCGCGCTCGACGCACAGGCCGCGTAGATGAGCCGCTTGCGCCCATACCGCTGCGAGAGGCGAGCCGCCGGGATGGTCGCGATCGCCGTGCACAGGGCTGCGATCCCGGTGATCGCCAGGATCCAGACCGCCCGCTCGTCCGGGTTCGTCATGCCCAGGGCGCGCTCCAGGTACGGGACCGCCAGGACGATGAGGAACGCGCTGCCGCCCAGGATGAAGAACCGCGAGCCGACGAGGTGGATGAAGCTCCGCTCGCGCAGGATGTCGGTGCCCCAGGCCTCCGCGGCGATGGAGCGCCAGGGACGGCCGGCGCGGTCCTTCGCGGCCCGACCCTCGTCGAGCCGATAGAAGAGCGAGGCCATCGTGAGGAACTCGACGACCCCGAGCAGGATCGTCGGTCCGCGGAAGTCGCCCAGCACAAGCCCGAGCGACGCCATCGCGCTGCCGAACACGACACCGAGGACCGTGAACAGCCCGACCATGCCGCTGGCGAGACCCACCTGCGGCGCCGGCACGAGATCGGGCACATAGCCCTGGAACGGGCCCTGCGCGAAGTTCGAGCTGAACTGGAGCGACACCACGAGGGCCGCGATGATCAGGATCGAGTCCGACGTGGCGATCCCGATGAGGAACAGGAGATCGAGCGACGTGCCGATCACGATGTACGGCTTGCGGCGCCCGAATCGACTGATCGTGTAGTCGCTGATCGAACCGACGGTCGGCTGGACGAGGACCGCGATCGCAACCCCGGCGAGCTGGACGACGCCGAGGGTCGTGTACTGGACGGACGTGTCGGGGACCAGGACCTTGATCCGCTCCTGCATGATCAGGCCGATCCCCTGGAAGACCGCAACGAGTCCCAGCCAGTAGACGGACAGCCGGATGAGCTGACCCATCGGCAGCAGCCGGGTCGGTATCCCTGGTGCCTGGGCCGGCGATCCGCTCACGTGACCCTCCGAGGTTGGCCGAAGCCTACTCCACCGCCAGGGGCCGTCCGTCGGCGTCGATCGTCGCCACGCGATGGAGCGGGACGAGTCGCCGCTCCGTGGCACCAGGTGCCACGAATCGGAACAGCGACCGGTCGAGCGAGTAGATCCCGGTGCTCACGATGCCGATCCGCCCGAGGCGGAAGCTGAAGACCGGGTTCTCGCCGTTGCCCGCGTAGTGGAACGGGTCGCCGTCCGCGGTCAGGACGATGAGGTTGGCCTGCCCACCGAACCGGTCGTGCAGTGCCGCCAACAGGTGATCCGGGCGCTCGGTCGGGTCCCAGGCGTCCTCGAGCCAGCGCGCCCCGACTTCACTGTCCGCCCGGCCGCGGATGCGACCCTGCGCGCGGTAGGTGGCACGCAGCGTCCGATAGTCGCGCAGGTCCCCGTTGTGGCTGAAGGCATACCGCCCGGCTGGGTCCTCGAACGGCTGCGTGTCCGGATCGGTGAGCGTGGACAGCCTCGAAGGACGGCGAAGGTGGACGAGCGCCGCACGCGTCTCGGTGGCACCCAGAGCACCGGTCCCAGGGTCGTCGCGGAAGGCGTGGATGTCGCGATAGCTCCTGAGACCCCCGTCATCGCCGATCCAGGCCGCCCCCCAGCCGAACCCGGCGATGCCGAACCGCTCCAACCTCTCGGCGAACGGCCACAACTCGTCGAGGCGGAACGGCTCCGCGGCTCGGGCGATGAAGTGCTCACACATCGGGCGCGATGATACCGGCGGCTGGCTGGCAGGACGGACACCAGAACGTGAGGCGGGGCAGGTCGACGCCCTGGCTGGCCCTGGCGATCGGCGTGCGACAGCGCCGGCAGGGACGGTCGGCCCGGCCGTAGACATAGAGCGGGCCGGGCGCGCCACGGTCACCGGTCGTCGTCGTGCGTTCCGCGCCGTGCGTCGGGGCCACGTTCGCCAGGAGCAGGCGGCGGGCCGTCGCCACGAGCCGGGCGAGCGTCTCGTCGTCGACATCGCCTGTCCGGGTGAACGGTGAGACGCGTTCGATCCACAGGATCTCGCTCTTGTAGACGTTGCCGAGGCCGGCCAGCGCCCGCTGGTCGAGCAGGGACTCCGCGATCGTCAGCCCCTCGCGCATCGGGTCGCGCAGGCGGCGGATCGCCTCTTCCGCATCGAAGGTGGGCGCGAGCAGGTCCGGCCCGAGCGCAGCCAGGGCCGGATGGAGTGCCTCGGCGCGCTGCTCCAGGAGTTCGACGACGGGGGCATCGAAGCAGACTGCGACCGCGCCGGGGACCTCGAGCACGAGTCGCGCCCGGGCCGGCGGGCGGCGCCAGCGCTCGCCAGGCCGGTAGCGATGCCACGACCCGTTCATCCGCAGGTGCGTCCGGATCTCCAGGCCGCCATCGAAGCGGATGAGCAGGTTCTTGCCCATGGCATCGACCGCGGTGATCTCGTGACCGACCACGCGGTGGACCTGTGGGATCGGCCCGGGTCCGTTGGCGCGGGCCGCGGTCACCCTCTTGCCCACCAGGTAGGGCCGGAGACCCGCCGCGGTCCGGAAGAGCGTGTCGCCCTCAGGCACTCACCGGGTCCCACGCAACGTCAGGCCACGATATCCCGGCGCGAAACCGGCGGCCAGGAGGGCGTCCCTCCAGGGCGACTCGGCGACGGGGAGCCCATCGACCTTGCGGATGACGAGCTCGTGCAGGCGGCCGTCTGCGACGAGCGTCGCCAGGGATCGCAGGGCGGCCGCCGCGCTCGCCGGGTCGTCGGCCGGCGCGAGTGTCTGGAGGGTCGTGCCGCCACGCTCGAGATAGGTCACCGCCAGGCCGTCGACGAGCGCGACGTACGCACCGGCGGCGCGTTGCAGCGGTCGCCGGTCCGCCTCGTCCCGGCGCGGCCACGGGATCGCGGCGCCATATGGGTTCGCGGGGTCCGTGGCGGCCAGGAGGTGGACGGACGCACGGTCCGGGCCCTCGGCTGCCTCCCGCGTCGCACGGAGCCGATCCAACGCGCCGGCGAGCGCGAACTGGGCCGCCCCGAGTCCATCGACGAAGTAGCCACGCCGGATCCGGCCGGCCTCCTCCATCGCCCGCAGGATCGGGTAGACCGCGCTGAACCCGCCGGCGATGCCTTCAGAGGCGACCGCCTCGCGGGTCAGGACCCCATGGCGCTCCAGGAGGCCCAGGCTCTGGGCGTGGATGCGAGCCGTCGGGGCGACCTCGACCGCCTCGACGAGCGACCAGCGCCCGGCAGCCTCCGGTGGCCCGAGGCTCGTCAGCCGGCCCGCCCGCGGACGGCGCGGGCCGCCACCCGCGGTCCGCTTCCAGCGCAGAGCTCGCAGGGGCGCGAACGTGTCGTTGGTGACCTCTCCCGCCCACACGAGATCCCAGAGCGCATCGAGGACCTCACGCTCCGATCCGCCGCCCGCGGCCGCGAACAGTTCGCGATAGAACGAGGCCCCGCGCCGCCCTAGGTGCTCGCGGATCGCCTCGTGGCGAGGATCCGTCGGACGTTCGACGCCGTCCGGTGGCCCGACCGGACGCACGGCCTCGCGACCCGGCCGGACGAGGGCGATGCGGCCGTCGTCGCGGCCGAGCGGCCCGCAACCCACCCACGCGACCTCGCCCAACGCCCCCAGCTCGTCCAGCAGTCGCGGCTGGTAGCCGGGGATGCGGGCCGGCAGGATGTCGCGCTCTAGCACGGACGCCGGCAGCGGCAGGCCCGCGAGCTGCTCCACGACCCCGGCCAGGCGCTCCAGCGCGGCCGACCCGCGATACGTCGATGGGGACTCCCCCACGGCCGCGATCCCGTGCCAGCCGGGAAGGAACCTTGCGAGCGCTGCCGGATCGACTGGCTCCACCTCGTGCCGGAGTCGCGCCAGGGACCGTCGCCGCAGGAGGCGCAGGACGTCCGGGTCGCACCACTCACGCTCGGCCCCACCGGGCCGGAACTCGCCGCGCAGGATGGTGCCGGCGGCCAGCAACCGCTCCAGGCCATCCTCGACGATGCCGAGCGGCAGGCCCCAACGGCGCGCCGGCTCCGGGGTCAGGAACGGCCCGTGGGTCCGGGCCCAGCGCGCCAGCAGCGAGTCCGATGCCCCGAGCGCCGGCTCGAGGAACGCGGCCGGGATCCCGACCGGCACCGACACGCCGACCGCGTCGCGATAGCGCGCGACGTCCTCGACCGCGATCCAGCGTTCGTCGCCCGCGATCCGGACGGGCACGGCCCGACGAGCGGCCGCGAGTTCCGCCAGCCAGGGTCCGGCCACGGCCGCGCCGCCCTCGGTCCGCGCCGCCACTTCCGTCTCGTCCAGATCGCCGAGCCGGCGAAGCAGGTCGTGGACGCCATCGAGCGTCGAGGCCTGGCGATCCTCGGTCAGGGCCTGGACGTTCAGCTCGAGATCGGCGAGCGCCTCCGGATCGAGCAGCTCGCGCAGCTCCTCCTGCCCCAGCAGCTCGCGCAACAAGTCGCGGTCCAGCGTCAGCGCGCCGGCCCGGCGTTCGGCCAGCGGCGCATCGCCGTCGTACATGTAGGCGGCGACGTAGTCGAACAGCAGGCTGCTCGCGAACGGCGAGGAGCGGACGGTCTCCACGCTGTGGATCGCGATGTCCCGCCGCGCGACGTCGGTGAGGATCTCGCGCAGCGCAGCCAGGTCGAACACGTCGCTCAGGCACTCGCGATAGGTCTCGACCAGGATCGGGAAGCTGCCATAGCGGCTGGCGACCGCGAGCAGGTCCGCGGCTCGCTGGCGCTGCTGCCAGAGAGGCGTCCGGGTGCCCGGCCGGCGACGTGGCAGGAGCAACGCACGGGCCGCGTTCTCGCGGAACCGGCTGGCGAACAGGGCGGAGGTCGCGAGCTGGCCGACCACCAGGTCTTCGAGTTCTTCGGGATCTGGGAAGAGCAGCGCCTCGATGCCGTCCAGCGGCGCGTCGCCTTCGGGCAGCCGGATGGCGATGCCGTCGTCTGACCAGATCGTCTGCACTTCGAGCCCGAGATGCTCCTGGAGCCGCGCTTCGATGGCCAGCGCCCAAGGTGCATGGACCCGTCCGCCGAACGGCGTCAGCAGGCACAGCCGCCAGTCGCCGAGCTCGTCGCGGAACCGCTCGAGCACGACCCGCCGGTCGGTCGGCAGGGCGCCGGTCGCCGCCCGTTCGTCGTCGAGATACGCAAGCAGGTTGGCCGCGGCTCGCTCGTCGAGGTCGTGCGTCTCCTGGAGCCGGGCGGTCGCCGCCGCGCGACCCTTCGGTCCCCGGGCGAGATCCGCCTCCGTCTCCCGGATGAACGCCCCGACGGCGCGGCCGAGTTCGCTCGGCCGCCCGACGGCGTCGCCGTGCCAGAACGGCAGCTTGCCGGGCACGCCGGGCGCCGGGCTGACCGTGACCCGGTCGTGCCCGATGTCCTCGATCCGCCAGCTCGAGGCCCCGAGCGTGATGACCTCGCCGGCGCGGCTCTCATAGACCATCTCCTCGTCGAGTTCGCCGACGCGCCTGCCGGGCGTGCCGGCCTCGCCGACCATGAACACGCCATAGAGACCGCGATCCGGGATCGTGCCGCCGCTCGTGATCGCCACGACCCGGGCGTCGCGACGTCCCTGGACGACGTCCGTGACGCGGTCCCAGACGACCCGTGGCTTGAGCTCGGCGAACTCGTCCGACGGATAGGCACCGGCGAGCATCCCGAGGACGCCCTCGAGGACTTCGCGCGTCAACGTCTCGTACGGCGCGGCACGAGTCACCGTCGCGAGGAGATCGTCCACGGTCCACGGGTCCATGACCGTCATGGCGACGATCTGCTGCGCGAGGACATCGAGTGGGTTGCGCGGGATGAGCGTCGCCTCGATGGCGCCCTCGTGCATCCGGCGCGTGACGACGGCTGTCTCCAGCAGGTCGCCGCGGTACTTCGGGAAGATGACGCCCTTGCTCGGGGCGCCGACCTGGTGGCCGGCCCGCCCGACCCGCTGCAGGCCGCGCGCGACGCTCGTCGGGCTCTCGACCTGGATGACGAGGTCGACGGCACCCATGTCGATGCCGAGTTCGAGCGAACTCGTGGCCACGAGCGCCGGGAGCCGACCCGCCTTGAGCTCCTCCTCGATGGCGAGGCGCTGCTCGCGCGCGATGCTGCCGTGGTGCGCGCGGACCAGCTCCTCACCCGCGAGGTCGTTGAGGCGTTGTGCCAGTCGCTCGGCCAGGCGCCGGCTGTTCGTGAACACGATCGTGCTCCGGTGGGAGCGGATGAGCTCGAGGATCGCCGGATGGATCGACGGCCAGATGCTCGATCGGGCTTCCGCGGCGACCGCGGGGCCGCCCGGCTGCTGGTCGAGCGGCAGGATCTCGCCGATCGCGGCCATGTCGTCCACGGGCACGACGACGCGAAGCTCGAGCGGCTTGCGGGCGCCAGTATCGACGATGGCGACGTCGCGGCCCGGCCCGATCCCGGCCATGAACGCGGCGATCGACTCGAGCGGCCGTTGGGTGGCGGACAGCCCGATCCGCTGGGGCGACGGCGCGTCCTCGGCCCGCAACGCCTCGAGGCGCTCGAGCGAGAGCGCCAGGTGGGCGCCCCGCTTCGTGCCGGCGATGGCATGGACCTCGTCGATGATCACGTGGTCAACCTGGCGGAGGGTCTCGCGGGCAGCGCTGGTGAGCATCAGGTACAGCGACTCGGGGGTCGTGATGAGGACGTCGGGCGGTCGCCGGGCGATCTGGCGGCGGTCCTCGGCAGGCGTGTCCCCGGTCCGCGACGCCACCGTGATGTGCGGCGGTTCGTCACCGAGCCGTTGGGCCGACAGGCCGATGCCGGTCAGCGGCGCGCGCAGGTTGCGTTCGATGTCGTAGGTCAGCGCCTTGAGCGGCGAGATGTAGAGGACGCGGACGTGGCCCGGCTCCGTGCGCGTCGGGGCCGGGCTTGGGTCGCGGGCGAGGCGGTCCAGACACCAGAGGAACGCGGCCAGTGTCTTGCCACTCCCCGTCGGGGCGTGGATGAGCGTGTGCCGGCCCGCCGCGATCGCCGCCCAGCCTCGGACCTGCGCGTCCGTCGGGGCCTCGAAGCTGGACGCGAACCAGGCGCGTACGGCCGGCGAGAACGGGCCGAGCGCGTCCGGCAACGGCCCGAGCGCGTCGCCCGCCGGGGATGACTCGGGGGGTTGGGGAACGATCGCAACCACGGGACCGAGAGTATAGGCCCGTCCCGACCGATAGACCACCTGTTCGGTTTCATCGACCGATCACAGCTCCCTGACGTCGCCACTGCACCGGACGTCACCGGAACGGCACAAGGCCGGATGGCACGGATGGCACGGGCCGCTCGGCCCGCACGAGGGGCCGACCGGCCATATGGCCCGACCGGGGTCGCGGGGTTAGATGGCATCAAGCGATAGGACCCGCCGGATCAGACGGGGCGCGCAGGGAAGGGAAGGCATCGAGATGGCAAGCACTCGAAACGTCGCAGGGGTGTTCGGTGGGATCGCAGCGGTCCTGCTGTTCT
>Ga0302322_100001358_pt1 | contig 19932 bp, 4 predicted proteins | sample Fen_T0_2_FD_203757 | JGI IMG/M metagenome (GOLD analysis project Ga0302322, IMG submission 203757) | Peat permafrost microbial communities from Stordalen Mire near Abisko, Sweden - Fen_T0_2 | ecosystem: Environmental > Terrestrial > Soil > Wetlands > Permafrost | place: Sweden: Abisko...
CTCCCAACTCCCCATTGGAGTCTTCACCCCACGCGCGCGTGCTCCCGTCAGCAACCAGAGCGTAGTAAAATTGACCGCCCCCGCTTGGCACCAGACGTTGAACACACGGCGCAACTGCACACACCACCGTCGGGTCGAACGCTGGCCCCGGCGTGGTCGTCTCGGTATCACAGCCCAATGCGCACAACGCGGCGATCGAACCCAACGTTCGACGACGGCAATAGCGATGGGCAGGGAGCGCCTGCTGTGAGCGCTCGCCTCGCCATGGCCATTGCCACCGGAGTTGCGAAATGAAGTTCGTCGACTGCACCTTGGCCATTGTCTAGGGCAAAGCGTGATTCGGCTTGGCCGGGGCTCCAAAGTGAACTGGCGCGGGAGTGTCGGGCCCCGGCGGTGGAGGTGGAGTCGAAGGTGGCGGTGGGGGTGGAACGTCGGTGGCCGGGGCGATCCGCGCTGACGTGCTATGTGCAGGTGGGGGTTCGCTCGGCGCCGTTCGCCCTTCGCTCAGCATTTTGCCGAGCAGCCGATCAACTTCCGCCTGGGCACCGCGGCGTAGCATTAGGTCGCCGCCCACGGAGCTATCGAGGTTGCACCAGACGAGGCGTCCGCTCTGCAGATGCACTGCGCAGGCAATCGCGCGCCGTGCCGCCCCATAGCCTCCGCCAACGGCAACTGCAAGGCTGCGGCCCGCCGTGTCGTGGCCATCGATGAACAGGGTCACCAGGACGAAGTCCGCGTCGAGCGGCGCTCGCCAGCTGCCCAGGCCCTTGGAGAATCGGAAATCTCCGACGCTCTCATGGCGCTGTCCAGGCACTGCCAGGCGTTCGCCCATGACTTCGGTAAGCGTATCGACGGCCCAACTGCGAAACGCTCGAGCGTCGTCGAGCCCCTCGATCGATGCCGCGCTGAAACTGCGCCCGCCGTAGCGACGCACGCGATAGGTGAGCGAGTCGTCGATGTTCTGCTTGGCCTTGAGGCTGCCGGCTCGGTCGAGGGTTCGATCCCCATAGAAATCGTAGATCCACACCATGCCTTCACTGGGCAATACCGCGACGCGCCGTGACACGACTCGAGTCCGCGGGTACTGCATCTCCGGTGTGATGACACACCCCACAAGTGCGAACCCGAGGCCAAGCAGTCCGAGCCACCCGCGTCTGTCGATCACCACGAACCCATTCAAAACGGAAAGCGCTACGAAGTCCACGTTGTCGAGCGACTCTCGACGGCAACCTCGGCGCCTCCGTCAAGTCGCCCGTGAAGCGACGGCCTCGGCCTTTCAGCCGGCACCGGGGCGCCCGAGTAGGGTTTGCTTCTCCTCCTCGTTCGCGAATCGGTCGTCAAGCTGTCAGCCTGGCGGCCATAGAGGACGCCCTCAGCGAAGCCCGGGCGCTACACCGTTTGGGAACATTTGCGCGAACCGGCGCGCAGGCTTTTAGGGAAGCATCGACACCGCGCCGGTGCAGCGAGCTAGTCCACGCAAACCCCTTCGATGCACGTGCCTTGCGCGCACGGTGCATCGCACTCGACACACTCGCTTGCGCCCGGCTGAGGGAAGCTGATGGTCTCTTCGGGGAGCACCCACTTCTTCTCCGTGGGCTCGCCGAGCTTACAGAGTGCGAACGGGCTATCTATCTCGTACTCCAGCGCGGGCGTGTCGGCGTCGAGCACCCATAGCTGGCGCGAGTCAAAGCCATCCGCTGCACAGCGGGGAAGCCGCTCGACCAACTCGAGCCCTTGGAGGAAGCTGAGCTGCTCCGCGCTCATCGTCTCACGCAACCAGTGCTGGCACGTTTGCGAGGAGGAGGTCGAGATCATTCCGTTAATGGGGAAGCTGAGCTGGCTGTACGTCTTGATCACGACGCCGACGCTCGATTTTCCCCAGATCTTAGGCACTTCGTGTGGGTTCGCGTCCGAACTCGCGCAACCGGCGAGCGCTCCGGCGCTCAGAGCGACGATCAGATAGGCTGCTGCGAATCGCCGGGGGTTCATCCGCTTGGGGTGATGCAATCCACGTGCCGGCGGGTGCAGGCCAGTGCCTGCGCTTTCCCCGCGAAACATCGCGTTCTTCGTGTGTCACGGTGTGCCAACGGTCGTGCGGTCACGCTCTGCGCGTCGCGGTTCGCGATCGTCGCTCCCGTGATGGGGCGATCGCGATCCGGCATCGCACCTCGCCGCGCGCAGGTTCGGGGTTTGACTGGCTATGGGCTCCGGGTAGAGCGGGCGCCGAGAGCTCACGCTTGGGCCGAGCCGGCGCGGCGAGATCGGACGCAGCGGGCACGGATGGCGCGTCTCGGTGGCGACGGGCTTCCTGCCCACCCCGAAGCGCTCTTTCGCCAGCTCGCGCTCGTAAGCTTCGAGACCGCACTTGAGCAAAGTCATCAGATCGCCGCTCGGTAGCCGATGCCCCGCGAGCCCACGGACACGCTCGAGCAGCTCGCGAAACTCACCATCTGCCGTGAAATGCACGCCATAACGATCCGCGGACACGCTTCGTGACACCCGAAGATACAAGGGGTGTCACGCCACGCGGTGCCGAACATCGGCCTGCACAAGAGCGCGGACTCCATGAAAGCGAACGCACACGGGAGCCGGCTCACACCTTTCCCTTGCGCGCGCGAAAACCGTCGCTCCCAACACCAGGAGCGCTCACGCGTTGGAACGAAACCTCACCCCCTCGTTGGCGCACCGTGCTGGCCGCAGGCCAGCGCTTGGGCAGCCGGGCGCCCGCTGCGCGGAGCGCGAGGACGCCCTCGTGCCTCGATATCCCACGCGCGGGGCACCCAATCCCAAGATCTGATGGCTCGACCCCCGCGATATCGTTAAGTGAACGGCCTTGTTGTTTGCACAGGCTCTTTTCGGCGCGGGGACCATCACCAGGAGACTCGCGCTCGTCGAGTGCCCGCCGTGAGTAAAACAGGGACAGGCCCTAGAGCGCCGCGAGACGACGGTGTCGATGTTTGGCGCGACGAGCGCGGCATCCAAGCGCAGCAGTCGGTAACCGCACGATCGGGCCCGTGTCGTGTCGTGCCTCCGCGCGAGTCTGCTCGGCGTGACACCCGAGCGCGCCCCGCACGCACGGAGCGTGTCCGTCTGCGTTAGGCCCATGGTTCTGGCGTCGACCACACAGTCTGCGAGGTCGGACGCCTCGCAAGAACGCAACCATCACGAGCATGGCGGGTTCCGACACAGACTGACTTTCGTGCTCACTCTCGTAGTGAACGTGGACGTGCACGCGACGACCGCGAGTTCACACGCGTTGAATTCGAAGAGTTTGTGCATGCACTCGAGGGATACGCAGCACGCAAATAGGTCCAGCACCAAATGACTATGTATGTGACGGTGACGTGGTTGCTAGGACAGCGAGTGAAGGAGCTCGCGTGCAGAGCAAGCCATGAGCGTCACGACCACAGATCCCCATGCAAGCTTAGTCGAAGCATTCCGTCGACACCTCGAAACGCGACCGGAGCAGCTGCTGTACCGAGAGCTGACTACGGGTGAAGCGAATGGCCCAGCAGTTACCTGGACGTTTGCCGAAACCAGCGCGTCGTGTGCGGCTGTCGCCCAGTGCCTGCGTGAAAACGGTTTGGCCGGCAAACGCGTGCTCGTCATGCACGCCCCCGGCTTGCAGTATTTGGCGGCCTTTTTGGGCTGCATTCTCAGTGGAACGGTCGCCGTCCCCACATACGCTCCACAGCGCGCACGCGGGGCGCTCAATTCGGCTCGCCTGGTCGAGTTGGCCCGCAGGGCCCGGGTCGAAGCCGTTTTGTGTTCGGGTCGCATCGAGGCCGAGTTCCGCGAGCAGCTCAGCGCTCATCGCGAGCTTGCCTGCGTGCCCTGGCTGATCACGGACGACCTCCCGCCAGCGACGACCGATACGTCCTGGATGCGCGAGCCGCTTGCAGATGACCTGGCCTATCTGCAATTCACTTCTGGTTCGACCTCCGAGCCCAAAGGAGTGATGATCGGACACCGGCAGATCGCCCACAATTCGCGAGCAATCCAACGCAAATTCCGTAGCTCTTCCGACTCAGTGGGGGTGATCTGGCTGCCGCCGTACCATGACATGGGTCTGGTCGGCGGCATCCTGCAGCCGCTGTACGTCGGTTTTCCGGTCACGTTGCTGTCCCCGTCGGACTTCTTGCGTCGTCCAAACCGCTGGCTGGAGGCGATCTCGAAGTTCCGAGCCACGATCAGTGGCGGCCCGGACTTCGCCTACCAATTGTGCGCGAAGCGCGGTTTGCGCAGCGAAACTGGGCTCGATCTGTCGTCTTGGAACGTCGCCTTCTGCGGCGCGGAGCCCGTGCGCGCCGAGACGCTCGAAGCATTTTCCGCGCAATTCGCAGGACACGGCTTCGATCGGCGGGCCTTTTATCCTTGCTACGGTTTGGCCGAATCCACGCTGCTGGTCTCCGGCATCGAGCAGGGCACTGGCGCAAACAGCCTGGACGTCGACCGCGCCGCCCTGGGTCGGGGGCAGGTCGTTTGCGTGGCTCGATCGCCGGTCTCCACCCGTTTGATCGAATGCGGCAGCGCCGCCGCGGAGCACGAGATCGTGATCGTCGATCCGCTGGACCTGCGACTCTGCGGTGACCGAGAGGTCGGCGAGATCTTGGTCTCTGGACCGAGCGTCGCACAGGGTTACTTCGAGCAAGAGCGAGAAACGAACGACAGCTTCGGCATCCAGCTCGAGCGGAGCGGAGCGAACAAGCAATTCTTGCGTACCGGTGATCTGGGGTTTCTCAGCAGCGGAAATCTGTATGTGACCGGTCGCATCAAGGACTTGATCTTGATTCGCGGTCGCAATCACTATCCCGAGGACATCGAGCAGAGCGCCGTTCGCTGTCACTCGGGGCTTCGCGCAGGCGGCGCCCTGGCATTTCCCGTGTCTTTGCCCGAGGGGCAGGGGCTCGGCGTTGCAGTGGAGATCGCGAGCGCGAAATGCGAGAGCCAAGACGAGCTGTTTCGCGCGCTGCGCGCCGCGGTTGCCACCGAACACGATGTCGCTCTGGACGAGATCGCGCTGGTTTCGCCAGGCCATTTGCCGCGTACTTCCAGCGGAAAGCTGGCGCGCAATGCCTGCCGCCAAGGCCTCGAAGACGGCTCGCTTGCGAGCCACGCGCGCTGGAGCAGGGCGCGCGTGGCTCGGGAAGCTCCGCCAGTCGTAGCGCGTGATTCGCGAGGGCGTGAGCCAGCTCCGCCGGTCGCGTCCCTGCGCGCCTGGCTGATTCGGGAACTGGCGCTGATCACCAAGAGTCCAGAAAGCGAGATCGACGCGTCCCGACCGCTGATCGAACTGGGCCTCGATTCGAAGTTGTCGGTCGAGCTCGCAGAAGCCTTGCAGCTAAAAGTCGGGCGACCCGTACCGGCCAGCTTGGTTTGGGAATGCCCGACGATTGACGCGATCGCATTGGCCTTTTCTTCACCTTCTGCGCCCGAATCAGGCATCGACGTCCAGCTACCCGTTGCCAATGATGAGGTCATCGCCGTGGTGGGCATGGCTTGTCGCTTCGGTGGCTCGATTGACGGCCCAGAAGCTCTGTGGAGAGTGCTGCGCGCTGAACAGAGCGTCGTTACCGGACCTGCGGTCGATGCTCGCTCCGAGTGGGGAGGTCGCATCGCCGACCCCCTCGCCTTCGACAATTCCTTCTTCTCGATCTCGCCGCGCGAAGCCGAGAGCGTAGACCCGCGACAGCGGCTCTTGCTCGAGCTGAGTTGGGAGGCCCTGGAATCAGCAGGACTAGCAACCGAGCGGCTGCGCGGTAGCGCCACGGGAGTCTTCATCGGGCTATCCGGGAACGACTACTATCAGCGGCTGATCGCGGCAGGCCCGGTGGACCGCCAATATGTCCTCACCGGCAATCTCCAAAGCGTCGCGGCTGGTCGGATTGCATACTCGTTGGGCCTGGTGGGACCGGCCATTGCCATCGATACGGCCTGCTCTTCATCCCTGGTTTGTGTTCACCTGGCTTGCCAGAGCCTACGTCTGGGGGAGTGCGATCAGGCTCTGGCGGGTGGCGCAAATTTGATCCTGAGTCCGGAGGGGTCCGAATACGTCGCCGCCATGAACGCGCTGTCACCGACTGGACGGTGCGCTGCCTTCTCTGCCGACGCCGACGGCTATGTGCGCAGCGACGGCTGTGGCTTGGTAGTGCTGAAGCGGCTCTCGGACGCGCTCGCCGCAGGCGATCCGATCTTGGCCCTGATCCGCGGTAGCGCCGTCAACCACGACGGCCACAGCAACGGGCTCACGGCTCCTCACGGGCCGGCCCAGCAAGCGGTCATCCGCGAGGCCTTGCGCCGCGCGCACGTCGAGCCATCACAAGTCAGCTACGTGGAAACCCACGGCACGGGCACCGCCTTGGGTGACCCTGTCGAAGCTCACGCACTCAGCGCCGTGTACCGAAGTCAGACGCCACGGAAAGCACCGTTGGTCATCGGTTCCGTCAAGAGCAACCTGGGTCATACCGAGGCCGCCGCGGGGATCGCGGGATTGCTCAAAGTGATCCTGTCGTTGCAGGGCGAATTCTTACCGAAGACTCTGCACTGCGAGCGACCGAGTCCGCACATCGACTGGGCAGGGCTCGACTTGACGACGTCTCGCGGCATTGCTTGGCCAGCCAACGGGTCACCGCGCCTGGCGGGCGTGAGCTCGTTCGGCTTCAGCGGCACTAACGTGCACCTGATCATCGAACAGGCTCCCGCTCGGCTCGCTCCGGCTCGGGTCGAGAGTCGCCCGGAGCTACTTTTGTTCTCGGGGCGGAGCGCGCAAGCGTTGCGGGCCGCCGAGCTTCAACTGCGGGAGCGTGCGCGACAACCCGATGCCCCAGGGCTCGCCGAGATTTCTTATACGTTATCGACTACACGGTCGCACTTCGAGTACCGGAGCTACGTCGTTGCTAGCTCTTCTTTGGAGCTGAGCGAGCAGCTGGCCCAAACCCGAACCGCCGCGCCTTCGATCGCCCACGCAAAACCGAAGCTCGCATTTCTATTTGGTGGGCAAGGCACGCATCGGCTCGGTATGGGTCGTGAGCTCGCGGCGCGCTGGCCGGTGTTCGCGCGCGCGCTGACTGACTGCGAACGATTGTTCGTCACGCGGCGGCCGAACGGTCCCTCGCTGCTCGAAGTGATGTGGGCGAAACAGGACAGCCCGCAAGCCGCTCTCCTTGAACGGACCGAGTACACGCAACCCGCTGTGTTTGCGATCGGTTACGGCTTGGCGCAGGTCTGGAAAGAGCTCGGGGTCGAGGCGCACCAGCTACTCGGCCACAGTTTTGGTGAAGTGACTGCGGCCGTGATCGCGGGCGTCATGTCCGTCGAAGACGGCTTCTGTTGGACGCTTTCTCGCAGCGAACGGATCTCCGAGCTGACGGAGCCGGGTGGCATGCTGGCCGTCCACGCGGCCGCGAGCGATGTCGAGGCACTGTTGCATGCATTTCCCGAGCTCGGCATCGCCGCGTTCAACGCCGCGAGCGAGCTGGTGGTCTCGGGACCCAACCCGAGCTTGGACAGGTTCGAAGACACCCTGCGCGATAGCGGCCTGCGCGCGACTCGGCTCAATGTGGCGCGCGCTTTTCATTCCAGCATGATGGCCCCGGCTCGTGACGCGCTCTCGAAGGCAGCCTCCGAGCTGACGTTGCGTGCCCCGTCGAGCGCGCTGATCAGCGCTGTCTCGGGCAGACCTGGCGACAGCGCGCTGTCGCTCCCCGAATACTGGGTCAATCACGTGCAAGCCCCGGTGCGCTTTGCCGACGGCTGCGCGGAGCTCGCGCGTGCGGGCGTTCAGCTGTGCGTTGAACTCAGTGCACAATCGGCCTTGTTGCCGTACTTGGCGCGCGGGCCGCTCAAGCTGGCAGCCCGCATCCCCAGTCTGCGTCGCGGGCGTGGTGAGGTCGTGGCATTCCTGGAAGCGCTGGGCAACTGCGCCGAGCTCGGGCTGGACATCGACTGGCAAGCGCTGGCTCAGGGCCAGGGCCACCGGGTGTCTCTCCCGACCTATCCCTGGCAGCGCTCGCACTTCGGCCCCGATCGCGTCCCCGCGAAGAAATCCGACATGACCACTCAGTCCGCGCCGTCGACCGAAAGTGCGCCGACTTCGCCGGTCACGCGCTCGGCGCCGGTCGTAGTACGGGTGCCAGACGCGGCCGCGATTCGTGAGTCGCTTTCCCAATTTCTTGCCAGCCAATTGCGCATGAACCCGGCGCTGATTCGAGGCGACGAATCGCTGTTGCGGCTTGGCGCGGATTCGATGGTGTTCGTCGAGGCAAGTCACTTCATCGAGCGGCAATTCGGTGTGCGGGTTTCCAGCCACGACCTGTTCGAGCGGCTCAGCACGCTGCATGCCCTTTCGGACTTCATCGAGCGGACTCAGTCGCGTGAGCCGAGGCCAGAAACGCCAACCAACGCGCCATCGGTCGCCGCGAAGATCGAACCCCTCCCGAGATCGCTGCCGGTCACTCAGCTGGAGCTGATTCGAGCTCAGCAAACCCTGCTGCAGCGGCAACTGGAGCTCGCGACCTCGTCGCTCGCCCCACCTCTGCACACGGCTCGCGATCTGAGCGGGCCCCCATCTACGACGGAGACCACTCATCAACGAAGCGCGCTCGCTCCGCAACAGCAGGCGTTCTTGCAAGGCTTTGCGGCCGAGTACAACCGCCGCACTCCCGGCTCGAAGGAGCGCGCGGCCAAAGCGCGCTCAGCGCTTGCCGACCGGCGGAGCGCGGCGGGTTTCCGACTCGAGACCAAAGAGCTACTCTATCCCATCGTCGCTGATTCGTCCGAGGGCGCGCGCTTCAGCGACGTGGACGGCAATCGCTACTTGGATCTAGCGATGGGCTTTGGGGTGCAATTTTGGGGGCATTCACCGAGCTTCGTGAACGATGCGTTGTCCGCGCAACTGACCCGCGGTTGGCAATTGGGGCCACAGAGCGAGCTTGCCGCCGAGTTGGCCGGAGAAATCTGTCGGTTGACGGGCATGGCTCGAGCGACCTTCTGCAGCTCCGGTACCGAGGCGGTGATGACCGCCTTGCGCCTGGCCCGCGCCAAGACATCACGGACGCGAGTAGTCGCTTTCAAGGGGGCGTATCACGGTCACTTCGATGGCACCCTCGGGTTACCGAGGTCGACTCCGGAAGGTGAGATTTTCAGCGTGCCGATGGCTCCCGGAGTGCCCGCTGGCTGCGTGGAAGACCTGATTCTATTGGACTATGGCAGCGACGAGGCGTTGAACTACGTCCGCGAACACGGCACAGCGCTGGCCGCGGTCTTGGTCGAGCCGGTGCAGAGTCGGCAGCCCGGCTTGCAGCCCGCGGCGTTCCTGCATGAACTCCGCGCGCTGACGCGTCATCACGGCGTGGCCCTCGTCTTCGACGAAGTCATCACCGGCTTCCGTTTGAGCGCGGGCGGCGCGCAGGAGGTTTTCGACGTGCAAGCCGACCTCGCGATCTACGGGAAGCTGCTGGGCGGAGGATTGCCGATCGGCGTGGTGGCAGGCGCGAAGGAATACTTGGATCGCATCGACGGCGGCGAATGGAGTTTCGGCGACGACAGCGGGCCCGTGGTTCCCACTACGTTCTTCGCCGGCACGTTCAGCAAACACCCGCTGGTCATGGCAGCGTTGCGCGCGGTGCTCGACCGCATCGCCGAACTCGGCCCGGGGCTCTATTCGAACCTGAACGGACTGGCTTCGGAAATGTGCGCCACGCTTTCCGCCTATTTTCAAGAACAGGGGCTGCCGCTGGCCATCGATCACTGCGGCTCGATCTTTCGGTTCAAGTACCTCGGCGGCGCGGCGCGCATCGCCTACTTGTACGAGCCGCTGGATCTGAACCTGCTCTACTTACAGCTGATTCACCGAGGCTTCTACTTTTGGGAAGGGCGCACCGGGTTTCTGTCCGTCGCCCACACCCGCGCAGACACGCTCGCGCTGGTCGAGGCGGTGAAAGCCAGCGTCACCGAACTGCGGAGCGCCGGGTTCTTGGCAGAATTGCCCAGTTCGACTCGAGCCGAGAGCGAACAGCGCGCGCCACTGTCTTGGGGCCAGCGCGGCCTCTGGGTCCAATCCCAAATGGACGCCGGTGCGGCCGCGGCTTACACGATACCAGGCGCCGTGCGCTTGCGCGGCCGCTTGCGAGCCAACATTCTGCGCGCCGCGATCGAGAGCGTGATTCGTCGTCACGCCGTGCTCCGCACCACGTTCGTCACGAACCCCGACTCGTCCGTCGAACAACGCATTGCAGCCCCCGATGCGGCGTCGTTCTGTCTCGATCACTTGGACTGGCGCGACGTCCCCGAGCACGAGCAGCCGTCCCGACTCACGGACCTCGCTCGCCGCGAAGCGACCAGCCCGTTCGACCTTCAGTGCGGCCCCTTGCTGCGGATTACCCTGGTTCGAACCGCAAGCGACACTTGGACGCTGCTCGCGAACATTCATCACATCGTCGCCGACGGCTGGTCGATGAATTTGTTCTTGGCGGAACTGTGCGAGCTGTACGCGGCGTTCGCTGAGCAGCGCGTGCCGGTACTGCCGCCGCTACCCATCCAGTATGCGGACCACGCGCGAGCGCAAGCCGCGGAGTCGGTAGCGACAAGCAGCTCGCGCTCACTCGTTTACTGGAAGCAACAACTGGCCGATGCCCCGGCCAGCCTGAACTTGCCGACGGAGCTACCTACGGCGATCGAGAAGGGCAACCGAGCGTCGACCTTGGTTCGCAGCATCGAGCCGGGGTTAGTCGGTCAGGTTCGAGCGCTCGCCCAGCGCGCGGAGTGCACCCTGTTCATGGCCCTGTCTGGCGCGCTGGCGCTGCTCTTGTCGCGCTTGTCCGGCGAACCCGAGCTCGTGATCGGCTCGCCAATCCTGGACAGGTCCCGCCCGGAGCTGCGAGACCTGATCGGCTTTTTCGTCAACACGTTGGCTTTGCGTTTCAATGTGGGTGCCCAAAGCTCGCTCCCCGCCCTGCTCGGTCACGTGCGTGAAGTGGTCATCGGCGCCTACGCCCACCAAGACGTGGCCTTCGAGCAGGTGGTGCAAACCTTGAACCCAACCCGCGTACCCGGGCGACACCCGTTGTTCCAAGTTTGGTTGAATGTGGACGTCGAGGCCGTCACGAGCAAGCTGGCTCTGCCCGAACTGGACGCGGAAATCTTGAGTGAGCTAATCGACGCTCCGTCGCCGGTCGATCTGAGTTTGGTCGTGCAACAGCGACCCGACGGCTTGCGCATGAAATGGATCTTCGACGAGCGACGCTTCGAGCCGGAGCGTATCTTAGCGATCGCAGAGCAGTTCGAGTACCTGCTCGAACAATGGGTCAGGTCACCCGACGCGTCTCTGGATTCCTATGGACTCGTCACACAAGCTCACGCGGCTCGGCTGCCGTCGTTGGCCAACGCGATCCCGAAACCCGAGTATCCTGACGTGCTCGAGCTGTTTCTGGCCGTGAGCGAGCTCCGCCCCGACGATGTCGCGATCCTGGACTCGGGCCGGCCTTTTCGCTACGCGGAACTTCGGCGCAGCGCTCTGGCCGTTGCCCGCGAGCTGCGCTCGGCTGCGACCAGCGGCCCCGTCGCACTCGTCGGTTCTCCGAGTTACGGCCTGGTGGTGGGGCTCTTGGGCATCTTCCTCAGCGGCCGCGTGCTCTTGCCCCTCGACCCCGCGTTGCCCCCCGCTCGACTGCAACTCTTGATGGTCGAGTCCCAAGTCGAGTCCGTACTTCTCGTCGGGTCGAACGCGGGCGACTCGCCGCCGCTGCCTTTCGGCGGCGAGCCGGTGCGGTTGCACGCGGCGAGCGGCGAGCTCGAGCGCGGGCCGGCGCCGCGCGTCGACCACGCATCGCCGCCGCTGCACGCGTTGTCGGCAGATTCGCCAGCGTACATCTTCTACACGTCGGGTACGACCGGAAGCCCCAAGGGCATCGTCGGCACGCGCGCGGGAATCAACCACTACATTGCTTGGCAGCGCCAGTGTTTCGAGATCACGCCGGCTGATCGCTTTTCTCTGCTCACACGTCTGTCCTTCGACGCGATCTTGCGGGAGATATTCCTGCCGCTCACTTCGGGCGCCACGCTGTGCATTCCAGAGCGAGACGCTCATGTAGCTCCGCTGACCTGGCTGCGCGAAACCAAAATCAGTGTGGCACAAAGCGTCCCCAGCCTGATCGAACATTGGCTGCGCGAGGCGTCGGCAGGTGAAGCGCTTCCGCGCCTGCGTTACACCTTCCTTTCGGGGGAGCCACTCACGGGCGCTCTGGTGCGCCGGCTGCGACAGCTCGCGCCGAACACCGAGGTGATCAACCTGTACGGGCCAACCGAGACCACGATGACCAAATGCTTCTATCGAGTGCCGCGCGATGTCCCTGACGGCAGCTTGCCCGTGGGACAGCCGATGCCGGACACCCAGGCCATCGTGATGGGACCCAATCAGCGCGCTTGCGGCTTCGGAGAGCGCGGTGAAATCGTGCTGCGGACTCCGTTCAGGACGCTTGGATACTTGAATCGTCCGAGCGAGCAAGCGGCGCGGTTCCTCGCCAATTCGCATAACTCCGATCCCGACGATCAGCTTTACTTCACTGGCGATCGGGCTAGGTATCGTCTCGATGGTAGTTTGGAGCTGCTCGGTCGAGTGGACCGACAGATCAAGATCCGCGGCGTGCGTATCGAGCTCGGCGAGGTGGAGGCGGCACTGCGAACGCACCCGGGCGTCGCGCAGGCGGCGGTCCTGAGCACGGAAGGCTCGGCCCTCGATCGACAACTGGTCGCGTTCTTCGTTGAAAGTGATGCGCCGGTGCCCGACGCCGAGATTCGGACGCACCTCTCTCGAACGCTGCCGGCGTGGATGGTTCCGAGCATCTTGGTGCGCCGAGACTCGTTTCCACTGACCGCCACCGGCAAGGCCGATACTCGCGCCTTGATGCAGCAGTACGCCTCGCGAGCCGTGAGGCATCGCCCTCAGGCGACGGCAGAACTCAGCGCGAGCGAGCGCCTGGTGCAGGCACACTTCGCGGCGTTGACCAACCACAGCGACGTCGGCCTGGAGCAAGACTTCTTCGAGCTGGGCGGGCATTCGCTGCTCGCCGCGCAGCTACTGACTCGACTACGCAAGGAGACGGGCTCGAACGTCTCTCTGCGTGCATTCCTCGATGCGCCGACGGTCGTCGCTCTCGCGCGTCACCTCGATTCACTGCCTGCGGTGTCCCTCGACTCCGAGCGAGCCACTGCCTCTGCCGATGCCCGTGACCCCGAACTCGAAAGCGTGGAACTATGATCGACCTCGAACTAGCGGCGTGGGTGACTTCGCTCGCCAGCCAGAACATTCAGCTGTCCGTGCGCGACGGGAAGCTGGTCTGTGATTGTCCCAAGGGCGCGCTGAGTGAAGCGCTGCGCCAGTCGCTTCGCGAGAGCAAACCTCGCTTGCTGCAGTACTTGGCTGAAAGGGACGGGGTTGGGAAGAACGGAACCGCCCAGGCGGGCGCCGCGCGGATTGCCGCGCTTCCGCCGAGTGATTCGAGCCCGCTGTCGCACGCCCAGCAGCGCCTCTGGCTGTTGTCCCAGGTCGACCGCGGCGCGGCGTACAACATGCGCGTCGCTCAACGCATCACTGGTCGGCTCGACGCGGCCGCGCTCGAGCGTGCATTGCAAGCGGTGGCCCAACGACACGCGGTGCTGCGCAGCTCGTTCCACGTCGTGAATGGCGAACCGGTGCAGCGAGTGCGCGAGCATTTGCCGATTCCGCTCGCACGAATAACGCTCGAAGCTTTGCCCGCCGACAAGCAACGCGCGGAGCTCGAGCGACTGATGGCGGAACACGCCCTGCACGCATTCGAGGTCGACGAACCACCGCTCATGCGCGCGACCCTGGTGCGGCTATCGCCGGTCGAACACGTGCTCTTGGCGGTTCTTCACCACCTGTTGGCGGACGGAAGCTCGCTCGGCATCTTCGTTGCGGAACTGAGCGAGCTGTATCAATCGGCCATGCACCGGCGCGCCAGCCGGCTGCCCAAGTTGGAGGTGCAATACAGCGACTTTGCGGTCTGGCAGCGTCGGGCCTTGGCCGAGCTCGACATGGAAGAGCTCAAGGCCTATTGGGTAAAGAGGTTGAGCGGTGCGCCCGCTCGGCTCGATTTGCCCACGGATCGACCGCGGGCTCAGCGCTCCGAGTCCGGCGTGGGCGGGAGCGAATCTTTCCTTTTGCCGCCCGCGCTCAGCGCGCAACTGCAGGTGCTAGCGCGCTCGACGGGCTGCACGTTGTTCATGACGCTGCTCGCCGGCTTCACGGCTCTTCTCTCGCGCTACGCGAACGAGACCGACGTGGTGGTCGGTTCCCCGATGTCGATACGCACGCACGCGGAGCTCGAGCCGCTGATTGGGATGTTCGTCAATACCGTCGTGCTGCGGGTCGGCCTCGACGGAAACCCGACCTTCCAGGAATTGCTCACGCAGGTCCGTGCCGTGGCGACCGACGCCTACGCTCACGCGAGCTTACCGCTGGAACAGCTGGTGGACGCCGTGAAGCCGCCACGCGACCCCGCATATCACCCGATCTTTCAGGTGATGTTCATTCACGACAACGCGCCGAGCAACGTGGAGGACGTCGCAGGGTTGCGCTTCGAGGCCCTCGAATACCCGACGTTCGATGCCAAGTTCGACCTGATGCTGGCAATGCGCGAGACGCCCCGGGGGATCTGCGGAGTGTGGGAATACCGCCGAGATTTGTTCGATGCGTCCACCATCCAGCGCGCCAGCAAACACCTCGAGAACCTGTTCGAAGCGATGGCGCTGCAGCCCACGCAGCGGGTCCTGAATGCGCCGCTCGTCACGTCCAACGAGCGAGAGGCGCTAATTCGCACTTGGAACGAGACGCACCGCGAACTGGCGCGCCACGCGCCGCTGTCCCAAAGCTTCGAAGCGCAGGTGGCGCGCGCCCCCCACGCCGTCGCCCTCGAATCCGACGAGCAGACTCTGAGCTACGCCGAGCTCGACCTGCGCGTGGGTCGTCTTGCGGCCCTGCTTCACGCACGCGGGATCGGCTCTGGACAGCGCGTAGCTGTGCTCTTGCCGCGTGGTTTCGATCTCGTCGCGGCGCTGCTCGCCGTCCTGCGGCTGGGGGCGGCGTACGTCCCGCTCGATCCGAGCCATCCGCGCGCACGGCTTTCGGAGTTGTTGAACGACGTCGCGCCTGAGGCGCTGCTCAGCAGCACGCCCGTTGCGGACGGGCTGAACTTCGACCCGCGGCGTACCCTGTGCATCGACGCCGAATTGGCCGCACTCGAAGCCGCGAGCCCGGTGCAATTTTGTGCCCCGATCTGCGACGGCGCGGTGGCTTACCTCATGTACACCTCGGGTTCGACGGGCAAGCCAAAGGCGGCGATCATCACGCACCGCGGGCTCACGAACTACCTTTCGTGGGCCGCGGATGCCTACGGCATGGCGTCGGGCGCAGGCGCCGTCGTGTGCACCTCGATTGCCTTCGATGCAACGGTCACCAGCCTGTGGCTGCCTTTGATGCACGGCGGCAGAGTGCGCCTGCTGTCGGAAGGTCGAGAACTCGAGCAGCTGAGCCAGTTGCTCGAGTCTGACGCGGAGCTCGGGCTGATCAAGCTCACTCCCGCGCACATCGACGCGCTGCGCGTGATGACCCCCGAGCCAACCGGGGCAAGCCGCGCTCAGACTTTCGTGGTCGGCGGCGAGCAGCTGTTCGGCGAGCAAGCGAGTTGGTGCAGTCGTGCAGCGCCAAACGCCAAGGTCTTCAATGAGTACGGGCCAACGGAAACGGTCGTGGGCTGCTGTGTCTACGAAGTCCCAGAGACCCAAACGAGCGGCCCGGTGTGCATTGGCCGCCCCATCGCCAACACCCAACTCTATGTGTTGAATCCCGAGCTCGAACTGGTGCCGGTTGGTGTGCCCGGTGAGCTGTACATCGGCGGAGCAGGCGTCGCGCGTGGCTACTTTCAGCGGGACGAGCTCACGCAGCGACACTTCGTCGCCGATCCGTTCGGTGTACACGCGGACGGGCGGCTGTATCGGACCGGCGATTACGCCGTACGTTCTCAGGATGGCTCGTTGCGCTTCGTTGGGCGGCGTGACGCTCAGGTCAAGGTCAACGGCTTCCGGATCGAGCTTGGAGAAGTGGAGAGCGCACTCCTCGAGCACGAGGACGTGATTCAAGCGACGGTCAACCTGGGGCGTTCCGCGAGCGAACGAGGCCAGCTCATTGCCCACGTAGTATTGCGCGCGGGCGCCCCGAGCCGAGCTGCGCTTCGAGAATACTTGGCGTCACGGCTGCCGCCGCAGCTCGTGCCAGCGGCCATCGTCCCGGTGCCGGAGTTCCCCCTGACCGCCAACGGGAAGCTCGATCGCGCTGCGCTTCCCGAGCCCTCGGCGCGCACCCGACGCGGCCGATCCGCCACGGACAACGTGTTGGGTGCAGCCGAGCTCGTCCCAGCGGCGGGGCGCGAGCCAGCGACGGAGGCAGAGCGCGTGCTGGTGCGCATCTGGCAATCTTTGCTCGGCGCACGCGAGATCGACGTCACCGAAACTTTCTTGAACCTGGGCGGCGACTCAATCTTGGGCATCCAGTTGGTCGCCCGAGCGCGTCAGCAGGGAGTCGTCTTCACCCCGCGAGATCTGTTCGAGCATCGCACCATCGAAAAGATCGCACTCATAGCGAAGTTCGGCGCCGCGGCCGGCGAACCGCAACTCGCGACCAGCGGCCGGTTCTCGTTGTCTGCTATCCAGAAGCAGTTCTTCAGCGCGAACTATTCGGCCCCGGACCATTTCAATCAGAGCATTTTGCTGGAAGCACCGGTCGGCTGCGACATACTCGCGTTGAACCGTGCCTGCGCGGCCGTCGTCGCACATCACGATCTACTGCGAGCACGCTTCCCCTCGCCCGGCGAAGGCACCGTCGAGCGAGCGCTAAGCACCGAGAACGCGGACTGGGTCACCGTGGTCGACCTCGCGCCGCTGTCGACCGAGCCGCAAGTCCTTGCCCTCAAACAGCAGGTCGACGCCGAACAGAGCACGTTGAGCTTGTCCGCGGGCCCCCTGTTCAAGGCAAAGTTGTTTCGACTCGGAACCGACACGGCCCCGCGCTTGTTGCTCACCGCACACCACTTGGTCGTCGATGGGGTGTCTTGGCGCATCATCGTGGAGGATCTGATCCGGGCATACCAGCAAGCGTCGTCAGAGCAGCCAATCGAGCTACCGGTTCGTAGTACTGCATTCCGAGACTGGTCCGCCCAGTTCCAAGAGCATGTCGACTCGGGTGCATTCCTGCCGGAGTTGGAGCTGTGGGCGAGCATGTGTCCGCCGCCGCGCCCCCTGATTTCGGTGCGTCCGACGCTCGGAACGAAGCGCAGGGGCACCGCGGTTTCTGCCTATTCGGTCGCCGACACCGAGCCGCTCTTGGCGAACGTCGGGGCTGTTTATGGCGTCACCGCACAAGAGATCCTGCTCACGGCGCTGATTCAGGCGCTGGCTTCGACCGTCGAGGGCGACGTGCTTTCGGTCGAGCTCGAGAATCACGGGCGGGATTACCCGCTGCCCGGGGTCGACCTGTCACGTACGGTGGGCTGGTTCACCAGCCAGTTTCCCGTCCACTTCTCGGTCGAAAGGTTTGCGGGTCCAGGCGAGACCTTGATGCGAACGAAGGAGACGCTGCGCGTGATTCCGAACCACGGCGTCGGCTACGGCGCATTGCGCTACCTGGCACGGGGCTCGGAGCGCGTCGACGCGCTGAGGCGACGACTCAACGGTGCTCCTCCGGCCCACGTCCGCTTCAACTACTTCGGACAACTGGACCGCGGCCAGGACGTCCCTGGTTGGCTGTTGGCAAGCGAGGCCATCGACGCCCAGCGCAGTCCGTTGAACCGTGATCCACAGCCTCTGGCCGTGGACGTCAGTGTGGTCGGTCGACGACTCACGGTCAGTTGGTCGTACTGCCTTGCGAGCTTCGAAGAGTCAGCCGTGGTCAGCTTGGCAGACCGCTTCCGAACCGGACTCGCTCAGCTCATCGAACATTGCCAGTCACTTTCCTCACAGCGCTACACGCCTTCCGACTTCCCCGACTTTCAACTATCGCAAGACGGCCTCGATCAGCTCCTCGCAGAGGTCAGCCAGGCCAACTCAGGAGTATGAGTGGAAAATCAAAGAGACAAAGGCATCGAAGCGCTCGTCCCGCTCTCCCCCTCACAGCAAGGCATGCTGCTCGAATGCTTGGGCAGCCAACCCGGGCTGCACGTCGAGCAAACGGTCTTCAGCTTGAGCCCGAATTTGAACGTGGCGGCGTTTCGAAGCGCCTGGCGAACGATCATCGATCGTCATGCAATCCTGCGCACCGCGTTCGTTTGGAGCGCAAAGACCGACCCCGTTCAAGTGGTGCTCAATCGCGTCGAAGTACCGCTGACGGTCGAGGATTGGCGCGGCAGTTCGAGCGGCGAGCAGAAACAACGCATGCAAGCCTACCTCGAGTCCGATCGCGAGCTCGGGTTCGTGCCCAAGCGGGCACCGCTCTTGCGCTTGGCACTGTTCCGGACCTCGGACGCAAGTCACCGCTTCGTGCTGACGACTCACCATTTGTTGCTCGATGGCTGGTCGCTATCGGTGGTGTTGAGCGAGGCATTGACGGTGTACGAAGCCAACGTTCGCAACCAGGCGGCCGAGCTACCGCCGGTGAGGCCCTACCGCGAGTACATTTCCTGGCTGCGAGCCCAAGACCAAACGGTGGCGAAAGAGTATTGGTCGACGACGCTCGCGGGGTTCAAACGCGCGACGGCGCTCGGTCGCGAGCTGCCGTTTCCGGAGGATCCGGATTCAGTCCCCGAGGGCTTTGGTGACATACAAACCGCGCTCTCGGCGGAGACGGCCGCGACGCTCGACGGCTTGGCTCGACAGGCGCAAGTCACGTTGAGCACGCTCTTGGCGGGGATCTGGGGCATTTTGCTGTGCGCCTACGGCGGCAACCGCGATGTCCTGTTTGGATCGACCGTGTCCGGCCGCCCGCCGAGCTTGCCCGGCGTGCTCTCGATGGTCGGGCTGTTCATCAACACCGTGCCCTTGCGACTGAACGTGCCCGAACGAGGCGACTTGTGGCATTGGCTCGGCACCGTTCAATCGAGCCGCGCGCGGGAAAAAGACTTCGAGCATAGCTCGGGCGGCGAGATCCACCGCTGGAGCGAAGTGCGGGGAGCGCGCGCTCTCTACGACAGCGTTTTGGTCTATGAGAACTACCCGGACGAGGCCGCGAACGCGGTGGGAGCCTCGCTGTCCATCGACACGGTCGAGTCGCGCACGATCGGCGCACGCACCTCGTATCCGTTGACCTTGCTGGTGACGTCGCGGGGGCGCTTCAGCGTGAGGTTGATCCATCGCCGCTCCCGAATCGAACCCGAAGCGGCGCGGACTATCTTGGCCCAGTTCGTGGCTCTGCTGGAAAAGGTCGCGCTCGAAAAGCAGATCGAGATTCCTAGTCTGCTAAAGGCCATTCCCGACGCGGAAGTCCCCACGGTGCGCGCCGCGCCCACGTCGGCGACGTTGGCTCCTTACGTCGAGGCCCGCGACGCGCACGAGATGCGCGTCGTGGAGATTTGGAAAGACGTGCTGCACCGCGACTTGATCGGCGTGCACGACAACTTCTTCGAATTGGGCGGGCACTCTCTGCTGGCGCTCGATCTCATGCGCCGGCTCGACGAACAGCTCGGGGTTCGTCTGCCCATGTCCACGTTGCTCGAGAACCCAACGGTGGAACGCCTGGCCGAGACGATTCGCCGCAAAAGCGACGGCAGAGCGTGGTCACCCTTGGTTCCGATTCGCAAGACGGGGACCGGCAGTCCCTTCTTCTGCGTGCCCGGTGCGGCCATGGACGCCATCTCGCTCTACCCGCTGTCGCAGCAAATTGGCGAGGAGCATGCATTCTACGGGCTGCAACCGCAGGGTCTGGACGGC
>Ga0302322_100001364_pt1 | contig 19899 bp, 16 predicted proteins | sample Fen_T0_2_FD_203757 | JGI IMG/M metagenome (GOLD analysis project Ga0302322, IMG submission 203757) | Peat permafrost microbial communities from Stordalen Mire near Abisko, Sweden - Fen_T0_2 | ecosystem: Environmental > Terrestrial > Soil > Wetlands > Permafrost | place: Sweden: Abisko...
GAATTGGTTCTTCTCGGTGCCTCTGTGCTTCCCGTGGTGAATGTTCTTTCCCATTTCGGGAACGCCTCTCACGTTTTCTCGCGATTTCTCTTGACATCCCCTTTTCCACAAGTGCACGGTAACCATGCGGTGGTTACTATCCACCGCTCGGACGCTGTTCGACTTTGCTTCGGGAATACCCGCAGCCTGTATCAACTGACTGATGGCTGACAGCTGATAACTGAGAGCTGAAGGCCAGCGGCCCAGCCGTTTTCAGGAGGCAAATATGCCCTACGCTACCTGTGACCATCTCAAAGAAGATGGCGTCTACTGTGATTCGCCCGCCCTGCGCGGCCAGAACTTCTGCCACTTCCACCTCAACCTCCGCGCCCGCCGTATGCAGGCAGCGCAAGCCCGCCGTCGCGGCGAAGCCTGCCGTCTTCAGTTTCCCGTGCTCGAAGACATGCACGCCGTGCAGCTTTCGCTCACCCTGGTACTCGACGCCCTGGCCGACGACCGCATCGACCCCAAGCGTGCCGGACTCATGCTCTACACCCTGCAACTGGCTTCCACCAGCCTGATGGGCACGCCCGGCTGGAAGGGCAAGCGCAAGCAGGTCGCCGCCGACAAGCCCCTGCGCGCCCTCGAAGCGCCCGACGTCGCCGCCCAATACGACTTGCCGCAGGGCGTCGACCTCGACCTCCCGCCGGAAGTTGCCTTGGAGGCTGCCGAGCAGCCAGCCGAGGCAGCCAAGAAACCACCGCAACGGGTCCGCCTGGCACGCGTTCCCGTGCCTGCAGAAAGTGACGGCGAAAGCATTCGCGACAAATATTTCATAATTCCCAAAGAGCCGGGCAAGGAGATCACCTTCGACGAGCTCTCCTACCAGCTCAGCCGCATGGAGGCCCTCTGCGGCAATACCCGGCCACCCGACGCCGAAGCCCGCGCCGCCGGTCTCTCCGTCGACGAAGACGGCTTCGTCCAGCAGGCTGAGGTCGCCTAAGGGCCGAAAATGACCACGCAACCCCTTACGGCTCAGGATTTTACGTATAAGTCATTTAGAAAGATGATTTTGCGCAAAAATTCCCGCTATCCCCATGAAAACGAGGAATTTTGAGGGGGGAGGGGGAGGGTACCCCTGCAAGCTCGGATAGACTGCATGGGTGATGTATTCGGCGGTGCTGTTGCTGGCGGCCTTACCGGGCCAATCGATTCTGCTGGCCGAGTGGCAGGTGGCGGCGGCGTACGCGGTATTTGCCGTCAGCTACCTGGTGTTCGCGCTGGGCAAGCTGCCGGGGATGAAGATCGATCGCCCGGGCATGGCCATCATCGGCGCGGTGCTGATGGTCGCGTTCCGCATTGTGCCGGCGAGCGAGGCGCTACGGTTCATCGATTTCGGCACGCTGGTGCTGCTGTTCTCGATGATGCTGGTGGTTGGCTATCTGCGCCTGACCGGCTTTTTCGAGTGGGTGGCCGAACAGATCATCACGCGCTTGAAGCCGCGGCAACTGCTGCCCACCATCATCTGTATTACGGGAGTGCTGTCGGCATTTTTTGTGAACGACATTATCTGCCTGGTGATGGTTCCGTTCGCACTGGCGGCGACCCGTCGCATGGGACTGAAGCCGCTGCCGTACCTGCTGGCGGTTGCAACTTCGGCCAACATCGGGAGCGTCGCCACCATCACGGGGAACCCGCAGAACATGCTGATCGGCTCGTTTTCCGGAATAGGATACCGCAACTTTCTATGGCACCTGGGGCCGGTAGCGATCATCGGGCTGGTGCTGGATTGGCTGATCATCCACCGGATGTGTGGCAACGACTGTGCGCCTCGGGAAGTGGAGCGCGTGGCGGCTGCGACGTTGCACGTTCCGACAAGCGCGTTGCGCAAGCCCGCGATCGTGATTGCGTTGGTGCTGCTGGGCTTTCTCGCTGGGGCGCCACCGGCGATGGTGGCTGCCGTGGGCGCGGCGCTGATGCTGATTACGCGGACGCGGAATCCGCGGCAGGTGTATGACGAAGTCGATTGGGGACTGCTGGTGTTTTTTGTTGGGTTGTTCGTGATTGTGGGCGGCGCCGAAAATGCGGGACTGACTGGTCGTCTGCTGGGGTTCGCTGAACGGACGAATCTGGAGAATCCGGCCATCTTCACGGTGGTGACCGCGGCGCTGTCAAACGTTGTTAGCAATGTACCGGTGGTGATGCTGCTTAAGTCGCTGGTGCCGTCGTTCCGCGATCCGCACACCGGCTGGCTGGTGCTGGCCATGGCCAGCACGCTGGCGGGAAACCTGACGATTACCGGATCGGTTGCTAATTTGATTGTGGTTGAGCGGGCCCAGGCAGAGGCGGATGTTCACGTTGGTTTTTGGGACTATTCGCGGGTGGGGATTCCGGTGACGCTAGTGACACTCTTGGTGGGTTGGGCTTGGTTGGCATGGGTGCGGTGATTTGAAAAGTTGCGGAAAAAATGACGAATAAATTTTCTGCAAACTTGCCGCCGTGGCACGAAACGGGAGCATAATATTTCCCAAGGAAGTAGCCGTGGGGATCGCTCGATTCAAGCCCATCTCGTATCGCCTCAGATTTGCCCTCCGCATGATTGCCGTAGTTGTGATGTTCCCAGTAATCGCGCTGGTCATCCTCTGCGCAACTCTGTACCATCCTCTCGCCTCGGTGAGAGGCAAATTCCACACAACACTACGCCTCTGGATGAGCGTGCTGGACTGGACGAAGAGTATCCCCATTGGCTACACCTATTGGGTGCAATACCAGGCGCCCGCGATGCTGGACGAGATCGCGGTGCATCACGACGAATAAAGCCTCGAATTCGCGTGGTTGCTTTCCTCTTGATGCGTGAACGATAATCAGCTTGGTAGCGGCGACACGGCGGCGCCGCGCGGCAGCCCGCTCTCGTGAATCTTCCGACCTACATCACGCTCACGCGGATCCTCAGCATCCCGGTGCTGATCTGGATCCTATCGAGCAGCTATTTCAGTAACACGAATGGCAATCGCGAACTGCTGGCGTCTGCCGTCTTCATTGCGGCCTCCATTACTGATGCGATCGACGGCTACCTGGCGCGCAAGCGAGCGCAGGTTACGACGATGGGGATGCTGCTCGATCCGGTGGCCGACAAGCTGCTGATTGCGGCGGCGTTCATTACGCTGGTGCAGTTTAATCCACGCATCGTGCCCGCGTGGATGGCGGTGATTATCATCGGGCGGGAATTCCTGGTGAGCGGCTTGCGGTCGATTGCGGCGTCGGAAGGCTTCACCATCGAGGCCAGCGATCTGGGCAAGATGAAGATGCTGGTGCAGATCGTTTCGGTGGTGGCAGCGATTGTCGATCATCACTGGGCGCACCTGCCGTGGTATTTCCTGTACCTGCCCGTACATCCTATTGCGCTGGCGTCCATCTGGATTATGGTGGTGCTGTCGCTGGTGTCGGCCATCGATTACTTCGTTGCGTTCTGGAACAAGATCGATCGCCGTTCCGAGAAGCGTCGCAAGCGGCGGTCGTTTGTGCTAAGCCGGCGCAGGAAGCGCAACGATGTCCCCGCAGTCTGAAGTGGAATCCGCTGAACTTGTCGCCCCACCCGAATACTCTTCGGAAGAACGCGGAATTCTGTTGCGGCTTGCACACGGGGCGATTGGCTCGGCCTTCGACGGCGAACCCCTCGACCTGACGCCTCCCAGCGAACATTTGGCGGAAATGCGCGGTGCGTTCACCACGCTGCATTTGAATGGCAAGCTGCGTGGGTGCATCGGGTATGTGGTGCCATCCCATTCGCTGTACCGTACAGTGGCCGAGACGGCACAGTCGGCGGCATTCGACGATTCGCGGTTTACGCCCGTGACCGCCGCGGAGGCAGCAGGCCTGGAGATCGAGATCAGCGTCCTGTCGCCGCTGCGGCCTATCAGACCGGAAGAGGTCATCGTTGGCCGACATGGATTGGTGATTCGTAAGGGACTCCACCGGGGATTGCTCCTGCCGCAAGTTCCGGTGGAGTGGGGATGGAACCGGGAGACGTTTCTGTCCCAGACCTGTAAGAAGGCTGGATTGCCGCTGGACGCGTGGGAGCAGGGTGCTGAAATTCAAGCGTTTACGGCAGAGGTTTTTAGCGAGGCGCACCCGGAGGAACCGGCTTGACGGCACGCAGCAGGAAGTAGAGTGTTTTCCCACTTCACCAGTCGTTTCGGGACATATCATGGCATGTTGACACGTCCGGGGCAGACTTTCGCGTACAATAATATATATTTTTACCACTTTCGAGCTCCGGATCGAGCTCGTTCCTTCATCAAAGACCAATGTATCTGGCCACTTTGGATCGTATTTTGTCCCAAATCTGCACTAAAATTCGCGAGTGATTGAGAATGGGAGTTGCAACCGCCGTTGTGCATCTGTACTATCGGGACGCCCTTATGCATACAACGCCAACTCCTTACGCTTCTCGTATACAGCGCTTCCGCTTGCCTCGGGTCTGTGTCGCCGTAGTAGGCGAGGATCCGAACAAAATCATCGACAAAGCCGAGTCGTTAGTCCGCGATAACTCCTTTATGGAGTTCAGGTTAGACTACATGGCCAACCCTTTGGCAGGGTTGCCGAAGCTCAAGCATTTCCTCGATATGCACCCTGAAGCGACGGTAATTGCGACCTGCCGTCGCGCCGTGAATGGCGGAAGATTCAAGGGAAGTGCGGCGTCCCAACTTGAGGTTCTGACCAAGGCCGCCGTGGTTGGGTTCCAATTAGTGGATATCGAGCTGCAAAGCGCCGAAATCCTGAAGGCCGGAGAGCTGGCTGCGCTAAAAGACAAGGTCGGCGTAATCCTTTCGTTTCATGATTTTAAGTCAAGTAAGAAACTCGAAGATAGCTTCGGCGAAATGAAGCGCTATCCGGCGGATTTCTACAAAGTGGTTTCGACAGCCACCACGTTGCATGACAACGTACAGATGATGAAGTTCGTCCAAGCCCACTCGGCGCAGTACGAGATGGTCGGACTGTGTATGGGCGAGCAGGGGATTATCAGTCGGGTGCTGGGCGTTCGAGCGGGCACCATATTCACCTTCGGAGCTGCCCTCAAAGGCGAAGAAACCGCTCCCGGGCAGGTGATGGCGAGCGAACTTCGCGACACGTATCGCATTGAGATGGTGGATGCCGCGACCCAGGTTTACGGCGTGGCGGGCGATCCGGTGGCGCACTCGATGTCGCCGATCATGATGAATACTGCCTTCCGCCGGGAAACGGTGAACGCGGTGTACCTCGCGCTCCATGCTAAGACACTCAAGGACCTGCTGACCTGCGTGCACGATATTCCCATTCGCGGGCTGAGCATCACCATGCCGTACAAGCAGCAGATCGTGGACGCGCTGGCGAATTCCGACGAGCTGACCAAGCAGATTGGCGCTTGTAACACAGTAGTACGCGCCCAGGATGGAAAGCTCTACGGATTCAACACTGACGTGGCCGGCATTGTGGTTCCTCTGGAACAGCGGATGTCGTTGCAGGGTGCCAAAATCCTGATCGTGGGGGCCGGTGGTGTGGCCCGGGCGGCCGCATTTGGCCTGAAGAACAAAGGCGCGGAAGTATTCATTACTAACCGGACGGCGGAGAAGGGCCAGGCGCTGGCGCGGCAGTCGAAGACGAAGTACATGAAGCGCGTGGACGTAGCCAAGGCAAGCTTCGATGTGATCATCAACGCCACGCCGCTGGGAATGGGAACAAACAAGCAGACGCCCTTGGAAGACAAGGAACTGAATACCAAGTACCTGTTCGATTTGGTGTACACGCCTGCGGAGACCAATCTGGTGAAGATGGCTAAGGCCAAGAACATCCAGATCATTCCTGGGCTGGAGATGTTCGTGCAGCAGGGCGCCCGGCAGTTCGAGATCTGGGCCGGGAAGCCCGCTCCGGTGGCCGATATGGGGTTTGTCGTGAGCAAGGCGTTGGAGAGGATCGCGGCCCAGAACGGGGACGGGGGGTCGTCGGGTTCGAACGGTGCCACGCGGTCCAGCACGAAACCCGCGACCGAGCCGGTCGCACCAAAGGCCGCGCCTCCGGTTGGCAAAAAAAAGGCGAAAGCACCAGCCGCGAAACCCGCTAAAAAAGCCGCGAAGAAGACATCGAAGCGGTAAGAGACTGCAAAAAATCCGACACGGAGACCCCGTCCCGCATGGCGGGACGGCGAGGGATTACGACTCCTGAAGCCTGACAATGTAGGACACGACGCCCGAAACGGCCATCCAATGGGGCTTTCAGGGAGCTGAACTGCGAAAAAAGAAGCCTATCGCGTCACTTCTTAGTTGCAGTTTCGCTGTGGGAGGGCTTAGGATGAGGTTAGGAGGCGTTCTTCCCGCTTCCAAACAACAATTCAGAACAAGCCCACGTTCCAAGTCGCAGATTCCCTTCTTGCGCCGTCCGGTAGAGCGGAGCGAGAACATCCCAGGAGACGAAGATGGCGTGGTACGCGTACTGTATTACCGAGCAAGCAGGCCTGCAAGGAACGATTCGCGCCCGGCGCCCCTTTGCGCTAGAGAACCTTAATGGGGTGAACGGTGCCCCGGTTCTTGGTTATCCCAGCGGTGAATTCGCAGTCATCGTCAGCGAACACCTCCCCTCTAAACCCCTTACTCAACAAGCCATCGTCGAGCACGCCCGGATTATCAGCGACTGTTTTCGCACCATGACCGTGCTGCCATTCCGCTTCGGAACCATTTTTGAGTCAGACGAAGCGCTTCGTCGCGCTGTTCGTGCCAATCGCAAGGCATTCCTGGAAAGCCTGGCGCGCTTGCGCGGCAAGTCAGAAATGCATGTCAAGATTGTGGTGAAAGACGGGACGATTGAAGAAGCCGTGGCGGACATTCCTGCCGGCGTCGGCGGGGAATATCTGCGTAAGCTTCGCGACCGTGCCAGCCGCGAGCGTGAGCGCCAGACCAAGGCGCGGGCGCTTTCGATGCAAGTACATAAGCTCTTCTGCCCGCTGGAAGAGGATGTGTCATGTAAGCGGATCGACTCGGGCAACATGCTCATCGACTTTGCCCACTTGATCGACACCAATACCGTAGCCAAATACCAGAACCGCTACTCGGCAGCCACTCGGCACTTCAAGGACTGCCAGGTGACGATTTCCGGGCCGTGGCCCCCCTATCACTTCATGCCCGGCAAACTGCGGACGGTATCGGGCGGGAATTAGTCGCCCTAGGCTGGAAAAGGTAGAAAAGCAGATTCCCTCGGCGTCCCGCGGGGCAGGACGCCGAGGGATAACAATTAAGGTAGGAAAGGCGGCCTGAGAGCCGCCTTTTTCTATTACGCATCGGGCCAAGTCACGCCTCTGGGCGAGGCGAGTCAGATGTTACGCTCCGCCCGAAATTAACCGAGTTCAGGCGGTTCCCAACTCGGGAATAAATCTTTGATTGGTTCGGATCGCAAGTTGACCTGTATGGGCGAGCGGCATATTATCTTTCATTCGCCATGCCGAAAAATGGCACTCAGAGCGAGTGCCAAGGTGAAAGGCATGGGGGTGACGTATGGACAAGAAGAAACTAGACGGATTTAAGAAGCGGCTAGAAGAGCGTCAACGGGAGTTGCGGCAGACTGTGAGCCGCACTGCCCAGGACGGCCGTGAGGCCGACTTGGAAACGGCCCAAGATGTTGCTGACCGGGCGGCGAACTCTTATACAAAGGAATTTCTCTTCAGCCAAAGCAGCAGTGAACGCCAGATCCTGCAAATGGTGGATGGCGCGCTGGTGCGGATTCGAGACGGCAGCTTCGGCGAGTGCATCTCGTGCGGCGAGGAGATTAATCCCAAGCGTCTGGAGGCGGTCCCGTGGACGCGCCACTGCATCGGGTGCCAAGAAAAGCTGGAACAGGGTTTGCTGGAAGCAGCGGGTACCTAGCGTTTTCGTGGTAATGCACAAGCCGCCTCGTGGGGCGGCTTTCTGTTTGGTGAACCGTTTCCGTGGCGAAACCTTGGTCTGCCGTTCCTCAAGGGCCGTGGGGCAATGCTCCGCAGGGACCCACACCGTTGAAGAGGCTGTTACCAAACGAAGAACGCCGCTCCGCGGCTCAGGACAATTTCCGATTTTACCCCGGCCTGACGGCCGGGGCTAACAGCACGTCGCCGCTTCGCGGCTGAATCGAGTACGCTCGATCCTATACTTGGTGCCACGTTCGGATCCCAATCGCAGTTTCGTAACAGGCTCTGCAGACGTGGCAGAAACGGTCGAAAAAGCAGATCCCCCGCCCTCCCGCAAGGCGGGACGCCGAGGGATGACAATCCCTACAAAGAGGCGAGGGATAACAATTAAGGGCTTCAGCGGATTATTGTTTTGGGTTCTTCTTCTTGCCGCCGAACAGACCGCCGAGCGCATCCTGCAATTGTTGCTGCTGGGTCGGTTGGGCTTGCTTGCCGCCGGGTTGCGGGGGCTGTGCCTGCTGCTGATTACCGCCGCCCAACAAGGCGCCGACGATCCCACCGGCTCCGGCCTTGCCGCCGATCATACCTGCGGCATTGGGGATGATGTTGTTGAGTTTCATCTCGGCGAGTTTCTGCACGTCAGGAGCAACCGTGGGATGGCTCATGGTTCCGGTAATGATGACGGGCAGAACCAATTCGCCATTCTTGTTGCCTAGCGCCGTGTTTAAGTATCCGCCGACGCCCGTACCGCCCACCGATTGACTGTACCCTTTGCTTAGAACTGCGGTGAGATGCATGGCCACGGCTTCATTCACCAGGTTGATCGTACCGGCTGCTGCCATCGAGCCCACGTCGAGCGTGGCCTTGAGGTCGTTCGTGTTGGCCACACCACTCCGAACGTCGAACGTTCCACCCATGCTGGAGATGGAGGTGTAACCCTTGGAGGCGCCTGCTCCACCGCCGGTGAACTTGGCGATCTTGCCCAACTCGCTAACGAGATCGAGCTTGGTCAGTTTGCCATTGCTGAGTGTGAACGCAAAGGGCCCGTTCAAGGTTTGAGTGACGTCGCCCGAAGCTGGAGTGGAGAAGGTCTGGTTGATGTTCGCATTCAGCGTGCCGTAGAGCGTGTCTTTCATGTTGCCGACGGCGGTGAGCAACTGGTTCGCGTCCGCTCCGTTGAGCTTGGCGTTGACGGCGAAGCTGGACGGCTCGTGGCGCAGATCGGCGGTGATGCTGCCGTTGATCTGACCGCCGAAGACCTGTCCGGTGAGTGGGTTCAACTGGATCACGCCATGATTCAGGTTGACGCCAGACTTTACGGTGGACATCACAGTGCGGTCGTAGGTCAGCGTGCCGATGCTGATGGTTCCGCTGCCGGTGGCTTCGTCGAGCAGACTGGGCTTGGGAGCAGGAGCAGCCTCGGCCGTGGGAACGAGGCTCCATGACGCCTGGGATTTCTTGACGGGCGCGGGCTGGCTCGATGCGAACAGCTTTTGCAGCTCCGTTACGTTGATTTTGTCGGCCGCCAGCGCAAAGGTAAGCCGTGGAGCCTGGAAGTTGGCGATGCTGAGGTTTCCGGTGGCGTTGGTCGAACCGATCGCGGCGTTGAGGTTCGTCAGGTTGAGTGAGTTCTGGGTGAACTGCAAATTCACGTTGCGAACATTGACCGGCTGGGTTAGCGAAGGAGTTCTTAGAGTTGCATTCTGGACTGCTCCGGTGCCGCTGAAGTTCATGGCGTCGGTATTCTTGATTGGTCCGGCGGCGTGCAGGTCAAGCGTGATGGCTCCACTGCCGCTCATCCCTTCGACTGCGGTGACGCCGTAGGCCTTGGCGATGTTGAGCAACTCATCGACCTTGCCGTTGACCGTCTTGAGCGTGGCGTCGACGGTGGGTGACGCTGAGGTGTACTGGGCGATGCTCATCTGTCCGGCGAGCGTGGTGGCGCCGGAGGTTGCTGTGAATGGACCAGAGCGGATGTCCTGCGGGGTCATTGTCAGGTTGAGCGCCGGAACCTTGACCGCCTGCGGAATGTCTTTGCCGGTGACCTCGAGGTCGCGACCGTTCACGGTTCCATTCAGGGCGAGATTGTTGGTCGCGCCGGTGGCGTGAATGTTGGCCGAGAGCTTTCCGGTGATTTTCGTGTTGGGATTGAACGCGACGCCGAAGGCGGCAGCCAGTCGAGCCGCGTCTTCGATGGATGCGTCTTTCGCGGAAATATTCAGATCTGCGATGCTGGGCGTGTTGTGGGTGTTCAGTGAGCCACTGATCGAGAGCGGGGTGGCGCCCAGCTTGAGGTCACCCTTCTTAATAGTGAGGAGATCGCTATCTAAGTCGTCAGCTATATCGAAGTCGGCGGAGATGGGATAGCCGACCTTGACGTTTTGCACCACGGCATCCGTGATTTTCAGGGAACCGTTGGCGGACATTTTTCCGCCGGCGTTTACGAGGTCGGTGGAGCCGGAAATCATGGCGTCGGCGCCTTCGAGGGCAGCATTGTTGAGGAACTTGCGAGCGCCAGCAAGGGAGACTTCGTTGAGCTTGAGCTTGCCGTCAAAGGGCGTACTTAGCAAAATCGACTGGTTGACGGGGCCGGCCTTGCCGCTGAGGGCGATCGTTTCCGCACCGGCTCCGGGAACGTGGGCGGCCAGGTCCATGGTGAACTGCTTGTCGGCGGCGAAGTCCTCCAAGGTTAGATCAATGTGGTCGTAGAGCTCACGCGGCTGCTTCTTTTGAAGGTCCGTGACCGCGATCTGGCCATCGGTGATTTTGAGTTTGTCGAGCGAGAAGCTGCCGGAACTGGACGAGGGCGGAGATTGTTTGCCTTGTGGAGCAGCCGCCGGTGGCGCAACGGGAGTCGGGCCTTGCCCGAGGCTGGCGAAGTTCCATACGCCGGCCGCGTCTTTAATCATCTCGATTTGCGGGCGCTTTAGCGTGAGGCTGTCGATGGCGACCGTATTTGTGAGCAACGGAAACAGCTTGACGCTGATATCCATTTCTCCGACCTGGGCGAAGGGAAGCTTGCTGGGGAATCGAGTGTCTTCGGCGATGCTGACATCCTTCACTTCCACTCGCAAGGGAAAGACCGCCAGCGACATGGCGCCCAACTTTACCGGACGGTGCAGACGGTCCTGCAACTGGGCCTGAATCTCGCCGCGGTACTGGTTGACGTCAATGAAGTGCGGCAGCAGCAACATCGTCACGACAACGAGGACGACGACGGCTACAGCGGCGATGACGATCTTTCGCATACAGGGCCTCCTGCAATTCGACGGAGTGGCAACACGCGCCGGCTTTGGCGCAATCGGGGGGACGGGCCTCGCAGCTCATTGCCACCTGCCATAACAGCGGCAACCAAAACAACTAGCACTGAGGAGAATCTTACACGCAGAGCGCAATTACGAGCGCAGGAATTCCGAGTCAGGAGTTGGCGGCGCTGGGCTCGTCTTCTTCGGCATGTAACAGGCCGAATTTCTTCAACTTGTAACGCAGGGCGTCGCGGCTGATATCGAGCAGACGGGCGGCATGAGTCTGATTGCTGCTCGCCTGCGCCATCGCCATTTCGACGAGCGCGCGCTCGACTTCTTCCAGCGAAGTGCCGCCCTCAGGGATCGTCAGCTTAGGCAGGCTGCGGCCATCGGGAAGTTGAGTTTCGGCGCTGCCGCCATTGTTGCTGCTGCTGCCCGAGGACATCTCGAACGCGGTATAGGCGGCTTGCTGTTGCGCTACCGCAAAGGGTAGGTAATCAGGCCTGAGCACATTGGCGTCTTCGAGGATCATGGCGCGCTCAACGGCGTTCTTCAGCTCGCGCACATTGCCCGGCCAGTCGTACTTCATGAGCAGCTTGCGAGTGTCGTCGGTGATGCCTTCGACCGACTTGCGGAACTTGCGGTTGTAGCGGTCGATGAAGTACTCGACCAGCGGCAGAATGTCGTCTTTGCGTTCGCGCAGGGGCGGCAGGAACAGCGAAATGATGGCCAGGCGGTAGTAAAGGTCCTGGCGGAAGGTGCTTTCCTTGACCGCGCGCTCGAGATCGCGGTTGGATGCAGCGATGACGCGAACATCCACCTGCATGTCGCGCACGCCACCAACCCGGCGGATAATCTGGTCTTCGAGAACGCGCAGTAATTTCGCCTGCAGAAGAGGCGACAGTTCGCCGATTTCATCGAGGAAGAGCGTACCGCCGTCGGCGGTTTCAAATAGGCCCTTCTTCATGGTCTTGGCGTCAGTGAATGCGCCGCGCTCGTGGCCGAAGAGTTCGGCTTCCATCAGAGTCTCAGGAATGGCTGAGCAGTTGATGGCGACGAATGGTTTGTCTTGCCGGCGGCTCTGGTAGTGAATCGCCTTGGCGATCAGGTCTTTGCCGGTGCCGCTCTCACCTTGAATCAGGATGGTGGTGGCCTCGCTGACCGCAATCTTGCTGACAAAGCCCAGCAGGTCAGCCATTTTGGCCGATACGCCAACAACATTGTGGTAACCGGCCCTGCGTCGCACCTCGCCGCGGAGGGACTCCACCTCGGTTCGGAGGCGGGTGGTTTCCAATGCGTTCCTGACGGCGACTTGAAGCTCGTCGAAATCGAGCGGCTTGCCGACGAAGTCGTAAGCGCCCAGCTTGAGAGCGGTCTTTACGTCTTCCAACTGGGGGTCGGCCGTGATCATGATGACCGCACGGGCGTCGCCGGCCTTCTTGATCTGTTCAAGTATGTCGATGCCGCTGGCATCGGGCAGGCGCACGTCGAGGAGCACGAGATCAGGAGACTCGTTGTGCGCTATACGGAGCGCAGCCGTTCCGTTGTCAGCTTCCAGGACGCGAAATCCCCACTCTTCGCACTTCTGCCGGAGCGTCCAACGGACCAGTTTCTCGTCGTCGACGATGAGAACCTTTTCCGAGGGCATTGCGTACCACTAGATTACTACGCTGGCCGAAAGGTGGCGGCGTTGGGAGCTGTCGCGTTTCGGCCAAAACCGATTTATCGGCAGAGAGGGCGGACGTGAGTAGAGGTTGTCCATCGATGGACACTCGATTTGCATTGTGGACGGAGTGGGCAGAAGTACAGCGGAAATCGTCGCTCGAAGCGCAGAATTGTAAGTTCGGAATTGGCGCGTAGAGTGCATAGACCTTAGTAGATTTCAGCGAGTAGGAGTACCCAGATGGAATCATTACGGCAGGACGTCAAGTTTTCAGTTCGCCAGTTGCTGAAGAACAAGAGTTTCACGCTAACAGCGTTGCTGTCCCTGGCGCTGGGAATTGGCGCTACGACTGCCGTGTTCAGCGTGGTCTATGGTGTTTTGCTGGATCCCTATCCGTATAAAGACGCCAAGCGCATGGTGCATGTGCAGCTAATGGATAAAGATGCTCGCGTGATGGGATTGATATTCAACACTGGGCCTGAACTGCAGGAGCTGAAGCAGGCCAAGTGCGTCGACGAGGTCTTTATGCAGGGCGGGAGTACGGTGACCATGACGGGCGACCAGATTCCCGTTTCGGTGCAGTTGGGCGAGTTCACGCCGAACCTGTTTGAGTACATGGGAGTGGCGCCGCTACTGGGGCGACAGTTCAATTCGGGGGATATTAGCGACGGCAAAGCGTCGCCAGTGGCTGTGCTGAGTTACCTATTCTGGAAGAAGCAGTTCAACGCCAGCAGGGACGTGCTGGGGAAGTCGATCGAGGTGGACCATAAACTGTACACCGTGATTGGCGTTGCGGCTCCGCGGTTTACCTGGGGCGATTCCGACGTATATATCCCGTTCACTCCAAATGCCGATCCCAAGGACTATCGCAATAGCTTCATCAAGCTGAAGGCGGGATACTCGCTGGAAGCGGCGCGGGCTGAACTAGAGCCGCTGGTCTTGAGGTGGCATGAGCGCGATCCTACAGGCACCCCGCCAGTCACGCACTTGAAAGTTGTGACGCTCAACGAGCAGATACTAGGACAGTTCTCGGGGACGCTGATGCTGTTGTTCGGCGCGGTGACGCTGCTGTTGGTGATTGGCTGTGCCAACGTTTCGATCCTAATGCTGGCGCGGGGTACGGCGAGAATGCATGAGCTAGCGTTGCGCTCGTCGATGGGAGCTACACGCGGGCGGATCATCAGGCAGATGCTGACCGAGTCGGTACTGCTATCGCTGATGGGCGCGGCGGTTGGTGTTCTGCTGGCATTCGGCGCCGTGAAGTGGATCACAGCTGCGCTGCCGTACTACTCGTTCCCGCACGAAGCGGCAATTCACGTGAGCATGCCGGTTTTGCTGTTCTCGGTATTCGTCGCAATGCTGACGGGAATTCTGTTCGGCATCTCACCGGCCTTGCAGTTGTCCCGACCGAACTTGAGCGAGTTAATCCAGTCGGGCTCGGGACGGCATTCGGGTGGAGGCGCGAGCAGAAGGACGCACCGGCTGCTGATCACCGGACAGGTGGCCCTGACGCTGGTGCTGCTCACCATTGCAGGTGCGGCAACACGAGCATTCTTGAACGCCTACCGCCTGCCTCTTGGTTTCGATGTGGACCGCGTGACGCTGCTGAATCTGGCTTTCCCGAAGAAGTCGTATCCCGGCTGGACGGAACGAGCCAATAAGTATGACGCCATCGTGCAGGCCGTGGCTTCGGCGCCGGGAGTCGAGAAAGTGAGCGTATCGACCACTTGGACTCCACCGATGCAGGCCTACACGGCTCCGGTTGCGATAGAAGGCAAGCAGGAGTTGACGGGTATCCAGACGCAGCTGGTGCTGGTCAGTCCTGAGATTTTCGAGACTCTCGGCATCCCCCTGGTGCAAGGCCGAAACATTACTCAGTCGGAGCTGATGCGAGGGGCGCATGTTGCGCTGGTGAACCAGGCATTTGTGCGCAAATACCTTGGGAGTGACCCCATTGGCCGTCATGTAAAGAGCTCTGGATTAAAGTTTGAGCAGCAGGACTTTGCATTTGGGGATAACAATGAAGACTGGTTTGAGATTGTCGGTATCGTAGCGGATGCCCGCAATAATGCGGGATTCCGCAATGGTGACACCAACGTCAAGTTGAGCCCCACGGAGCCGGCGTTTTACGTGCCACACACTGTAGTCATGACTCCTGGCGTGAGCCTGCTCGTGCGTACCCGAGGCGATGCAGGTGCAGCCATCCGTGCTGCGCAGGAACGCTTGCGCACGCTCGATCCGGCACTTGCACTGGTGGACCAGCACCCACTTACCTGGTACATGGAAACCATGATTTGGGGGCAGCAACGATTCATCGCGGCACTGTTCGCCATCTTCTCTTTCCTGGGACTGGTGTTGGCGGCGACCGGGCTGTACAGCGTGGTGTCGTTCTCGGTGGGTCAGAGAAAACAGGAGATGGGGATTCGCATGGCATTGGGCGCGCAAAGGGTCGATATCCTGGGGCTGGTGCTGAAGTCGGTAGCGGGCACCGTCGGTGTCGGCATCGTTGTTGGATTGGCGCTGAGCGTCGGACTTAACCGCGTAGTAGCGCACTGGGTACAGAGCAGTTCGCGCGATCCGCTTCTGTTGTTGATCGTGGCGGTGGTATTGGCGGTGATTGCGCTGTTCGCGTGCATCTGGCCAGCGCGACGGGCAGCGACACTGGATCCTATGAAAGCGCTGCGCACGGAATAGGACAACTACAGGACGAGGCGATGGCCTAAGATGCCGACCCACCAATAGCTTCGGCTACGGTGGGTCAGCGGTCTTAAAAACCCGGGACATGCTCTGCGCGGGCATCGTCCCGGGGCGAGCAATTGCGAAAAGCGGAGCGAGTGCTCCACATCTCACGAAGCTGAGCCTTTTGTAGCACCGGCTCCGTGCATTTTCGCGCGCTCAATCAACATCTGCACCTGATCTTTCTGGTCGTAGTTTGGATTCGCCTTCAGCAACTGCTCCCAAACCACTATGGCGCCCTTGGGGTCTTTCTTCCCCTGCCACATCACGATGCCCAGGTTGAACATCGTTCCCGGGTGATTGGGGCGTAGGGCCAGGGACTTCTTGAAGTCATCGATGGCTTTATCGGGATCGCCGGTGTACCAGTAGGCGGTGCCCAAATCCGTGATGACGTCAGGGTTTTTCGGGTCGATCTGTAATGACTTGCCGTAGTAGTCAATGGCTTGGGGATAAGCCTGACCGTCGTAGTAAATGTTGCCCAACTGGCGCAGTGTTTCTGCGTCGTTGGGGTTGGCTTTGAGCTTGGCGAGCAGGGGCCCGGCGGCCTGGGCCAGCATCTCGGGCGAAGTTGCGCCCTGTTGCTGGGTTCCGATGCCAGGGAGTTGGCCTGAAGCCATTCCACCTCCGCCGGCCGGAACTGCTGCGGGAGCCGACTGGGCCACTTCAGGGCTTGCCGTTGCGGGCGCCGAGCCGCGGGCAAAATACCCCACGGCAATGCCTATGACAAGGGTGATGATCGCCAGCGTGTAGGCTTGCACGCTGGTGAATCCAACGGCTGAACTAGCTCTTCCTTCTTGCGCAGACTGAGACATTTACAACTCCTTCATGTGTGTTTCTTTACCGTCAATTTTCCTGCACGGCTTCGATGGCCGCATCAGAATTCTCAAGGTGGAACAGGCGATGGACCGCAACCGTGAGCATGTCCTGACCGGTGCGGTCGGGCAACTCGCGCAGTTCCCGAGCCAGTGAGCCCGCTATCCGCTGGGTGATATGCGACGCCAGGGTCGTCAACACCTGATCCTGGTCTTCCGTGAACGGGCCAAATTCCCTGCGGAGATATTCCACTTCCTGGTGGCAAAGCTCCTCCAAGCGCTGCCGCAGCGCCACAATTGTAGGAACCACGCGCTCGGCCAAGAGCCGACGACGGAAGCCAGCGACCTCATCGGCGACGATCTTGTTCGCAGAGTCAGCAGAGTGCTTATGGTCCTTGGCGTCTCGGCGGATGACCTCTTCCAGACTATCGAGATTGAACAGGTAAACGCCATCAATCTCACCCGCTCTCGAATCGATGTTTCGCGGCACCGCGATGTCAATCATGACGATCGGTTTCTGCTGCCTCGCCTTGGCGACCAGTCGCGCGTCTTCGAGGCTAATCAGGCTGTGTGCGCACGAGGTGGAACAGATCACGATATCAGCCGACTTGAGGTGCAACAGGCGATCATCGCACGACACGGCCTCGGCCCCCAGTTTGGAGGCAAATTCCTGCGCCTTCAACGGGGTACGGCTCATGATCTTCAGCCGGTTGGCCCCGGCGTTGCAAAGGCGCTTGGCGACCAATTCGCTCATGCGGCCGGCACCGATCAACAGCACTTCGCGACCTGACAGGTCTCCAAGAGCCCCCATTGCCAGTTCTACGGCCGCATAGGGGAACGTGATGGTGGCGTCGCCTAGCGCAGTATCCATTCGGACCCGGGCGGAGACGGCCAAGGCCTTCTGGATCGCCGCGTCGAGGAAGCGTCCCGTGGCTCCGGCTTTGCGGGCCTGCTCCCATGCGTCTCGGAGTTGAGCGGTGATCTCAGGCTCGCCCAACACAACGGAGTCGAGTCCCGCGGCGACCTGAAACAGGTGTGTGAAGGCGACATCGTCCATCAGACGATAGAAATGTGACCAGTCGCAAAGCTTCAGTTGGTAGTCGTGAGTCAGGAAACGTAACACTGAATTGGCGGCGGCGGGGACATCATTCGACCACAGGATGAACTCGGTGCGATTGCAGGTAGCCAGAACCACGACTTCCTCGATACCTTCCGAGCGGAGCAGGCGGTGCAGGGCCTCATACCGCGCCGGCTCGGCAATCCAGAACTGCTCCCGAACCGCTACAGGGGAAGTCCGATAATTCAAGCCGATGATCGCCAGCGTGGGTTCCAAAAGGGCACCTCTCCCTTTTTCGGAGAATACCAACGAGAAGAGCACCCGGATTGCCAAACGCCTTGGTTAGATCGAAGTGCTGCTAGGTGATTAATTTTCAGATAGTTAGCCTAGGTCGTGGCGATTGTCTCACAGGGCGAAGCGAACGTTTTTTGTGGGATATAACGCGGACAGCGGGTTTTTTCCCACCACGTAGCGGCGAAGTTCAGTAGCCAATTTGGGCCGTGAGGATTAGAGTAGGGCCGAGTTGCAAACTCGGTTTGCGCTGCCTGCCCAGGGCTGCGCAATGGCTGTTAGCGGAGAGGAAATTCAGATGAAGACTCACAAAACGATTCTTGTATTGTGGTTGGCGTCGATGCTGGCGATCCCAATGCTGGTAGCCGCCCAAGACAGTCCGGCTGACATATTCAAGGCGAAATGTGCCATGTGTCACGGTCCCGAGGGAAATGCCAGTACCTCGATGGCTAAGAACATGGGACTTAAACCGCTGACCGATCCCGGAGTGAAAAAGATGTCGGACGCGGACCTTACCGCCCTGATCACTAACGGAAAAGGCAAGATGCCGGCGATGAAGGGCAAACTGACTGACGACCAGATTGGCTCTCTGACGAAGTACATTCATTCGCTGAAGTAACGATCAGAATGTGCGTAAGAGAATTGGGGTGACGGCCGGTTCGCCGTCGTCTTGGTTAGTTCGTCCTGCTCTTCAACTCGCCGGCTACTTCAGGGAAGGCGGTAATTCGCGAGCGCGAAACTGCCGCCACGCCTACTCTTCGGGGAAGAACAGGATCGCAATCCAGAGCAGAAGCATGGGGCCGTGGTTCCAGCGCAGCCGTCACCGGAGGCGAGAAAAATTTTCTTCAGGCGCTGGCGGGCTCCGATTCCTCCCGCTCCAGCAAAACCTGTGGCGTCAATTACCGTTTGGGTAGTAGATTACTCAGGAACTTCATGAATGCCCCCGCACACGCTGCGGGCAAGGAGAGCGGAATGAAAGTCTTACATCGTGTTGCTATTTTTGGTTTGGCAGTTGCCCTAGCAGCGCCAGCGATTGTGTCTGCCCAAGCTAAAGGCCAAGACACCTACAAGGCGAAGTGCGCCATGTGCCACGGTGCCGACGGTAGCGGCAACAAGGCCATGGGAACCATGCCCTTGGGCGGTGCGGACGTTCAGGGAATGAGCGACGCGCAACTGAATGCCGCCATCACCAACGGTAAGGGAAAGATGCCTGCCTACAAGGGCAAACTGACGGACGCGCAGATCAGCGATGTAGTTTCGTACATTCGGTCGCTGAAGAAATAACCAATCGCGACAACTCGAAAGACCCGGCGACGGCTCGAAGTTCCATTTGAGCCGTCTTTTTGCAACATGCTCTTTTGTCGTCGAACTATTCGCGGAGTTATACTCGCGCTCATCAGCGCTCGGCGTACCAGCAAGAAACGTCGGGTGGCGCAATTGGGTTCTCAAAAACTAAATTCCTCCGGCCGCCTGTCGCGCCGGAGCCTTCACTGTTTTTCTCGCTGGAGGCGGAATGAATAACGACGACGACGCGCACAAGCCCGAATCGAATTCCGGGGTCACGCGGCGCGACTTCATGAAAATCTCGGCTGTAACCGCGGCTGTTCCGCTTGTCATGGGGACTAACGTGGTCGAGGCCGCGGGAGAAGAAGTCACAGTTCATGGGCCGGGGAAGGTCCCGGTCACACTCAACGTTAATGGCAAGAAACTGAGCGCTGAACTGGAGCCGCGCGTGACCCTGCTGGACGCGCTGCGCGGTCCGTTCGACATCACCGGGGCCAAGCGAGTGTGCGATCGCGGTTCCTGCGGGGCCTGCACAGTACTGCTCGACGGCAAACCGGTATATGCCTGCTCGGTGCTGGCGATTGACGCACAGGGCGCGAAGATCGAAACCATCGAGGCGCTGGCGGAAGATGGCAAGTTAAGTCCGGTGATGGCGGCTTTCGTCGCGCACGACGCGCAGCAATGTGGATTCTGCACCCCCGGATTCGTGGTGGCGGCGACCCACTTTCTCCAGAAGAATCCAAAGCCGAGCGTTGAGGATATGCGCCGCGGCCTGAGCGGCAACTACTGCCGATGCGGTACGTACGACGGGATTCGCGCCGTGGCATTGGCGCAGTCGGGAGGGAAACAGTCATGAGCCAGTACACTTGGCCCGATCCGGCGACACGACCGCTGTTGGGGAAGAAGATCAGTCGCGTGGA
>Ga0302322_100001365_pt1 | contig 19896 bp, 21 predicted proteins | sample Fen_T0_2_FD_203757 | JGI IMG/M metagenome (GOLD analysis project Ga0302322, IMG submission 203757) | Peat permafrost microbial communities from Stordalen Mire near Abisko, Sweden - Fen_T0_2 | ecosystem: Environmental > Terrestrial > Soil > Wetlands > Permafrost | place: Sweden: Abisko...
GCTGTGAGCGTACCGGCGCCTGCGATTTCGACGGCCGTCAGTTGCCCGTGAATTTCCACTTGCGGCGGACGTCCTGGCGAAAAAATCAGATCGCTGACCTTGTCGGAGGCGCGCAACATTCCAGCGAGCAGAACCGAGGTTGGAATCGAGCCGGTTCCGCTTACGCCTTCGAAGGCAATCGCAATCGGGGAATTCCCCGGAGCCGCCATGACACACTCCCAGTGTTCAAGTTTTCCTGCACCACAAGGGAGACACTGCTCGGGGGAGCTATGGATTAACTGTAGCGCGGATAGGCGCAAGCGCGAAGGACAAAGAAGGACATAGACCTCGGTAACCTGCAGAAAATAAAAGAGCAGCCGCAGGGGCTGCTCTTTCGGTAGTTAGCAAAACTGCTCGTCGGGTTACTTCTTCGGCGGGGCCTTCTTCTTAGAGGTCCCGAACCCGGTCTCGACCGTGGATCCAATGCTGGTCAGCATGTCCTTGGCGGTCTGTGCCATAGGGCCACTAGGATCGAGTTCCAGGTACTTCTGGAAGGCTTCCTCGGTGCCTGCGGGAGCAACCATCTTGTTGTCCTTGCCGACCGTGGCTTTGCCGATCAGGTTGATGCCCTTCCAGTAGTAAGCAATCGCCTTGGTTGGGTCGGTTGCAATCACTTTTTCAAAGGCTGCGACCGCATCGTCGGCCCGTCCCGCATTGGTCAGAACCGCGCCTTCGTTGAAGTAATATGTGGCGGCTCGAGTGGGGTCGAGCTGGGCAGCCTGGTTGTAATTCGAAATTGAATCGTCAATCTTGTTCGATTTCGAATAGACCTCCGCCAGGTTGTTGTAGTACGCCGCCAGCTTCTTGTTGCTGTCCGGATCTTTCTGCGCCGCTTCGGACCCTTTGCGCAGATCGATAGCCTTTTGATAACTGGTTGTGGCCATCTCAAACCGCTTCTTCTTCTCGTCCGTGTCGGTCTGTTTTGGAGCCGACAGACGATACGCATCGCCAAGCTTGAACCAGATCAGGTCTCGGCTCGAGTCGATTTCGTTGGCTGCATTCAGCGTTGCCACCGCTTTTTCGAAGTCCCCAGCATCCATGGCCGCATTGGCTTCCGCCAGTTTCTCGTTCAGGGATTTGACGGTATTGGTTTCTTTCGCAGCCTTCTCGTGTTGCTCCTGAGCGGCCTTCGCCTGTTCCGCAGTCATGCCTTGGCCCTGCGCGGCGGCAGCTTGTTCTTTTTTGAGATCGATGTCCTGCACCACTTCGTCGAGGCCAACCGGCACATTATTCAGGTGAAAAATCTCGCCGCCGTCCCGGAGCAACTTGACGTTGTACTTGCCCGGAACAATGCCTAGCGAGAAATACTCGCCCTTGTTGTTGGTCTTCAGCGCGTACTTGTGGCCTGTTTCGACGCCCGTCCACTCGACCGAGGCGCCAACGATTGGTTTTCCTTCTTGATCCTTACAGACTCCCTTGACGGTGCCCGTGGTTTGCGAAAACGCAACTGGAGCAGACAGTCCTACAACCAGCACCAACAGAAGGGGAAGGATAAGGCACTTCTTCATGATGAGCCTCCCGGCAATGAAACTGCGGAATTTGTCCATGTTATTAGAACACTCACAAACTTAAAATGTCGCGGAGCCAGCGCTACCCAGTTCGGGCCATAGGCTCCGCGTAAGGAATTGGATCTTGTGCGCCCGCCTCACGAAACGCTCGCAAGCGAAGCTGACAACTGTCGCAAACGCCGCAAGCTCGATCTTCGCGTTGATAGCATGACCACGTTAAATCGAACGGCGCTTTGATTTCAAGGCCAAGGCTCACAATCTCGTGTTTGCGCATCGCGATGAGTGGAGTGACGATTTGGATCGAGCCCTCTTTGGTCCCGGTACGGATGACCTCGTTGAACGCTCGATAATACTCGGGCCGACAGTCGGGATAGCCGGAACTGTCTGGTTCCACTGCTCCGATGTAGATCGTCTCGGCGCCAAGTACCTCGGCCCAGCTGACGGCCACAGACAAAAAGTGAGCATTCCGGAAAGGCACATAGGTAACGGGAACGCCTGGGCGGTGCGATTCCGGGACGGCAATACGCGGATCGGTGAGGGCAGAGCCGCCAATTGCGCGGAGCGCCTCGTTCCGAACAATCAGGCGATCGCGAATGCCCAGCCGGTCGCAGATTCCCTGAAAGGAACGTAATTCGCGAGCTTCCGTGCGCTGGCCGTAGCTGACGTGCACGGCGGCCGCGCGATGATCGCGGACGGCGAGCGCGGCGCAAACGCACGAATCCATACCACCGCTCAGCAGGACAACGGCGCGGGTTGGGGAGGCGGTGGACATGTTGGGATCGGACAAAGGCAATCGAACTCAATTCTATGACAGTTAGGGACATCGCGGACAAGAGCCTCCGGGCTACACGCCTTTCGCCGCCGGATCCCAGATCAGCTTGTGAATCTGCAGGCTCAGGCGCGCGGGAACGTCGTCCTCCAGAATCCATTGAGCGAGTTGCTGCGGATCAACCATGCAGTGGGAACTATCGCGGGCGCCGCTGGCTTCTTTGCGGAATGCCGGAGAAAAAAGAACGGCGTGTACGCGTTCGCTGAGACGGTGCGTGCGAACGAAGTCACGGGCGAATTCGTAATCTGCCCGACCGGTGATCACAAATTTCAGTTCGTCGTGGTGTTCCAAGGTGCCCAGGTTCTCAATCGCAAATGTATCCGGTTCACCGGAACGCGGACATTTGACGTCCACAATTTTAATCACCTGCCGGGGCACGCGCGTCAGCGGCCGCTCTCCACTGGTTTCGAGCAGAACCCTGTAACCAGCGGCCAGCAGGCGTTCCATCAGCGGAACAACCTCGCGCTCTTGCAGCATAGGCTCGCCGCCCGTGATTTCCACCAGCGGAGGGGCTTGCTGATCTCGGATGGGGCTTAGGTGTGAGACCTCAGCCATCACCTCTTCGGCGGCCATCTTTCGTCCGCCGTAAAAGCTGAACTCCGAGTCGCACCAGGTACAGCGCAGGTTGCATCCGGTCAGGCGGACGAAAACGCACGGCAGACCCGCGTGAGTCGATTCGCCCTGAAGTGACTTGTAGATTTCGGTTATTTGCATGGGAAGCTGTCGGCCCTCAGCCTTCAGCCATCAGGAAAACACTATTCCGAATACTTCGCGGTCGTCGTGTCCGTCTCAAACACGGTGACATCCTTGACGCGTACCCGCCCGTTGGTCACGCTCTTCAGGCGAATATTGGTTTCGTCGTAAAAATACTTGGAGAGATTCTCGGCGGAAGGATTCAGGACCGTGAAAGGTTCAATTTCATTGATCATCTGGTGATCGAGCCGGTCGATGACGTGCTTCATCACGTCTTTCAGGTCCCGGAAATCAAGCAGCAGCCCGGCTTTGTCGAGTTCAGTGCCGGCCAGCGTGACGCGAATCTTATAGTTGTGGCCGTGCGGGTTCTCGCACTTGCCTTTGTAGTTCCGCAGGTAGTGTCCTGCCGCGAATGTATCTTCCACCGTTACTTCGTACATGAATACCTAATCCCTGAGGAGCGAAAGCGAGGCTGATTCAGCTCTGATTATTGTACCTTTTAATGCAGGTGCGGCGTTTGCGCGCCTGGCTTTTGAACGGCGCGTATGAGTGATGTGCAAATAACAATTCGCGAGGCTGGTTTCGAAGATCAAGCAATTATTCTTCGGCACCGGCAGTCCATGTTTCGTGACATGGGCCAAGGCACCATCGAGGAACTGAACCGCATGGTGGAGGTGTCCCGTCCATGGCTGGAGAAGGCACTCGAGAACGGGTCGTACCTGCATTGGCTGGCGATCAATGCGGATGGCCGGGTGGCCGGAGGTGGAGGAGTGCTGCTCTCGCCATGGCCTGCGAATCCCCAGGATCCGTGTACGGAGCGCGCCGTTATCCTCAACGTCTATACCGAGCCCGAGTTCCGCAGGCGCGGCGTTGCCCGGCAAGTAATGCGGGCGATTCTGGGGTGGATCAGGTCCCATGGCCTGCACGCGGTCAACTTGCATGCCAGCGACGATGGCCGTGCGCTGTACGAGAAACTCGGCTTCCAACCTACCAATGAGATGCGGCTGCGGTTTACAGCCGAGAAGTAACCGCAATACCTCCCGGGACACGTGCCCGCAGGGAGAGATCCCCAAGCGTGTCCAGATGCTATGATAGGCGAATTCATCCGGCGTGTGGGTGAACGAGTTCGTTCCGACCTCCGATGCGCATTCGACGCAGACTCCCCATCCTGATCGTGGTCGTCGCAGTTGTGGCTGCTGTCTCGTTGATCGTCATTCTGCGCAAACAGGCCCCGCCAGAGGCCGCCCGGCTCCTCCCCGGTGCGGATGGTTTTTTCTATATCAATCTCAAGTGGATTCGGACGTTCAATGCCACGAATCAGTTACCGCAAGTCTCTCGCGACCCGGAATACCAGCGTTTTGTTGACCAGACGGGATTCCAGTTTGAACGGGATCTCGACGAAGCGGCCTTTGCAGTGCACTACCCGGAGAGTTGGGGGCACGGGACGGCTGGTGTATCACCCGAGCCGCGATTTTCCGAGATATTTGTTGGGAAATTCGATGCCGAGCGGCTGACCTCCTATCTCAAGACGCTCACATCGTCGATCGACGATTTCCGCGGGTTCAGTATTTACAACGTTCCGTTGGAAGGCCGTACGGTTCGCGTCACTGTGCTCTCTTATGACAGTATCGCGGTTTCAAATCATCCCGATCCTGACGTGATTCGGGGCATCATCAATCGGTCGCGGAAACTTGCATCCCCGTTTGGCGGGCCCCGGTTGCTGCGACAGTTCTACCGTCATGTGCCGCTGGCGAGCCTCTCGTTTGCGATTTTGCGGATAGCGCCAAACGAGATGAGTTCGTTTGGGGGAATTAGCGGTTGGAGTCTGCTCTTTCCGAAGCCTGCCGTCGCGATAATATCAGCCCGTTATCTGCGGGCGCTACATCTGCGAGCCGAGGCCTACGCCGAGAGCGAATCCGATGCGCAGGCTATCGCGGAGAAGACAGGGGTCTTCGTCAACTTGTTCCACGCCGCCGAAGGAAGTGTGGGCGGACATGGCACCGATGCCGACGTAAAGGCCTTTTTCGAGAGTCTCAAGGTAGAGCATTCTGGCGACCGAGCCATACTGACCGCGACGGTTCCACCTGGGTTTATCAAGAAAGTACTGACGGAGACGCCTCTGCTTGCGCCGACCCCTAGGGCTGAGCCAGCACCGGCCCCGACGCCAAACCGTCCCGCGAAGCCCAAGAAGCCCTGATGTCCTTTCGACAGCGTGGCCGTCCAAGCTCATGTCCGTTCGGGCACCAATCGCTGTAACAGATTCACGGGCAAGCGCATCATTAGTAAGTGGGGAAAAGCGCCGTGAACCCGCTACAATGGAGCACCGCGAGAACTAGGACCTTATGACCAATTTGCCACTGCCGCTGGCCGCTTTTGTCGCCGGCTTGATTTCGTTCCTTTCGCCATGCGTCCTGCCGCTGGTGCCTGGGTATGTCTCGCTCATCTCGGGGGCGGGGGTGGAAGAACTGAAGTCTACCGACGGGCATCTGTTGCGCAAGGTGATGCTCAATTCTGCCGCGTTCATCATTGGCTTTAGCATCGTATTCATCACGTTGGGTGCGATTTCCACTGAGGTGGGCCAGATCCTTGCGCAATATAAATCGCTACTGTCGCGGATCGCGGGCGCGGTCATTATTTTATTCGGACTTCATCTGACGGGGATTTTCCAAATCAAGGCGTTGCTCGCGGATACGAGGCTCCATGCTCTGAAGGGCGGATCCTCTCCCTGGGGTGCGTTTGTGATTGGATTTGCTTTTGCCTTTGGATGGACGCCGTGCGTTGGGCCGATCCTGGCGGTTGTGCTTGGATTCGCGGCCACGCAGGATACAGTCTGGAAAGGGATTGTGCTCCTCGCGATTTATTCTGCGGGGTTGGCTGTGCCTTTCATTCTCACTTCCTTCGGCATCGAGCGTTTTCTGAAGTTCTATAATCGTTTCAAGTTTCACATGCACGCCGTGGAAGTGGCGAGCGGGGCCTTGCTGATTGTGTTGGGTATCTTGCTGGTGCTCGGTCGCTTCTCCATGATTTCCGGATATTTCTCATTCTTGAACCGTTTTGCTTTGTAGCAAAGAAAGTCGGCAGGGAACATAGCCGGCTGAAGACGTTAGCCCTTCTTAAGGATTTGAGGTTACTGTGAAGAGAAATCCACTGATTCTTTTTTTTGTTGCGGCCCTCGTCGGGGTCATGCTGTTCGCCGGCCTACGTAATGCCCGCAATAATCGCAACGGCCCGGTCAATGGACAGATCATGGGCAATATTGCTCCCGACTTTGAGTTGCAATCGCTCGAGGGTAAGAATCTAAAGCTCTCGAGTTTGCGCGGCAAAGCGGTTCTGCTGAATTTTTGGGCCACGTACTGCGGCCCCTGCAAAATCGAGATGCCATGGTTTGTCGAAATGCAGAAAGAGTATGGACCGCAAGGGTTTCAGATTGTTGGTGTGGCCATGGATGATGCCAGCCCTGAGGACATCGCCAAGTTTGCAAAAGATATGGGCGTCAACTACCCAATCCTCGTGGGCAAGGAATCGGTCGGAGTGAGCTATGGCGGGGTGAGCGTGTTGCCCACCACCTTTTTTCTGGATCGAGACGGGAAGGTTATGTTCCGTGAGTTCGGTTTGCAGAGTCGTAGCGTATTCGTAGACCACATCAAACAGGCGCTGAATCAGGGTAAGGCAGTCCAGGCGCGTAAATAGAACGTACTTTGGCTGGGTCTTTGCGGACAACAATTCTCGGTGGGTGGTCATGAAACGAAACCTGATTTGTGCGTTGTTGATTTTGCTTGCGAAAGCTTCCGCACAAGATGACGTCGGTTTGGGACCGAAAGGCCCCGTGGTCAAGATGGCTCCGGCGCCGACCGTCGCGGTTGTTCAGGGCAAATCTGCCACCGAAACCCTGTCATTCAAGATTGCAAATGGCTTTCACATCAACTCGAATCGCCCGAAGTCCGAATATCTGATCCCTACGGCCCTCAAAGTGGGAGCCACCACGGACATCGTCATTGGCCGGATCACTTACCCCGAAGGCAAGGATATGACCTTTGCTTTCTCTCCGGACGAGAAACTGAACGTCTATGCTGGCGATTTTACGGTGGACGTGCTGGTGCGACCCCTGCACACTGTGACTCCCGGGAAGTACATAGTTCGCGGAACGCTCAAATTCCAGGCGTGCGACAATACCGCTTGCTATCCGCCGAAGAGCTTGCCTATCAGTTTTGACGTGAGGATTACCAAGGCCGCCTCCGGACATTCGCGCAATCCTCGCCAAAGCCCACACGTACACCACTAGTTGCCTCGCGAGGCGCTACGACGTCAATTCGGCAGCTTGATGTCTGGGGCCACGGAGCTCTTGAAAATTTTCCCATCTTTCATCACAAAGCGGACATCCCCGAGAACTTTGATATCCGCCAGTGGATCGCCAGAAAAGGCAGCAATGTCCGCATAGGCTCCTGGAGCGATCACGCCGATCTGACCTTTGACGTCCAGCAATTCGGCAGCTCTCGAAGTGGCACTCTGGATGGCTTGCATGGGCGTCATACCGAATTCAACCATGCGCGGAAACTCCTGCGCGATCGGCTCGGTCCAGGGGATGCCGCCAATGTCGGTGCCGAAGGCAATCTTTGCTCCCGCTTTCAGCGCCCTGCGAAAAGACTCTTCATGCGCTGATGCGCGCTTTCGGTCACGCTGGCCTTCGGCAGTATCCCCGGGAGCCCAGTCTCCGTAGTAAACGCTGAGAGTGGCGCATAGCCACGTGCCCTGTCGGATCATCTGCGCGATCTGAGCGTCGGTGAGTACGAGCCAGTGCTCAATCGAGTCGCATCCACCGTCGAGTGCGCGCTGCAACCCTTCCCCACTATATGCATGACAGGCCACCCGCTTTCCCCAGCCGTGAGTTTCGTCCACAATGGCGCGAAGTTCTTCGACCGTGAGTGTCGGTTGCGAAGCCAACTCTCCGTTCTTGCCCAGCCATGAGCGATGAGTCATGTACACCTTGATCCAGTCGGCGCCATTGTCTAGTTGTTCGCGAGCGGCTCTCCGCCCCTCGACAGGCCCGTCGATGATCTGTACGCCTTTCGGCACCGTGATCTCTGGCGCGTACCCTTCGAGTGGGTATCCACCGGTTGTTGAGATTGCGCGCGTCGACACAAACAGACGTGGACCCGGGATATACCCCCGATCGATCGCCATCTTGATCCCGACGTCACCGAAGCCGGCTCCTTCGGTCTCCATGTCGCGGAGCGTGGTGAAGCCTTGTTCTAGGGCGCGCCGAGCGGAAACGGTTGCACGGGCCGCGCGAAACGCCAGGGGGTATTTCAAAAGTTGAATGTCGTACCCACCTTCGGCGGGGACTTCTCCTTGCAGGAAGATGTGAGTGTGGGCGTCGATGAGCCCCGGCAAGACCGTGGCCTGTGAGAGATCAATCACGTTGGAGCCAGCCGGGATCCTCGCTTTTGCCGCATCTACGACTTCAGTAATGACATTTCCCCGGATAGTGATGACCTGGTCGTGGCGTGCTGTATGCGATACGCCATCGATCAGAGTGCCGGCGCGGATTACGGTGAGTGGCTTGAGTACAGGCGCGCTGTCCTGCGCGCAACAGACTGACATCAGACAGAAGCAAGAGAAGAGCGTCCAAAGCTTCACCGAGCACCTCCCGGAAAGGTGGATTGTACTCGACAAAAGTGACACGTCGCTTGGGGAATCGATCAGGTCTGGACGGGCACCGTAGCCGGTCAGACCATCGGAGCGTCCAAATGGGGAGAATGTAGAGCAAATCCCAAGGCGTCAGCATCGTTGAACGACAAGGTCGCACCCGCCGCCTCCAATAACCGGGTGGCAATTGCCCGCCGTATGCGGCGCACCGTAGAGCTAGCAGGACCCCATTTTGAAGTGCTGGTCGCCGCCTGCGGACCACGGGGAGGCTTGCACTCCAAGCGCACCAGTGATTCGGCCGATTCCTGTCGGACTTGGATGTTGATTTGTCCATCCTTGGGGTGGTGTTCGATAGCTGGCAGAATCAGATACTCGAGTGCCAAGCGAAGATGGGAATCCGTCAAGCGAAGTTTCGCCATGCAGGTGCCTACCAACTGCAAACGAACGCCTCTCACGGCAGCGATGGTGGACAGATCTTCGGTGACACTGGCCAGGACCGGCATCAACAGGATCGCCGGGACGACTTCCAGTTCATCAGCCTCAAGATATTCGCGCATGAAACGGAGCAACGAGATCATGGCATCGGTTTGTGCCAACGCCGCTGCGATGTTGTGCTGTTGCTGTCCTGCAGGTTCATCGATGGAGAGTTCCAGGGAACAACGCAGGGTTGTGAGAGGTTGGCTGAGGGAGTGGAGCAATTCCCCCAGCACTTCGTGTCCGCTCGGCAACTGCGAAGCTGAGTGTGCGCTCAAGGCGTCCCCCCTTCTGCAGCCAGTTGATACCCGACACCGCGCACGGTGTGAATCAGATGATTCGGGAACCCGTCGTCCACTTTGCGGCGCAGGTAGTTGATATACACATCAACCACGTTGGTGGTGGAATCGAAACTCAGATTCCAGACGTGTTCAATGATCATCGCCCGCGTCAGGCGACGACCGGCATTCCGCATCATGTATTCGAGGAGGGCAAATTCCTTGACGGTGAGGTCGATGTTACGTCCCCCGCGCGCGACTTTTCGCTCTACGCGATCCAGGCACAGATCGCGGATCGTGAGCACCGATTCCGATGGCAGGTGGCTGCGTCGCATCAGTGCCCGCACGCGCGCGGACAGTTCAAGAAACGAAAACGGTTTTACCAGATAGTCATCGGCCCCGGAGTCCAGGCATTGCACCCGGTCCTCGACGCGGCTGCGTGCGGTAAGAATCAACACGGGGAGAGTGCTTTTTTGCTGGCGCACACTCTTGAGTACCGAGACGCCATCTAAGCCGGGGAGATTCAGATCCAACACCACGAGGTCGTAGTCGATGGCGGTTGCCATCGCGCGCCCTTGCTCCCCGTCGCACGCAATGTCCACGGCATGATGTTCCGCTTCCAAGCCCTTACGAATGAAACTCGACAGTGCTGCGTCGTCTTCGACAATGAGAATTCTCATGAGTCCGTCTTAACCCCGGAAACCTTAAACTGATTCTCATTCTCAGATCATTTGCGGTTGTCGGCAAGATAACCGCGCCGTACTTATGGACGTAGGTGGGCGGTAATCCTGCCTGGAGTTTGCGATTGCGGAAGAAGAAGTCGAGCCCCACACCAGTGCATTCAGACGAGGATGCCCGATAAACTGCGAAACGAATCGCGGCGGAACGCTTCTGCGAGCACGCTATAGGCCGAGCGCCGCTTGGATCGCTCCCACGATGGAACCAGCGAGACGATCCATTTGTTCTTTCGACTCAGCCTCGATCATCACGCGAGCGAGGGCTTCGGTTCCCGAATAGCGGACAACAACCCTGCCGTTGCCGTCCAGTTCGCTTTCGGCTGAGGCAATTGCTGCCTGAGCCGCCGGAATCCGACTGAACGGAACTTTCTCTCGCACTCGAACGTTGCGGATCGTCTGGGGAAAAACTTTCAGGTCGTGCACCAGGTCGGCCAGGGACTTTCCTGATCGCACCATGATTGCAAGCACCCGCAGGGCAGTCATGAGCCCGTCACCGGTGGTTGCGTCGCCGTCGCGAAAGAGGATGTGACCGGACTGCTCGCCGCCAAGAGTTGCGCCGACCTTCTGCATCTCCTCGAGCACGTACTTGTCGCCAACATTGGCGCGTAACATGCAAATGCCGGAGCGCTTGAGAGCCAATTCCAGACCCATATTCGACATGGTCGTAGCTACGACAGTCTGTTTTGCCAACGTTCCGCGTGACGCCATGTCGCGCGCGGCCAGGAGGAGTACGGCATCGCCATTCACGACGCGCCCGTCGGTATCGCAAAATAGAGCCCGGTCCGCGTCGCCGTCGAAGGTCACGCCGATGTCGAACTTACCCGGATGCTCAGCCATGAAGTGCGCCAACGTTTCTGGATGCAAAGCTCCGCAACTCTCATTGATGTTCTGGCCGTCTGGGGAAGAATGGAGAAATGTGACGTTCGCTTTGAGCGCGCGAAATAACTCGGGAGCCTCAGCCGCAGCAGCTCCATTCGCGCAATCCGCGGCGATGCACAGACGGGTTAGGTCCACGGACACTCCCGCTGCCAACCAGTGAACGTAGGCTTGCCTCAGGTTTTCATCGCCGGGCAGGCTGGACACTGCTGTCTTGGAATCTGGGGCTGGAGCTGATTCCGAGTTCTGCAAGAGCGTAAAGATCTCGTGTTCAATCGCGAGTTCGCGCGCGTCCGGGAGTTTGTAACCATCGCCGGAGAAGATCTTGATTCCATTGTCGGTCCAAGGGTTATGAGAAGCCGAAATTACCACGCCGGCGTCAAAGCCCTGCGAGCGCGCCAGAAACGCAACTCCGGGCGTCGTGATGACTCCCGCGCTGGAGGATGCGACACCTACCGAGGCGAGTCCCTCGAGAAATCTGTCGGCGATCCAGCGGCTCGAAACACGGGTGTCCTGCCCGATCACTACTCGAGCCTTCGGGTTCACGCGCACCAGGTCGTGACCAAGGGCGCGGCCGATCCAATACACGCTGTCACGAGTAAGCGGGAATTCTCCCGCCACACCACGAATTCCATCTGTGCCAAAAAGCTGCCTGGTTTGGGTCATGAGGTCAGGTGAAAGATTCCTTTATGTAGGGCAGGTACGTATTCGTTCCTGGCGGCGCCTGTCGAGCTTGCTTACTCGGGCTTCTTTTCTTCCGCCGCTCTTTCCATGATAACCGTGACACGGATGGGTGTGGGGCGAACGACTTGAACCAACGGGTCAGGTACGAAGGCATGAGTGGTGAAAGATCCACGGGTCATGGTTCCGCTGGCATCCACGAGGTCGGTCGAAGCGGCTTCGAGAGCTTTGATTCGGCGCCTCGGGCCGGTGACTGTTACGGTTGACGGATCGGCAAGTACTTGGGCGACGCGCAGGCCCGCCGCAAAATTTCCAGCAACCCGCGGGTGGATTTCGACCGTGCGCTGATCGCGGACATCGAAGGAAAGATGGAATTGTCCCGGGATAATCTGCTCGACTTCGATCTCGTCGGAGACGTGCACGTTGCGCGCGGACAGGTCGAATGTGCGCTCCCCTGGTTGCATGTTCGTCAGATCAACCTCGGCTTTGACATCTTTCGCACCCAGGCCGTGAATCACGCGTTCGGGGCCGCGCAAGCGGACCTGAGCCTCGGTAAAGCTGGCGGAATCAATTTCGAGATTTTCCGGGAGGTTCCGGAATTCGATAGGCACTCGCATTTCGATCTCGACTGGAGGAGCGCTCGCGACCGCAACCCAGAGCCCGATGGCAAGAAACAGAGAGACGGCCTTGAGCAGGAAATTGTCGAAGACTGCGCGCTTGAGCCATCCTGTCATCGTCAGTCGTCCTGGCCCGATCTGACGTCAGCATCCTGACGACGAGGACTGGAGTGGGAACTGGGCGGCTCATCTTCTACGAAGCTTTCTTCCAGGGCGCTGGGCAGACTGGGTGCTGGTGCGTAGCGGCGCAGGAGATGGCTCAGGCGATCGCGCAGGCGCTCTACGGTCAGCTCGCGTTCGATATTGCCACCGACAGCGACACTGATTGCGCCCGTTTCCTCGGAGACGATGACCGCGACTGAGTCAGTCTCTTCCGTGATGCCAATACCGGCGCGATGCCTGGTTCCCATCTGGGTGGAAAGGATCGGGTTCATGGAAAGAGGCAGGAAGCATGCGGCTGCAGCGATGCGGTCGCGTTGTACGATCACTGCGCCATCATGTAAGGGAGCGCTGGGACGAAACACCGAAGCTAGAAGATCGTAGGAGAGGCGCGCGTCGAGAGCCACACCGCTCTCAATATAGGTGCGCAGGCCGATCTCCCGCTCGATAACGATTAACGCACCAGTCTGATTCTGGGAAAAGAGGTTCGCAGCGAGGACGATGTCGTCATAGACGTCAGCCACGGAGTTCGAGGAGCGCATGAGAGAAATGCGGCTGCCCAAGTTTGCCAAGGCGTGACGAATCTCGGCCTGGAATACGACGATGAGCGCGAACACGACATACGGCAGGAGCGTGCTCAGTAGCCAGTTGAGCGTGTGTAACTCGCCGAGACGCGCGAAGTAGAAGGCCAATCCCAGAGTCGCGACACCGACCAGCATCGGTGCAGCGCGGGTGCCGCGGACCAACATCAATGCCTGGTAAATCAGAATCGCGACCAGCAGGATGTCCACGATCGCAATCGGCGTGATGTGCGGCCAAGTTACCGGCACGTTAACTCCGTTCTGCGAGTAAGCTGCAGTGGAACCATTCTAATGCAGGCGCTCATGCACATGACTGGGAACAGCGAGTTACGATCCCTGCGGCTCGGTTTTCGTGACGCGGGCCTGCACACGCCCATGCGCGAGTCGCGCCGCGAGTTCATCGCCGGGCGCCAGTTGCGAGGCGTCTTTTACTAAATCGCCTTTCGCATTAAACACGAGTGCATAGCCGCGATTCAGGATGGCTACTGGCGAAAGCGCTTCCAGGCTAGCGGTCCGGCGATCGAGGGTTGATTGGCTGGCGAGGATTCTCGCTCGAGTTGCGGCGACTAGGTTCGCCGTTTGCGCATCCAGTTGCTGGCGCACTGCTGCCAAACGACGGCGCGCATCGTAATGACGGACTGCTGCGGATACGGTTTCGAGTCGTCGCCGCGAACGCTCCAGAAACTGTCGCTGCGCCTTTTCCAGTCGGAAACGGCGGTCGTCGAGTGTCTGCTGTCCGCGGTGAATGCTGTCCATCATGCTGCGAAATGCGCCGTGCTGCGCCAATTCAGACAGTTCCTGGCGAGCCATCAGCAGGCGATAACGGACGGCGCGCTCCAGGCGATGATTTAGCTCCTCAACTTGCGCTTCGATTTCCTGGCGCGAGAGGATGACGAGTTCTGCCGCAGCGGATGGCGTTGGCGCGCGCAGATCGGCAACGAAATCGATGATCGTGAAGTCTGTTTCGTGGCCGATGGCTGAGATCACAGGAATCTTCGCATCAGCAACCGTGCGCGCGAGGCCTTCGTGATTGAAGGCTGCCAAGTCTTCGGCAGAACCTCCGCCGCGCGCGATGATGATGACTTCGACAGCGTTTGGCTTGCTTGCCTGATCGTGAAAGTAGCGGAGCCCTGCGATGACTTCGCCAGCTGCTGCATCGCCCTGCACTTGCGCGGGGTAGATCAGGATGTTCGCCGAGTGATGTCGGCGCGCGAGAATGTTCAGGATGTCGCGCAGCGCGGCTCCTTGCGGAGAGGTGATGATCCCGATGCGCTGCGGCAGTTGAGGGATCGCCTTCCTGCGCGAGGCTTCGAACAGGCCTTCTGATGCAAGTTTGGCCTTGAGTTGTTCGAATGCCAGTTGGAGCGCGCCTGCTCCTTGCGGCTCCATGAACTCGGCAGAGATCTGTAGTTCGCCGCGATCTTCATACACGGTGATGCGTCCGCGAACAGTCACGCAGAGCCCGTTTTCGGGACGGAATCGCAGCAGACGCGCTGACGAACGGAACATGACGACACGAATCTGCGCGCCTTCTTCCTTGAGCGTGAAATAGACGTGACCTGAATCGGCAATCTTCAGGTTGGAGATTTCGCCTTCGACCCAGCAATCGGAATATTGGCGTTCCACGAGTCCGCGAACGGCGGCAACGAGCGCGCGAACGGACCAGATTTGGCGTTCTGGCGCTCTGAACTGGAAGCCGAGTTGATCGGAGGAGTCCATGGAATTCAGCATCAGTGTAACGTGCGTTTGAAACGAAGTCGCGTCGGAGTTGGTATTGATCCCCCCTTCTTGCGGTCTTTTAAAGTCAGAGACTTAGCGGAATGGCTGTTGCCAGGTCTCTGAATAATAAGGAGTTATCCATAAAGTATTTATAAGTCAAAGACTTAGGGGGAATGGGCTCTTCCTCGATTGATTGCGGACCCGATTCGATGCGATCAGGCTTGCAGGTGAAGTTCGGTCGGCGCGTGGCTCTGTGGCGGTCTCGGCGAGTTGCGCTTGCAGCCTGTCAACGCTTCAAGAGGTTGATCAGGAACAAGACGGCTGACAGGACCACGCTCAGCAGGATCGAGGTGGCCAAGGGGAAGTAGAAAGTGGAGTTCTTGCCTCGAAAGAGGAAGTCGCCGGGGAGGCGGCCCAGAGGCAAGCCAGTGCGCCCGAGCAACATGACGAGGCCGCCGACTACGACTAGGGCGATGCCGAGGATGATTAGGAGTCGGCCTGTGTCTGCCATGGTTTGAGTGTAACGCCTGGCTCAGTTACTGTATTCGAGGTTTAACTCGAATCATGACCCAGCAAAAGCAATCGTTCTCGCAGAGGATTGGGACGGTAATTCTTATCGTTGTCATTCTTCCCATCGTTCTGCCGTTGGCTTTGTTTGCCATTGTCAGTCGTGTTTTCTACCGTGCGTTGTTGTACTTGCTTGTCTGGGCATTGTGGCTGCCTCGAGGGAAAGATGTCCTCTTCGTCTTTTCCGATAGTCCGATATGGCGCGAGTATATGGATACGCAGGTTCTACCGAGGGTGAGGGAGCGCTCAGTTGTTTTGAATTGGTCCGAGCGAAAGAAATGGTCACGGTGGTCGTTGGATGTTGCTGTCTTTTATCATTTCGGTGGTGCCGGTGAATTTAACCCTTTGGTCGTTCTGTTTCGACCACTTCGTCCGGCGAGAGTGTTTCGCTTCTGGTCGGCCTTCAAAGATTGGAAGCGAGGCTATGAGGAACCGGTGGAACGACTCCGGCGAGAGCTGATTGCCAGTCTGGAACCGCCCGCGTCCTAGATAGGCATCTTGTGGCTGGGTTTGTAAGATGAAGATTCTGGAAACTCCGCGGCTCCTGCTTCGCGAATTCCTTCCTGAAGATGCTGATGCGCTCGCTCTTGCCCTTTCCGACCCGGAGACCATGCGCTACTATCCTGCCCCGTTCGATCGTGCTGGAGTGGAACAGTGGATTGCTCGCAATCGCGCGCGGTACGAGAACGAAGGCGTCGGGCTTTGGGCTTTGGTTCTGAAATCGACCTCTGGTGACGCGGGTACCTGCCTACACGCAGACAGTTTGAACACTGCCGGCACGCGGACAGGAATGTCCGCGCCACATGAACTGATTGGGGATTGCGGGATTATTCGGCAGGTCGTTGAGGGCGAAGTGCTGTATGAGATTGGGTATCACTTGCGGCGGGACTTTTGGGGACGGGGGCTCGCGACCGAAGCGGCTAGGGCTTGCCGGGATTGGGGATTTCAGAATCTCAAGGTGGAGCGACTGATTTCGTTAATTCGGCCGGAGAATTTGGCGTCGCGGCGCGTGGCGGAACGGAATGGGATGAGGGTGTGGAAGGAAGTGGATTGGCGCGGGATGGCGCATTGCGTGTACTCGATCGAGAGAGGGCAGATGCGCAAAGGGGAGTACTAGCGGGGCCAAACCGGTCCCGTTGTGGCGACGGACATTCAGCTTTAATCCCAGGGCAAGGACGCCCTCGGGACAGCCGACGGGACGCCAGCGCTACGGTCGAGTGCAAATCTGCGGTGAGCAGCCTTCTCTACACCAGATCCTCCACTTTCAGTTCCGTGCCTTTCCAAGATTCCTGGAATTGTTTTTCTACGAAGAAGGCGTCGGTATCGCGGCCTTGGGCGTGGAGGGCTTGCTGGAGGCCGAAGAGCGAACGCGGGTTTCTTGGGTTCTTCGCCAGGTCGTCGCGGAAGACTTGTTCCGCGCTTTTTGCGTCGCCGGACATCAGGAGCACTCCGCCTAGGGACTCGCGCACGGGGAAGAACCAGTCAGGCGGTTCGTTGTATTTGAGCTTGTCTTGAACAGTAACGGCTTCGCGCAACAGCTTTTCGGCAGCGGCGCTGTCTTTGCGGGCCAACGCAACCTGCGCTCCCAGGACGTTCTCGGCGATCTTGAGAATGTCTTTGGTCTTGTTGTTGATCGGCATGGTGAAGACCACGTCTGGGGAAGTCGCTTTCTCGGCGGCGGCCACGATTCTGTATTCTGCTTCTGCTTCGGCGATTTTGCCTGTGCCCGCCAACGCCATCCCGCGCGCGAAGTGCCAGAAGCCCGTGGCTGTTTTCATGGACACGTCTGGCTGCTTCATCGCGAGAATGTCGTCCCAGTGGTGGAAGCGGACGTCCACGGCCATCGGGAGAGTCATGAAGCCTTCAACATCGGGCATGTCCTTGACGGATGGGGCGACGTGGTCAGCCAGCATCTGCGCCGCTTTTTTCGATTCTGGGTAATCGCCGTTCATGGCCGAGCAGACAGCGATGAAGTGGAGGTTGTGGCTGTAGTACATCAGGGGGTACATACCCTCGGCGCCGCTGCTCTTGATGTAAGCGCGGTCAGCTTCGGCGGCATCCTGGTTGGTCTTCACGGCGGAGGCGTAATCGCCGGTGCGAATGTACACGTGGGCAGGCATGTGGACGATGTGGCCGGCCCCCGGAGCTAACGCGGCCAGGCGGTTTGCCGCGGCCAGTGCGCGTTCTGGCGTGTTAGAAGCTTCGACCGCGTGAATGTAGTAGTGGATCGCGCCGAGGTGGTTGGGTTCGCGTCGAATCACGGATTCAAGCGTAGCTACGATTTCTTCGGTGCCAGCTTCCGGCGTGCCATCGGGATGCCAGAGTCCCCAGGGGTGGAGGTTCATGCCGGACTCGGCGAACAGGGTGGCGGCGTCGAGATCATCGGGATAGGTTTTCACTAGCTCGCGCATGGCGTCGCGATAGTTCTCGGCGGCCTTGTGCAGGTCGGCTTTCGGATCGGCGGGGAAACGCTTGGCCATGGCGGCGATGTAGGCGCGCTCGGCCGGGCTGGCGTCCTTGCTCAAGTCCGATGCTTTCTGAATCGCTGCATGGGCTTCTTTGAAGCGCTCGTCGCTGGCGGGATCGTTGTAGTTGGGGCCGACTGCTTCGGCGACGCCCCAGTAAGCCATTGCCAGGGAAGGATCGAGTTCCGCCGCTTTGTGGAAGGATCGCGCGGCCTCGTCGTGATTAAAGGCATAGATCTGGCGCAACCCTTGATCGAAGAATTCCTGCGCTTCTTTGTTCTTCGTGGAAACGGGATGGTGCCAATCGCCATAGCCCGCCATTAGGGTGACCGGATGGTGCTCCTGGGCCGATGAGATCGAAGTCCCGGTGAGCAGGGTAAAACAGAGAACGGCACAGCACACTCCGAGCAGTTTCATAGGCGCCTCCTGATTACGATGGGTCTTCGCGAAACTATCCCCGCAAACTTTGCGCAAAGCTTAGCTCCATAGGTAACGCGGATGCAATCCCTTTGTGGAACGTCGTGCGCTAAACTCGAAGAAGAGCGGGGTGTATGCGCAAGGCGACCATTCTCTTTAATCCCAACTCCGGCCGCGGGCGCAAGCGCCGCGACCGCGAACTGGAACTTGCCATCGGCATCATTCAGTGCGCGGGAGTGCGCACCGAACTGACGGTGTGCCAATCCAGCGAAGAAGCTACCATCCATGCGCGGTATGCAGCGGCCTCGGGAAGCGATACCGTATTTGCCTGCGGGGGCGATGGGACCATCCACGACGTAATTCAGGGATTAGCCGGTACGGAGGTAGCGCTGGCGGTGCTTCCGTTTGGGACGGCGAACGCGCTGGCTCACGATCTCGGTATTCCCATGCGCCCGAGCGATGCCGCAACCACTGCCGTTAATGGTGCGGTCCGCCGCGTCCCGCTGGGGAAAGTGGAATATCAAAATTTTCAGGGCCACCGGGCCGAGCGTTACTTCACTGTGGCGGCGGGGATCGGCGTGGATGCACACCTTTTCTACAAACTCACTTCTCACCTCAAGAACAGCGGCGGCATGGCCGCGTACTACTTCAAGGCCTGGCAGCTGTGGGCGACGCATCGCATGCGGCCTTTTGAAGTTGAGTACTCGAACGGCAGCGGACATAAAGAGACGGCACTGCTGACGGAACTGCTGGCGGTGCGCATTCGTTTTTTTGGCAACATTCTTCGCGAACTGGTCCCGGGGGCGTCGCTCGATCTGCCGGAGTTACGTACCGTAATGTGCCGCACAGCCAGCCGCAATGCTTATTTACAGTATGTGGCCGCCGCGTTGATGGGATGGAAGGAACGGAAGATCAAGGGCATTGATCTGGTGAGTTGTTCAGAAATTTCCTGCCAGTTACCGGGGGATGCACGGGAACGCGACCATCGCGACGACCGGGTCTACATCGAGGCGGACGGCGAACTGCTGGGCCGCCTGCCGGCACGGATGACGATGGCGGCGGATGCGCTGTCGCTAGTGGTGCCGGCGGCGAAGAACTGAAAGCCAGTGGTATAACCTTCCAACATGCCTACTTCTCGCCAAGGCGCGATCCGGCTGTTTCGATTTTCGGGGATTGATGTTTTTCTGCACTGGTCGTGGTTTCTGGTGGCGGCGTATGAGATCAATGGCCGCTCGCGCAGTTACTCTTCAATCGGCTGGAATGTCGCCGAGTATCTGTGCCTTTTCTTCATCGTGATGTTGCACGAGTTTGGGCACTCGCTCGCCTGCCGATCGGTAGGAGGGCGCGCGAACCAGATTATTCTCTGGCCGCTTGGCGGCGTGGCCTATGTGGATCCGCCGCCGCGCCCCGGCGCTACGCTTTGGAGCATTGCAGCCGGGCCGCTGGTAAATGTGGCTCTGGCGCCAATTCTGTATGGGCTCTACTGGCTGAGTCGCTCGCTGGGTTGGCCGGTGACGATGCATGACGCCTATTCACTGGTGCGAGCCGTTCTCGGAATTGACATAGGCTTGCTCATCTTTAATATCCTGCCTGTCTATCCTCTGGATGGA